>Ga0272445_1002514_pt1 | contig 12536 bp, 10 predicted proteins | sample YNPCB0031_FD_194404 | JGI IMG/M metagenome (GOLD analysis project Ga0272445, IMG submission 194404) | Hot spring sediment microbial communities from Yellowstone National Park, WY, United States - YNP-CB-003-1 | ecosystem: Environmental > Aquatic > Thermal springs > Hot (42-90C) > Sediment... | reverse complement strand
TCATCTATGAGGCCTTTAGCCCTTAAGACCGCGTCCCCAAATCCCTTGGGTTCAGGTTGGTTTAAGAATACTATTGTGCTATCATGAATCATATTGTAGAATTTCTCCATCTCTTCGGCATAGTTATCCTTCCTCTTTTCTCTGAGTAGATTAATAAAGCTTGGATCTGGTGTGAAGTGATCTTCTATGGCCCTCTTACCCCTACCAACCACAATAAAGTATTCCCGAATACCTATGGAGTATAGTTGCTCAAATATGACTTGGATTAGGGGTTTCAATAGAAATTCATCACCACTCTTAACAAATATTGGAAGCATCTCTTTGGGGATCTCCTTAGTAACGGGTAGAAGACGGGTGCCCAAACCGGCAGCAGTGATGACAGCCTTCCTAACTTTAACCATCTCAAGGATCTGGAAGTAAGAATCTTAATAAGATTTCTTCAAAAACGTCCTATCCCTAACAACCTGATATTCACTTACTAACACGCAGTCTCATAAAAATATGGTATAGAAGAGATCTCAGGTCTCTTAAGTAAATATTGACATGGATCGAAATGATATCCTGAGGCGTAGAGTCTAATTGTTCTCGCCAAGTATAGTGTAAACATTATGATGTAGGATAGTCTAACCAGATTCGCTGTTAATCTACTATGTTTCTGAAGCTCCTTTAAACCCATTTCAATTAGTAATGATGTTACTGGTATGAGGTAGGCTAGATGCCTGAAGAAATCTATATCCCCTTTAAGTATTAGGAGACCTGCTGACATAAGTAATCCAAAGATCGCTTGCCATAAGATTAGTTTATTCATATATTTAAAGCGTATTAACGATGCTATCAGGGGAAGTACTCCAAGTACTCCTAATAATCCTAAGAAATGCAGAGCAGCAATAACTAAAGGTGTGAAAGAGTTTCCAAGATTTATGTTCAGATATGCTTGGATATCCCCTGAACGTACTTCCCATGGGAGTATGGGAGTAATCGCGGTCATGAAGGCTCGGTACACTTCTTCAAATGTTGGGATATGTGGTTGAAAATCGGAGTACGATATACCCCCACTCATAACAATATAGAGTTGCCAGCTAACTAATCCAGCAATCCATCCACCGAAAATAATTAAAAGATTCTTCTTCCGAAATTCAGGTATAACCAAAGATATTCCAATTAGGAATAATGGTAGAGTGATGGAACTTTCCCTTGTTAACATAAGGAGCAAAGGTATGAAGAAGAGCGGAGTTTTATGAAGTATTCTATCCTCTTTACTAATTTTCATAAGAACTATTAGTAAAGCGGTAATTAGAACCGTGGTAAGAGTGTCTACGTATGTGCGGCTAAACAGTAAGTAAATTGATGGAAACATTAGTCCAAAAATGCTTAAGGATAAGCCACTTAAGCGTGCCAGAATAATCTGGAGACCAAAGAATAGAGTAGTTAAAGCTATGGGTACTATTTTATAGGAATTATTAGCGATAGCAAGTAACAAATAATATAGTGGAGATCTAACGCACAGCAGTATACTTTTGCTACCGGACATAGACATTATATTCTTAGAGCAGACTGGATCATATGAAAAGCCCGTTATAGACATAACCTTGGAAGTCCATATAACTACAGCTGGGTCACCATAGGGCGGCATCATTAGAATTATTGTGCATAGGAGAATAAAGTATATAAGAATTGCTAGTTTATCCATCCGCCGCATAATCTATTAAATCTTGAAAACCACCACGTTATAATAGTTATTCCGGTGAAGTGATCTTAGCATAGTATAGATTAGGGTAATTGGGTGGAAATGTGGGTAAAAATAAGAATCTATACATCTTTTTTCTATATATTTTTGGTCACTAAACTTTACGTAATATATCAAAGTAAACTCTGAGATATTTTAGTGCAATGTTTTCGGAGGAGAAGTCTTTAGCTGATTCTTTAGCCTTATTTTTCATTTCTTCTCTTAGTTTCTGATTTTCTAGGAGTAGAAGAATTTTTTTGGAAAGGTCTTGCCAATCTTTAGGATTAAATGAGAACCCGTTTATGTCGTCTTTAACAATTTCTCTTAACCCGCCTACTCTGGATGCTATTATTGGTAGACCCGCGGCGAGAGCTTCGGCTGCAACCATGCCGAAGGGTTCATAGATTGATGGTAGAACAAAGACCGCTGCATCTGAGAGCACGTTCTCCACATCTGGTCTGAAATTGTGAAATTCCACATTGTTAGATATGGATAATCTCTCAGCTAATGCTCTTAGCTCCCTCTCTTGGGTTCCCCCACCAACGACCACAAGCTTAATTTCCGGATGTCTCTTTAGGACCTCAGATGCAGCGATAATTAATGTCTCGATGTTTTTCGCTTTTTCAAATCTAGCTATACAGACTATGTTTGAGCCCTGAGCCGTAACCCTTGAAAATCTCTCATAGTCTATAGGATTTGGTATGCCGGCAGCTTCAAGGCCATATTTTCTAAGGTGCTCCGCCATCCAATTACTACAACCAACGATCCTGTCAGCCAATTTTAATCCAATACTCCATGAAAATCTTAGGAATATCTTGTCGAGGAGGCTATAATTATAGGGTGAAATAGATATCTCAAGATTTGGATCCCCTTCAACCGTGTAGACGATTTTTCTTCTTAGAAGCTTAGCAGCTAAACCGACTACTAAAGCCTCCTTGGTCCCATGACAATGCACAATATCTATTCTATGTTTCTTAATTGTTCTGATGGTGGAAAAGAATAGCCAAACCCAGTAAGATAGACCTCTAAAAGACAGCTTTGATAACACTATCCTAATGTTTTTCGCCCTGAGCCTTTGATAAAGCCTAAGATATTCCTGTTTAGGGATCGTGGATAGGAGGATTGGCTCCACACCGAGGGATGCCAATCCAAGCATGAGATGAAACATGGCCATAGTTGCCCCGCCAATGTGGCTGCCTGAAGCGGTGAACAACACTCTTATCCTTTTCATCTTTTTAATCACCAATCCCATTTTACCCATTTGGCATAGATATAACTTATATCATCTACGAATCTTAAGAGCCCCCAACATATTTGGCTTAATAGGTTAAGAGGATCTTCTTTATATAGGGACTGTTAACCACGTAGCTGAGAAAGAATGATTAGAGTCATGACTTTCGTTAGACGTATTGCGGGTCTTCTTGAACCATCTCTGGAATCAGAATTCTATGAAGAGTTTGCTGAGCTCTCGAAATATCTGGAGCTGATTGTTGTATCGGATATTATTGACTCTCCACCTTGTGGGTTTAAGGCGTATAAAGCGTGGACTATCAAGTTTCCTAAATTGTATGGATTGAGCAAGATATTATCATATTGTTACGCGGTATTCAAATATAGGAAGTCGATAGATGTGATATATGTTAGAACTTTCAGCCCCCCTGAGACGGCAGCTCTATGGCTGGGTAAGAGGATTTTTAACAAAAAGACGGTTTTAATGCTTCCATCAACGTGGTTTTTCGAGCCTCCCAGCTTAAAGAATAGAATCTATAAATGGGTTTTAAAGAAGGCGGTTTACGCGGCGGACTTAATAATACTCTACACGCCATTAATGCTTCCAGAAATAGAGAAGAGCTTTCCAAAGATTGAGAAGGAAAAAATAAGGTATTTGCATAATGCTGTAAACGTTGAGAGGTTCACAATAGGGGGGCCGGATGAGGAGGTTCTCAAAAAGTATATACCGTTTATGAAGTCGGGGGGACTGCTCCTCTATGTTGGGAGGATATCGAGAAAGAAGGGGGTGTTAGATTTGGTGAGATCGTTTTCGAAGGTTGTTGAGAAGGAGCCTAATGTTGTTCTAGCTCTAGCGGGGAGGGAGGAGAAAGGCTATGCGGATGAGGTTAGGAGGCTTGTTAAGGAATTGAAGTTAGAGAGCAATGTGATTTTCTTAGGCCCCGTTCCAAACAAAGATGTAATACATTTGATGAGGGCTTGTGACGTATTTGTTTATTCTTCAATAGGTGGAGAAGGTATACCTCGCGCAATATTAGAAGCGATGGCATGTGGCAAGCCCGTTGTAGCGACTAAGGTTTCAGGAATCCCGGAGGCGATAAGAGATGGTGAAACCGGTTATGTGGTGGAGGTTGGAGATTATGAAGATTTTTCGGACAGGGTTCTAAAGATATTGAGGGATAAGCAATTGAGGGATAGAATGGGCATGAATGCTAGAGCTTTGGTTGAGCGGGAATTCAACTATAAGAAAATAATACCGCAGCTTGCTCAACTTATAGAGGAGCTGTATAGAGGATCTGGAGGATCAACACATGAGGGTATTAATGGTTGGGAGAAGTAAATCCATAGCTTTCGATGAGCTCCAAAGATATTGGGGGGAAGTTAGCTTCGTTAAACCCCCTCAGCTGGTCAAGCCTAAGAGATATGATTTAGTAATTGCTCAGGAGCCTACCCCTAGAATTGGAGTTTACGCATATGTGTTTTCTAAAATTACGGGGGCAAAACTGGTTTTAGAGGTGCATGCTGATTATCTAGAACTGGGCTTAACCCCTTTTCAGAGGAGGATTGCGAAATACCTGCTTAGGAGGTGTAACTTGGTTAGAGCTGTTAGTTGGAAGATTATGAAGGATGTTAAGAGGCTTGGCGTGAAGAATGTTGTTATAATCCCCTCAATATATGTAAAAACGGACATATTCAGGCCATTAAAAGGTCATTCATCCAGAAAACCAATAATCTTATCGGTGGGAAGATTGGTGGAGCAGAAGAATCTTCCATTACTGCTATATGCATTTAAAAAGATCGAAGAAGAAGTTCCTGAGGCAGAGCTCTTAATACATGGAAAAGGGCCGCAGGAGAAAGAGGTAATATATCTGGCTAGAAAACTCGAATTAAAGAATTTCAAATTAGTTACCAATTGGTTATCTGAGGAAGAATTGGTTCGCTTGTATAATGAAGCAGCATTATTAGCGATTACATCGAAGTATGAGGGCGGGCCGAGGGTGGCCTTTGAAGCAGGCGCATGTCACACACCCTTTGTATCAACAAGGGTTGGAATACTTGCAGAAGTTGCCCAGCATGGACAGCATGGATTCTTCGCAGATAATGTTGAAGAATTTTCTGAAAAGATCATTACACTAATTCAAGATTCTGAATTAAGGGAGAGGATGGGGGAAAACTTTAGAAAATTAGTTGTTGAAGAATTCGAGTGGAACAAAGCAATAAAGAGATATGCAGAATGTTACCTTAATCAATTTGGTAAGTGATGATGCTAAATTTGGGGCGCATTTATAGTATATCAGGTATTACTTCCTAGCCCAAAAATAACAATAGTGATAGTTACAAAGCTATCTTAGGAATCTCCATATCGGTGAGATCTTAAAGCCATTATTAATATATGCTAAGAATAAGTTGCTTACTAAATTTAGAGTGAGAAGTATTGTAAGTAGTAAGGAATTTCCACAATTTTTATAAAATGGCTTCTTGGATAGTTGAGTTATTAAGCTGTTTAAACCATATCCGCATAGATGTATCACTCCAGGTAATGCAATAATAGCAACTCTAGGTTCATAGATAGCAGGCCATAAAATAGCTAATAATAATGAAGGTAAAGCAAGAAAGTGAACTATCTTGAATCTTTCCTCATCTTCATCTAATAGAATTCCTATGAGTGCTAAAATGATTAATAGAGGGGTTAGCCCGCTCATTAAATAACTCATCACCTTGATAGGGTTATAGAATACTCCACTATACTTTACTGATAGTGAGAGACCTGTAGAAAGTTGAGTTAGGTAATTCATATTAAACTGAATTGTTGTAAATAATTGCCAGCCAATCAGCACTATAAAAACTGAGGATAAGTAAACCATTAATTGTCTATAAGCCTTCTTGTAGTAAAGTATCACGCAAATGGCAATTACCGATGTTAAGACATTCTCTCTAACCAGAATTAGCAAACTGGTAAATAGGCCATACATTAACCATGCTTTCTTAGATTTAATAGTATTTTTTAACTTGTTGAAGAATAGGTATAGTATTGCGAGATTAGAGGCAAGGCTCGGGATATCAGCCATTGGCGCTGAGGAAACTAGTATCACCGCAAAATTCGTTGCTAAAAGATATGAAGCAAGTAGGGCTGAATTTTCATCATATACTTCCTTTGTAAATTTATAGGAAAGATAAACTGAAGCTAAATAAGATAATAAACTGAGTATCGATAAAGATTGGATAGGGTCTTGGGGGGAAATATAAGCTAGGATGAGTGTAATAGGTCTAACGACAAAGAGCATTATTTGGAAATCATTATTTTTTATCAATCTAGCCGATAAGGCGAGATCACTTTCATAATATTTCTCAATGCTAAAAAAGAGCGTAATGGATAATAGAACTGAGATGATGATGAATATTGTAGTAATTCGCTTAATATCATAATTCCAAAGTGTATTTGATTTCATATTCAACACCGGCTTACTCTATTACAAAAGTAGAATCACTCATAATAACTTTTACCCAAGTAAAAAGAATCTTTGACTAAGCTCCTCAATAAACTTCTTAATGAGCTTCCTAGCTTCTGCATCTATTATGTAAAGGCTTATGAAGTATATTATCGCTGCTATTGCTATTGTGAGAAGTGTCAGCATGGCTCTTTCTGGTTTGAATAAGATCAGGTAGATGGCCATTGGGATGCATGTGATAATTGTAAGCATTATATCTTTTAAGATTTTTGTGAGCTTGAGATATCGTACGCACATTATGGAAAGTATGATGAATGATGTGGAAGTTGCTATTAAACGTGATAATGCGGCCCCAAGTGCGCCAAGACAAGGTATCATTATTAGTGAGGATGTTATGAGAATCGCTGTTGTAATGTAATCGATTAACGTCAGTTTAAAGAGCCTACTCTTCAATAATGTTTTATAATCCACTTCTAGGTTATAATCTATTTTTTCTAGGCCGGATATGATTCCATAAAATATGGCTGAGTAGGATGTTAGAACCGCGGAGGATAAGAGTGGCCAAAGTATCCATGCACTTTCCCTATATGCGGGGCCAAAGATCCCGAACAATTCCTTTGAGAGTATTATGCCTCCGATGAGCATGGGGATAATGAATATCGTAACAAACTTCATTATTGAGCCAACTTCTTCTCTGGATGTGGAGGTCTTGGATAGGACATTCATTGTGAATGGTAGAGATAGTTGGGAGGATGCTCTAACGGCGTTTGAAATCGTTGTCCCTATTCCATAGGCGGATAATTCTAAAGGTGAGAGAAGTGTTCCAACCAGAAACTGGTCTGAGGCACCATTCACATATCCTATTGCCGATTGTATAAGTGGGAGCCAGGAATGCTTAATCCTACTCTTTAACCAGCCTTTGTCAAATCTTTTCTCAAGATCCTGTCTAATCACGTAGATACCGTAGGCCACGTAGATAAGATTAGCGACGATAACCGCGATAAGTACTCCAGTTAATCCATAGGGGAGGAGGCATAATGCGGTGGGTATTTTCAGACCATCAATTAAGGGGACTCTCCAGCCGACTTTCTGAGGATACTTGACATACATTATGGAGTTGATGGATGCTGATGCGTAATAGATCGGGATAAGTAATGAAGCAATTAAGAAAGGATGGACAGATGCTCGAGACGCTGTAGATAAAATCCCAGAGAGAAGTAGAAAAATTAAGGTTAATGGTATTGAAATTATTGTTGACGATATAATTGCGGTCTTAGCAATCAGCCTTCCTCTGGCAAAATCTCTTGTCGCCCAGAATGGTAGCACTTTGACAAGAAACTCAAAATATGTTATTATGCTGCCGATGTAAAACCATAACCCAAGGTCGCTCTGGCTAAGATTCCTAGAAATCAGGACGACGAATATGAAGCCGAAAAGAAATGATAGCAGATTGCTCATGAAAAGTATAAGGCCGCTGAGCCTAACTCTAATTCTTGAGGCCATCAGTAAGCTTACCTCCGAGACTCAAATATTTAATACTTCTTCAATATAGTAAGCAAGCATCCTGCGCGTAAGTATTAAGTAAGATGAGTGAGAGACGGAGAAGCAAAGGGCGTAAGATTAACATAGCTCTACGCATTTCTTATTCCTTGAGACATGAGAATAGCTACCGCTATTTCATGCTATCCATTCTATAATTTTAGGTATGTAAAATTGCTGCATGAATTTTCTAAAATCTTTGACGTATATGTTTTCGCGGGATCTAAGTTGAAAACAATTAGGGAAGAGGATAAGCAGTTTAAATTATGCTATATTTTTCCATTTATTGTTCCGAGGAGGATAAGATATTATATAGGCCCGCTTATTGCTCAACCTCTTCTAAATCTAGTTGGACCTGATATTGTTTGGTTATTCGATACGGCTATCCCATTAATGCCGCTAATATTAAAAGTACCAATAATTCTGGATGTTGATGACCCGAATCTTATCTCTTCAACCAGGTTTTCCCTAATACGGGATTTTTATTTGATGAGGAATAGAAATGTAAAGAAAATTGTCACTACAACAAATCTTTTAAAAAGTAAGCTTGTTAAGTTTTATGGTATACCCGCAGATAAAATTGAAGTAATTCCTAATGGTGTGGATCTTGAGTTGTTTAAACCTACAAATCTACCCGATGAAGATGTTGTATTATACTATGGTACACTAGCTCCTCATCGTTCAAGATTTCTTGTGAAAGTTATTGAAAACGTGTTGAGATGTAGGAGAGATGTGAAGTTTATAATTATAGGAGATGCGCCGAGATGGTTGCAAGAATACCTAGCTTGTAAAAGTTATATGGGAAACATAATTATGCCCGGATACATCGAACATGATAAGCTTCCTGAATGGATTAGAAAAGCTAAAGTTTGTATTTTTACGCAGGATATTTCGCTTGGAGGACGGTTCCCAACCAAGTTACTGGACTATATGGCCTCTGGAAGACCTATTGTGGCAACTGATGTTGATGAGTCATGGCCTATAAAAGAGTCTGGCGCTGGAATAATTTCTCCGCTTAATCCTGAAATTTTTGCCGAGAGTATAATTAAATTACTCGAGGACAAAGAATTGGCCATGAAGCTCGTCGAGAAGGGTGTGAAATATGCTAGACAATATAGCTGGGATAATGTCGTGGCTAAGTATGTTAGGCTTATGAGAGAAGTGATAGAAAACTGATTTAACCTATCTTAGAGTGAAAGACCCTTCTATAATTTCTTGAAGCTTTTTAGCTCTATGCATTATCGTATGAGATTGTATTACCTTATTATAACCAGCCTCGGCAATTCTTTGTCTTGCCTTATCATCGAGTAAATATTTTTCAACATTATTTAGGAATTCGTTTCCATCGTCGCAAACTATAACCTCTTTTCCTACATCGAAGAGTTCGTCAATACCAATTACTCTATCAGAGATGAGTAATTGACCGGATCCCAAGACCTCAAAAGTCCGTAAATTTAATGCTGTGTGGCATTCCCTCGCCTTATCTCTATGTATATTGATGCAGACCTTTGCCATATTGTAAAATTTATTCAACAAGGTATATGGTATGCCGGGGATTATCCTTGCATCTTTGACGTTAGGATTATCAGTCCAGCCTGATCCTACAATAACGACAGATTTGTGAAAACGTCTTATGAGGGGGTAAAGATAAATCCTGTAACCATTTTCTCTATCTCTAAGATACCTGCCGGTGAAAAGTATGTCTACTATTTTCTTAATTCCCTTGATGGGATAGAACATATTGGTATCGCAGGCCAAAGGGAAAAAGATTGTATTTACTCCATATTTTGACCAGAGTTCGCATCCACCTTTTGAATAGCATAACAGAAGGTATCTACCATTGCTCAGATATTGTGAATACTCCGCATATGGGAGATTGGGTGAATCAATGTCCCATAGAATCATGGGGAAACGATGTTTTATCAATTCTATTACTCCCAAGCAACTTAGTGCGGTGACGCTTAACAAAAGACAATCAAAATTCTTTAGAACGTACTTAACGAATGAATATCTTTCGGAGAATAATCTAACATGCTTAAAGCCTCTTCGAAAGGATAAGTTATAAACTTTAGGAAAGACAGCATTGTACATTGCGGGGAAATGTGAATAGACATCTCTAAGCCCTAATACGATATCATTGTAACCAATAGGATAGACTTCTATATTGCTATTCAGAAGGGATAAGCCCTGAGCCAAGGACTTTAAAATATAGCTTCCTTTACCAAAGTCAAGTGAAGGGCCGAGAACAGCCAGCCTCATGCCAGCTTGCAGCATTAATGTGTTGAAGTAGCTAATATAGCTTTGAGAATATTGAGGGCTATTCCATGAAGGCTAGATCTCTGACATAAGTTGCTCATATAATTCTAGATACTTTTTTAGAACTATTCTCCACTCATAATTACTTAACAATTTTTGATACGCATTTTCAGTTAACTTTTTGGCGAGGCTTTTATCTGCTAGGAGCTTTGCAACGGCATCTTTGATTCTGCTCGGGTCTGGGTCGACTAGTAGCGCCTCTTCGCCATTTCTAAGAATCTCTGCTGTTCCTCCGACACTCGTCGCGACTATCGGCACCTTTAGGGCCATGGCCTCGAGCAGTACCGTGCTGACGCCCTCCTCCCTCGATGGTAGGACGACCACATCTGAGCCCGCCAATATCTTTAATGCTTTAGCTCGTGGTAGTGGGCCGAGGAATTTCAGGATGCCTTTCCGTGCTGTTCTTTCGACGAGCGGTCTCATGGGGCCATCGCCCGCCACAACTATCCCCCTTAGTCCCATCAATGCTGCTCTTACGAGTATATCGATTCCCTTCTCCTTTGATAATCTCCCTAGGTAGGTTATCTGGGGCTCCGAGACCCTCTCGGCCTCGCTTGGCATCTCAGATAAGTCTATTGCATTTGGGATATGTACTGCCTTGAGCCCTAGGCTGCGATAATATTTCACGGCCTCTAGGCTGACCGCCGTCACGGCATCCACGCCTCTTAGAATTCTTCTCTCGAATAGCTCTGCCATGGAGCCCAGCATGCCACCATACAACAGCCTGATCTGCCTCGAATAGACGCCGTGAAGCGTTACGATTCTCACACGGGCTTTAGCGAGCTTGACCGCTGGTGCTGATGGGAGGTTATGGCCGTGGACTATATCGATTCTCTCCCCAGTAGATTTTAATGTGGCGAGCATGCTGTAGCCGGGGTTCGCTAACCCCTTCCTCAGTCTCACGCCCAAGGTCTCGATAGAGACAAGCTTAACCTCATGTCCGGCTTCTCTTAATCCTCGAGCAAGCCGCCTAACATGCTGAGCAATCCCACCAACACCAGACAGTCTTGGAGACAGAAGCAGGATTCTCAAGCTCTATTCCTCGAAATAGGCCATGTATACGTGAAAATAAACCGTTTGTTTTTCGCCATCCAAAATGGAAACACCATAAACATGAGTCAGAGGTACTCAAAAATATCAATACTTGGTTGAGTACTGGTATTGTGTGATCCAAAATCCAGTGTTTATATCCCTACCCACAAATTATCTGGATCGAGGTAATGGCTGGGTCGGATCCTGGAACTGGGACGTTGCCGGAGAATGATGTGGCCCTAGCAACGGCTGAGGAGATCTTGGGCTATGCCGAGGAGGAGTTTAGGAAGGCCGTTAAAACTGGGGACATCCTACTCTATAGAAATGCCGTCGAGAAGGCATTTCTAGCAATGATCCTGGCCGTGAACTCATACATCAAGATGAGGCTAAACATCATAGCCAGATCCCATGCAGAGAGAAGATCACTGCTCAGGCAGATTGGACGCGAAGACCTAAGAGCAATATACAGCGACATAATGAGAACACTACACGATGAGGCATTCCATGAGATGGTCTACAACCCAAGCGAGGCCGAATACGCAATAACACTAATAAGAAAAATGATCAACGAATTCAAGAAACCCTGAAAAACCACACATCCACCAAAACCATGAACCCCTCAAAAAAATGCAGAAAACAACCCCTCAAAACAAGAGCCTGCCCATGCTAAACCTTAGTATATGCCTCCACCCCAAGCTGCCTCGCAGCCTCCAAGGCCCTCTCATCAATATATGGTGTAACGATTATCAGCCTGTCAGGTTTTCTCCCGGTCATCTTCTCGTATAGCTCGGCCTTCCTCTTGAACTGGAGGACATCCGACGCCTTTACATGTGATGATACCTCAATCAGTATTAGCTTTCCATCGCTTACAGCGATATCTACTTCGACCTCGCTGGGATATCCGAAGACGATCCCAGCATTATCATAAGCCCTCCACCTCTCAACCTTTAACCCGAGCTCCCTCTCCAGCAACCCTCTCAAGCCCTCCCTGAAGGCGTCCTCGGCCATAAGACCCCATCTAGCGCCCAAGGCGCTAATATGCCTCTCAACAAGCTCAAAACCCCTAATCATATCCTCTCTAAGCCTGTTCATATCCTCCCTGAGCTTATTCATGTCCTCCCTGAGCTTATTCATATCCTCTCTAAGCCTGACGAGTTCGGCCTCATGCCTATCAAGCCTCTTGAGTATTTCCTCTAGGCCCAGTAGGCCGGCAACAGCATACCTAAACTCCTCATCTTCTTTTA
>Ga0272445_1002512_pt1 | contig 12544 bp, 12 predicted proteins | sample YNPCB0031_FD_194404 | JGI IMG/M metagenome (GOLD analysis project Ga0272445, IMG submission 194404) | Hot spring sediment microbial communities from Yellowstone National Park, WY, United States - YNP-CB-003-1 | ecosystem: Environmental > Aquatic > Thermal springs > Hot (42-90C) > Sediment... | reverse complement strand
GGCCAGCGGCCCCAGGATGGGGAAGAGGATGGAAAGGCCCAGGACGCTGTTGAAGAGGGTCAGGAAGAGGAGGCCAAGGGGCGACATGCCCAAGAGTTTACCCGAAGCGCCCGGTGATGTAGGCCTCGGTGCGGGGGTCTTGCGGCTTGGTGAAGAGGGTTTCCGTGGGGCCGAACTCCACCATCTCCCCGTTCAGGAAAAAGGCGGTGTAGTCGGAAACCCGGGCCGCCTGCTGCATGTTGTGGGTGACGATGACGATGGTGACCTGCTCCTTCAGGGTGAGGAGGAGGTCCTCAATGGCCTGGGTGGAGATGGGGTCCAGGCTGGCCGTGGGCTCATCCATGAGGAGCACCTCGGGCTCCACCGCCAGGGCCCGGGCGATGGTGAGGCGCTGTTGCTGGCCGCCGGAGAGGCCGCTGGCGGGGGCCCTGAGCCGGTCCTTCACCTCGTCCCAGAGGGCCGCGCCCCTGAGGGCCCGTTCCACGGCCTCGTCCAGGCGCTTGCGGTCGCGAATGCCCACCAGCTTGAGGCCGGCGGCCACGTTGTCGTAGATGGACATGGTGGGGAAGGCGGTGGGCTTCTGGAAGACCATGCCCACCCGCCGGCGCACCAGGACCGGGTCTACCCCGGGGGCGTAGATGTTCTCCCCATCCAGGAGGACCTCCCCTTCCACTTTGGCCGTGGGGGTCAGGTCGTGCATGCGGTTCAAGGCCCGCAAGAAGGTGGTCTTGCCGCACCCCGAGGGGCCGATGAGGGCGGTGACCCGGTGGCGGTAGAGGGGGAGGTTGACCCCGCCCTTCACCCCAACCCCGATACGGTCGCCGTAGCGGACCACCAGGTTTTTGGACTCCATGTGCACGTCTTGGGACATTTAGAACCTCCTCGAGGCCAGTCGGGCCAGAAGGCTTGTCAGGGTAATGAGGGCGAAGAGGACCAGCCCCGCCGCCCAGGCCTGCTGGTGCCAGTCGTCGTAGGGGCTGATGGCGTAGGCGAAGAGCCTTAGGGGCAGGGTGTCTATGGGCTTCAGGGGGTTGAGTTCCAGAAGAGGGCTTCCGAAGGCGGTGAAGAGGAGGGGGGCCGCTTCCCCGGCGGCGCGGGCGAAGGCCAGAAGGACCCCGGTGATGAGCCCGGCCCGGGCCGTGGGCAGGACCAGGGAGAGGATGACCCGCCACCGGGGAAGCCCCAGGGCCAAGCCCGCTTCCCGGATCTCCCTGGGGACCAGGGAGAGGACGCCCTCGGTGCTGCGGGCCAGGATGGGGATCATGAGGAAGCCCAGGGCGAAGGCTCCGGAGAGGCCGGAAAACCCCCCCATAGGCTTGACCACCAGGATGAAGGCCAGAAGCCCGAAGAGGATGGCGGGCATCCCGTTAAGGGTGTCGGAGAGGAGGCGGAGGTAGGGGTTGATGGGGTGGTCCGGGTACTCGGCCAGGAGGATCCCTGCCGCCAGGCCAAAGGGCAGGGCGATAAGGAGGCCCAGGCCGTCCACGATCAGGGTGCCCACGATGGCCTGCCTCAGCCCGCCCCCGGTTTCCCCGGGGGGGCGCATATCCTTGAGAAAGAAGTCCAGGTTCAGCGCCCCTGCCCCCTTCAGGAAGGCGTAGGCCAGGACCAGGAAGAGGATCAGAAAGGCCAGAAGGGTACCCAGGGCGATCAGGGCCATCATGAGGCGCTCCACCCGGTAGCGCCGCCTTAGGGCCAGCTCCTTTTCCAGGCTCATACCGCCCCCTTCACCAGGCGCTCCTGCCGCCTAAGGACCCAGGCGGCGGTGAAGTTGACCGCCATGGACACCCAGAAGAGGAGGAAGCCCACGGCGATGAGGGCCGAGAGGTGCAGGTCCTCCACGGCCTCGGTGAACTCGTTGGCGATGACGCTGGGCATGGTGGCCGCCCCCCCGAAAAGGGTGTAGGGAAGCTTGTGGGAGTTGCCGATGACCATGGTTACCGCCATGGTCTCCCCGATGGCCCGGGCCAGGGCCAGGAAGGCCCCGGCCACGATCCCCCCCCTGGCCAGGGGCAGGATGGCCAGCCGCATGACCTCCCAGCGGGTGGCTCCCAGGGCGTAGGCCGCTTCCCGCTGTTCCCTCGGTACCAGGGCGATGGCGTCCCGAGCGAGGGCGGCGGTGAAGGGCACGATCATGGAGGGCAGGATCAGGATGGCCGTCATGAGGCCGTAGCCCGTGGGCACCCCCAGGAAGGGGACAAGCCAGGAAGCGTGCTCCGCCGCCCACATGTAAAGAGGAAGCTGGACGTGATCCCTGAGCCAGGGGGCCAGGATGAAGATGCCCCAAAGCCCGTACACCACGCTGGGCACGGCGGCCATGAGGTCCAGGAGGAAGTTGAGGCCCTGGGCCAGCCACCTGGGAGCGTACTCGGCGGCGAAGATGGCGGTGGCCAGGGCGGGGAAGAAGGAGAGGAAGAGGGAGGAGAGGCTCACGATCACCGTGCCCAGGATGTAGGGCCAGGCCCCGAAGGTCTTTTGGATCACCGGGTCCCACTCCCTCCCCAGGGCGAAGCCCAGAAGGCCAAAGCGGTTGAGGGCCAGGCTTCCCCCCCGGTAAAGCTCGTAGGCCATGAGGAGGGCCAGAACCACCACCCCCAGGCCCAGGAGGAGGAGGAAGGCGGCGAAGACCCGGTCGCCGAAGTGGGAGTAGAGTCGCTTCATGACAACTCCTTTACAAGATAAGGGGTGGCCTCACCATGGGGCCACCCCCGGGCCAAAGGGGCTTAGCGGCCCACGATCTCCTTGCCGATGGCCTTGCCCTCGTAGGTGGTCTTGGAGAGAAGGGCCAGGGCCCGCTGCTGGGCCACGGGAGAGAGGGCGCCGTAGATGAGGGGTTCGTTGAACTTCTGCCCGTCGGTGAGGACCCACTTGACGAACTCCACCAAGGCCCGGGCCTCCTCCTCGGACTTCACCGCCTTGTTGACGGAGAGGTTCTCGTAGAGGAGGATGTAGGTGAAGCTGGCGATGGGGTAGCCGTCGGGGGCGGCGGTGTCGGTGATGGAGACCCGCATGTCCCCGGGAAGGGGCACGTTGGCCGCCGCCTTGATGGTGGCCAGGTCCGCCAGGATGAAGCGGCCCGCCTTGTTCTTAACGGCTCCGTAGGCCAGGTTGTTCTGCTTGGCGTAGGTGAGCTCCACGTAGCCGATGGCCCCGGGGGTCTGCTTCACCACCCCGGCCACGCCCTCGTTGCCCTTGCCGCCCACGCCCACGGGCCACTGGACGCTGGTCCCCCGGCCCACCTTCTGGGCCCACTCCGAGGAGACCTTGGAGAGGTAGTCCACCCAGACGTAAGTGGTGCCGGAGCCGTCGGAGCGGTGGACCACGGTGATGGGGAGGGGGGGAAGCTTCACATCGGGGTTCAGCTCCTGGAGGGCGGGGTCGTTCCAGGTCTTGATCTTGCCCAGATAGATGTCGGCCAGCACCGGCCCGGAGAAGCGCAGGGTCTCCTTGACGCCGGGCAGGTTGTAGGCAGGGACCACCGCGCCCAGGGCGTAGCCGATGTTGAGGGCGTTGGTCTTGAACCTATCCCGGACCTCCTTCATCCGGGCATCGTCCAGGGGGGCGTCGGAGGCCCCGAAGTGGACGGTCTGCTCCAGGAACTGCCGGATGCCGCCCCCGGAGCCGATGGACTGGTAGTTGATGCGCACCTTGCCCCCGGTGAGCTTGGTGTACTCGTCGCCGTACTTGGCCATGAGGGGGTAGGGGAAGGTGGCTCCCGCCCCCACCAGGGTGATGGTCTGCTGGGCCAAAGCCGCGCCCGCCAGGGCCATGATCGCCAAAACCGCTTGGACCTTTCTCATCTCTAACCTCCCAGGCTCACTCTGCCAGGCCTTTGTCAGGAGAGTGTCAAGGCCTTGGGGGCCTCGAGGCCCGCCAGGTTGTAAAGCCCCCGTCGGATCACCGCCCCGCCCAGAAGCCTCTCCCCGTGGTAGAAGGCGGCGCTCTGCCCCGGGGTCACGGCGAAGACGGGGGTGAGGAAGCGGAGGCGAAGAGGGCTTGAAGACTCCACCACCGCCCTCACCGGGGGCGTGCGGTAGCGGACCTGGACCTCCACCTCCTCCGGGAGTTCCTCGAGGAGGTTTTCCCCTTCGGCCTCCATCCCCTCCCAAAGGGCGGCCTCCTTGGGCCCCACGTAGACCACGTTCCGCTCCACGTCCAGGCCCACCACGTAGCGCTCCAGGTGGGTCTTCCAGAGGCCCAGGCCCTTCCGCTGGCCTAGGGTGTAGAGGCTCGCCCCCTCGTGCTGGCCCACCACCTCCCCGGTGAGGACGTCCACCAGGGGGCCGGGCCGCGCCTTCAGGCGCTCCTTAAGGAAGCCCTTCAGGTCCCCGGCCACGAAGCAGAGGTTCTGGCTTTCCGGCTTCCTGGCCGTGGGGAGGCCCGCTTCTTGGGCGATCTGCCGCACCTCCTTCTTGGTCAGGTGGCCCACGGGGAAGAGGAGGTGGGGAAGGGCCTCCTTGGGGGTACCCCAGAGGAAGTAGCTCTGGTCCTTCTCCTTGTCCAGGCCCCTCAGGAGGGCCTCGCCCTCGCGCCGCACGTAGTGGCCGGTGGCCACGTAGTCCAGGCCCAGGCGCCTGGCCTGCTTCAGGAGGGCGCCGAACTTGACGAAGGTGTTGCACCGGGCGCAGGGGTTGGGGGTGCGCCCCCGGGCGTAGTCCTCCAGGAAGGGGGCGATGATGGCCTCCTCAAAGACCTCCCTGTAGTCCAGGAGGTAGAAGGGGATGCCCAGGAGGTCCGCCACCCTCCTCGCCTCGTAGGCGGCGTCCGGGGTGCAGCAGCTCTCCCAGGCCCGGGCCGCGCCCGTTTCCAGGCTCACGGGGGGCAGGTCGGGCCAAAAGCGCATCATGGCCCCCACCACCTCGTAGCCCGCCTCCTTCAGGAGGTAGGCGGAAACGGAGGAGTCCACCCCTCCGGACATGGCCACCAGGACGCTTCGCCTCACGCCACCACCTTTTCCCCCACCGCCGCCTCCGTGCTCCTGATGGCCACCTCCACCATGTCGGGCGTGGGCTCGGCCACGGTGAGGGCCTGGAAGCGGAAGCCCAGCCCCCGGAGGAGGCGGGAGACGGGGTCGTCGTGCCGGGCGGAGAAGTAGAGGAGCTCAAAGGCCAAGGCCGCCACCAGGGGCAGGAAGAGGACCCGGGCCAAAAGCCGCCACCAGAGGACCTCCGGGGCGGGGATGAGGCTGTAGACCAGGACGGAGACCACGATGACGAAGGCGATGAAGGTGGTGCCGCACCGGGGGTGGAAGCGGGGCTGGGCCATGACGTTTTCCACCGTGAGGGGAAGCCCCTTTTCGTAGGCGTGGATGGCCTTGTGCTCCGCCCCGTGGTACATGAAGAAGCGGCGGATCTCCGGCATGCGGCCGATGAAGAGGAGGTAGCCCACCAGGATCCCCACCTTGATGAGGCCCGCCAGGAGGTTGTAGAGGACGGGGTAGCGGGCCGGGTCCAGAAGAAGGCCGGAGAGAAAGCCGGGGAGGACGATGAAAAGCCCCAGGCCGAGGAGGAGGCTGAAGGCCGCGGTGGCCCATAGGGCCCCCTTGGGCATCTCTTCCTCTCCGCCCGCAAGCTCGGCGCTCCGGGCCAGGGCCCGGTAGCTGACGGAGAGGGCGTCAAAGAGGGCCACCACCCCCCGGAGGAGGGGGAGCCTGGCCCAGGGGTAGCGCTCGGATAGCGCCTTTTCCTCGTGGCGCTCCACGTGGATCTGTCCGCTGGGGAGGCGCACCGCCAGGGCCCAGGCCCAGGGGGCCTTCATCATGACCCCCTCGAGGGCCGCCGCCCCCCCGAGAGCCGCCTGCTTGGCCAGAAGAAGAAGCCGCATCCCCCCCATTCTGCCACGCCCGGGCGTGGTATAACCCAGGGCGTGATCACGCTGACGCGCGCCGAGGGTTCTTTGGCAGAAGGCCAGGCGCCCCTCAAGGTGGCCTGGGTGAAGGAGGGCCGGCTTCTTTCCCAGGGGGAGGCCCTGGACGCCCGGCTGGGTGGGCTTTTGCGGCGGGCTCTGGAGGGGGCCTCCCTGAAGGAGGGGGAGAGCCTCCTGGTGGCCGCGCCGGAGGGCCAGGTCCTCCTCTTCGGCCTGGGGGAGGACGCCAGGAGTAGCGGGGGAAGGCTGGCCCAGGCCCTCCTGAGGCTCCGCTTCCCCGAGGCCCTGGTGGAGCCTTTGCCGGAGGCCTACGCCCTGGCGGAGGGGCTTCTCCTCGGGGCCTACCGCTTTGACCGCCACCGGTCCGAAAAGGAGGAAAAGGCCCTCACCCTCCGCATCCTTGGGGCGGAGGAGGTCCTGGAAAGGGCCAGGAAGGTGGCGGAAGGGGTCTATCTGGCCCGGGACCTGGTCAACGAGCCCCCGAACCTCCTCACCCCGGAGGCCTTGGCGGAAAGGGCCTTGGAGCTTAGGGCCCTAGGCGTTGAGGTGGAGGTCCTGGACGAGGAGGCCATCGCCAGCCTGGGCATGGGGGCCTTTTTGGCCGTGGCCCAGGGCTCGGCCAACCCGCCCCGCTTCATCCGCCTCCGCTACGCCCCCCCCGGGGCCAGGGCCCGGCTGGACCTGGTGGGGAAGGGCCTCACCTTTGACTCCGGGGGCTACTCCCTCAAGCCCACCGAGAGCATGACCACCATGAAGGGCGACATGGCCGGGGCGGCGGCGGTCCTCGGGGCCATGAAGAGCGCCGCCCTTTTGGGCCTTCCCGTGGAGATCAGGGGCTACATCGCCGCCTGCGAGAACATGATCTCCGGCCGGGCCTACCGGGTGGGGGACGTCCTCAAGACCCTCTCCGGCAAGACGGTGGAGGTGATGAACACCGACGCCGAGGGCCGCCTCACCCTGGCGGACGCCCTCTTCTACGCCGAGCGGGAAGGAGCGGAGCGCATCCTGGAGCTCTCCACCCTCACCGGGGCCGCCGTGGTGGCCCTGGGGGAGGAGGTGGCGGCCCTCTTCGCCACCGAGCCCGCCTGGGGGAGCCTGGTCCAGGAGGCGGCCCATAGGGCAGGGGAGAAGGTCTGGCCCATGCCCCTGGAGAAGGCCTACCGGGAGAAGCTCAAAAGCCCCGTGGCCGACCTGAAGAACGTGGGGGACCGGAACGGCGGGGCCATCACCGCCGCCCTCTTCCTCTCGGAGTTCGTCCGCGTGCCCCTGGCCCACCTGGACATCGCCGGCCCCGCCTTCGCCAAAAAAGGCCACGCCCTGGGCCCCGAGGGGGGAACGGGCTTTGGGGTGCGGACCATCCTGGAGGTGGCCCAGGCCCTGTAGAAAAGGCCCGGGGAAGCCCCCGGGCCCTAGGCCTTTTCAGGCTACTTCTGGCAGTTGGGGCACTTGCCCCTGAACTCCAGCCGGAAGCCCTCCAGCGCCCAGCCCGAGCGCTCCGCCGCCGCCTGCATGGCGGGGCTGAGGTCCAGCTCGGGCAGGTTCTTCAGGAGGAAGTCCTCCACCTTGCCGCAGGAGGTGCAGACCAGGTGGATGTGGGGCTCGGTGTAGCCGTCGTAGCGGGTGTAGCCCTTGGGGTCCTTGAACTCGTAGATGAGGCCGTGCTCCCGGAGGACGTGGAGGTTCAGATAGACGGTGGAGAGGCCGATGTCGTAGCCCCGCTTCTTCAGGCCCTGGTAGAGCTCCTCGGGGGTGGGGTGGACGTTCTTCTTGTCCAGGAAGCTCAGGATCCGCTCCCTGGGCAGGGTGTGCCGCAGACCCACCGCCTTTAGCCGCGCCCGGTAGTTCTCCTTTTCCTTGGTCCTTGGCATAGCTCCTCCTTCCTTTCGGTTCCAGTATACACCTGGGGTGTGCAAATGCAACATCCCTAAGGTTCTCCAGGAGATAAAATCAAAGATTCTTGCCCATCTGATGGGCTTTCTGCACCTGTTCCTCCCGGACGCCCTATTGCTATTTTGAAGGGAATCCCTGTTCTTTGCAAGGCGCGAAGAGGGTATAATGGGGCCACCTTGGAGCGGCCCATCTACCGCATCCTCCACCTGGTCTTCGCCCTGGGCCTGGCCCACGCCCTCTTCCTCCTGGCCCAGGAGGGGGTGCGGGCCCAGAAGCTGGCCCAGGAGCGGGCCCGCCTCGAGGCCGAGCTTGAGAAGAAGCGGGCCGCTATAGCCCGCCTTGAGGCCCTGGTGGCCGCCGCCAAAGACCCCGAGCACCTGGAGGCCCTGGCCAGGAGGCTTGGCTTTGTGGGCCAAGAGGAGATACTGAAGAGGCGATGAGGGAGGACCCCGCCCACCTTCTCCTGGAAGACGAGGCCCTGACGGAGGGCCTCACCGACGAGGAAGCCCAGGTCCTGCTTTCCTGGCTTCTGGACCTGGCCAAGGACGCCGACCCCGCCCAGATTGCCCACCTGCGCCGCTTGGGCCACGAGATCACCCGGCTTTCCCGGGACTACGGGGTTCCCGTGGAGGAGGTGATCGGACTGGTGGAGCTGGCCTGGGGCGGGGATGAGGTCCAAGGCCTAAAGGCCTAAGGGGCCCAGGCCCGGAGGAGGGCCCGCACCTCGCCTAGCCTCGGGGGCGGGGGGTCTTTGCGGTAGATGAGGGCCACCTGCAGGCTGGCCTCCTCCTCCAAAGGCCGCAGAACGGTGCCCGGGTGGGGGAAGACCCGGTAGGGGGCCAGGGTCAGGTGGACGCCCACCCCCGCCGCCACCAGGCTCACCGCCTGGGAGAAGCGGGAGACCTCCCGCACCACCCGGGGGGCGAAGCCTGCCCGGCGGAAGACCTCCAGGAAGGCCTCGTGGAGGGGGGGGAGGGTCTCCCGGGAAAGGAGGAGAAAGGGCGCTTCCCTTAGTTCTGCCAAAGGGACCCGCTCCTGCCCCGCCAGGGGGTGGTCCTCGGGGAGGAGGACCACGATGGGCACCTTGAAAAGGGGCTCCTCCTCTATGGCGGGGTCCGCCACCTTGAGGCCCGCCAGGCCGTAGTCCAGCCGCGCCTCCTTGAGGGCCTTGACCTGCTCGGGGGTGTGCATCTCCAGGACCTCCACCGCCTCCCCCAGCCCCCGGCGCAGGTGGTCCAGAAGGGGCATGAGGTCGGGGAGGAGGTTCTCCGGCACCCCAAAGCGCAGGCTTTCCCGCCCCGCCCGGCGCACCCTTTCCTTCAGGGCCTCCACTTCCCGCAAAAGGGCTTTCCCCTCCCGGGCCAGGGCCTCCCCCGCCGGGGTCAGGCGGAAGGGGCGGCGCTCCAACAGCCTCACCCCCAGCTCCCGCTCCAGGGCCTGGATCTGCTGGGAGAGGGCGGGCTGGGAGAGGTAGGCCCGCTCCGCCGCCCTGTGAAAGTTTTTCTCCTCGGCCAGGAGCAGGAAGAGGCGGAGGCGCCGCAGGTCCATGATAGGAAAATCTTATCACCTGCCCGGCCCCTGGGCTATTGGACAAAGGGGCCCCGTCTGCCCCAGACTGAAAGGTAGGTCGGTGTAGTGTACTTTTGGTCAAGGGGGGAGCATGACGGAACGGGAGCTTAAGGAAGCCTGGGCTAGGCTTTCGCCGGAGGAGCGGGCCCGGCTTAAGGAGATAGAGAACCAGGAGTGGCGGGAGTCCTTGGAGTACGTGCTTAAGGTGGAAGGCCCGGAGCGGGTGGAGGAGCTTCTGCGCCACCTGGACGAGTACCTCTACCTCCAGGGCTTCTTCCCGCAGAACCGCCTCAACACCCCCTACCTCAACACCATCCCCAAGGAGCTGGAGCCCCCCTATCCCGGGAACCTGGAGCTGGAGCGCCGCATCGCCAACATCCTCCGCTGGAACGCCGCCATCATGGTGACCCGGGCCAACAAGAAGGCGGACGGCATCGGCGGCCACATCTCCACCTACGCCTCCATCGCCGAGCTCTATGAGGTGGGCTTCAACCACTTCTTCCGGGGGCCGGAAGCGGGTCTGGACCGGGACCTGGTCTTCTTCCAGGGCCACTCCTCCCCCGGCATCTACGCCCGGGCCTTTCTGGAAGGCCGGCTTTCCCAAGCGGACCTGGAGAACTTCCGCCGGGAAGTCCACCCCCCGGTGCCGGGAGGCCGGGGGCTTTCCAGCTACCCCCATCCCTGGCTCATGCCGGACTTCTGGGAGTTCCCCACGGTCTCCATGGGGCTTGGGCCCATCCAGGCCATCTACCAGGCCCGCTTTATGCGCTACCTGGAGGACCGGGGCCTGAAGCCCAAGAGCTCCGCCAAGGTCTGGGCCTTCCTGGGGGACGGGGAGCACGACGAGCCCGAGACCGTGGGGGCTTTGCACCTGGCCGCCAGGGAGAACCTGGACAACCTCATCTTTGTGGTGAACTGCAACCTCCAGCGCCTGGACGGGCCCGTGAGGGGCAACTCCAAGGTCATCCAGGAGCTGGAGAGGCTCTATAGGGGCGCGGGCTGGCGGGTCATCAAGGTGGTCTGGGGCTCGGCCTGGGACCAGCTTCTCGCCAAAGACCGGGAGGGGCACCTCCTCCGCCGCTTTGAGGCCCTGGTGGACGGGGAGAGCCAGCGCTACGCCGCCTTCGGGGGGAAGGAGCTTAGGGAGCGCTTCTTCAACACCCCGGAACTCAAGCGCCTCATAGAGGGCATGACGGACGAGGAGCTCACCGAGCTCACCCGGAGCCGGGGCGGCCACGACCTGGAGAAGATCTACGCCGCCTATAAGGCGGCGGTGGAGCACAAGGGGAGCCCGGTGGTCATCCTGGCCCGCACCATCAAGGGCTACGGCATGGGGCCCACGGCCATGGCCAAGAACGTGGCCCACCAGGTGAAGAAGCTCACCGAGGAGGACCTGAAGGAGGCCCGGGCCTTTTTGGGGATCCCCATCCCCGAGGAGAAGCTGGCCGAGCTCCCCTACTACCACCCCGGGCCGGACTCCGAGGAGGTCAGGTACCTCCTGGAGCGCAGGAAGGCCCTGGGGGGCTTCGTGCCGGAAAGGCGGGTGCGCTTTACGGGGGGCCTCGAGGTCCCGGGGGAGGAGTTCTTCCGGGAGTTCTACGAGGGCTCGGGAGGCCGGGAGATCTCCACCACCATGGCCTTCGTGCGCATCCTGGCCAAGATGCTCCGCCACCCCGTCATCGGCAAGCTCATCGTCCCCATCGTCCCCGACGAGGCCCGCACCTTCGGCATGGAGGCCCTGATCGCCCAGGTGGGGGTCTACTCTCCCCAGGGCCAGCTCTACATCCCCGTGGACGCCGGCACCCTCACCGCCTACAAGGAGAGCAAGGAGGGGCAGATCCTGGAGGAGGGCATCACCGAGGCCGGAGCCATGGCGGAGTTCATCGCCGCCGGCACGGCCTACGCCCACTATGGCATCCCCACCATCCCCTTCTTCATCACCTACTCCATGTTCGGCCTGCAGAGGATCGGGGACCTGGTCTGGGCCGCCGCCGACCAAAGGACCCGGGGCTTCTTCCTGGGGGCCACGGCGGGGCGGACCACCCTGGAGGGGGAGGGCCTGCAGCACCAGGACGGCCAGAGCCACATCTACGCCCTGGCGGCCCCCAACCTCCTGGCCTACGACCCGGCCTTCGCCTACGAGTTCGCCGTGATCCTGGAAGACGGCCTCCGGCGCATGTACAAGGAGGGGGAGGACGTCTTCTACTACATCACCATTGAGAACGAAAACTACCCCCACCCCCCCATGCCCGAGCCCCGGGAAGGGGTGAAAGAGGGGATCCTCAAGGGGCTTTACCTCTTCCGCCAAGGGGAGGGGAAGGGCAAAAGGGTGCAGCTCTTCGGCACCGGCCCCCTGCTCAGGGAGGCCCTGAAGGCCCAGGAGCTCCTTTTGGACTTCGGGGTGGTGGCCGACGTCTGGAGCGTTACCAGCTACAAGGCCCTGTACCTGGACGCCGTGGAGGCGGAAAGGGAAAGGCGGCTTCTGGGGAAGGCCCGCAAGCCCTACGTGGCCCAGGCCCTCGAGGGCCACGAGGGGCCGGTGGTGGCGGTGACGGACTACCTGAAGGCCCTGCCGAGCCTGGTGCGGGACCATGTGGGCCGCCCCTTCTGCGCTCTGGGCACCGACGGCTTTGGCCGATCGGACACCCGGGAGGCCCTGAGGGACTTCTTTGAGGTGGACGCCCGGCACATCGCCTACGCCGCCTTGGCCCTTTTGGCGGAGGAAGGCCAGGTGCCCGAGAAGACCCTGAAGGCGGCCAAGGAGCGCCTTGGGCTTAGGCTGGAGGAGAGGCCGCCCCACAGGCGGTAAAGGCGGTACAGGAGGCGGTATGGAGCTTAGGATTCCCGAACTGGGCGACAACGTGGCCGTGGCCACCGTGGTGGGGGTTCTGGTCCGGGAGGGGGACCGGGTGGCCCCCGGCCAGCCCCTTTTGGAGCTGGAGACCGACAAGGCGGTCATGGAGGTGCCCGCCGAGGCGGGCGGGGTGGTGAAGCGGGTTCTGGTCCAAGTGGGGGAGGAGGTGCGCCCCGGACAGCCCTTCCTGGAGCTTGCGGAGGAGGGGGCTGCGGAGGTTTCCCAGGTCGCCCAACGCGCGCCCGAGGCCAGGCCCGAGCCCGCTCCCGAGGCCAGGCCCGAACCGACTCCCCAGGCTGAGGGACCCAAGGCCCCCCGGGCGCCCTCTGAAGGGCGCCTCGTCCCCGCCGCGCCCTCCGTGAGGCG
>Ga0272445_1002511_pt1 | contig 12546 bp, 9 predicted proteins | sample YNPCB0031_FD_194404 | JGI IMG/M metagenome (GOLD analysis project Ga0272445, IMG submission 194404) | Hot spring sediment microbial communities from Yellowstone National Park, WY, United States - YNP-CB-003-1 | ecosystem: Environmental > Aquatic > Thermal springs > Hot (42-90C) > Sediment... | reverse complement strand
TGTAGATTACAGTCAGCAGAGTAAGTATTTGTGCATTAAAACTGGAACATTGAATGATGAGTCTTTACAGGTTGATGTTTGGACTGGTTCTTCGTGGACAACGGTCATAACTGCTTTAACAGCCAACGCTTGGAACAACGTTTCAGTATCCGACTACCTGACGTCAAGCACGTTCACGATACGGTTTAAAGCCACAGATGAAACAAAAGACCTTACCCAAAGCAGTTGGCAAATAGACTGCGCCCTATTATACATGGAGAGAGACTATGTTCAAGTCGAGTTCGTTGGAAACTCAACTACGCAAGACTGGATGCAGATTGTTTGGGCGGTGGACTGCTCATCCACGGTAAGCTCGGTTAACATCACACTCCAACTTTACGATTACAATGCCAGTGAATACGCTACAAGCGGGGATGGATTTATGACCGCAACAATAGGCACGGAAGACGTAACCCTTAACCAAACAATAACAGTCAACCCTTCGCGCTTTAGAGACGCTTACGGAAATTGGAAAATGAAAATCGTTGGAGAGGGAGCAACACCATTTAACTTCAAAATAGACTTGATTGAGATAAAGATAACTTCGCCAAGCGTTTATCGTCTCGAAATCTCAAACATTTTCACAATCGCCCTGTCAGAATATCCACTAAACTATATTTATGGCTTAGAAATAATGGTAAGGTACAATGTTTCAGAGGCCTCTGAACGCTGGTTTATAAAGGCTTATGACTGGAGCTCTGGAAGCTTCAGCGACGTTGGCTTTAACTTTTCCGAGGGAAACCAACCAGCAGCCAACGAGTGGAATAATTATACAGTGAGCATAAACATAAATTGGACACGCTACGTAGGGAATGACGGCACTATCCAGATAATGTTCTGCGACGAAGGAATAAGCGAAAGCCAAACCTATGTTTGCATCGATTTCATAGGCGTCCGAGTTATCCTCAACGGCATTAGTCTAGACATAAAAAACAGCGGAGCCACAACAGTTCACATAATTGCCTTATGGATCATAAATGCAACCCACCACATGCGCTACGACTTGGACTTTTTCGTAAATCCTGGGGAAAGCGCAACTTGCATGAGAGTTGACATCACTCTTCCACAAGGCAACTTCGTAGTTAAAATAGTTACTGAAAGAGGTAACATAGACACTTTCTAAGCTTTAGCTTATTTTTTGGCTAGATTATCTTTTAGAGCTTTCATCACTTCTTTAGCGTTTTTAGCCTCTATAACCTTTATTTTGTAAAGTTCAGCCATCTTCCTCGCGTTTTCGCTTAACTTTGGAATAGCCACTAGAAAAGCATGTTCCGGAGAAACATCGTACATTTTAGCGAAGAGGGCGATAACCGGCTGTTCCATCACAGCATTTTCTGTACTTATCGCCACATCCATAACAATTACTTTCTCGGTCTTGCTTTCCTTGTAGGCAGCTATGTCAAACATGTGGTTTGCACCGGACTTGCCCTTGATAAACGCTGGAGCCTCTACTTCAAACCCGTTCTCAGCTAGAAATTCCATTATTGGGGCGACAAAAATCCATCCGGCGGTTATTTCACCCTTCACACCCTCGTTTAACTTGTAGGCGTAAACATCTTTAATCTCCACATCTTCAAATGTGAATTCGGATTGGCAATTTCTACAAAAGTGTCTTGGAACTGGTATGTCGAAGCTTTTGCCACATTCTAGACATGTGCACCAAACACCGGCTCTACGGTAGTCAACGTCAAGCTTTTTTAATTTCTCACGGCATTTCGGACAAATCAGTTTACCGTTTTTACGGAAGTTTTCCTCCACATCCATGTACCCGCATTTAATATGCTCAATCAAAGAGCCTTTCTGAATGTTGAAGGACTTGCAGTATGGACAACAGTAGCGAGTGGAAATGTTTTGCGAACCACAGTTTGGGCAATAAACAACTTTATCATAAAGACGTTTTTCCAGCACCCCGGCAGCGTGAAGCCTTTCAAGGAACTCTTCAGCTTTGGAAGGATCATCCAAAACTGCTTCAACTTCTGGGTATCGATAGCCAAATTTCAGATCGAAAGTCGGCTTAAGCTCGCTGATTTCTCCACTTAGAAACTTGCCCAATAAAATTTGGACGCTGCGCTGTTTATAAAGTTCAAGCCTCTCCGATTTTCCAGTTTTCTGCATCGGAAACCCATACCGGCTTAGGCTCGACAAACAGTTTAGTGCTCTAAATTCATTAATAAAATTTCTTGAACAATAAAACTACTCTGTGAAACAGGCTAGCTTCGGAAAGTTTTAAAGTCTTGATTGTCTCCTCTGTTTTCGGAAAAGGGTCGATAGAAATGGCTTCAAGAGAGAAGAGGATTGTGCGTTGTCCGAAATGCGGCTTCACCTTCGACATATCCTACGGGAGAGCTTTCGCCTGTTCCGGATGCCCATCCACAGTGCAGTGCGGATATGCTAAATGCCCAAAATGCGGCAGCGAGTTTCCGTTAACCTAGCTTCCGGGAGCATTATGCTTTTTAACTTGAAAGTTCAATATTCATGGAGCTCACATAACGGTCTTGGCTTACGGTGGTCGGTTGTCTGGGCAAAAACCTTCAAGGGGCTTTGTTCCCCGCTGGTCTACGCTTAGGGGTTTTGCGGCGCTGGTACTGTTCATAGCCGCAGCCATTATAGCTGAGTATTTGATCGTTGTTTACGCCGTCGACATCGGAGTTCAGGATGAAGCCTGTTTCCAGATTCCATTTTTGGGCTTGACTGTTAGCCCCCTCTTCCACATAGTTCCAATATCCACGATCATCACACTTACTGCTTGTTGGACTTGCATGGCAAAGTATGCAGCCGTAAAGCCCTTGGAGAAAGCCAAGCCAGCGGAGAAGAAGCAGAAAACGCCGACTGGTGGTTTAAAAGCCAAAATAAACAGTTTCAAGGCTAAACTGTTAAGGGCTAAGGTTTTCGCCTACATATGGGAGAAGCTGGACGCTTCAAGGGCGATTGTGAAGAGCGCTGTGGTAATATTGTTGTGTTTCTTGGCGTTGGCCCTTTTAGTATCTGTAATAGCCAGCCCATGGCTTGTTTACAAAGGCTTTGTGAACGTTTACAAGGGGAACCCCCAGCTCCTCGGGTCGGTTATGGCTTTTAACAACGCCCTCCACATTTTTGTCGAGGCCATTTCACCTGTCGGATGGTTATGCTCAGCTGTAGACAAAGCTTTAAGGTCCACTGCACCGGGCATTAGGAGTTTTGCTTCATCCTTCGAAGCCTTAATAGAGCCTTTGGTTGATTTGCCACCCGTTGGCAAATACCTGGTTCTCCAAAACTTTGCCGCTTGGATCTCCGCTTTAGGCGTTCTAGCCTATGGAACTTATGTGCGTAAAAGTTATCGCTATAGAAAAGCGAAAAGATTTTAGAGGTTTTGAAATGGCTGACCGTCCAAGATTTGGTCCAGCAGGGATACCTCCAGGCTTTAGGGCGGTTAAAGCCACTTTAATGGATGTGCCAAGGCTTCTGCGGGAGGAGGGCCTAGATGCTTTCGAGTATCAGGCGGTTCGCTGGGGTGTAAAACCCCAAATAAGGCAGTCGGACGCGGAGAAGTTTGGGTTAAAAGCCCGGGAAAACGATGTTTTGCTCAGTCTTCACGCGTCCTACTTCATAAACTTCTGCGGAGACAAGGAAACCATCGAAGCCAGCAAAGCCCGCCTAATAGCTTGTGCCACCGCTGCCCAGTGGATGAACGCCCAAATTGTCGTCTTTCACCCCGGGTTCTATGGCAGAAAAACGGCGAAGGAGGCTTTCGCCGGCTGCCTGGAGGCCTTGAAGGATGCGGTTGAAAACCTTAAGTCTCTGGGGATAAGAGACGTTAAACTTGGACCGGAAACTATGGGGAAACGCTCCCAACTTGGAAGTCTAGACGAGGTTTTAGGTTTATGTGAGAACGTTGAGCAAACCCAGCCAGTCATCGACTGGGCGCACCTCCACGCTAGGGAAAAAGGCTTGCTCAAGACTGTGGAGGACTTCCGTAGAGTTGTAGAAACCGTTGAAAAGCGTCTGGGAACCGACGCCGTCAAAAACATGCACTGCCACTTCACCAAGGTGGAGTTCACGGATAAGGGTGAAAAATGCCACCATATCATGGACGAGACTGAGTATGGGCCAGATTTCACAATGCTTGCAAAAGTTATCGCTGAATTTAGGCTCAACCCAGTCATAATAAGTGAAAGCCCCGTGCTGGATGTGGACGCCGTCAAGATGCGGAACATCTTGATGAAAGAGCTTAAGGGCCAAAAAAGCGGTTAAACCCTGTGCGATATGTTTTTCTACACCCTTTGTGTGCTGTCTAGAGGTGCTTTAAGTTTTGGTTAGGCTGAAAGGCTTCCAGAAACTCACACCCGTAGAGGAAGCGTTGGAACTCCTTTTAAACAGCTTGAAGTTGGAACCTTTAGAGACCGTAAGCATATCTTTGGCTGAAGCCTTAAACCACATCTTGGCTGAGGATGTGATAGCCGAAGAGGACCTGCCAAGCTTTGACCGCTCAGCTGTTGATGGATACGCTGTAAAAGCCAATGACACCCTTGGAGCATCACAGTTTAACCCAAAAACCCTCAAACTGACAAAGGCGGATAGGCTATTAGAAGGTGAAGCAAAGGAGGTTTGGACCGGAAGCCCTTTGCCAGAGGGCGCGGACGCCGTTTTAATGCTGGAGTACGTTAAACGCTTAAACGATGAGATAGAGGTCTGGGTTGCAGTTACCCCTGGCGAAAATGTCTCCAGGAAAGGTGAAGATGTGGCTAAGGGCGAGGTCGCCGTTAAAGCTGGAACACGGTTAAAACCCCACCATTTGGGACTTATTGCCGCCTTGGGCAGAAGCCACGTGACAGTTTTCGAAAAACCCAAAGTGGCTGTTTTAGCCACCGGAAACGAGCTTGTGGAGCCAGGACATAAGCCAAAGAAAGGGCAAGTTTTCGAAGTTAACAGACTGATTATTTCATCACTGTGCAGAGAACTCGGCGCCGAGCCTGTGGACTTGGGAATAGCAAGAGACGACTCGGACGAGATTTCGGGAAAAATTAGGTCTGGGCTGGAGAAGGCGAATATTGTTGTGACTACCGGAGGCACAAGCGTCGGCGCCTCAGACCTTGTTCCCGCAGCTATAAACAGTCTAGGCAAGCCCGGCGTTATAGTTCACGGAATAGCCATGCGTCCAGCCATGCCGACAGCCCTCGCCGTGGTGAACAATAAGCCCATAATAGTTTTGTCTGGCAACCCCGTCGCTGCCATGTTTGGCTTCGAGGTTTTCGCTAGACCTCTAATCCTCAAAATGTTAGGGGCTGAACACGAGTCAAGACCCGTTCTGAAGGCGAAGGTTACGCGGAGAATCTCCACCGCCCTCGGGAGAAAAACATTTGTACGAGTGCGCGTCTTCCAGAGAAACGGCGAATTTTACGCTGAACCAGTAAGCACTAGAGGTTCGGGCGTGATTTCAACCATGACTAGGGCAAACGGATACGTGGTCGTTCCAGAAAACCGTGAAGGCTTAGAGGCAAACGAAACAGTGGTGGTCCACATGTTTGACAACTTGGAGGCTGGCTAATTGTTCAGAAGGCTTCTAACCATTGAAGAGGCAAAAAGGGCTATAGAGAAACATTTCGAAGCTAAACCCTTAGGGATCGAAGAAATCCCCCTACTAAAGGCGGTTAACCGCGTTCTAGCTGAAGACATCGTGGCGGAAATCGACGTCCCACCATTTGACCGCTCAACGGTGGACGGCTATGCCGTTAAAGCCGAAGACACATTTGGCGCAGACGAAAATAAGCCCGCAAAACTCAAGATTTGCGGTGCGGTGAACGTTGGAGAAAAACCTGAAATCACCGTTGAGCGTGGAATGGCGGCGGAAATAATGACAGGCGCCCCTATACCGGAAGGGGCTGACGCCGTTGTGATGACTGAAAACACCGAGCGCATAAACAGTGAGGTTTACGTCTATACTGCCGTGGCGAAAGGTGAAAACGTCATGAAAGCCGGTGCGGACATAAAGAGGGGTGAAACAGTCGTAGAACGGGGACGTGTTTTAGGCGCAAGGGAGATAGGTGCCATCGCAGCTGTTGGAAAAGCGAAGGTTAAAGTTTACAAGATTCCACGGGTAGCCATCCTATCTACTGGCACAGAGATAACCGAACCAGGCGGGCTGCTGACGCCTGGAAAAATTTACGACATAAATGCCTACAGCCTAAGCGCGGCTGTCGTTGAAAGCGGCGGCGAACCAGTTTATCTCGGAGTATTCCCGGACGACGCATCTGTGGTGGAAAGGGCTCTCAGGCAAGCCCTAAACGTGGCGGACATGGTTATAACCTCCGGCGGAGTCTCGGTAGGCCCAAAGGACGTTATTCCCAAAACGTTAAGCCTTCTTGGGAAACCCGGCGTCGTAGTATGTGGAATAGCCACAAAACCTGGTAAGCCCACAACAGTGGCTGTGGTTGAAGGGAAGCCTATTTTTGCTCTACCTGGGCACCCTACCTCGGCGCTTTTAATCTTCCACCTACTTGTCCGTCCGATAATAATGCAGGTTGCTGGAAGAAAAAGCATGGACGAAGCGGTGGTTAAGGCTTTTACTTCGACGCGGCTGTTTCCAGCTAAGGGAAGGCTAACTTTCATAACTGTGAAACTGAAGAAGGATAAGGCTGGATTGGTGGCTGAGCCTGTTCCAACAGGATTGTCTGGGGCGATAACAACCCTTCTAAAAGCCGACGGCTACCTAGAAATCCCCGAAAACCAACAGTTTATAGATGAAAACGAAGAGGTTACGGTTCACCTTTTCAAAAGCCGCCTTGGAAACCTTTAAAGTCCAAGCTTGCTTCTCTTTGAAGCAATGTAAGCGGTGAAAATCCAGGTTAAAACCATATAAACGACCACAGCCGCATCCAGTGGGATATCACTTCCCAAAGTGTAGTACAGTGTTGACAACGCGAAAGCCGTGGCCATCAAAGCCGCCACAAACATAGTCCAAAGCGCCCAAAACCTCTTTCTGAAAAGCCCGTAAGCCGTTGCCAAGCTGAAAACGCCTATCAACCCCATGTGAATTAGTCCCAAATCCTCAAGGAGCAACGTTGCCAAACACAGGACGCCGACGGCAGCGTTGAAGATGGAAGCCAGTAAAAGCCCGCCGTCTTCACCCTTAAACCTTGTTTTCAAGCCCACAGTAGCAGCCTTCCCGAATTAATGCTTAATGAGAAAAAGTTATGGTTAATAAATTATATGCTTCCAGAGGCGGCCGCCAAGTTTACGATATTTTAATTTCTGAAACACCCTCTAACACAGGGCGGCTGGCTTTCCATGTGGAAAAGGGAAACATAAAAACCATACTGGAAAAGAGTTTGCTGCTAGTTGTCTTGGTAATGTTGCCACCGATTTTCGTTCAAACCTCCCCAGTGAACTGCCATTTCCATGAGACAAGAAGCCACCTAAGACTCGCTGAAACCCCAGGAACAGAACTGTTCACCATGAAACACTATGTTGTTGGAGTTGCTGAGGTGGTGAAGAGTTCGAGGGTTCATGCTTTACTGGCTTGCAGTGGCGGTGCTTGTCATCTTCGCCATACTAGCTTCCACAGCTTACTATTTGAGGAAAAGGAAACGCGCCCCATCAGCTCCCACATTTTTAGCGTCGAGCCTATAAGCGAAAATGTTTAGAATTTTGAGAGACGAATGTTTAGGAAGCGAAAAGAGGAGATTGAATGGGTTATAGGGAGCTCTTTGTTTCTCAATCCAACGTTTTCAGCGGTTTTCAAAAGTCCTTTGAAGAGGCTGACTACGTGATTTTAGGTGTTCCCTTTGACGCTACTAGTACTTATCGGACTGGAGCGAGGTTTGGGCCTAACGCCATAAGGATGGCTTCCTTAAACATTGAAACCTACAGTTTTCGCAGCGGCGTCGACGTAGAAGATTTACGGATCCATGATCTGGGCGACTTGCACGTTTCCATGGACGCGGAGCAAACGTTGGATAGGCTGGCGAAGGTTGTCGGCGAAATTTTGGAAGCTGGTAAAATGCCCGTCGTCATCGGGGGCGAACACACCATAACTATGGGCGTCTTGAAGGGGTTGGAAAACCGCCTCATGCAAACCGCCGTTGTTAGTTTTGACGCCCACCTAGACCTCCGCGATGAGTTTATGGGATTAAGACTTTCACACACCACTTTCATGCGAAGAATAAATGAGCAAATGAAGCCAGCTGCCATACTAGAGGTCGGGACAAGGGCAGTTTGCAAAGAGGAACTTGAGTACTCAAAGAAAACAGGAATAAAGTTCCTTACAACCCATCAAATAAGAGTCATGGGCAGCGAGAAAGCATCGGAATGGCTTAGGGAAAAACTTGGAGGATGCAGACACGTTTACCTTTCCATAGACATGGATGTCCTCGACCCAGCCTACGCCCCGGCGGTACAAAACCCAGAACCAGACGGCTTGGACATAACCACCGTTCTGGACGTTCTATGCGATGTCTGCGACAAGCGGGTTGTGGGGATAGATATAGTGGAGGTGACCCCAAATTATGATTTCGGAGTTACAGCGCTTCAAGCGTCAAAAGTCATTTTTGAGTTGTTAGCGAGTGTCGAAAAATCGCAGGGACACACGTCATAGAAGCCTTTGATGTGGAGAATTCTAATATCAAAAAACCATTTTAGGTTAAGTTCAAATTTATTAGGCAAGGATGCTGGTGTCAACCGCATAGCGCGGCATTCCTCTCTTCTTTAAGTCTAATTTGGACCTTAACGGTAATTACATTTTCCTCATCCTTTCAGTAGTTTGGCTATAAAGAAGCCGTTGCACTCGTGGATGTGGGGGTAAAGCCTCTGGCACTGGGTTAAGCCTCTCAATCCAGGCAGTCCGATTTTTGGCGTTATTTCAGCCAGCCGGAATTCTGAATGCCATTTTAGGAAACGTTCGATTAAAGATTCGTTTTCTTCAACGGTTATGCTGCACGTGGAGTAGATTAGCGTGCCTCCGGGCTTCAGTTTTTCAGCACAGTTTTCCAGCATCTGCCATTGTATTTCAGCCATTTTCTCGGCCGAACGTGCCGTGAGCCTCCACTTGGCTGATGGAATTTTAGCGAAGGCTCCGGTGCTTGTGCATGGCGGATCCAAAACGATCATGTCGGCTTCGACGGCAACTGGCAGCGGATTACAAGCGTCCGCGATTATTGGCTCTGCTATGGAGACACCCATTCTGGCAACCTCGCCTTTCCATACGTCCATTCTACGCCTCGAATAGTCTACAGAGTAGATCACGCCACGGTTCTGCATAAGCTGAGCTAGATAAGTGGTTTTGGCTCCGGGCGCTGCACAAACATCTAAAAGCACCATGCCCGGCTTAGGGTCAGCCGCTTCAGCAGCGTAAATGCTCGCTTTATCCTGTATATAGAAGAGGCCTTCCTGAAAGCTTTTTGTTCTGGTTAGGGGTTGTTTAACGGCTAGAACCTTGTAGGCGTAGCGCAGCCCATCAACTTTTTCAACCTTAACCTTCTCCTCTTCAAGCCTTTTAAGAGTTTCTTCCTCGCTGCCTTTAAGGGTGTTCAACCGTATGTATGTTGGCGGGGTTTTTGCACTTGCCGCCAGAAAGGCTAGGGCTTCATTTCTTCCGAAAAGCCGGAAGCAGTACCGCACAAACCATGTGGGGTGGTAGGTTAAAAGCCCAACCCTCTCTTCGTCGCCGACAGCCCCCAGCAGTGTTGCCGGGTTTTCAGTCAGCAATAGGCCAAGGTATGGCTCCACGGGTGTGAGGGTTTTCCAACCGAGGATGGAGCGGGCAAGCCTCACAATGTTTTTAGCTTCGTCCAAGTCAATCTTATCCCAGTTTTTTGCCACCCGAGTTTGGTAGACATAAAGTCTCAGAAAAGATTGGACGCCGAAGCTGAACTCGCTTAAGGATTTAGGCTTCAAAACCTCGTTTATAAAACGGTCTATAAAGTTGCGGCGTCTAACCGTTTCAACAACAAGCCCGTGAGCCAGACGTAAAGTATCCACGTCGCTTATCTCCAACTGTTTGGCTGTTCGAGCTAAAGCCAGACGCTCGCTTATGCGCTCCTTCTCCATCCAGCTTAAGGCTTCAATAGCCAGCGTCCACGCTTCTTTAAGCAAAGCCACCGCCTTTTCAAGGGCTTAGTAAGATTTTAGTTCTAGCCCAAGCGTATTAAAAGTTAGGTTAAGTAATGAAGTTGACGCAGAAACGCCTCGACGAATTCTCGGCATATGAAACGGTGAAAAAGGATAAAGAAGAAGGGGAAGAACTGCCTTTCAAAAAAGCCTTAGAAGAAGAACAACGAAAGCGGGGTTTCGAGGCTCCGGAAAACCTTCCCCCGTCCTATTTTGTTTCAGCCACCTACGACGGAAAAACAGGCAAGGCGATGTTAAAGCTCTACGAACCCGTTTCCGGACGAATCTACTTCTGGCACGATAACACTGGACACAAGCCATACTGCTACACAAACCTTTCACCCCTAGAACTGGAGAAAATCGACCGTTTGGTTAAACATCCAGGCTTTGATCACCTCGAAATTGAGGAAAAATATAACCCACTACTGGATAAGAAAGTGGTCGTCACAAAAGTAGTGGCCAAAGATCCCTTGGCAATAGGCGGGCGCCCGAAAGGCTGTATTAGAGACATCATTCCGGAAGAGTTTCCAAAGGTTTCAGACGTGCCTGTCTCCGTCGAGTCCATTAAGGTTTGGGAGGCGAAAATAAAGTACTATCAGTCGTACATTTACGATCGAAGACTTTTGCCTGGAATGGTTTACGAGGTTAAAAACGGCAATCTTGTGCCAACTTTTTTAGAAGAAGCTGAAAGGATGGTTAAGCAAATTGTTGGTATGTTTACGGAAATTACGACTGAAGAGCTGGAGTATATTGAACAGTGGGCTAGACTGTTGGAGTATCCTGCGCCGAAGTTTCGCTACGCAGCCATAGACATTGAGGTGCAGTCTCCTGTTCCAACACGCATGCCAGACCCCCGCTTAGCTGAATACCCAATTGTATGTGTTTCGGTTTACGGCTCAGATGGAGAGAAACGGGTTCTCCTTCTAAAGCGTGAAGGGGTGTGTGAAGGCAGTGAGCGTCTGGAAGCCGATGTTAAACTGGAGCTTTTCGACTCTGAGGAGAAGCTAATTAGGGCTGTTTTTGACGTTTTGTGGAATTACCCATTCATCATAACTTTCAACGGCGACGATTTTGACTTACGGTATTTGGCACACCGCGCGGAGAGATTCGGCTTTAAAAGGGACGAAATCCCCATAGAGCTTGGAAAACGCGTCTGCCTGCTGAAATATGGAGTGCACATAGACCTCTACAAGTTCTTCTTCAACCGTTCCATCCAAGTCTACGCCTTCAACAACCGCTATCGCGACGTCACCTTGGGCGATGTTGGAAAAGCCCTGATAGGATTGGACAAAATTCCCTTGGAGAAGAGTATAGGCGAATTATCATACACGGAGCTTGCCAAATACTGCTTCAGGGATGCTGAAATAACCTACAGGCTTGCAAGCTTCGAAGATGAGCTTGTTTTGAAGCTCATTCTTGTTCTGGCGAGAATAAGCAGCATGCCCATGGAGGACGTTAGCCGCCAAGGAGTCTCCCGCTGGATAAGGAACTTCATGCACCGTGAACACCGCAGAAAAAACATGCTTATACCAAACGCCGAAGACATCTTAGCCTTGAAAGGCAAAACAACCACTAAGGCAACGATAAAAGGCAAAAAATACAAAGGAGCCATAGTCGTCGAGCCTGTGCCCGGCGTTCACTTCAATGTCGCCGTCATGGATTTCCCAAGCCTATACCCGTCAATAATAAAGGTTTGGAACCTGGGCTACCAGTCAATTTTGTGCGGGCATCCCGAGTGCCAGTCAAACCTTGTGCCAGACACCCCTCACTGGGTTTGCCGCAAGAGACGCGCCTTGGAAAGCCTTCTAATCGGTGCATTGCGGGACCTGCGGGTTTACTGGTACAAGCCTAAATCGAAGGACAAGGCTTTGCCAGCGGAGCTTAGAAGCTGGTACAACATTATCCAAGGTGCCTTAAAAGTGATTTTAAACGCGAGCTACGGTGTTTTCGGAGCAGAAACCTTCGACCTATACTGTCCACCGGTGGCTGAAGCAACAGCCGCCATAGGCAGACATGCCATAACCCAAATAATCAAAAAAGCCGAGGAGCTTGGTATTCAAGTGCTTTACGGCGACACGGACAGCGTTTTCCTTAAGAACCCTACGAAGGAGCAGATACAAGCCCTTGAAGAGTGGGCTGAGAAAACACTTAAAATGGGAATAGACGTGGACAAGGTTTACCGCTATGCGGTCTTCAGCACCCGCAAAAAGAACTACTTAGGCGTTTTGGAAGACGGAAGCGTCGACGTGAAAGGGTTAACTGGCAAGAAACGGCATATCCCAACCTTCATCAAAAAGGCTTTCGAAAAAATGAAGGACGTCTTGGCGAGGGTGAAAACTCCGACGGACTTTGAAGAGGCAAAAAAGGAAATCGCCCAACTGGTTCGAGACTGCTACATCCGCCTTAAAAGACGTGAGTGGGAAAACC
>Ga0272445_1002509_pt1 | contig 12553 bp, 8 predicted proteins | sample YNPCB0031_FD_194404 | JGI IMG/M metagenome (GOLD analysis project Ga0272445, IMG submission 194404) | Hot spring sediment microbial communities from Yellowstone National Park, WY, United States - YNP-CB-003-1 | ecosystem: Environmental > Aquatic > Thermal springs > Hot (42-90C) > Sediment... | reverse complement strand
CCAACAAAGATATGTTCCGCAAACTTATAAAAGGGATTGTCACCGTATAAGAAAGAGAAGATAAAAAGTGTTAAAATAGCACTTATCCAGGTCCAAATATCTAAAGAAATATTCATTTTCTCCTCCTCAAAAAGAAATAGCCAATATTACCAATAATTACCAAAATCATGATAATAAGATGGGCGAAAGATTGGGAATCCATAAGTTGGGTGGCACTTTTAAAGGCTTTAGAATAGCCATATTTTTCTACTAAATATTCGTATTCCGATGCTCCTTTTAAACCGGATAAAAGACCGATTAATTGTCCTGATTGTAAATAAGGATAGGCATCAGCCGCGGAAACAGCAGTAACACCAGCACCAATTTTTATTCCGTATCTTGTTTGGGCATAAGCAATCCAATCGCCATAACCTGGTGAACCAGCAGAAATACTGAGCATTAAAGGAATATCTTTATAAGTCTCCACTTTTTTGGCTAAGGGAAGATTTTCAATAGGATTTTTATAATAATCGGTTGGAAAGGTTTCTTTCAAACTTCTTCCCAAACCAAGAATTACTGCGGTAATTCCCGGCTTCCAACCAAGAAAAATATAATCTTTTCCGTATTCTTTACCATATTCTTTGGCAACTACTTTTAAACCTTCTTCACCAATTCCTACACCAGTAATCCATAAGCCAAGAACGATAACCGGAATATCTTTGGCAAAACAATGTCGCAATAGGGAAAGATACATCGGATATAATTCGGGCATTGATTGGGGGTCAAAATCGATAGAAATAAGAACTGGTTTATCACCTTTTAAACTATCTATTGCTCTAAACAAATCAAAGGTCCGGATGGAAACCTTGGTGGTTAAATTTAAAGGATAAAAAAGGGGGAAGATGACAAAGATGGCTAAAATGAGAAAAATAACCCTTCGCGGAATCTTAGTTAATAACTCTAAAAATCTCATCGCTACCTCCGGCCGCCAAGCCAGCCCCTTTCAATTCCTAAAATAATCTTCAAGGAAGTGGCAATCACTCCTAAGGCAACACCAAAAAGGATACCTCTTTTTGCCGCCATATTGGGCACGGATAAAAGCCATTCAGCAATGGTAGAGAAATGGGGCGAAATAAGATTACCAATCGGCACCATTCCTAACATCACAATGAAGGCAGCAATTAAAAGTAAAGTAGCCTCAAAGGTTCTTGCCCGGAATGCCCGATAAGCAGCTGATGCCATATAAAAAGCCAAAATAGAAAACATGGTTGCTCCTAAGGGAACCAAGATGTTGTTAAAAATCAGTCTTATGGGCGCCTGGGCACCAACACCAAAAATGAGTCCCAAAAGAGCCGTAACCGCCATAGAAATTAAGGTGAAAAGACTGTAAACAAAACCGCTCCTTTTCCTTCTTACCGTTTCAATATGCCTTAAAGAGATACTTCTTACACCTAAAACCAAGGCAAAAGCGGAAATTATCCTTATCCATTTAATAATGGTATCAAAAAATTGTTGCGATATTGGATGGGGAGAAAAAAATTGGATAATCATTAAAATACCCATTATAAAACAAAGGACTAATGGTAAACTTCTTTGCATAATCCCTCCTTATTAATAAACATTAAAAAATTCAATTATTTTTGAAAAGAATGATAACGAAGGAAAATAAGAAAGTAAAAGTAAGAAAGAACCGACCAAAAGCACAAAAAGGATAAGCAATTTCCCATAGTCTTGACCTTTTAAAGAACCTAACAAAAGGGGTTCTCGGGAAAGATAGGCAGAAGCAGCATACAATTCTTCGCCAATTAAAGTGTAATCACAGGCAACAATAAAAAATGGTAATTGGGGAACCATATCAGTTCCGGCAATTTGAATTGCTCCGGTAGCGGCTCCAGTTTCGGCCAAAATCAAGGATTCCGCATAAAAGGTTCCCAAAAAGAAATTGGTTGCTGGTTTTTCTCTTACCATAATACCATCAACGGCAGCAGTAAAAGCAAATTGACTATCGGTAATGTAAAAAATATTACCTTCTTTAAAAGCATCGGGACGACCAACATTACTACAAGCCTCTTTTACAATCTCATAAGCAACAGTATAAACCAAAACATCCCGATTAGGAACTAACAAAGTAGTATCATATTGAGCCGTCTTTTTAGCAACTTCTCCCAAAATATTCAAAGCGGCAATCGTCGCGATATCGGCAACACTACCAATACCCGGAACAAACAAAATTGGTTTACCCATCTCGGTTGCTCTGCCCACCGCTTCTTCAACGGCATCCAAACCACTTATTCTCCGGATAAAAAGTTTTTCTCCTTTCCTGGCCTTTCTAATAAAATAGAGAATAAGAAAGGAAAAGATAATAATCCCAATGAGGACATTGATCCGCGCGGTATTAAAAATCTGGGCTCGGGGAATAGCGGAAGCGATATTAGAATAAAAATGGAAAGTATCTTTTATCCCAACAACTTGATAATAATAGCACTTATTTCTTTTCACTTTATCGTCCAAAAATACCCGCTCATCTTTAGCTAACTTGCCAATAAGAAGAAAATCACCTTCATCTTTTCGGAAAACTTGGTAAAAATCAACCTCCGGTTGCGGTTCAACTATCAAAATTGTCAATGAATTTCCCGCATCGTTAGGCGTATCCTTAACCTTTATCTCTAAGGAAAAAATTAAATTAAAAAAGATTAATAATAAAAAACTATTTCTAAAACGCATAAAATAAATATATAAAAAAGCAGCAAAAATTCAAGTTGCCTTAAAATTTTGGGGTAAGATAAAAGGATTTTCTTCGTTATAAAGATAAGAATTGAATATATAAAAATTAAAGAATTTCGAATTTTGGCTTTAAGCAAGGGACATCCCCCCTACCGCCTACCCAACCGTCCCCAAGGGGTTTAAAGATTAAATTTAAATCAAGTTTATTTATTCTTTTCCAAAAATAACTCTTCCTTACAAACACAAGGACTTTTTTTACACTTGGGGCAATTTTTTTGATATTTTTTTATTGCCTCTTCTAAATCAATATTATAAAGATTGGCTAAGGATATAAGCCAGGCAAAAACATCGGCAAACTCTTCTTTCATCTCTTTTTTTCTTTTCCTTCTTAATGCTCGGGATAATTCGCCAACCTCTTCGCAAAACCACATAAAGGTTTTTTCTTTCCCCCTTTTTTTATCTTTTTTATAATAAATGGCTTTTATCAATTTTTGAAAATCTTTTATTTCCATATATTAAAACCTAAATAAAACCCACATGTTGACATCAATCGATTGGGTTTTATCCCTTTTCAACAGATTTTTAAAAGCGGAATAAGCCGTGTTTAAGCCCATTTGGGTATAAGCCGAAAGGTTATAAGAGAAAGAAAGGGAAAGGCTGTAATTACTTGTCTTTCCCAAAATAGTTTTTTGCTGCTCTTTTAAGGAATAATTTTCCCTTAAATTATAAGCAAAATTGCTGGTGAAACCGATATTCTGGGTTAGTCTTATTCTTTTCAAAAAAAGTAGTTTTATCCCTTCTTTCAAAGAAAAGTTATAGGCATAAGAAAAGGAAAAGCCCTTATCTTCACTATAATTGCTCGTATTGCTAAAGGCGTCATAAGAAATATTTTTTGAGTAATTAAGATTGAATTGGGTATTCATCTGGTTTTTAAAATTTAATTGCCAAGAAATTAATGGTGAAAAAGAATAACTATTATCTTCTCTTTTCTCTTGGGAGATAAATTTTAAATCTGGTGTCAATGGTGAAGAAATGGTCTTGGTCTTTTCTATTCGACTGGTAATCTGGGAACTGGCAATAATCTTTGGTAATAGTTTCTCCACATTAGTAATCGTAATATCCAGCGAGGGAAACTTTATCGTCTTACTTCCCTGGCGCGAAGCTAAGCCGTAGATGTTTCTTTCCCAGTTATTTTCATAACGCCATTTTAAAGAGAACGGCTTTATTAAAAAACCACTGCTTAAATTAAAGGAATACTCATAATCCTTTGCCCTTTGGGAAGAATCGTAAGGCAGGTTCTCTTTTAAACCCAGTTGGTAAAATAATGCCGGTCGGAAAGGAATCTTCGGATATTCAATATTTCGGGAAAAATTATAGTCAATATTAACTGCTTCCAAAAGGTTTTCCCATTTTTCTAACTTCATTTTGGAAAATAATTCGGGTAAATCAAAATCAAAAGAAAGGGAATAAGAAAAGTCGTTATTTATTGTCCGCTCGTTCGTGTAGGTATCACCTTTGATCTTTGCCTTACTTTCATCATAACTACCATCAAGGGAAAAACTGGGTTCCAAGATATCCCATAAAGAAAGATTATAATCTAAAGAAAAATCACGAGAAAACCCTTCTTCTAAACCCAAAAAACTTCTTTTTTCTTTTATCCCCTTTTGATAATAACCTAAACGATTAAAATAACTGCCTTGGGAATAACTTATATCCAAATTATTTATTGGCGAATAACTAAAAGCCGAAGTGAGGGAGGCATTTTTATTTTTGGTTATTTGGGGGAGATTAAAGGTATCGCTCTCTTTTGCCCGATTTTTTCTTTTGGAAAGATTATCGCTCAAGGTTAAAGAAAGGGAAATATTTTTTGGTAAAAGACTGATATCATTCTCTTTAATCTTTATTTTGAAGTTGGGAGAGATATTATAGGCAAAATTCTGGTTGGTGGTGATACTGGTATCAATATTTAATGTCTTTTTTAAAAAGCCAAATCTTTTATAAAAGGAATAGGAAAAGGCATCGAGACTGTATTTCCAAAAGAAATTATTACTGGCTTTATTTCTTCTAAAGGCAAAACTATACTGCTCACTGCCATCTTTTTCCCGATAATGTTCTTTTGCTTTCAGGTCCGGTATGGTTGGTGAATAATAGGGCTTTAAAAAGGAGCCATTCTTAGAATAAAAGAGTGGTAAACTGATATTTAAAAAAGAAGGTAAAAGCTTACCTAAATCAATCTGGGAATTTAGGGCATAAGATGTGGCCTCATCAGTAGCCACTCGGGGACTTTCCGTTAGGCGAGAAAAGAAGGGGTTTTTCTTTTCCAGATTAAAACTGGTATTAAAACCAGTATTTAAAAGGGAAAAAGAAGTATTTAGCCCATAAATAATGCCACCTTCATTTTTTGGTTTATTTAGTTTCAAATCATTAAACCAAAGCGTATAAGATACTTTTGAAGGAAAGATATTAATAGCTCCTAAGGCGAAATAGCGAATATTATTTAAAGAAACCTGACCCCGAAAGAGCTCATTTTTCTCTTTAAAAATGGGTAAAGAATCAAGAAGAAGGGTAATTTCATACCAATTTTCGCCGTAAGGTACTTTTCTTATTTTTAAAAAACCTTCTTTCTCTTCTAAAGGGAAAGAAACGAAATAAAAATTGCTACTATCAACACCGAGCCGGAAATAGATCATAATATCTTTTCCTTCAAATTTCTCTTCCTTATGGACATAAAAACTAATCTGCGAATATTTTCTTAAATCATAAGAAGAAGAAAGAAACATCTCCGTAATCACGGTGTCGTAAGGGAAAAAGGAGTCAACCGTTAAACCCAAACTGGCTTCATAATACATTCCCCGAATATCTTTCTTCACTTTAAACGGTGAAGTGTAGTTGGGGGTGTTTTTATTATTTACCGAATAGACGCTCGCTTTGCTTAAAAGCGTATCAATATCTTTTCTCAAAAATCTTGGTTTTCGCCAACGCACACCAGTAAACTTAATTGAATAAATCCGCATTTTAAAAGGTGAAGAAAAGTCGCGAAAATAAATGGCTAATTTCCTTATCTCGGAAAGGGAAGGACGGCCGATAATGGTATCGGGTCTTTTTAAAGGGATGGTAACAATTTTCCAATTGTTATACAAATCTTTCACCTTTCCACTTTCATTCAAAGAAACCGAATAAACAAAATAATGATTATCGCCCCGCTCATTAAAACCATTCAAATCAATATCTTCACTATTTAAAATCCGATTGCCTTCCGTCCCCATGGGGTTTTCATATAAATCATAATCATCGTTACCATCATCGTCTTTAATATTTAAACTGTCCGCACCCCAAACCGTATCCAAACCCCGATCTTCATCTGGTTCCAATTCGTTATTACCATTTTTATCTTCGGTATCAAAAAGATTGTTATAGCCGACTATTTTTCCATACTTATCTATTCGGGGAACATCTTCTTCCAAGTAAGAAGCCAAATGAAAATTAATTACGCCCGAAGGAGAACCTTCATCAATTTTGAAAATCATCTCCAAATTTTCGTAATTTTCTAAATCCAAGAAAGAACCTCTTTGTAATGCTTGGACAATACCAAACCATTTATTTTTTCCAAAATCACTAAATTCCAAAATTAAATAATTATCTTTTTCTCGCCCTTCTTCCCCAATCTGCGGACCAAAGATCTCCGACTTAAAAACATAATCTTTATCCTTAGGATTTTTAATCTTGGGCATCTTTTTTAGTAAATTGCTGGTATCGGAAAAATAAGGCACCGGCGCAAAAAAGAAAAAGGAGCCTCTAATATCCAAAGGGCTCTCCAAAGTAGTGCCTTCAAAGTCGTCAATATAAGCATTATTAAGGGTATTTGAATTCTCAAAACTATTGGCCATTTCCCCATTTATTAAAAATCTTGCTTTTTCTTTAAAAAAGAAGTCAAAATCTTTTTTATAATCGAGATTAAAAGAAAAAATTCCTTTGGAAAATGGTTCGGTCCCGTATTCCGGCTTATCGGAATAAGCCCCTTCACTTCTCATTAAGAAACTGGTGCCAATTCCCAAATCTTCCAAAAGTTTACTTTCGGCTCGAAAACCGACAAAACTTTTTGCCGTGGGCGCAAATAATGGCAGTTGCTGAAAACTTACTTTAACCTCAGCATCCGGCGGCAGATTGAAAAAGGTTATTTTACCCTCCCGATAGTCAATCGTATAATCTTTTCCCCTTTCGGCCTCCCGACCATTAATATACACTTTCTCCGTATTTTCCATAATATCGGTTGTCCCTAAGAAAAACTCCTGGATGCTACTTAAATATTCGCCAACAATCATATATTTTCCCCCCTCACCAAAGGAAAGGGGTTCCTTATAATAGATAATCTCATCTTTCTCGCTTAATCTTTCCGAAGCAAAAGGAAACAATTCGGGAAAGACAATAAGTCCGTAAGCCGGTTGGAAATAGGGATAATTAACCTCACCATCATTATCTGGGTCCAAGCCAAGGATATATAAAAAACTCTTTCCTTGATATTCACCTTCATCTTCGTACTCGGTAACATAATTTTTGGTTGTCCGCAGGATTTTCAAACTTCTTATTTTCAAATTTTTTTCACTTAAAGAATAAATATTTCTTAAAGCATATTTAAAGGTTGGTGAATTTTTATCAAATCTTTTCTTTTTTAAAAGTTTTAATAAAAGTAAAGAATCCTGATACCTTTTCCCACCACAACTCTCACCGTCAGTAGTCACATAGTAACAAGCCAAATTACCATTGGTAACATCAATATTAAGTTCCACAACCATTATCTCGCCATAAGGTAAAATGGTTAAAGTCCTTAAATAATAATCCTTATTTTTTATCAAGGGGACAAAACCGGCTTTTACCCTTTCATCACTATTTTCCGGTATTGAATCCGGATTCAAAGGATAAATAGTGGCCAAACATCTAATAGCATTCGTTTGGATATCATTATAAGGATTACCATCATCATAAAAAAGCTGAAAATTACTTATCTTTTTTAAAATTTCAAAAGAAGTATCAAGAATAAAAAATTTATAGCGGGCATAATCATAATCATAAAAGGTATCTACTTTTATTTTGGCCTTACCTTTAAAATCAATCGTCTTCCCTTCACTTCGCTCCCGCGAGAAGACCGAATAAAAAGCAATCGGACCGAAATTACCTTCACTTCTTAAACCAAACAACCCTTTATGGGAAGGGATATCACCGGTATAACGCGTTTGGGGAAAACCGAGGGCAATATCACCACCTTCAACCTTCTTAATAATCTCATCTTCCGTTCCGGTATAGACAATGCTAATCTTATTCTTATCCTCCATCCTTTTAGAATCATGGTCAATATTTATCTTTGTCTTACCACCAATCTCACCACTCACATTCAATCGCAATTCCTGATTCATTTGCAATTCCGGCAAAAGATTGCCCCGGGGTAGTGCGAGCGGTGATGAATAAATTGTCTGGCGACCACCAAAGGTTATCCGGTCTTCCCCAGAAATCTTTATTTCGGTTCCACCTAAAAAAGGGATTTTGGGAATCTCAATAACCGGCATTAAACCAGTCTTTTCAAACTGCCTTACTCTTTGCTCCTTTTCCATAAAAGAAGAAAAAGAAGAAAGAAAATTTTCTTTAAAAGTTTTAAAAAAATAGGAAGAAAGACTTTCAACCGCCACCACCCCTAAAAAACAGGAATCACGCCATTTTTCATAATAAACCAAATTCCTTTGAAAATCAAACCTTATCCTTAAGGTGTCAGTAAGCACTTGGCCAAAACTTATGCTGGCTATCAATAATAATAGCAATTTATTAACGGTTAAGCTCTTCATAAATTTTTAAAGCCAATTTTTCTCTACTCAGGTTTGCCCAATTAAAAAGTTCTTCCCTTTTTCCGCAAGGTAGAAATTGACTTTCAAAACCAAAGTTTTTGATTTTAACATCCGGAAAAAAACTTTTCAACCCTTCACCAAAGCCGCCGCTAACCAGATTATCCTCAATGGTAAAAACGGGCAGATTTTTTTGAAACAAATTTTCATAAAAAGCAATTGGTAAGGGTTTAATCAGCTTGCCATCAACAACCGTTAAAGAAATCCCTTTTTCTTTTAAATAATTATTCACCTCTTTAGCAATTTTTGTCCCGTAGCCAATGCCGATAATAATACCATCTTTCCCTTCTTCAATTATCTCCGGCTCAATTTTACCAACATTCTTTTTAAACTCGCCCTTATCTTTTGGGTAGCGGATAAAAAGGCAGGTATTTTTTTCTAAAAAATAATCAACCATCGCCTTCAAGTCTTCAAAGAAATAAGGAGCAAAGAAGGTAACATTGGGTAAATGCCTTAAAGTGCTCACATCATAAATACCTTGATGGGTTTCCCCATCATCCGGTACGCAACCGGCCCGGTCAATCAAGAAAAGAATGGGTAAATTATGTAAAAGCACCCCGTTAATCAATTGGTCATAGGCTCTTAATAAAAAAGTAGCATAGATAACTATTATCGGCTTTAGGTTTCTTAAAGCGAGACCACAGGCAAAATCGACGGCTCCTTGCTCGCAAATTCCAAAATCATAAAATCTTTCTTTAAACCTTTCCGAAAATTCTTTTAAGCCACTACCCAACCGCATCGCCGGGGTAATAACCACAATCTCTTTTCTCTTTTCCGCCAGCTCACAAAGCAATTTACCAACAAACTCTTGGTAAGTAAGTTCTTTTTTCTCTTCCTTTTTTTCCACTGGTGGTATTCCGTGATAAGTTTCCGGGTCGATTTCCGCCTCTTTATAACCTTTACCTTTTTTGGTCAAAACATGAACCAGTATCGGACCTTTCAATTGTTTTATTCTTTTAAAAATCTTCACTAATTGGGGAAGCGAATGACCGGCTATCGGTCCAAAATAACGGAAACCAAGTTCTTCAAAAAAGGTGGTGGGTAAAAAGAGCCGCTTTAAGCTTCTTTCTAAAATTTTCCAATAATCTTCGCTCTCTTTTCTTATTTTTTCGGGCAATAATTTTAAAAAACTTTGGAATTGGGTTTTTAAAACCTCATACCTTTTATTAGTAATCAACCGGTTAAGATAATTAGCCAAGGCCCCTTTAGTTTTACTGATAGCCATTTCGTTATCATTAAGGACCACAATCATATCGGCTTTCAAAAAACCACAATGATTTAATCCCTCAAAGGCCACCCCACTCTGAATAGAACCATCACCAATCACCACCACCACCTTCTCATCTTCTTTTTTATTCAAAGCCAATCCCAAACCACAAGCAATGGCATCACCGGAATGACCAGTACAAAAAACATCATACTTACTTTCACTTCTTTTCGGAAATCCCGAAATCCCAAAAGCTCTTCGCAAATTTTTAAACTCCTTTTCCCGACCGGTTAAAATCTTATGGGTATAACATTGATGACCAACATCAAAAAGAATAATATCTTTCTCCAAATCAAAAACATAATGTAAGGCAATTGTCAATTCCACCACCCCCAAATTGGAAGCCAAATGCCCACCATTCGTTTTCACCACCTGGATGATATATTCCCTTATCCTAAAAGCTAAGCTTTCTAATTCTTCTAAGGTATATTCTTTTAATGGTTTTTCAAGTAATGATGCCATTTTGCTTTCAATTCGGAAAGGAAAGGAAGGGGAAGTTTATCTTTAAGGTCATCTTCAATCTGAAAAAGGATGCCTTGCTTTTCACCCCGATAAGCATATTCTCTTCTTTTCTTTAAAGGTAAGGAAGAAAGGATAGCCGCAATCTCGTAAACTAACCGAAAAAGGGCACCGGTTTTTTTTCGGACAATTTCTAAATATTCTTTTTTAGTAAGTTCTTTTTTAGTAATATCTAAAAATTCACCGACAACCAAATCGTTGGTGGCCTTCGTAAGGCTTTTTAAAATCTCGATCTTTTTAACTTCGTCAATTTTTGTTTCCGAAAGGAGCTTGAAGGCTAAGGAAAAAAGGGCATCACCAATCAAAATCGCCTTTCCTTCCCCAAAAACCTTATGACAGGTAAGCCTTCCCCGACGATAATCATCATTATCAATTGCCGGTAGGTCATCATGGACCAAGGAAAAATTATGGATAAGTTCAATTACTAAACCAATCTTCATAATCTCTTTTTTGTTAACGGTTGACGGTAAACGGGCGACGGGTTTACGGCTTTCTTTTAAAAGTTTAAAAAGTAAGAGCGGCCTTATTCTTTTACCACCAGAAAGGGCATAAAAAATACCTTTCTTCAATTCCTTCGGATAACCCTTAGTCTCTTTTTTTAAACACGCTTTAAGAAATTTTTCAAATTCTTCTCTTTCTTTCATAGCTCAAAAAAACATTTTCCAAAATATTAATCGTCGTCAATGCCCCAACACCTTTCGGAACTGGCGTTATTGCTTTTACCTTCTTAGAAAGCTCCAAAAAATCCGCATCCCCACAGATAATCTTCTTACCATCTTTAAAAGTAACATTAATTCCGCAATCAATAATTATACTATCTTCTTTCACCATATCCGCAGTCAAAAAATTAGGTTTGCCGACCGCCGTAATAATAATATCACTAAGTAGGGTTAACTCTTTTAGATTACTGGTTTTGGAATGGGCACAAATCACCGTCGCATTGCCAAAAGGACTTTTTCTTAAAAGCAGGATGACCAATGGTTTGCCAATGATAATTGAACGGGAAATCACCAAAACCTTTTTCCCTTCAGTAAAAATTTGATAATGTTCTAAAATATCAAAAACCGCCTTACAAGTTGCCGGATAAAATAAAGCTTCATCAAAAAAAAGTCGACCAAGATTATAAGGGGTAAGACAATCGATATCCTTTTCTTTCTCAATAGCCGAAATAATTCTTAAACTATTGAAATTCTTTGGGATTGGCTGTTCAACAATTACGCCGTAGATATCTTCTTTCTTTTGCTCCTCTTTTATAAAGGAAATAATATCATCTTCGCGTTCTTCTTCTTTAAAATTTTTATAAATGGGGAAAAAACCTAATTCTTCTCCTTTTTTCATCTTACTTTTCACATAAACGAAAGTGCTTTCATCACTACCAATCTGAATAATCAAAAAAGAAAGTCGGACGCCTACGCTTCTCATCTTCTCTTTAAGAGCCTTCTCTTTCCTTAATAATATCTCGGTACTTTCTAAAATTATTGCCATAAAGATATCTCTTTAAAAATAAATTCTTTTATTTCCGAAAGACTTTTAGCTTTCCCGCCACCTTCCGCCAAATCATTTCGACCGCCACCACCACCTTCTAAAAAATTCCCCAATGCCTTTGCCAATTTTGAAGCCGAAAATTTAGAAGTCGAAAGAATAATAAATTCTACCCTTTCTTTATTTCTTTTCAAAAAAATCGCCAACTTATTACTTTCCTTTTTCAAAAGGTCACAAAGCCTGCGAATTTCATCCTTTTCCAAAAAAGAAAGGTCCTCAACAATCACTTCGACATCTTTTATTTTCATTTTTGATAAATTATTTTTCAAAAGGGGCAATAGGCGCTCTAAAAGTTCCTTTCTTTTTTTCTCTTTTTCCTTTAGATTTTGGTGAAGTTCCTTAATCTTTTTAATAATCTCTTCTTCAGTAGTTTTCAATTCCTCTTTTATCCTTTCGATTCTTTCATATTTAGAAACAAATAAGAAATAAGCCCTTTTACCACAATAGGCGTAAATCCTTCTTATTCCACTTTTAACCCCAATCTCACCAACGATTTTGAAAAGAGCAATTTCCGAAGTATAATCAACATGGGTACCGCCGCAGACTTCAATAGAAAAATCACCAATTTTAATCACATTCACCTTAGGTCCATATTCTTCCAAAAAAAGGGCAATCGCACCCATTTTCTTTG
>Ga0272445_1002508_pt1 | contig 12554 bp, 8 predicted proteins | sample YNPCB0031_FD_194404 | JGI IMG/M metagenome (GOLD analysis project Ga0272445, IMG submission 194404) | Hot spring sediment microbial communities from Yellowstone National Park, WY, United States - YNP-CB-003-1 | ecosystem: Environmental > Aquatic > Thermal springs > Hot (42-90C) > Sediment... | reverse complement strand
ACCGCTGGGCCAGCTACGGTGGGCCGGGCCGCTGGGAGGGGGAGCCGGAGGCCGGCGGGCCGTACCTCGAGCGGCCGCCGCGCCAGCCGGACGAGGCGGTCGCGCTCACCCTGGCGGCCAAGCAGGATCCAGCGCTGGTCGTCCTGCCGCGCTACTGGGTACCGGAGGCCGAGGTGGAAGCGCGCCTAGCCCGCAAGGGCTGGTCGCACCCCTGGCTCCTCGGCTGGCGGGATATCGCCCGCTCGACGGACGAGCGTACCGTCATCGCCAGCCTCATCCCGCGCGTCGGGGTGGGAGATACTTTCCTTTTACTTCTTCCTGGCAAGGTGCACGCCGATGTCGCCTGGGCGCTCCTGGCCAACCTCGACGCCCTCGTGCTCGACTATGTGGCTCGTTGCAAGGCGAGTGGAACGCACCTGAAGTTCCACGTCATGCAGCAGCTCCCCGTCTTCCCGCCCAGCGTCTACCAGCGCCCCTGCGCCTGGTCGCCCGGTGAGACGTTGGCCGGGTGGCTGCGTCCACGCGTGCTGGAGCTCGTCTACACCGCTTGGGACCTCGCCCCGGCCGCCCGCGACCTCGGGGACTCCGGCCCGCCCTTCCGCTGGGAGCCGGAACGGCGGGCACAGATCCGGGCCGAGCTCGATGCCGCCTTTTTCCTCCTCTACGGCCTCACCCGCAGTCAGGTCGAGTTCGTGCTCGGCACCTTCCCGGTGCTGCGCGCCAACGAGCAGAAAGCCTTCGGCGACTACCGTACCGCGCGCCTAGTGCTGACCGCCTACGACGCGCTGGTCGCCGCCCAGACGCTCGGCGAGCCCTACCGCTCCCACCTCGACCCACCACCCGGGGACGACCGGGTACGGCACGCGTGCTGAGGGAGCGTCTCCGCCGCAGCGAGCCACCCGCACCCGCTCGCGCGCTGGCGCACCACCGACCCGGGCGACCGCTCGGCAGCCTGCCTGCCTGCGGTCCCTCGCCCCGCGCAACCAGGTACGCTGGCCAGCAGCCCGATCACGCGCCAGAGGCCGGGCAGTAGGCAGCTGGCCACCGTCGGCAACGCGAAGCGACGCTCGAAGGGGCACGATCGTGCCCGACGGGCGGACAGCTCGTGGAAGGAGGTCAGCGGTACCGTCCTCGACGGTCCGCCGGCAGCGTCAGCCCACCCGCACAGCCCTCGGGAAGCAGGAGCGGCTCCGCGTCACCGCGCCGGGCACGCGCCCTTCGCCGCTGCCGCGGCGACAGTGGCCCGGCATCCCTACCCGCTCACTCGTGATCGCCCAGCCGATCGAGCAGGGCTTCCTGCTCCGCTTGCCCACCGCACGTGCCGAGCCTGCTCCTTCCCGGAAACCGCGGTCGGCCGGGAGAACGACACGCAGGTTGCCGCCGTCGTCCGCCAGGGACGCGAACTCGATCGCGAGCGACGCGGAGTCGAGCCACTTTCTCGCTGCGGTGGACCGGCTCGCGGTGGACGAAATGTTCGACTCTCCGCCGTCCCCGGTATCCCTCTCGCAGCGCGTGGCGGGTCGCTTCCCGCAGCGATGCTTGGCGGGTACCGATCGTCTCCGGCATGAGCTGAACGCCGCTCACCGCCCCCCGCGCCATCGCGTCAGCTCCGAGCGAGACACCGGCACCAGTGACGCCGCGCTCGCCTCCTTTTCTTCGCACCTCGCAACGCGCGTCGATCGACAATCGGGATGAGACCGCCCGCGCCGCGCAGCGGCCGATCAGTGCGACCGCGCTGAACCGTGCCCGATGGCGTCGGGCACGAGGATCACAGTCGCCTGTGTTTCCCGGTGATGCAGAACGGCCACCGCATGGCAGCGACGACGCAGTGGGCTCACGGTCGACCACGCCCGGAGGCGTCTGACCGGCGCGAAAAACGAGCGCAGAACGGGCGTGAGCGCCACCGGCACCGCGCCCTGGTTCGGCCCGGTCACGATCGACCGCGCCGGCCACGCGCTCTCACGTCCCCGCGATTCCCCCTGTTCCGCATTCGAGCGATGAGCGATAATTACGAGGAGCACGACAACCGGCCGGACCATACCCAGGAGGCACGCCGGCACGACCCGATCGGCAGGAAGGAGTCGGCACCGTTGAAGATCAGCACGCTCCTCGACCAGATCGACCTCGGCACGCTCACCTTGCCCGAGTTCCAGCGCGGCTATGTGTGGCGCCGCGAGCAGGTCCGCGAGTTCCTGGATTCCCTCTATCGCCGGTATCCCGTCGGCAGCTTGCTCGTCTGGGAGACGCGACGCAGCGCCGCACCGGTCCGTCCTGGGAGCCCTGCCTCCAGCGAGATCGTGACCCTGCTCCTCGACGGCCAGCAGCGGCTGACCACGCTCTACGGGATCGCTCGTGGCCGGCCACCCGCCTTCTTCCAGGGGGATCCGTCCGCGTTCACCGGTCTCCATTTCCACGTGGAGAACGAGACGTTCGAGTTCTACGCCCCGCTCAAGATGCGAGACGACCCCCTCTGGATCGACCTGACCACACTCATGCAGCAGGGACTGCAACCGTTCATCGAGCGCTTCTACAGAGACCCAGCGCTGGCTGACCGGCTGCCGACCTATCTCGAGCGCCTCAACAAGCTGCGCTCGATCCTCGACATCGAACTGCACGTCGACAAGATCGTCGGCGAGGACAAGACGCTCGAGACGGTGGTCGAGATCTTCAATCGGGTCAACAGCGGTGGGACCACGCTGTCGCTCGCCGACTTGGCCCTGGCCAAGCTCTGCGCCTCCTGGCCGGAGGCTCGCCAAGCCTTGCGCGCCAGTCTGGCCAGATGGGAACGGGCCGGCTTCCGCTTCCGCCTGGAGTGGCTCCTCCGCACCCTCAATGCCGTCCTGACCGGCCAACGGACGTTCGATCGCTTGGTCGCGATGCCTCCTGCCGAGGTACGCGCTGGCCTCCAGCGCACCGAAAAGGCGATCGATTATCTCATCAACCTCATCTCCAGTCGTCTCGGACTCGACCACGATCGCGTGCTGGGCAGCCCCTATTCCCTCACCGTTCTGGCCCGCTTTCTCCATCTCCGCGACCTTCGGCCGTACGATGCCCGCGAGATCGACCGGCTGCTCTATTGGTATGTCTATTCGGTCTTGCGCGGTCGCTACGCCGGTACGACGGAATCGGCGGTCGCCCAAGACATAGCGGTGCTGGACGGCTCGCCGCAGGACATCGACCGCCTCATCGAACAGTTGAGCCGGATCTACGGCAAGCTGGAAATCCGCCCGGCCGACTTCCAGAGTTGGAGCATCGGTGCCCGCTTTTATCCCTTGCTCTACCTGCTGGCCCGGGTCGCCCGCGCTCGCGACTGGCTCACCGGAGTCGAACTGTCCCACGCACTGCTCGGCAAGACGAGCCAGCTCCAGCTGCACCACATCTTCCCGAAGTCTCTCCTCTACGAGGCCGGCTACCGCAAGGAGGAGGTGAACGCGCTGGGCAACTTCGCCTATTTGACGCAGTCCTCGAACCTGACCATCGGAGCGCGGGAGCCCGCCGAGTACCTTCCCGAGATCGAGCGCAAGTTCCCCGGTGCGTTGGCCTCGCAATGGGTGCCGCTGGATCCTGACCTGTGGCGCATCGAGCGCTACCGCGACTTCCTAGCTGCCCGCAACGAGCTTCTCGCCGCAGCCGCCAATCGCTTCCTCGATGGCTTGCTCCACGGCACTGTCCCCCACGAGGAGGTAGCGATCCCGGCGCTGGCTCGCCCGCAACCAGTCGCCCCCGGGAGCATCGCCAGCGACGAGGAAGAACGAGCGCTTTTGGCCTGCTCCGACTGGCTGCGCGCGCACGGTTTGCCGGAAGGTCTGCTCCGCTACGAACTGGTCGACGACGACACGGGCGCGCTCCTGGCCGTCCTGGACCTCGCGTGGCCGAACGGTATCCAAGAAGGACGCAGCGAGCCGGTCGCGCTGCTCCTCGACGAACCGGAGGAGACGATCGCGATCGCCAGCCGGATGGGCTACCGCTGCTTCACCACGGTCGAGGATCTCCAGGAGTACGTCCGGCGCGAGATCCTGGTCGGGGAACCGCTGGCAGCCGACTGACGAACGGGGGACACTCGCTCCAGCCGTGCCGCTCGACGCACCGTCAGCGGCGTCCCACGCGTCACCAGCGCCGCACCCGAATGCGACCCGGTTCGACGACCGCGAGCAGGCCGCTCTCGCGATCCACAGAGGTAAGCGCCTTCAGTATGCACTCGGCAAAGTGCTGAAGACTGGAGACGCTGTTCGAGCGTGCGAGCACGATCGAGGGGCAACCGGGAAGACGCGCAGCGAGTTCGGCGAAGTCTCTATCGGCGGTGACGATGACCCGTCCCTCACGGACGGCGAGCCCCACGACCTCGGCATCGGTCGCACCCCGCGCGACGGTACCGACGGCGCGCACAGCGTGACCAGCATCGACCCGCCGCTCGATGACCGATCGGTGAACGTTCTCGTCGACGAGCGAGTTCATCGCGGTACCGGGTAGACGCGCTCGCTGCGCAGGGCTTCGGCAGCATAGGACAAGCAGGTTCGGATATCGGCTTCGGTGAGGTCAGGAAACTCGTCGAGGAGCTGCTCGACCGTCCAGCCAGCAGCCAACAAGTCGAGCACCTGCTCGACCGCGATCCGGGTGCAGCGGATGACCGGCTTCCCCGCGAGGACGGCTTGGTCGACCGCGATCCGCTCCTGCCAACAGTGTTCGCCCGTCCCGGTCATCGCCCGCCTCCTCGTCAACCCGGCTGTCCAGCAGGAGTGAGGATAACGCAGACGAGGAGCGCAAAACGCGGCTCCGAACTCTCGTGATCCGGTGGTATCTTCGACCTCCTCGCGAGTGACGCACCCAATGTACGAGTGTTCGGTACGCAGTATCTGCAGTCGCGTACGGATGCGTAAGATGGGCCGGCGTCGTCTGACTCTGCTGCAGGTCATGGCCAGCGTGAGCCCCTTGCTCACCCCCGTGCACGAGGGCTGCGCGGCGCATCGGGCCGCGGTTCCTGCGACGACAGCCGCCCACCCCGCACCGTGGTGGTGCGTGCGCCGCGTCGCCCGCCGGCACCGCGAACGCGCGCTTCCGGTGTGCGATCAGCGCTCCCCCTTCCTCGACCTCTATTGCCGACGACGGGTGTCGCTCGTAGCCAGCGGTTTGGCTCGCAGGCGAAGCGGAAGCGATCCGCGTTCCCGCTCCCCAGGGCGGCTCGTCCGACAGTCGGCACGCTGCGCCGGTCGCTCCGGCGAGCGACGGTGCCGGGTCCGGGACGACCAGTGCCACCGGACAGGACACACGGCGTCACGACCGGACGGGCGGCCTGCTCGCCGGTGGTGCAGCGCGCACAGGCGATCCTCCGACCATGGCCGGATCCCCGAGGAGTGCCGCGCGCGTGGCCCTGCAGCCTCCCGCTTGGAGTGTGGCTGCTCTTCACCCTGCCGACCGGAGAACCGGCGTTGACAGGATCCGGCACACGGATGTAGGCTGACAGGGGATTCAAAAGCCTCGCTGGCGGGCATCCCCGTGGAGAGCGGAAGACATGGGAATCTGGTGCCCCGGCACGGCATCGGCACCGCTCGTCGCGGCTGAACGGGAGTCACTTCGCCGTACGGAAGATCGTGCAGCCGACCCGAAGCATCTTCGGGTCCAGCATGCCGCTCGCCGCGAGCGAACCATCGGCTCGCCGGTAGCGGTGGCCGACCATGACTTTCTGCTCGCCATCGAAGAACCGCACGACTTGCGAAAAGGTGCAGAAGAACGGGTGCGTCGGATCGGCCACATGGCGGCTGCGCTTGACCTGCTCGGTCAAGAGACCGCGTTGGTACTTGTCCCACAGCCCACTCGTCTCGAAGAGGCGGCGCAGTTCCGCTGGCTCGACGACGATCACCTGACAGGGGGTCGGATCCATGGATGAACGCTCCTTTCTCGAGCAAGTCGAGCGGTGGCTTACCGCGTTCCTGAATGGAACGTGCTCGTTAGACGACCTGATCGCGGCGATCCTCGTGCCCGGTTGGGACGCGCATCGACTCGGGCCGCGGGCGGACGAGGTGGTGGCTGATTTGGAGTCCTCGTTGGTCTGGCGGAGCGAGCGCGTGCTGAGCGATGAGGGGCTACGCGCCGAGTTCCAGCGGCTCGCCGAGCGCGTTCGGCACTGGCTCGATGCCGAGACGGTCGTTCCACCAGCCGAGATCGGGACCTGACCCCGCGAGCAGCCACGGCTCGCCAGTCGCGCGGAACCGGCGTGTCCTCGCCTTTCTGAGCGAGCCCGATCGGCCTGCACGAATCGCGCCTTCCGTCGAGTCTATTTTCGGTCGAGTATACCACCTCATCCCGGCTCAAAAGTTTACTACTAGCGTACGGACGCGGCAAAGAAAGCAGGTCGGCGTCGCTGCTCCTGTCCGTACAAGATAACCGGGTGCCGCTTGGCGAGGACGGCGGGAGCGAGCTGGATCTCCTGGCCGGGCAGCAGCGCAGCCCATGGTGTCGGAGGCGCGACCGCGCGGGCGCCGGGAACGCACCGGCTACTCGGTCGATCGGCACGCGGCTCGTCCGGAACCGGTCGGCGGCGCATCACCTGCCCCAGCGAAACCGCCTTGTGCGCCCCGTTCCATCCGAGCCGTCGTCGATAGAGCCGGATCACCGCTGCGCGAGAAGTCCGGCACGCGCCGGCTCTTCCACCGTCGCCGCTCTCGCCCGCACCGTCGCGCCCATCGGTCTCCGCACTGTCTCGAGGGCAGGAGCCGGGAGACGAGGGGCACTCCCGCCCACCCCGACCGATCGCTATACTTCGGCCAGCGGACCGGCAGGGGAAGACCAGTGTTCCCGTTCACCGGCGATCATCGCGATCGAGGGCCATGTCGTCACCCATTTTGACGCACCGGGGAGGCCAAATGTCCGTCTTCGAGCTCCACCGCCGCGTCATGGAGGACTACCAGGACTTCATCCGCGCCTTCGTCATCGCCCGCGACCCGCGTATCCAGGCCGAGATCCATCGCCTCCTCCAAGACGAGCAACACCTCTGGCCCGAGCCGCTCGTCCAGCTTTCCCCCGCCTACCGCCGCGAGGCGACGATCGACCAGCTCGCCGCGGAGGGACTGCTCCATCCCATCACCGCCCAGATCTTCCGTCGCTCCGGGGGCCAGCCGATCCACCTCTACACCCACCAGGTCCAGGCCATCCGCGCCCTCCGGCAGGGGCGCAGCGTTGTCGTCACCTCCGGCACCGGCTCCGGCAAGAGCTACTGCTACTTCATCCCCATCGTCGACCTGGTCGCTCGGCACCCCGATGAGCCCGGCCCCATCGCCCTGGTCGTCTACCCGATGAACGCCCTCGTCAACTCGCAGTACCACCACCTCGAGGAGTTGCAGAAACGCTACCAGGAACGGACCGGGAGACCCTTCCCGCTCCGTTTCGCCCGCTACACTGGGGAGACGCCCAACGAGGAACGCGAGGCGATCCGCCGCGATCCACCCCATCTCCTCCTCACCAACTACGTCATGGCCGAACTCCTGCTCGACCGCCCCGAGGACGCACCGCTCGTCGCACCTCGACCGGACGCCCGCGTCCCCTTCTTCCTCGTTTTCGACGAGCTCCACACCTACCGCGGTCGCCAGGGCGCCGATGTCGCGCTCCTCGTCCGCCGTCTCCGCGCCCGACTGGACCGTCCCGCGGTCGTCCACGTCGGCACCAGTGCCACGCTGGTCGCCCACCGCGAGGCCACCGCAGCCGAACGGCGTCAGGTGGTGGCCGATTTCGCCTCCCGCTTCTTCGGCCACCCGATCGCGCCGGAAGACATCGTCGAGGAGACGCTGGAGCCGATCACGGTGGGACCGCTGCCCAGCCCGGACGAACTGGCGCAGGCCATCGCGCACCCCTTGCCCGAGGATCCGGACGCGCTGCGGGCACACCCGCTCGCCCGCTGGCTGGAGCACGCCCTGGGAGTCCAGCCCGAGCCGGACGGGACCTTCCGCCGGCGCACTCCCCGACCCCTGAGCGCGGTCGCCCGCGACCTCGCCGCGGCGACCGGCCTGGCTCCCGAGACCTGCCGCGCCCGGCTCCAGGAACTCCTGGAACTCGGGAGCCGCCGGCGCGATGCCACCGGGCAACCGCTCTTCGCGCTCAAGCTTCACCAGTTCATCTCGCAAAGCCACGCGCTCTACGCCACGCTCGAACCAGCCAGCCAGCGCCGCTTCGCGACCGAGCCGCGCGCCAGCGGCGAGCACCTGCGCCTGCCGCTCGCCTTCTGCCGCGTTTGCGGGCAGGAGTACTACCGCGTGCTGGTCCGTGGCGACCGCCTCGAGCCCTACCCGCCCGGCTCGCCGCTGGACGACGCCGCTGTAGTCCCCGGCTATCTCGTCCTCGCCGAAGCCGTGCCCGATTGGTCGGAGGAGCGGCTCCCCGATGACTGGCGCGATGCGCGCGGCCGGCTCCGAGACCCTTGGCGCGACCGCATCCCGCGACCGCTCTGGGTTTTCCCCGACGGGCGGCTGGCCGAAGGCGAGGCCGAGGGTGCTTTGCCCGCCTGGCTCGAGACCGAGCGGTTCTGGCTCTGCCTGCAGTGCGGCACTTGGTACGGTGTCCGCGAGGGAGAGTACCAGCGACTGACTTACCTGGCCAGCGAGGGACGCAGCTCGGCGACGACGGTGCTGGCGGTCTCGCTCTTGCGCCACGCCCGCGCACTCGGCGGCCGCGACAAACTGCTCACCTTCACCGATAGTCGCCAGGACGCCTCGCTCCAGGCCGGGCATTTCAACGATTTCGTCCACGTGGCGGTGCTGCGTTCCGCTCTGTACGCCGCGCTCAGCGAGCGCTCGCCGCTCGCCGCCGAGGAAGTCGCCGAGGCGGTCGTTCGGCACATGGGACTCACCCTCGACGACATCGCAGTCCAGCGCGGGCTGCGCGAGCACTCACCGGCTGCTCTCGTCACGCGCGACTGCTTCCGCGACCTCACCGCATACCGGCTCTACGAGGACCTCCGGCGCGGCTGGCGTGTCGCGTTGCCGAATCTGGAGGACGTCGGCCTGCTCCGCATCGACTACCTGGGACTCCCCGAACTCGCCGCCGACGAGGACGCCTGGCGTGACGTTCCCGCCTTCTCGGCGCTCGACCCGGCTCGCCGCGAGCTGATCCTGCGGACCATACTCGACCACTTTCGCCGCGAGCTGGCGATCGATGCTCCTCTCCTGGCCGACGAGGACCTTCAACGCCGCCTCCGCGAGCGCGCCCAGTCCAATCTCAACGACTTCTGGGGACTCGACTCGAGCACCAGCAGCTTGCGCCGCGCCACGACGTTCGTCTGGCCCGCGCCGAGCGAGGGCGACGAGGACGTCCGCAGCCTCGCCCAAGGGACCCAGCTCGGTCGTTTCCTGACCCGAAGACTCCATCTGGATCCCGAGACCTATTCGCTGCTGATCCCGGCGCTGCTCGAGCGGCTGGCCAGCTACGGGCTCGTCACGCACCAGATGCGCAGCGACGGGACGCTCACCGTGCGCCTGCGGCACACCGCCCTTCGCTGGACGCTCGGCAACGGCACCCCGGTCGTCGACCTGGTCCGCGAACGGGGGCAGCTCAGCGAGGACGAACGCCGAGCCAACGCCTTCTTCCAGCGCTTCTACCGGGAGGCAGCCCGCGAACTGGCCGCGCTGGAGGCACGCGAGCATACCGCCCAGGTGGTCGCGTCCGGCGAGCGGGTCCGCCGCGAGCGTCGCTTCCGCTGGACGGAGGACGACCAGCGCGACCCCACGCTCGGCCGCCGACTCCCCTACCTCGTCTGCTCACCGACGATGGAACTGGGCATCGACATCGCCGACCTCGACCTCGTCCACCTGCGCAACGTCCCGCCCACGCCAGCCAACTATGCCCAGCGCAGCGGGCGGGCTGGTCGGCAGGGCCAGCCAGGGCTCATCCTCACCTTCTGCGGCGCGCTCCACGGGCACGACCAGTACTTCTTCCGCCATCGCGAGGAGATGGTCGCCGGTGCGGTCCGCGCCCCGCGGCTCGATCTGGCCAACGAGACGCTCCTCCGCACGCACATGCTGGCGGAGTGGCTCTCCGAGACCGGCGTCGCCCTGCGCGACTCGGTCGAGTCGGTGCTCGACATCGAGCGCGATCCCGATTACCCACTGCAGGACACGGTACGCGAGCAGCTCCAGCTCAATCCGGCCCAGCGGCAGCGGCTGCAGCGACGCTTCGAGCGCATCCTCACGCCACTCGACCAGCAGGAACTGGCTCGGACCGGCTGGTTCTCTGACCGCTGGCTCGAACAACTACTCGATTCGGCACCCGAGCGCTTCGACCGGGCGTTCGACCGCTGGCGCGAGCTCTTCCGCGCCGCGACCGAGCAGCTCGAAAAAGCCCAAAAGCTCCTCCGCACCGCCCGTGACCGGACCACGCAGGACGAAGCGAGACGTCAGCAAGACGAGGCGTTGCGGCAGCGCAACCTGCTCCTCCAGAACGACGTCGCGCGCGAAGAGAGCGACTTCTATCCCTACCGCTATCTGGCAACCGAGGAGTTCCTGCCCGGCTACAACTTCCCGTCGCTCCCGGTCCGCGCCTGGGTGCCGCGGGGCGAGGGCGAGTTCATCGCCCGTCCGCGTCATCTGGCGGTCACCGAGTTCGCCCCCGGCAACACCGTCTACCATGAAGGGGCCAAATGGCAGTTCGCCCGATTCATCAGCCCCATCGGGGCGGGGTCGCTCGAGCAACGGGTGGTCACCCGCAAGCTCTGCCGCCACTGCGCCGCCTGGAACGAGCTGAACGCGGACCGCTGCCCCAACTGCGGCGCGGAACTCGCTGGAACCAGCGCCGAGATCGTCAAGTACCTCGAGATGCCGAACGTGCGCCTCGAGCGGCGCGAGCGGATCACCTGCAACGAAGAAGAGCGCCAGCTGCGTGGCTATGCCCGCCAGGTCGCGTTCCGCTTCGCTGCCGTCGAAAGCGGAGCGCGCCTCGTCGATGCCGACGTACGGACGGCGGACGGCCGGCCGCTCCTCGCCTTGCGCTACGCACCAGCCGCGACGCTGCTCACCCTCAATCGTGGCTGGCGAGCCAGCCGCTCGCAGGACTTCCTCGTCGACCTCGCGACCGGCGAGGTGCGGAGCGAAGAGGAGTCCAGCCGCTCAAAACGCTCCCCCGCGGCACCCAAGCGCGATCTCGCCCGGCTCGCGCTCGCCGTCCAGGAGACACGCAACCTCCTGCTCGTCCGACTGCTCGACCCGGAACTGCGCGACGATCCGGTCCGCCGCATCACGCTCAGCGTGGCGCTCCACCGCGGGCTCGGCCAGGCGTTCCAGCTGGAAGAGATGGAGATCGGCATGGAAGAAGTGGGGAGCGGCGAGCAGCTCGCGCTCCTCTTCATCGAGGAAGCCGAGGGTGGGCTCGGCGTTCTCCGCCGGCTGGTCGAGGAGCCGGATGCGCTCGCGCTGGTAGCCCGCGAGGCGTTGCGCCTCTGTCACTTCGAACCCGAGACCGCGCGACCGGACTGCGATGCTGCCTGCTCGGAATGCTTGCTCACCTACAGCTCGGCACGCCTGGCGCGGTACCTCGACCGCTTTGCCGTGCAGCACCTGCTTCGGGAGCTCGCTGCCTGCACGGTCGAGCGGCGCACGGACGGCGTGCCGTACGAGGAGCAGCTGGCCAAGCTGCTGGCCCGCTGCGAGTCGTCGCTCGAGCGCGCGTTTCTCGAGGCACTGGCGAGCCGGCGCCTCCGCTTGCCCGACGACGCGCAGACGCTCATCGAGGAACCGCGCTGCCGGGCCGACTTTTTCTACGCGCCGAATGTGCTGGTGTTCATCGACGGGCCGATCCATAATTGTAAGACGGTCCAGTCGCTCGACGAGCGCCAGCGGCGTGCGCTCCAGGCCCACGGCTACCGCGTGATCGTCCTGCGTTACGACGAGCCCTGGCTGGAGCAGTTCCGCCGCTATCCAGAGGTGTTCGGCCCGGTCAGCGCATGAGGGGCATCTACCTGACCCCTCCGACGCAGTGTCACGCACCGACCCCTGGCCTACCGATCCCACCGCCAGCAGGCTGCCCCACCCGTGTCGGGGCGAGGCGCTGCCTCACCCGCCACGCCCCCGGCGCGGCGATTCCGCGTGGCCGACACGTCTCGCACGACACGCATCGCAGACCAGCCGAGCGGCCCTCTCCACGATCGCCCGGCCGTGAACGGCCGGGCTCAGTCCCCAAGCCGGCTGAAGCCGGCTGATCCCACCGGCGCCTGCACCCAGCCGATCGACTCGGGCGCCTGGGCGCCTCACAGCCCCCTTCAGGGGGCTTGGGGATTCAGCCCGGGGCTTCAGCCCCGGGCTGACGGCTAGCGCCCACTCCCGCCGTGATCTCCATCCGTACCCCGGTGACGGTGTCATTCCCCGGCCCGGCCGGGCCGGCGGGTCAGGCACCGCCTGACCCCTACACATGACGCGTGGCACCGACCCATGGCCGGTATCGGTCGCACCGCCAATGCGACGTCCCACCCTGTAGGGGCGAGGCGCTGCCTCGCCCGCCGCGCCACCAGGCGCGGCAAACCCGGTGGCATGCATCGACCACCTCGCCGACCGACTCACCACCATGCCTATCGCCCCACC
>Ga0272445_1002507_pt1 | contig 12561 bp, 13 predicted proteins | sample YNPCB0031_FD_194404 | JGI IMG/M metagenome (GOLD analysis project Ga0272445, IMG submission 194404) | Hot spring sediment microbial communities from Yellowstone National Park, WY, United States - YNP-CB-003-1 | ecosystem: Environmental > Aquatic > Thermal springs > Hot (42-90C) > Sediment... | reverse complement strand
GCCTTGAGCCTGCCGCTGCATAGGCTGCACTCCCTTAACCCGATGAGCCTCTCAGAGTGCTCGCCGACGGCTAGCCTGGACACCCAGCGAGCCCTCAACCATAACACCGACAAGCCCCCTAACAGTTAACACGATAAAACTTACCTCAGGCATAGATAATTGACGGTAAACCACGTAGAAGGGCTTAACTTGACAGCATCGTTGAAGCGCACCTCACACCTCAACGCTTAGCAAACCCTATAGGCTCGCGAGGCTCTTGTGCTCGGCGTGAACGTGGCTTCTCCGAAGGAGGCCTTCAAGTTAAGGCTCTTCGAGCCTAAAGACCTAGACCGAGTGATCTACATCAACAGGACCTGCCTCCCTGAGAACTACCCGCCCGACTTCTTCCTCATGCATCATCGAGAGCACCCTGAGGCCTTCCTAGTGGCTGAGCTCAAGGGCGAGGTCGTCGGGTACAGCATGAGTAGGGTGGAGCATGGCTTCTCCTTCTTCAGGAGGGCCTTCGTCAAGAAGGGGCACGTCATATCGATAGCCATCCTCTCCTTCGCCCGCGGCATGGGGATGGCCAGCGCGCTGCTGGAGAGGAGCATGGAGGCCCTCCGTAAGTATGGAGCCACGGAGATCTACTTGGAGGTGAGGGTATCTAACGAGCCTGCTGTAAGGCTCTACCGTAAGCTAGGCTTCAAGCCCTTAAGGAGGCTTCCAGCCTACTACGTGGACGGCGAGGACGCCTGGCTGATGGCTAGGCCCCTCTAAGGCGGTGGTAGATGCCAACCTGCCAGCTATGCGGCGTTAAGTCCAATCGCATATCCTCCACGCTAAAGCTCTGCTCCAGCTGCGCTAAGGAGGGAGGCAGTGAAGCCGTCAAGATCGCCTTAAAGGCTCACGCTGAGGTCAGGAGGAGCTTAAACCTGCCCGTCGAGGTCCCCAAGGACCCTAAGGGGGCTAAGTGCAGCTGGTGTAGCAATGAATGCTCCATCCCCGAGGGCGGGCTTGGCTACTGCGGCCTCCGCTACAACGAGGGTGGGAGGCTCACCCACCTAGCTGGCTTAGATGTAGGCCTCCTCTACGCCTACTACGACCCGCTTCCAACAAACTGCTGCGCCGCCTGGTTCTGTCCAGGCTCGCGTGAGCTGGGATACAACCTAGCTGTGTTCTTCTATGGCTGCAACTTCGACTGCCTCTTCTGCCAGAACATCTCCCATAAGCGGCTCGCTGAGGGACATACAGCCACCCCCAGCGAGCTGGCTGAGCGAGCTGGATCTAGGAGCGTTAGGTGCATATGCTATTTCGGCGGCTCCCCCGAGCCTCAGCTACCCTTCGCCTTAAAGGCCAGCCGGGAGGCCTTAAGCCAGGCCTCTAAGCGGGGCGTAAGCCTACATGTATGCTGGGAGTGGAATGGATGCGGGAACCCATTCATGGTTGACGAGGCGGCTAGGCTCTCGCTTGAGTCTGGGGGCAACGTCAAGTTCGACCTTAAGGCGTGGAGCCGCACGTTAAGCATAGCGTTGAGCGGCGTAGATAACTCGAGGGCCTACGAGAACTTCCAGCGCCTCGCTAGGACGCTTCACCGTCAACGCTTAGGCGACCCACTTCTGACGGCCACCACCCTCCTCGTCCCATACTACGTGGATGAGCTCGAGGTCGAGGGCATAGCCAGCTTCATAGCCGACCTCGACCCAACGATACCCTACAGCCTACTCATCTTCTACGGGGCTCACGCCATGAAGGATCTACCCATAACCCCCCGCGACCAGGTGGCGGCTTGCTACCGTGCAGCTAGGAGGCACCTCGAGAGGGTTCATGTAGGCAACCTACACCTAATTGGCCTTAGCTCGATGGCTGAGCTTGAAGCCAGGCTCCTCTAGCCGCTGAGCGTGTAGGCTTCAAGGACCAGCCGACTTAAGGTGGGCGTGCCTACGCGCGCCGCGAAAGGCTTAAGGACTTGAAGGGTAGGCGGCCTACTTCAGCCTACGTGGCGCTGGAGGGAGCAGGGTCGAGCAAGCCTCGTTTAAGGAGGGCTAAGGCCGTTAAGGCTGACGAGGTCAAGGCGTGGCTGCCCAGGCTTACAAAGTACGAGCGGGCCAGGATCATAGGTGCTAGGGCCCTCCAGATATCCATGGGCGCCCCGCTCCTCCTACCGGCGCCGCCTGACGATGTAGATCCAGTTAAGATAGCGGCCATGGAGTTGGAGGCTGGGCTCCTACCAATCACGGTGAGGAGGAGGCTTGGAGGAGGCCGCTACCAGGACATACCTCTTCAGTGGCTACTTAAAGGTGAAGCCCCTAGCAGGCGGCGGAGGAGGCTCTAATAACTGCTTAATGAGCTCCTCCTCGCGCTGATAGATATGTAGGTTCTTGGAGAAGGCTGCAGTGGGCCCCGGCTCAACGCCTATCTCTGAGGCCATCTCCTCCTTCAAGAGCTGGAGCGCAGCCATGTTGGCTGGGAAGCCCGCATAGGCATCCCAGCTCCTAAAGTAGAGGTAGAACAGAAGCTTGCCTTCAAGCACCTCTACGTCCACAACCGTCAAGCATGGAGGGTCGTCTAGGAGGAGGTCTTGAGGGAGCCTCACGACCATGGTGCATTGACGATCCCCCCTAGCCTCCCTCAGCCTCCTCACCACAGCCTCAACCTGGTCTATAGGCTTCCTCAGCCTCTCCCCATAGGTGTAAGCCTCCTCGGGCTTACGCTCACCGGTAGCTACGTACTCAAGGTAGTACTCATAGAGGTAGGAGTGGGTGTAGGGGGCTCTCTCATGTATGAGAGGCCTCAGCTCTGGATGCTCCACGTAGATTAAGGCTGCCACCTTCTTAGTCCAAGCCCTCTCAGACCCCCTCTCCACCTTGAAGTCCACGCCTCGGCTCCATATCAGCCTCAAGGCCTCAAGCCAAGCGTCTGGGAGGCTTAGCGCCGTCAGCGAGTGGACCTTCAAGGCCCCCCCACCCTAAGCTCCAGCCTGCCTCCCCCCAAGGAGACTTCGACCTCGTCGCCCACGTCAGGCTTATCCTCCAGCCCCTCCCACTCCTCCTCAGTTAGCCAAAGCGTGACCCTAGGCATAGCCGCCCTACCCTGCCTCGTGAACGGCAGCGCTTGAAGGACCTGGCTGACTAAAGGCATCACCTGCCTAGCCAGCTCGGCTGCCTCTCGGCTTTGAGAAACCATGACTGGAGGAGGTAGCTCCCTCTCCTCAGCTAGCTCTATCCTTATCCCCCTCCCCATGAGGGGGTCGCTGAACATAGACTTGCTGACCACCACAGCCTTAAACCTGACCTCCAACCCCTACGCCTCGCTCTAAGCTCAAGGCGAAATCTATAAACCTGCCTCGCAGCCATTCAGGGAGGCTGGCTTCGCGGCCCACGAAGCCTTAATGTAGGGGCTACGCAGCACCTAGCTTGCTGAGGTGCTCAAGGCGATGGAGCCGCGGCGGACTCTTGCAGCAGCCGCCTTAACCGCTGGCTTAGGCTTCATCCTCCACCTACTTCAAGGCCTAGGTAAGCTGCCTCCAGCGATAGGCGACGACTTCATATTCCTCGTGTTCTACATGCCTGCGCTAGGCCTCCTAGCGCGCTGGGCCTCAACTAAACTACGTCCTCATCCTGAACGTAGCTCCTCCTAAGCTTGAGGGCGACCTCAGCCTTAGCCAGCTCGTAGCCCAAGTAGAAGGCATGCTTTAAGTCAGACACTAAGCCAAGCTGGATCAGCGCGTCCCTGACCTCAAGGGCCCTCCCACCCACGACGGCCACGTCAGGCCTCAAGGAACCCCTGGGGTAGTGTACAGCTATCAGCAGCCTCCTACGCTCATCTACGCCCAGCCTAAACGAGCCGGCTGGATCTATCTTAGGCTCCTCGCGGCTCGAGGCCTCCACAACCCTTCTGGGCAGCTCGACGTCTAAGCTTCTTCGGCGCTTCTCCTTGAGCCTGAGGAGGTTGAAGCCTAGATCCTTGGGTGGAGACCTACGAGCTAAGGCCAGCGACGCCATCCTAGCGGCCACTACAGCCTCCTCCACGCAGCCTCTCGTCTTATCGCTCCCCTCCGTGGTCAGTAGGGCTGAGGCTCCAGCCTCGACGGCGAGGGCTGCTAGCAGCGCGTTGACTCCATGGCTGTCGGCGTCCATGAGCTCAGTGACGTTCCCCAGCCCAAGCATAACTGGGACGTCAGGCATCCTAGCCTTCAGCTCCCAGCACGCCTTAAACGCTTCAAGGCAGCCTGGCGACACTGGGGGGTCCACGAGGGGGTCCACGATCACCCTTCTAGCCCCTGCCTCCCTCAGGGACCTAACCGCGCCCATTAAGACCTCTACTCTATCCTCCGCCTTCAAGGAGGCCCTCCCCCTCGGCTCGAAGGGGATCAATACGTAGGCAGCCTCCCTAGCTCCTTCAACCTCCAGCAGCTTACCGCCCCTCTCAGCCATGGAGGGGGTTAGGCTTAGGACAGCGTCCACTCCAGCCTTCAAGGCCTCCACCACCTCAGCCTCATCCAGCGTGTCTATGCTGACGGGGCCCCCCACCCTCCTCCTAACCCCCCTAACCAGCTCCCTAACCACCCAGGGCCTAGGGTCCTCAGACAGCATCCCTAGGTCCACGACGTCGGCTCCAGCCTCCTTAAACCTCCTAGCCTCCTCAACAACTCTCCTTAAGCCCAGCAGGGGCGCATCTAAGACCTCAGCGAACACTCTAAGCGGCGCCCCTCCACCAACCCACACCCCCCTCCTCCGCCCCACCTTAACTGCCCTACCTCGGTCGATGGAGGCCTCCAGCCCCTTAAGCACCTTGAAGCCCCTCTCCTCAACCCTCCCCTTCAGCAGCTCGCAGGCTGGCGTAGTGGTTGATAGCTCCTCGCCTACAGCTAGGGCCTCTAGAGCCACCGCTAGGTCGGCTGCATGCTTAGGCCCCTTGAAGGCTGGAACCCCCAGCTCATCCCTTAGGGTGGAGGTGTCTCCTCGAACCATGCCGGGGATGAGGACGACATCGAAGCCTCCCCCCTTCAGGTCTAGACGCTTAAGCTCGCTCGCTATGAACTTGAGGCTAAATAAAGCCGCCACCGGCCTCGGTAGAGCTACTACCACGGCCTCGACGCCCCTACCTTCAGCCCTCCCCACCTCCTCCTCGACGAGGCTCTTAGCCATCAGGCCGGTGACCACTAGGACCTTCAAGCCGCTCAACGAGGCGTTGAGGCAGCCTATATAGGTGTAGGAGCGCTTAAGCCTTCAGGCGTGGAGTCGAGGCTCAACGAGCCATTTGTGAGCAGCTTGAGCCTCGCGAGCCTCAAGCCCCAAAGCTATATCAAGCTCAGAGGCCTCAAAGGCTTGGGGGCTTAAGCCCATGGGGCGGAAGGAGGAGGACTTGAAGTTCAGGATGATGGTGGTCGAGAAGCTGAGGATGCTTAAGAGGAGCTATTCCTACAGCGAGCTCGCCAAGAAGCTGGGGAAGCCTGAGACGGTCCTCTGCCGCTACGTGAAGGGCGACATCCTACCCAGCGGGGAGACCGCTAGGAAGCTATGGGAGGAGCTGGGTAAGTTCGAGGACTTCGCCGACACGTTGAGGAGGAGGCTTAAGTTCGATGAATACGGCTACGCCGACGTGGGCTCGTTGATCCACGACCCCTACATCCTCCTTCAAGCAAGCATTGAGGCCTCCTTCAGGTTTGCCGGCAGGAGGCTGACCAAGGTGTTGACGGCAGCCGTCAACGGGGTGCCGCTAGCCACCTCCATAGCCCTCTTCCTCGAGGTGCCGCTGGTCGTAGCTAAGCGAACCAAGGACATAGGGGTGAGGGCCTTCCTCGAGGAGGCCTACCCATCAGGGAGCTCAGCCGCGTTGACGACGCTCTACATCCCTAAGGAGGCCCTGAGCCCCAAGGACTTCGTCCTCATAGTCGACGACCTCATGAGGACGGGCAGGACTATGCAGGCCCTCCTAAACCTCGCGAGGAGGGCTAGAGCCAACCCTGTAGGCATCTTCACGCTCCTAGCCTTCGGGGAGGAGTGGAGGAGGAGCCTCGAGGGATCCAGCTGCCCCATCGAGGTGGTCCTCCAGCTCCCAGCCCCTTCAAGGCCAGCGTGAGCTGGAGAGTTGAGGCTTAAGCCCCCCTCAAGGGCTGAGCTGGACGAGCTGATCCACGAGCTATCCCTCCCTAGGGCTGAGCCGAGGGTCCTAGTCCTCCCAGACTTCTTCCTCGACGTGATCGTCACCTACGGGGCTGAGCTAGCCCGCTTCATAAGCGACGTGGAGGAAGCAGCTGGGCGCGGCGGGGGGAGCCTAAGCTTCAAGAGCCACCGCTTAATGAGGGGGGGCAACGCAGCGAACACAGCTTCAGCGCTAGCGATGCTTGGAGCCAAGGTAAGGCTGGCCACGAGGACCAGCCAGCTCGGCCTCAAGCTCCTGAGGCTCCTCCTACCCAGCAGCGTCGACCTCTCCCTAGCGAGGGGGGATGGAGACCTCTCCACGACCGTGGCGCTCGAGGTGGAGGTCGGAGGGAGGCTATGCAACATCATGATAAGCGACCCAGGCTCCCTAGCCGACTACGGCCCGGAGGACTTGGCTCCTGGGGTCCATGAAGCCATAGCCTCCTCCAGCTACGTATGCATCTTCAACTGGGCCTCCAACAGGAGGGGGACCCAGCTGGCTGAAGCGGTCCTCAGGGAGGCTAAGGAGGCTAAGGAGGCTGGCGGGGCTAAGACCTTCATGGACACCTCAGACCCCTCAAAGCGGGCTGAGGAGATACCGGACCTGATTAGGAGGGTGTTTAAGCGGGACCTCCTCGACGCGCTGAGCGTCAACGAGAACGAAGCTAGGCTCTACGCTAAGCACGTAGCAAGCGAGGATCTAAGCGACCCCCTGGAGTGCGCTGAAGCCCTACATAGGGAGCTCGGGCTTAGGGTAGACCTACACACCGCGAGCTACTCAGCCACCCTTGAAGGCGGGGAGCTCCACCTAGCCCCTAGCTTCAACGTGAAGCCCCTTAGAGCCACGGGGGCTGGAGACGCTTGGAACGCAGGCGACATCTACGGCTGGAGCATAGGCTTAAGGCCAAGGCTTAGGCTGCTCCTAGCCAACGCGGTAGCTGCCTACTACATATCGAGCCCGAACGCCTCCCACCCGACGAAGCCTCAAGTGGCTGACTTCCTAAGGAGCGCTGCCGTAGATAGCAGTTCCAAAATAAATAGACTTAAATAGACGTAAGTAGTTTCTTCTACTGATGAGAGGCTCTACACGCTTAAAGAAGCTAAAAAGCTGCTGGGAGTCACTACGAGAACTATTCAACGTTGGGATGGAGAAGGGAAGATAAGGGTTGTCAGGACGATTGGTGGGAGGAGGAGGGTACCTGAAAGCGAAATTAAGCGCATTCTTGGACTAGAGGAAGAGAGGGTTGTAGTGGGTTATGCTAGGGTCTCTTCTACAACCCAAAAAGATGACCCGGAGAGGCAGAAGCAACTTATACACAGCTACACTAAAGATAAGGGTTATGGCGAGATTCAAATACTGAGCGACGTGGGTTCAGGCCTCAATGAGAACAGGAAGGCTTTCACAGGCTCTTAGAGATGGTTGCTGGGAGAAAAGTCTCCAGGGTAATTATTGTATACGAGGATAGGCTGACTAGGTTTGGTTTTGAAATGCTGAGGAAGATGTTTCAGGTTTTTGGAACCGCGATAGAGGTGATAAACAGCGAGGAGAAGACCTCTCAGGATGAGCTCGTTGAAGACTTGATAACCATCGTGTCTCATTTCGCCGGGAAACTATGCGAGATGAGGTCGCATAGATATGAGGAGGTTGTTGAGGGTGTCAAGAAGCTCATATCAGGTTAGAGCCTACAACATAAGGCACAACAGATATGATGTAAGCGAGTTTCTCGAAGCCTATAGAGGGCTGCTTCAAAGAGCTGTGGATGAAATATGGGCTGGAATCAGGTGGATTGAAAAGCTAGACAGGAAGGGAAGAAAAAGACTTATACCAATAATTCCAAAGGACAACGGCTTCAAAAACCATCATCTAAGAGGTTTGCTGATGGGAGGTTGGGGCTACTCGAAGCATTACGTCGACTCAGCAATCAAACAGGCATATTCTATGCTGAAATCCTGGAGGAGGAGCTACATTAAAGGAGAGAGGCACAGAGAGAAGCCAGTGGTTAGGAAGAGGTTTGTTAGGATAAAGGAAACACTCTACACCTATAAGGATGGGAAGATAAAGGTAAGCATAAGGCCGCGCGAGGAATACCTGGAGTTCGACGTTTCAAAGGCTTGGTTCCTCAGCAGGGCGAAGGGCGAACTGGGAGAGCTAATCCTAGGCGAAAGATACTTAACAGTAACGTTCAGGTTCAGGGTAGATGAGGGGGAAGTTAAAGGTAAAATAGCTTGGGACTGCAACGAGAAGAGCCTAGATGGATTCAGCCCAAACACAGGCTGGATTAGAGTAGACCTGACAAAGCTATTCCACATTCATAGGGCTTATGAAATAAAGAGGAGGAGGTTGCAGCAGAAAGCGTCAAAGAAGCCCTCGCTTAGAAGGGTTCTGGCAAAATACTCCAAGCGTGAAAGGAATAGAGCTAAAGACTACATCCATAAGCTTACAACCTTTATAGCGAGGAGGTTCAAAGGCTATACTCACGGCTTCGAATACTTAAGGAAGAACAGGATGCTTAACGGCTCAAAGAAGCATAATAGGAACATTTCAAAGAGCGACTGGAAGACAATCATAACACTCATTAGCTACAAATCAAAAGTTGCGTTCCTCAACCCAAAGGACTCCACGAGAAGGTGCTCCAGATGTGGGATGGTTAATGCCCCGAAAGGAGCAATATATGAATGCGAAAAATGCGGGTTGAGGGTAGACAGGCAGCTCAACGCAGCCATAAACCTATACCTTCAGATGGAGGGGCTTCCTCCAACCCCAAGGCTCTTCAAAGAGCTGATGATGGGTTGGAGCGGGTTCACCCTGACAGGGGAAGAGGCTGATGAAGGCTCCAATGAACTCAAGAGGAGCCCAAAGCTGATGAATCCCAAGAGCCATGTAAGTCCATTTAAGACTACATAGCTCAGAACCCTGTAGCGATGCGGCTTAAGCTGAAGCCAGCGGCACAAAATAAGCTTATATTCCCTCAGCGCGGTATTACCTTGTGGCTTGAGTGGATCGCAGTTGCTGACGAGAGCCTTGAGGGAGGCTCTGGCTGAGTTTGGGGAGGGTGTTGAGGCTGTCGTGCGTTATTATTGTAGGGTTAGGTATGGGCTTGAGCTCGTGGAGCTTAGGGGCCCTAGCGACGTGGCTGCCTTAGCCAGCTGCCTCCTTGAGGTCTTCGGCCCGGCCTCGAGGGTCGTCGAGGAGCGGATGCTGGCTAGGGCCTGCTCGGCCCTCAAGGTTGATAGGGGCTCCCTGCCCAAGGACTTCAAGGAGGCCTTAACCTACCTCGTTACAAGGTGTGGGAGTAGCTGCAAACCCGCGCCTGGGGGGGGGGGGTTAGGTCTTAAGCGGCCTCTCAAGGATTAGCGCTCTGCGAGGAAGCTGGCTGAGGAGCACGGCATCAAGCTGGTCGCAGGCAGAGAGGTAGGGGGAGCTCCTCACCCTCAAGCTTGATGAGGCTCACTCCTCCAGCGTATTCGCTCCTCGCAGCTCTCCTTGTAGGGCCTTATGTGACCGTAGTTCCTCTCAAAGGCTAGGCGGGGGTTGAGCTTACTCAGCACGTACCTACAGACGGGCTCTGAAACCTCCCTGCAGACCTTCCTCGTGTCTAGGTTGAAGCGTAGAGAAAGCCTCAAGATAGGACATGGATTCCGGCAGCGCGTTACGAGCTCATCTTCAGCCATCTTCACCACCTCAACATCCTCCTCATCGATCCTAAGGAAGTCTAGGTAGAAGAGCTTAAGGACCTCCCTCATGCTTCCAGCCCTCCTCGGCTTGAGGGTCCATAGGAAGCCGTATAGGAAGAAGGAGGCCCTCATCAAGGATGTGATGAGGCTGTCCACAAGCCTTCTGGCGCCTGCCATCACTTCCACCCTCCCATAAGTAGTCGCCGTCAGCCTAGCCCCTCAAAGCCATAGGGTAATGCAGCTACACGTTAAAAATTGGTTTCAAAGCGCTAAGGCCAAGCCTCTAGGCCGCTACCCTCTCGACCTCTAACATATCTTTAAGCTTCACAAAGTAGTTAAGCGCCGTCAGCCCACGCTCAGTTATATAATAGCTCCTGCTCCGCTCCTCAGCGACCTCCTCAACGAGGCCTTGGCCGATGAGCAGGTCTAGGCACCTCCTCAGCGTCACGTAGTTGACGTTAACCTCCAGCGATAGGCGCGTCAAGCCCATGGGCCTCCTAGCTAGCGCGCTAAGAATGTCGAGGCAGACCTCAAGCTTAGAGCGCCTGACTAGGGACGGCATAGGCTCGAGCCACAAGCCGCGGGTAGGGGGTGACATAAAAGTATTGCGAGCCCTTAGAGGGACCTGGCAACTTAGGACATGAGGCGTAACGTGTTAAGTTGCTAAGTTGCCGGGTCCTTAGGGCGCTTTGTAAACTTAGGAATCCTTGATCGCCTCCATCGCTGGCATTGTCTTCTCGAGGAACCGTGGGCGCATACGAACTCTCTGATGCTGGAGGATGCTTAAGCTCTCTATGGGCCCTGCGCCTCCTAAGGGCCCCTATAACAATTAGGGCGGCAGCCATTAAGGCTAAGGCTGCGTAGAGGGACAGCGGAGCTATGAGGGCGTGGGACTCATAGATCGCCTTCACCCCGTTGGTCGGCTCCATGACCACCGAGACCCTCCTATACCCTATGATGAAGGGGTCGAGGGGGAAGCTTACAGCAAGCTTGGAGGGGGCCATGTGGATGAAGACCGTCCTACGCGCGTAGGCCCCTCCATCCAGGTAGAGGGTCAAGAAGACCTCCTGGTCGCCTCCGCTACGAGCCATCACCTCGACATCCACCTTAGAGCTAAGCCAGCCGCTACTAACTGAAGCCTGCAGGTCAGCGGACAGGTAGGCTGGCGGCGCCCACCTAACAGCTATGTCGCCCGGATAAGTAAAGTAGCGTAGCCCCCTATCGCGGTCGACGACGCTAACCACCCTATATACGTGTAGGCCCGGCTCGATGAAGGAGTCGCTAAACCTAGGCTCCCTGAAGGTACCTAGGGGCGCTCCATCCCTATAGACGGTGTACTCATAGCTCTCAACGGGCTTACGGTCGTACTCGTAGGAGAGCAGGACGGTGAAGGTAACCTCCTCGCCAGCCTTAACCTCCTCCCTATCGACGCGCCAGGACAGCACCACCCTATCTACAATCAAGCTGAGCGGAGCCTCCACGCAAGCCTCCTTCAACCTCAACCTATAGACGTACTCACCCACCTCGCTGGGGGCCTTGAAGGCTAGGCTGAAGAAGCCCCTCCCATCAGTCCTAGCCGTATAGTTCAAGCCTCCCCCCTCCAACACCACCTCCAGCCCCTCAGCTGGCACCTCATACCCCTTGAAGAACGCGTAGCCGGTGACGTTGACAAGCTGGCCTGGGCGGCAGTAGCTCGGCCTCATGGAGAGGCCCCGTAGGTTAACCTCGCTGGCCACCGCTACAGCTGAAGCATAGTGGGCTGAGCCAGAAAGCCCGGCGCAATCCAAGGCAGTTACCGTTACATCCAGCCCTGTCGGCGCCGCGGCCCTCCACCTCAAGGCAAGCTTGAGGCAGACCTCAACCCTGCCTGGCTCCAGCCTCCTAAGCCTCGCGTCGAGCAGCGAAGCCAAGCCTGAGCTAGCCCTGAAGCCCTCCTCCACGCTCCAAGAGACCACCGTCGCCTCACCGAGGCCGCTGACCGCAACCTCGACGCGGCTCAGGTCGTCGGCTCGATCCTCCAAGGTCACGTTAACCCAGAAGCCCCTACCCAGGAAGGTTGGAGACTGGATGGAGGCAGCCACCACAGTAGGCCTATGGTCCTCCAAGGCCCCAACCCTCACCGTAGGCTCAAGCCTAGCGTAACCCCTAGCCCTAACCCAGCAGACCTCCACGCCGCCCTCCACGCTGTCCCATAGGATGAAGCTGAAGCGCCCCGCGCCGCGGCTCACGTTGAAGGCCAGCTGCCTAACCCCATCGACGTAGAAGCTGGCCACACCCTCAGCCACCTCGAATCTATAGAGGTGGAAGCCTTCATCGGAGGCCCCAGCACTGCCGAACTCAATGATCCGTCCAGCCCTATAGACGCCGTAGGCGTAGTCCCTATAGAGCGGTATCCTAGCCATCACGTAGTAGAAGGAGCCCTCATCGACGATGAAGGCCGCACCAGCGTAGGTCCCCTTAAACCTACCGTACCACTCAAAGACCTGCGACTCAAAGGCCCTACCTACGTAGAGTAGGTCCCAGCCCTCCTTCGCCTTCTGCGACGAGCCCAAGAGCCTACCCCCCCTCACGGCCCAGCTGCCGCCCACCTGAGACCATGCCTCAAGGCCCTCCCTGTAGGAGAAGTTCTGGAAGAAGTTGAAGGCAGCCTCCCCGCTGCTCAAGTCTTCAGCCTCCGTGTTCCCGAAGTAGACGTGAAGCCTAGAGGCCCCCTGAGGGAGGTAGGGCACCTTAACCCAAAGCCTACCCACCCCCACCCCCCCCT
>Ga0272445_1002503_pt1 | contig 12577 bp, 19 predicted proteins | sample YNPCB0031_FD_194404 | JGI IMG/M metagenome (GOLD analysis project Ga0272445, IMG submission 194404) | Hot spring sediment microbial communities from Yellowstone National Park, WY, United States - YNP-CB-003-1 | ecosystem: Environmental > Aquatic > Thermal springs > Hot (42-90C) > Sediment... | reverse complement strand
TCTCAACCTCCTTCAGTCGCCACTCGCTCTCATCGAGGAGCTTTTCGACGGCGCAGTGCAGCCTCCGCAACCGATCCAGTTCTGGGTGCCACATGTAGTAGAGGTACTCGGCGCTGGGCGGCAGCAGCGGCACCGCCCTACCGTCAGGGTCGATGCGGATCCTAACGGTCTCCTCGGGGAGGAGCTCCGCGTTGTATGCTTTCCCATCCACTAAGAAATACGTGTGGTCTGGGTGGCCCCCGAGGCTTGTGTACTTCAGCCTGAACTCCATCTCCGGCGCGGGGTAGAGCTCGCGGAGCTTCCACAGGATAGCGTTCAGCCGGGACACGGTGGTGACCGTCGGGTAGCCGGCGTCGCGGAGCTCCAGCAGCAGCCCGCCGTCCAGCTTCGAGAGGCGGGCGATCACGTGGCCGTGGAGGAGCCACTCCGCCTCGGCGCAGCCGTCGGTCGCGACCATATCCTGGTAGTGGGAGCCGCGGTGCTCCGGGAAGCGGCAGCGCCAATTCCGCGCAGGTTTAAACGAGAAGAAGGAGTTGACTAGCCTATCCATCCAATACATACGCCCACCCTTGAAAAGAGAAGAGGCTACTTGAGCAGCAGCTCGATCGTGGCGGCAACGGCCTTCAGTTTCTCCAAGAGCTCCGCCTCCTCGCGCAGCTCTCTCTCCGCGAGCCTCCTCATCTCCTCCCAGTCGCGCTCGTCGAAGTACAGCGCCAGCTTTAGGAAGAACTCGAGCCTGAAGCCACCGTAGACGCCCGAGCCCAAGTTGCCGCTGCCGATGATGATGTTTTCTTTCCCCTCTTCGGCTATGTAGACGTAGTCGCTGATAACGAGCTCTACGCGCATTCCAGGGTTGTAGGGCGCGTAGCTGTACTCCTCGAGGATCCTGAGGAGCGCCTCCCTGCCGGGAGGCAGCTCGCCCAGCTCCTTCACGTACTTGAACCTGACGCCCGCGGCCTCGCCGACCCTTACGGTGCGCCCCAGAAGCTCCGCGATGCGCTTCCTCACCTCGCCCCGCTCTTTCAGGATCGAGGCGAGAGCGTGGAATTCCGTCAGAGAGCGGACGACCTCCTCCATAAGCCCACCCTAGAAAAAAGTTAGAGGAGGAGCTTGCCGGCGGCGGCGACGCTTTTCAGCCGCTCCAGGATCTCGGCGGCGCTCTCCCTCTCCTCCGCCGCCGTCCTTCTCGCCGCTTCGAAGTCGCCGGGCTCAAGGAGGAGCGCCATCACCAGCACGTCTCTGAGGGTCAGCTTCCCCAAGTTGGCGTCGAGGATCGTCACGATGTCCTTTCCCAACACCGTCCAAATCCAGACCCGCCCGCTCTCCCCGTAGAACTCGGCGGCGACGCTGAGCTCCGGCTCAGATAACAGCCTCTCGCCGAGCAAAAGCTTTGCGAGCCACTCGGGTTCGAGGGTCGCCGGGATCACTTTTTTCCTGACAGCGAAGGCGCCGGCGCCCCTCTCCTTCATCGCGCCTACGTACTGCTCCAGCAGCGCCCACACCCTCCTTCTCGCCTCCTCGGTTTCCCTTTGCTTTTCGAACGTCTCCTGCAACGCTGAAAGAAGCGCACCGATTTTATCAACCAGCACCACACCCACCCTCGGAAAAAGAGGTTTAGAGCTCGATCTTCACGGATTGCAGGAAGGGTGGCGGCTGCACCAGCGTCGTCACCGCGAGGATCTGGCGGCTATGCTTTCTCAACCACTCCTGCACTTTACGGCTGTTGATGTCGAAGATGTCCCAGTCGCTGAGGATCACTATCTTCGTCGTCGGCTTCAGCAGCTTCTCCGCGGCCTCCAGCGCTGGGAGTATCACCGTGCCGCCGTAACCGCTCACCTTGACCCTCTTGATGTCCTCGTTTCCGCGTATCTCGATCGGCGGGTAGGCTGCAGCGTCCCAAGGGATCACCACGACCCTCCTCCTCGCCGCCCTTGCGATCGCGAATACTTCGGCAATGAACTGGTGGAGCTCCTTCTCGCCGATGGAGCCGGAGGTGTCAACCAAGCAGATGGCGTCGCCGCGCTCTAGGTGCACCTTGCCGGGGAAGACCCACGGCGCCTTCTTGTTGACGCGAGTCCAAGTAGGAATGTAGTCGCTGCCGAAGAAGTGGCGCAGCCTCTCCCTGAGGATCCTCTTCCAATCAACTTTTGGCTTCAGCAGCTCCTTGAGCAGCCGCTCGTAGAGACCCGGCTGAGTGCCGGCGCCCTTCATTCTCTTGGCGGTCTCCACAGCGCTGGCAACCTTCCTCTCGATCTTCCTCTCAACCTCCTCCTCCGAGAGCTTTTCTTTCGGGTGCTCGCCGGGGTCGCCCTCGTTGATCACCACGACCTCCCTACCCTCCTCCTTGCTTTCACCTTCGCCGAAGCCGGCGCCGCCTCCGCCTCCCTTGGTCGGCGCCGCCTCTCCCCCTCCCGCCTCGCTCCCTCCCTCCTCTTTCCCCTTCCCCGCCGCCTCCTCCTCGCTCTTTTTGCCCTCCTTCTTCTCTCCTTTGCCCTCCTCGTTTCTCTCCCCGTCTTCCTGCGGCTCTCCCCCTCCCGCGCGCGGGTAACCTACATCCTCCCCGAAGGTGGCTTTCGCTTTGATCGTCTCTATCTTTACATGCGGCAGCCTCTCCGCGACTTCCTTCGCGATCTCCTCGAAGCTCTTTTTCTCTACGTCCTTGATCCCGAACGTCCTTTCGATGTGCTCCGGGAGCACTGGGTTGAGTTCGCTGAGGTACGTGCCCGCCTCGGTTCCCATCACATATCTATTCGCGATGGCGTCGGCGAGGACGTTGAGGAGCGGTTGCGGTAACCCGTACTTTCTCTGTAAAAACTTCCCTCGTGCGGCGTGTTTTAGTGCAATGTGCATTATCTCGTGCTCGAGGAGCGCGGCGATCTTCCTCTCCTCCGTCTGTGTCGCAGCAGGGCCTAGGTAGATGCGCAGGCCGTCCGTGCTCGCCGGCGCGCGGGTGAGCTTAGGGTCGTAGAGGATCCAGGTGCGCTTCAGCATTATGCCGATGAAGGGCTCCCTGACCGTCAGCGCAGCAATCGCCTTCCTCACTTTCGCCGTCAACTCCTCACTCATGCTCCCACCCTAGGAAAAAAGCTAGACGAGGAGGTCTCTCAAGTCGTCGGCGACCCGCGAAATCAGGGGCATTTTCCTCTTAGCGTACTCCAGCCTCTTCTTGCTGTCCATCATCCGCAGCATCAAGACGAAGAGCTCGCTGTCGCGCTGCGCGATGAACTCCACCAGCGCGTCGTACTTCGACAGCAGCTCCTCGAGGGGGGCACTCGCGAGCGTGTATATCGCCAAGATCCTCTTGCTCACGCTGAGCTCGAAGAACGTCTCAGGTCGCTGTGCGAGTTTCTCCATCTCCTCGGGCGTTAACCGCTCGCGCAAGAACGCCGCAAATTTGGTGCCCACTTCCTTGCCCAGCCTTCCGACGATGACCTCCTCGATGAAGTCCTCGCTGGCGCCGTCCTTCCTCAGCTCGTGGAGCTGCAAAGCGAGCTCAGTCCAGTTCCTTGGACACGGGAAGTTGCTCCAATCGTCGCTGGGCGGCTTTATCAGCTCGTCCGCGTTGACCGTGAGGTACGCTAGGGTCAGCTTCTCCCAGCCGTCGCCGTAGGTCTTCTCCATGTAAGCCCCCCACTCCTTCACGGTGGGGGGTTCAACACTGATCAACGTCATCCGCGCGCGGAGAGGCTTCGGGAGCGCCCTGACAATCTCGCTCCACTCCGGCGTGTTCCCTGCGAGGACTACTTTGATGCGCGACGATAACCTGATCCCCCAGCCGAACTCCTTCTCCTGAACTAGTGAGAAAAACATCGAGATCTGTGCTTCGAGTTGAACGTTCGTGATCTCGTCGATGAAGAGGGCGCCGTGAACCGGAAGGGTCATCAGGTAGAGCTTCTTTGGAGGAATTATGTCAACAAGACCGTTGCCGCGCTCTCGCGGAAAGCCGAGCTCCTCGGGGAAGACCGTCGGCGCCACGACTCGCAGGAAGAGGTAGTGATTCTGCGGGTCGGCTCTAACCTTCTCCACCACCTCGTCGCCGACCTCGCCCGTTAAATCGACGAAGGTTTTCCCGAGCTTCTCCGCCTCCCTCCTCGCCAGCGCTCTCACGATTTCTGTCTTACCGATCCCTGGAGGGCCGAGCAGCAGCATCCTGTCTAGGAGGCTGATTTCTGTGACTCTCACCATCCCCTCCCACCCTAGAGAAAAAAACTGGAGCTAATCGTTTTCGCCGCCAAGCCGCTCCTCGGCTTCGACCACAGCCTCCGCCATGCACTCGGCGCAAAGCCCATACCCTTCTTTCACCAACTCGAGAGCTTCCTCATAGGAGGGGGCGTAGACGTATATCGTTTCCACGCTCCAGTTACAGCCGGGGCACTTGTACTCTTCCAACCCCACCTCTTCCGCGAGAACTTTATACCACTTCCACTCCATTCTCCCCACCCTGAGAAAAAGTGGTCACGCTAACCGGTAAACCGCTGCCACCAGCTTCGCTATCTGCTCTGCTATCTCCTCGGCGTCATCGAGCGCTTCGGTGTCGATGCGCGCTTCGGCTAGCATCCCAGCCCAATCGTCATCTCCCTCGGCTTCCTTCGAGGTGAAGGTTACCGTCACCCGCGGCAGGGAGATTTCGCCGTCAATGCCGACGCTGTACTCCTCGTTGAAATCCTCGAAGTACCGCTCCAGCGCCTCCCTGTAGCGCTTAGAACACTCAGCTTCACTGAGGCTGTGCTTCGCGCAGTAGTCGTCGATAACCGTGGCTATCTGTTCGCTGGCATCAGAGGAGACGCGCGTGCCCACGCGGATCAGAACCCTCTCCCCCACGCTTTCCACCTCTACAAAGTTCACCGGGTGCTCTTTCAACTCGCTGCGCAGCCTCTCTGCGATCCTTTCGGCGAAGCCGTCAAGCGCATCGCGGGATTCGAAAGTTCCCATCCTCCCCACCCTCAAAACAACGCTACCTTGTGCCGAGATCTTTAATTGCTTCGCGTACCACCTCACGTGCAAGGCGCAGCTCCTCCTCGTCACAGTCTCCGAACGCATACATTAAATGCTCAAAGAACTCCTGTAAGCGGCGGAACTCCTCGCGCCGCTCTATCTTGTAGAGGAAGGCGAACGCATCCATCACATCCACTAGGTAGCCGGCGATGACCTCCTTGAGCAACCAAGCAGCGTAGGGCTCGTGCCGCTCTAACTCCTTGAGGTAGCTGAACATCTTTTCAGCTTCAGCGTACACCCTCTCAACGCTGCCGCGCTTCTCCACTCTCTCCTCCCCGAAAAGGTAGGGCTCGACGCGGTCGCTAGCCAGCAGGTAGATCTCCTCCAGCAGCGGAGCCTTCGCCCGCTCATCCTTGTTTTCAGCCAAGAGGGGCGTGTACGCAGCATAAAGGGAGGGGATTATCACATGCACGAAACCCCAGTCGCCGTAGGGGAAGAGGAAAGCTATGGGGCCCATGTACTTGAACGCTTTGATTCTCCACTTCCACTTTCTCCAAAAACCCCACTTCACCATCTCTACCTCCATAAACCCCACCCTAGAGAGAGAAAAAAGAAGAACCTTGAGTTGAGTGCAACAAGGGTTAGGGCGCGCCACACGCTCTCTTCAGGTCGCCAATCGTCCTTATCCCCGCCTCCCTGAACCATTGCGCAACACCGTTGTTCCAAGCCTCTACCTCGGCGTCGTCTGGGAGCCCGCTGAGCGCCTCCTCCAGCGGTGTTTTCTCAAGCGCGTAACCCCAAGCGTGTAGTTTTGAGGCTATGTACGCGCCGCACTCCGTGAGGTCGCAGACGGCGATGTGACTGTCCTTCTCGGCGACGATCACCGGCTCGTCGGCGTAAAGCCTGCGGCTATCGCCGAAGAACAACACCTTACCCCTCGCCATCTCGTCCACCCTAGGGAGAAAAAGGGGAAAGGTTATTTAGAGGTGTGCGCTTTTGCTGTTTTCTCTATCTTTTCCATCACCTTATCGAAGATAGAATATCCCATCTCGTATCTCTCCTCGATGTTCAGTATGTCGTAGAGCACATGCTTGACGGCGAAGGTGATTACTACTTCGTTGATGTTTCCGAAGCAGGACGGCGAAAATAGTTGGAATTCAAACAATATCTTCCCCCATGGAGTGCTCGCCACCAAATACAGCATCTCACCGCGAGACATAACGTAGAGTATTAGGCTCCTCCCGTCCCGCGTGGACGCCAGTATGCCCCCTCTCATCCCTCCCCACCCTAGGGAAAAAGGGGGAAATAACGTTTACACTCTTAGGAGGAAGCGTTGAATATTTTTGTCAGCGTGGGGTCTATCTGAACCACAAGCGTCTCCACCGCTGTGATTATCATCTGGGCTACTGCCACTACCACGCTGGAGGCCGTCTTCTTATCCGTCTCAATGTCGAATCGTTTAGCAAAGTAGCGCCCAGCTGCACACCGTGTGAAAAGAAAAGTCAGCGTTCCGTCCTTCTGCCACCGTACTTCAAGCCGCCCCTCCTTCGTCCAAGCAGAAAGATACGGTTCCTCCGCGTCGGGATCCCAAGCTAGGTTGATGTCCGCGCCGTCGCAGGCCTTGCCGGCAAAGTGCTGCGCCGCACGTACCACTACTTGCAACGGTAGTGGTAACTTATCGATGGGCGGCGCCTCGTACCGTACTATCCCCTTTTTTTCCATCTCACTCATTCTCCCACCCTAGAGAAAAAAAGGGAAAAGGAGCGTTTAGAGTTCCGGCCACTTTATCTCCTTCCATTGACCATCGATCCACACGTACTTCGCATAGGTAGAGCTTCTCATATCCTCGACGAGCTTCTTCGCCGTTTCCCTTGGAAGCGCCGGGATCTCGACCTCTCTCTCGTTTATCTCTTCCCTCCACGTTACGTACTCGTGCGGCGGGTTGCCGACCCGCGCCGAGCCGCCTGCTCTCTCAACCACCTTTGTCCTCAATGCTCCCGTGAGCGCCGCGACGTAGGTAACGCTGGAGGTATAGTTCCACTCGTCATCGCGGTAGTGGTAGGCGGCGAAGACAGCGAAGACCTCACCGCTCTCATCCGTGACGAAGCCGGCATAGTAGCCTGTCCATATGCCTTCGCGGCAACGCACATCCTCGAAAACGGTCACCCAACACTTAGCTTCCTTCAACGTGTGTGTGCGCTCATAGCTCTCAAAGCCTAAGAGGCTTCTACTTTTCAGCTCTACGCCGATATCCTTCAGCATCTCGAAAAACTCCTCCGCCTTCATTTCCCCCACCCTTAGGGAAAAGCGCGCGCATCCCCCCACCCTAGAGAGAAAAGGAGAAAAAGGGTGATAAAGTTCACTCGAAGCGCGGCGCGATGAAGACTTTAATGTATCCTTCGTTGAACGTGGTAGAGAGCTCTAGTGTCGAGTTGTTCCCGAATTTCACTTCCACTACTCCATCATCGAATGCTTTGAGCGCTTTGATGAGGTAGTCCAACGAGTAGCTTCCGGCTCCGGTGTCGGTGCAAGGTGCCAATTTCACCTCGACTTCCTTTGTTTCGTTGAGCCCTTTGAACAGTAGCACGCCGTTCTCTGCCGTCAACTTCACGGTATCCGCTTTCAGCACCTTCGCGTCAACCACCGCCTCCTTGAACGCCTCTACATCAACGTACGCGCTAACTTCATAGTTCACCTTGGGTTCCGGCGCCTCCTCGCCCGCGCTGTCGATGGTTCTGATCCTGAAGCTCCTTATGCCCCCAATAATGACTATGAATTGCCCATCCCTGAAACTCAGCTCCACATCCTTGGACTTCGCCCTTCGCAGTATGGCGAGCAGCGATTTGACATCTACAGCCACGTAGCCCTCGCCATCGGCGGCGAAGTCGGCGAAGACACTTCTCGGAAGCATGGCGTCTAGCAGCGCGATCCTCGCATTATCTAACACCTTCACCTTGATACTGTCTGCATTGATGAGGAAAGTTGCCGTATCACTGAACGCGGCAACGGTTTCTATAATAGACCTCAAACTGTCGGTGGTGAAAACAGCATTGCTTTTCTTGCCGCCACCGCTAATGACAGCCCTAAACTTCGTCAGCGGCGGAGTGGCTTCCGGAGGCGGCGTTGGAGCCGCCTGCACCGTCTCATTTACCGGATTTACGGGGGTTTCCATTCTCCCCACCCTAGAGAGAAAAACTACACGAGGTGGTAGTAGGGCAGGATGCCCTCCGCTAGCTCCCCTTTGTAAATGGTTGTGCCAAGGAGTGTAACCTCGCCGCACTCGTGGTCAACGTCCACTTCGAGAGAAAGGACGACCGGAAACCTATCACCGTCAACCTCCGCGATGCCCTCTGCAAGGTATTCCGGAAGTTGAACGTCGTCTTTCAAATGGTAGACGGCGGCGTTGCGGACGCCGGCTTCGCTCAGCAGCTCCTTCAACGCCTCCGGAACCCACTCGTGCAGCAGCTCGTCGTATAAATCCCAGTCCATGTCCTCTGGAAGATCCTCGATGAGTGTTTCGAAGAGCTCAACGTAAACCCCGCCGCGCGCGTCTGCAACACGCTCAACTGCTTTCCTCAACTCCTCCGCCATTTTCCCCACCCTAAAAACAGAAAGATCAGGGCGTGGAGAGTGTCTCCTCTGCCTCTTTCACTATCTTCTCAAGATTGCTACTTAACTCGTTTATTAAATGTGTAAATTTCATAAGCGTTGGTTTATCTCTGATACGCGCCTTAACCTCAAGTACAAGTTCTCCGCCGTCTCTTTTCTCTAACAGCAAGTACACGTCGCCAAAATACTGAATGTAATACTTCTTCGAATCATACCCGTCGAATAGGTCACCATACTTGTTACAGATTCTACTTAAAGTTGGAAGCACTATCTTCATCTCTCCCACCCTAGAGAGAAAAGCTGTGTAAAAGGGAGAAGAAAGAAGAGTTTAGCGCATGTTAGCGAGCGCGTTCCTTCTCCAGCAGCTCTTTGAATAACTTGAAGTCGTGTCTCAGCATATCCGCTGTATAGAAGGTACCGGTGAAGACTCCTCCCCGCGAGAGCACGCAGTCGTACTCGACCACGATGAAGAGGTCACTCTCTCGGTGGTGAAGGAAGAGAAGCGGCGTAATGGAGGAGAAGACAAGGTTACCCGTTATCGACTCCCTGCTACTCATTAGGAGATCAACATACTCTCTCGCCTCCTCTAGGCTCGCATTCAGCACGGAGGCTATGTACTCTAACGTGACCTCCTCGAATCCTATGGACTCGAAGAGGTTGCGTATCTCTGAGAGCGTGACCTCCCCCCTTTTCTCGTTTATTTCTTCCAATATTTTTTCCACCTCATTTCGTATGTTCATCTCTCCCACCCTAGAGAGTAAAAAAGAGGGAAGTTTAGAGCTCCGACCACTTTACCTCCTTCCATTTGTTGCCATCCCACACATACTTCACGTAGGTTGAGCTTCTCATTTCTTCAATGAGCCTCTTTGCTAGCTCTAGGGGGAGCACCGGCATCTCTACCTCTTTCACCTGCTCCCTCTCCCTCCACTCCCTCCACGTGCTTGGCGGGTGTAGATCACGCACCTTTACCGATTCACCATACCTCTCGAGCAGCCTAACTTTAAGAGGCTTGATAGCAGCAACGTACGTCTTCGATGCGCTGTAGCTCCACGGGTCGTCGCGGTAATAATACGTCGCGTACACGCCGATAATGCTACCATCCTCCGCATCGACCAGCACGCCGGCGTAGAAGTTTGTCCATATCCCCTCTCGGCACTTCACAGTTTCGAAGATTGTTACCTTTTCGACACGTTTAATCGTCTGCGCTCTCTCGTAGCTCTCAAAGCCAAGCGAGCTCACGCTTTTCAGCTCTATGCCAACGTTCTTTAAAAGATCATACACCTCTTCTGCTTTCATTTCACCCACCCTAGAGGAAAAGAGGGGGAAAAGAAGAGAAAAGTTTAGCGGATGCGGATAGTATAGCGCAGCGGACGTAGCCGCCCGTTTTGCCACACGTAAATCAGCTCACTCCGCCTGCCGATAGACTTTATTCCGTTTTCGAGGAGGAGGAAGCGCTCTAATGTGGGTGCCTGCATCTTTCCCACCCTAAAAAGAAAAAGTTTATAGTTTGAACCTCAGGGGGGCGCGGTAGACGCGCCCCCCTGCGTAGGGGATTTCGGCAAAAAGCTGTGTTCCTCTCTCAACAATGTTGTAGACCTTTCCGCCGAGTGTGATCGCATACTTTCTTCCCTCGCTCTCAATTATAATGGAAAAACCGTCATCACCAAAAGTGCTGAAGCCGATGAATCGAAGATTATTGAAAACTTGCCTTCCCACTTTAATCTTTTCAAACACTTTCCCCACCCTAAAAGAAAAAGAAAAAGAGGGGGTTAAACGAGGGAGTGCTGGTAAACGGGGTAGATGGCTATCGGCTCCATACCCTGTTTCTTGAGATAGTTCTCGATGTCCGCAGCTAGCTTACGTCGGCTTGTCACCATCACTAGGGCATTACCGTTGTAGACAACCAATTTCTTTTTATCTATAAGCGGGCTTCGTATCTTAAACGTTAACGCCTGTCCGCCTTTCACAATCACTCTTATCCCTCCCTCATCCACGCGCTGGAGGTGTTTTTTGTTCAAAACCTTCACGTTCACCTTCTTCTTCTCCGCCATTTTCCCCACCCTAAGGAAGGAGGAAGCCGCCGCCACCCCCTTCACAGCTACTCAGAGCTTCGCCGCGCGGGCGGAAACCCGCACGACTGAGCCTGAGGCGCGGGGCTAGCAGCCTCAACGGCTGCTAGCCCTCACCCCCCACGGGACGGCTAGCGGGCATAAAGCCCGCACCCATCCCTACCCTCAAGCGAGGGCGCACCCACCCGCTCTTAACGGGTGGACGCCCCCGCCATCACAGAGCGGGGGGAGCCCCCACCGGCGGGCTAGTTGCGAGCCCACCGGCTTGACCCCGGGTGGGTGAGGCTCCTCTCTCCCCCCGTTGGACAGGGAGAGAGAGGGGGGCGTTGCTCGGGGGGTGACGGCAACCCCCTCGCGCTGCCCGCCCGCCCCCTAGGCGGACGGCTCCCCTCGGGACGCGGCTTCGGGGGGTTGGAGATTACCCCCTCCCCCCTGCCGCGCCCGTCACAGAGCGGCGGTGGGCAACCTCCCGCCCGCCACAGGGGCAACTGTACAAGGCACGAAGTACAGCGAGGCAAAGAAGGCGAAAACGGTACACTAAAGCGAAAAAGGCAAAAAGCGGTGTAAACTCCCTGTGGCGGGCGAGGTCGCCGCCGCCCACGCCCTATCCCCGCCTCGCGGCGGGGTGGGCGGGGGACGGGCGGGGAGCTCCCTGCGGCGCGCCCGCTCGCGCGCCATAAGGGCGCACGCTTAGAATCGCTCTTCATTGCGTGCGCCCCCTCTTTCCCGCAACCCCCCGGGTCTATAATATCGGCTGAGTCAGAGGCTGCGGGAAAGAAGCGCGCGAGCGCGTGCGCGAGCGCAGCCCGCGTGGCTTAACGCGTGGCTTAAGCCACGTGGGCGCGCCTAAGGCGCGTGGGACTTTAAGCCCCCTTTGCGCGCCTTACGGCGCGGCGCTATGTCCAAGCCTAGCTTTGATTCTAAGGTTAAAAAGGCTTGCGCCCCGTGTCGGACGAATGTGTGGTTTTCGGGTAATAGCCGTTACCCGAATATTAGCAGTACGTACTGCTAATGCATCGGAAAATGGATAGAAAACCAGTAGGATTTTTGAAAACGTGGATAACAACAATAAAAAACGTTTAACATAAAATGCAACTATCCACTCTTTTCCATTTTTACTTTCCTAAATAAAAAATGCTAAACCTTTTCAAAAGGCTTTTTTAAAAAGCAGCTTGCTAGCGCGCGCTAGCGTGGAAGCTATGTGCTTAAAGTGAGCGTTGTAGGAAAAAGGCGTCAATTGAAATCAGGTAGCGTGCGGAGTGTAGTAGCGGCAGCAGAGCGCTAGCGGCGAATCCTTTTCGGGTGGTTTGGGGAAGAGCTTGCAGTTGGTGTGGTAGAGGCAATTGCCGCACCGCCGCTCGTCCGCATCCGGCAGGCACTCTCTCGCAACCTCCATCGCGCGATCCGTGTTGAAACCGTAAGGGTCATCCTCGAGGCAGGCGTCCCTAACCTTTTCCAAGCAGCCGCTTTCGCCGGTGGAGCGCTGTTCGAGATTGTAATACATTCCGACCAGCCACTCCAGAGCCCTCCTCTCGATCTCCAGCGGGTACAGCTCTTCCCAGCTGTAGCCTTCCCTGCGCAGCCTCTCGATGGTCTCCACGACTTCCTTCAACCTCTCCTCGAAGTAGCTAGACCTGCCCACTCTCCACCACCCGCGTCCTCCCTATTTTCTCCAGAGCCTTCCTCCACGCCTCTTCGCCCTCCTCGGGCGGCGTCGGGCTCTCGCCGAGCACCCACCGCAGCGCCGCCTTCACGTCTGGTATCGAAGACCACGATAGGTGCGCCAGGTTGTCCCGGATGACCAGGTACCTGTTCTTATCGTCCTTGAAAACGGCAGTCATCTTCATCGGGCTGAAGGCGACTACAGCCTCCAGGAAGCCGCGATCCACCCTGAAACCGGGACACCGCTCTTTCGCGTACCTTTGCCACTCCTGCTCAACCCTCTCCAGCACGCTCAAGACGAA
>Ga0272445_1002500_pt1 | contig 12585 bp, 9 predicted proteins | sample YNPCB0031_FD_194404 | JGI IMG/M metagenome (GOLD analysis project Ga0272445, IMG submission 194404) | Hot spring sediment microbial communities from Yellowstone National Park, WY, United States - YNP-CB-003-1 | ecosystem: Environmental > Aquatic > Thermal springs > Hot (42-90C) > Sediment... | reverse complement strand
TTTCCATCCTTCCTTGCCTTTCCAATTATGTTTACCTCCTCGTATTGATCCCTCCCAATCTCAATATAGTCCCTCCTAAGAGGCTCTATAAGCTCAATGCCAAAATCCCTCTTAAGAAGTTCTGGAAGCCCCCTGTAAGCCCTGTCTTCAAGGACATAACCAACAGTATGGGAAAGATTTCCGAGTTGCTCTCTCGTTTTTCTGTGCTCACCAATAAGTTCCCTCAACTCCTCCTCTGTCCTTTTTTGCGCCTCCGCAAGCTCATTCAACCTCTCCTCTGTCCTCTTTTGTGCTTCTGCAAGCTCCTCTACTACCTTTTCAAGCCTTGTGAGTCTCTCCTCTGTCTTCTTCTGTGCCTCTGCAAGTTCATTCAACCTCTCCTCTGTCCTTTTTTGTGCTTCAGCAAGCTCATTCAACCTCTCCTCTGTCCTCTTCTGGGCCTCAGCAAGCTCCTCTACTACCTTTTCAAGTCTTGTAAACCTCTCTTCTACCTTAGCAAATCTCTCCTCTGCCTTGACCTGAAATTCTGCCAGCCTGTCAATCCTCTCTGATAGGGTCTTAATATTGTTTGATAGTTCATTAACAACCCTTGTAAGCTCTACAAATTCTGCCTTCGTAACTGTATTAGCCAGCTCCTTATAAAGCCTCCCCATTAGCCTTGCAAGAACCTCTGCCTGCGAAGGCTCAAAAGTACCTTTCAGTTCGTCAAGAAATTCAAATGTGTCAATCATCTCAACCTTAGTATAGCACAAAAGGTCTGGTAAAGGGGCTAAGGCTTTAGGCTTAAGGATGAAGAGCTGTTGCCCTGCTCCTCTGATTTATGTTAAAGTAAGAAAATTCCTGAGAGGTGAAGAATGGCAACAAGGGGCAAAAAGGCAACAAAAAAGAAGGCAAGAAAGTCAAATGCTACTTCGCCACCCAAAACTGTTACTCCTACCACTAAAAAGACTTCATCTCGAAAAATTAAAGTTAGCAAAAAGTCTGGTACCCCAACTGTCATTTCACAACCAGATGTTACCTTTGCCAGCACAGAAACAAGGGCTCAGGCTATAAAGAAAATAAAGGCTGAATTATTAAAACAGAAACAGGCCCTTCTCTGTGAGGCTGGTGCTACCATTAATAATATGCCTGCAGCAATACTTTATCCAGACCTCGGAGATCAGGCAGGGATAGAGATAGAGCGAAATTTTATTCTGAGGTTGAGAGGTAGAGAACAAAAGCTCCTTAAAAAAATAGACGATGCCCTTGAGAAGATTGAAAATGGAACTTTTGGATTCTGTGAGGTATGTGGAAAAGAGATTGATATTAGAAGGCTCATGGCAAGGCCTGTAACTACCATGTGTATCGAGTGCAAAATCGAACAGGAAGAAGAGGAAAGGATTAGAGAAATGTAAACCCTCAACTGTTACTTCGCCACCAAACCTGAACTGTTACTTCGCCACCAACTGTTACTTACTCCATCTTTTTGTTACTAATGAATCACCCAGTATGTTGAAACTGAAGGCAGTGATAGCAATAGCTAAACCTGGGAAAAGGACCATCCATGGATCTGAAATCATATAGGCCCTTGATGAACTTATCATACCTCCCCAGGTAGGAACAGGTGGCTGGGCACCAAGACCGAGAAAACTCAATGCAGATTCTGAGAGGATAAAGCTTCCGACCTTCATGCCCATATACATTGAAGCAAGGTATAGACACTGAGGCATAATATGTTTTAAGAGAATCCTGAACTCACTGGCACCTATTGCCCTTGCTGCCTGGATAAAATATTCATCTCGAAGTACAAGGACATAACCTCTCACAAGCCTTGCAAAGGGTGCCCAGCCAACAAAGGCAAGGGCTATTACAGCGGTATAAATCTGCTGTGGTAGAACTACAGAAATAGCTATAGCAAGTAGTAGAGAAGGAAAAGCCATCAAGAGGTCAACAATTGCCATAAAGAACATATCAATCCTTCCACCGACATATCCTGATACCGTACCTATTAAAAATCCAAGGGCAAAAGAGACTGCGGTAGCAGTAAGGGCTACTCCAAGAGAAATCCTTCCACCATAAAGGATTCTTGAGAGGATGTCTCTTCCTTTCTGGTCTGTGCCAAAGGGATGTTTAATAGATGGTGGCATCCTTATTTCATCAAGATTTATCTGGTATGGATCATAGGGTGTAAAGAAAGGACCAAGGAGGACAGATAAAAATATGAAAATAAGAGTTAAAGCCGCAATTGCTCTCTCTTTCGCCACCAATATCTTACTTCTTAACGACATGGAGTCTTACCCTCGGGTCAATAATATGATAGAGGATATCAACAAGGAGATTAATTATGACGAACACAAAAGTGGAGCAGATGATAGACCCAAGCACTACAGGATAATCCCTCTTCATTATTCCTTCAAAGGTGTATCTGCCTATACCATTCCATCCAAAGATCGTCTCGGTAAGGACAGCTCCACTCAGATAGCTACCAAAATCTATTCCTATAACGGTGATAACAGGGATGAGGATATTCTTTAACATATGAACACCGTATAACCTTGTAGATCTAATGCCCTTTGAAAGGGCTGTCTTTATATAAGGCATGGAGGAAATCTCTATGACGGTTGTCCTCGTAACTCTGCTTATAGAGCCGATGGCTGGTAAAGCGAGGGTCAGGGAAGGAAGAATAAGAAATTTTATCCCCGTGCCTGATGGAGGAAGGAGCTTCAGTTTCAGACTGAAAAGGTATATTAATAAAAGGCCTGTCCAGAATACAGGTACACTCAGGCCTGTAAGGCTCAATCCTGTAATCACTGTATCCAGAGGAGAATCTTTTTTAAGACCAGCCATAAAACCAAGGATAATTCCAGCAGGTACTGCTATCAACATTGTTGATATGGCAAGAAGGAGGGTGTTCGGAAATTTTTCCGCTATATCATCGATAACCTTTCTTCGGGTATAGTAAGAATTACCAAATTCACCCCTTAAGATAAGCAAGAGATATCCCCCATACTGGGCAAAGACGCTCCTGTCACTTCCGAGGGCCTTCCTTATCTTTTCAATATCTTCTTCTGATGCCCTTTCTCCAGCCATTATAAGGGCTGGGTCGCCAGGGATAAACTTCAAAATTGTAAAAGATATAAGGGTTATACCCAGCAGAAGAGGTATTAGCAAAAAGAGCCTCTTAAGGATGTACAGAAGCAATACTTATTCCTCTGTTTTACGAAGCCCTTCTTTTGCTTTTTTGTACTCTGGAGAGATGTGGAGGGCCCTCTCAAAGGTCTTCTTTGCCCTGAGCTTCATGCCAAGCCTTAGATAAAGGTAACCAAGTTCTGTTATATATTCAGGATTATCAGGCCAGAGCTCAATCGCTCTTAGAAGGGACTTTTCAGCCTCCTTGTATCTTCCTATCTCCCGAAGGGCAAGGCCATAATAGAAATGGTACTTTGGTTTAGACCCATCAAGATAGACAGCCTGACCAAGGGCAGTAGCAGCTTCCTCAAAAGAACCCTGTCTGTAAAATGTAATGCCTGTCTCGAATTTCTGAATAGCAACTGTCTGGTTATCCCTTTGTTGAGAAGTAACAGTGGTTGAACTCTGGAAAAGCTGGGCGTCATACTCCTGTCTTTTTAAAGGGTCACTCAATACCGTATAGGCCTGATTTATCCTTGAAAATATCCTGGACAATTTATTTCTGAGCTCTTCATGACCAATCTTATAATATCTGTCGGGATGAAATTTCTTTACAAGACTGTAATAAGCCTTCTTAATCTCCAGATCAGTTGGTCTGTAACTAACGCTCAGACCTAAAATCTCATAGTGGTTGAGGAGGTCAATTCTGTTGTAAAGTTCATCAACCTCTTTCAAAAATTCACTGTTACTTCGCCACCAATCATCAAATTCATTATTTTTAATAACTTCTGACATAGAAACGGCCTCCTCAACTTTACCACTGGCAACTTCTTCTTTCTTTTTTAATTCTATTATTCTCGTTGCCAGTAGGGCATAAATGGTCTTGAGGGTCTCAAAGTGATTAAATCTTGATTCTTTTAATATTTCCATTATTGTTCTTTTACCATCAACAAGAAGGAGAATCTCTTTATCCATATCTTCAAGACAGATATCCTGAAAGAGTTCATAGGGATCTGTTGAGGCCTGAGGAATTGAATTGAGGTCACTGATCTCAGACCTTATGAACTGAAAACTTTCAATCCCCTTTATTCCTCTGTAAATAAGATTTGCAAGACTCATGCGGAGGGTGATTATCTCTTCTCGTGGCAAGGGGCCTTCTTTAAAGATAAAAGTCCCTCTGAGGAGTTTGAAGGAATTTTTTATTATCTCTTCAATCTGCTCTCTTACAAGAGATGGAAGGTCTTCTGGCTTTATGTAACCTGCCTCTACGAGAAGGGCTCCCTGACGCCTGCCCGTCTTTTTCATAAGTTCAACAGAATGGTTATAGGCATCAAGGGTAATCAATCCCTTCTTTAAGAGAAACTCGCCAAATCTTTCATCCTCGATATTAGAGGAAGCAAAGATTACTTCTCCTGAGTTTATATAAAGATGCTTCCTTATATTATCTGAGACGATCTCAAGAACACCTGTTTTCTTCGACCTCCTCAAACCAATAAGGACATCCCAGAGTCTATAACTCTGGAGTTCTCCTTCAATAGGACCATTAATAGCTATGCCTGTATAATTACCTGAAACCCAGACAATCCTGCCTCTTTGATGATAATGATCCATTATAATTTCAACAGATTCTCCTGGATAAAATACTGGTCGGCTCTTTACTTTTATTCCTGCGGGGGAGTAATCAAGGAGCTGGAGGTCAAAGATTTCGTTATCTCTTATTATTTTTACTGCTGTCTCCTTAGGATATCTCCTGAATCTCCTTCTTTCATCCTTGATTGGCGAAAGTAATTCAGGCCCCATTATTTATAAACTCCTTTTGGTGGCGAAGTAACAGTAGGGTCTTTTCAAGAGAGGCCCTGTCTTCTACATTATAAACCCTTGCAGAAGGCAGGGTCCTCTTTATAAGACCAGTTAGAACCTTTCCTGGCCCTACTTCAATAAATGTATCAATCCCCAGCTTATTCATATTCCTTATGGAATCCTCCCAGAGTACAGATGAGTAGAGCTGTCTTATTAGACCCTCTTTCAGTAATCTGGAGTCCTTTACAGGTATAGCATCAACATTTGTCACAACAGGAATCTCTGGTTCAGAAAAAGAGAACCCCGAAAGAAACTCCTTGAGTCTTTCTGATGCAGAGAGCATTAATCTCGAGTGAGAAGGGACGCTCACAGAAAGGACAACTGCCTTCTTTGCACCATTTTGTTTTGCTATCTCCACTGCCTCCATTACAGCGGGCCTTTCTCCAGAAATAACTATCTGGCCTGGACAGTTATAATTTGCCGGAGCCACATACCCTGACTGAACAATATGGCAGATATCCTCTACTTCCTTTCTTTCGAGTCCGAGGATAGCAGCCATAAGCCCCTGACCTTGAGGTACAGCCTCTTCCATAAAAAGACCTCTCTTTTCAACTATTCTCAAACCATCCTTGAAATTAATGACACCAGCTGAAACACAGGCAGTATATTCACCAAGGCTATGACCAGCAACAAATTGAGCTTTAACCCCTTTGAGAAGCCTGAGGCAGGCTATGCTTACTGTAAGGATAGCGGGCTGGGTCTTTGGGGTCCTGTCAAGCTCTTCTTTTGGTCCTTCAAAACATAGCCTTGCCATGTCATAACCGAGAATATCTGATGCTTCATTAAAAATCTCCCTTACCTCAGGAAAATTCTCATAAAGGTCTTTTCCCATTCCAACATACTGAGAGCCCTGACCCGGAAAGACAAAGGCTATGTTCATAGTCCTTTAAGCTCCTTTATCCTCTTTATCAAAAGTGGTACTATTTCATAGACATCACCAACTATCCCGTAATTTGCCACATTGAATATGGGTGCCTCTGGATTCTTGTTTATTGCCACTATTATATCAGAAGACTGCATCCCTACAAGGTGCTGAACTGCCCCTGATATGCCGCAGGCAATGTAAAGTTTGGGACATACTGTCTTTCCTGTCTGGCCTATCTGGCGGCTGTAAGATATCCATCCCGCATCCACTGCAGCCCTTGATGCACCAACAGCACCTCCAAGAAGGCTCGCAAGCTCCTCGAGGAGCTTGAAGCCCTTTGGGTCACCAAGACCCCTTCCACCAGCCACTATTACATCAGCCTCCTGAAGATTTACTGTAAGTTCCGATACCTCTTTTATGCTATCTATAACCTTTGTCCTTGAGGGAATAGAGTCAGGTTTTATAAAAATAATTTCTCCCTTTCTTGAGGGATCTGGTTCAAGCTTCTTCATCACCCTTGGCCTCACTGTAGCCATCTGGGGTCTTCTCGAAGGTGTTATAATAGTAGCCATAATATTTCCACCAAAGGCAGGCCTTGTCTGGAGAAGGTTTCTTGTTTCAGGCTCAATCTCAAAGGCAGTACAGTCAGCTGTAAGGCCAGCCCTAAGGGCTGCAGCAACCCTTGGGAAGAAAGACCTGCCAACAGGTGTTGCACCAGCAAGAACTATCTCTGGTTTGTGGGTATTTATAAGAGAGATGAGAAGTCTTGCATAGGGCTCATCATTGAACTTCTCAAGGCCTGGATCCTGAGCCAGATATACCCTGTCTGCCCCGTATTTTATTAATTCCTCTGCAGCTTCCTTTGTTGCTCCAAAAAGGACTGCTGAGAGTTCAACGCCAAGTTTCTGAGCAAGTCTCCTGCCCGCTCCAAGAAGCTCAAAGGCAACATTTGAGACCTTTCCATTTCTCTGTTCAGCAAAGACCCATACACCTCTGTATTCAGAAGAGGTGCTGGTAACCTTATCAGCCTCTTCAGAGATCTCAACAATAGCTCCCTCAGGACAGACACTCAAACAGGCCCTGCAGAGCTGGCAGTACTCTGTTATAAAGGCCCTGCCCTCTTCAATTACAATAGCTGTATAAGGGCAGGAGCTTACACAAGTCTCGCAGCCTGTGCATAAGTCCTTTTTAACTACAATACGCACCCAAGCCTCCTTAATTCCTCAATAAGTTTCTGAACCTGTTCCTCAGGTGTTCCTTCAAATATCTTTCTGTCTTTTTTAAGCTCAGGAGCAAATATCCTTTTGACCTGTGTGGGTGAACCCTTCAGTCCTACAAAAGACTCGTCCACTTCCAGATCTTTAATACCGAGTTTTTTTATTTCTGCACTCCTGGCTCTGAGCTTGCCCCTGAGGGAAGGAAGCCTCGGCTCATTTATCTCCTTTACAACAGTTATCAGCACAGGTAAAGAGCTCTCTACAACATCATATCCCTCTTCCATAAGTCTATGGACAACTATGGAGTCTTCTTTAAGGGCTTCAATCTTCTTCACATAGGCAACATGGGGGATATCAAGGAATTCTGCAAGCTCAGGACCAACCTGGGCTGTATCTCCATCTATTGCCTGTTTCCCACATATGATAATATCAGCTCCGACCTTTTTGATAGCCCTTGAAAGCGTGTAGGCTGTTGCCCATGTGTCAGCACCAGCAAAGGCCCTATCTGATAAAAGCACTGCCTCGTCAGCACCCATTGATAGGGCTTCCCTCAGGGCAGACTCTGCCTGAGGAGGTCCCATGGTAATGACCGTAACCTTTCCGCCAACCTTCTCCTTAATCTGAAGCCCTGCCTCTATGGCATGAAGGTCATAGGGATTAATTATGCTTGGCACTCCATCCCTTATGAGGGTGCCTGTTTCTGGATTTATCCTGACCTCTGCTGAGTCAGGAACCTGTTTGATGCACACAACTATATTCATACCACTTCTATTCTATTTCCTCCCTTTTCAATAGCAAGGCCGAGGGCCTTTTCAACAGAACTCCGATATTCCTCAGGTGACTGACCTTTATAAATACCTATGCCTGTACTTACTGTGATCTTCCCTCCTGGCTGAATCTCGGCATCTATAAAAGGATATTCCCTTATTATATTGATAATCCTCTTTGAGATTTCGATAGCGGGTTCCAGGAAGGTATTCGTAAATATTATGGCAAAAGAGTCATGACCATATCTCGAGATGATGTCTGAACCTCTAAGATTCTTTTTCAAAAGTTCAGCAACCTTCTTAATGACAAGGTTTCCATAATAAATACCCTTTTTCTCCGTATAATGACCAAAGTGGTCTATATCAATAAAAGAGAGGACAAGGGGTATCTTATATCTCCTCGCCCTCAAACACTCCTGAGGAAGCCTCAGATTAAAATATCTGTAGTTGAAAAGACCTGTAAGTTCATCAATGAGACCTGCCCTTCTGGGATGGAGGAGCTCGAGTTCTCTCAAGTGTGTGATGAGTTCCTTTGTATCAAGGGCATCCTTATTAAGAAGTCTCTCAATAAGCCCTGAGACCTTTAATCTCTCCTGGATAGAAAGGTCCCTGTCTGTAAGACCGAGTATAATAATATCTCTGGTAGGAGGAGCTTCTCTTAAATCCTTTATAAAAGAGGCAGCCTCCTCACCTATTGAAAGGTCAACAATAGCTACATGAGGTCTTATGAGCAATGCATTCCTGTAGGCCTCCTTCAAGTCACAAAAGGTGTGAAGGACAAGCCCTTCTTCATCAGCAAATTTCTTAATGAGTGTCAGGCATCTATCATCAATACTGGAAATGCAGAATACATTAACAGGTAGTCTTTTCCTTTTCTCCAGAAAGGAGAGTTCACCAAGTTTTTTGAGGAAGGTAGATTTATCAGCAGGTTTCACAATATAGTCTGTTGCACCGAGAGCAAAAGCAAGTTCCCTGTCCTCTAAAATGGAATGGATGATAACAGGGATATCCTGAGTCTCAGGGTCTGTCTTGAGGGTCTGGAGGACTTCCCATCCATCCTTACCAGAAAGCATTATATCAAGAATTACTGCAAAGGGTTGTTTTTCTTTAATTGTCTTAATACATGCCGAGCCATCTTTTATATGCTCAACTCTATATCCAGCCTCCTTCAGATAAATACTGATCAACTCAGCAGTGGGTATATCATCTTCAACAACTATAATAAGGGGTGATTCCTTTTGAGGACTCGGGACCTTTTCTGCTTTAAGAAATTCCTTTACTTCTCCTTGCTCAGGAAGATAGACATGAAAGACAGACCCCTTGCCAGGCTCACTCTCAAGCTCGATATGTCCACCGTGGAGCTCTACAAGCTTTTTTGTCATTGGCAGTCCAAGACCTGTGCCTTCTGTTGAGCGAGAAGGGTCAAGCTGTTCGAATTCTTCAAATATCCTATCTCTATCCTTTTCAGGTATTCCGGGTCCTGTATCCCATATAGAAAGTCTGAGGAATCTCTTTCCCGAAGGAGCCCATGGAAAGGGCTTCTCTAAATATCGGGCCTTTATCCCGACACTACTTCTTTCAGGTGTAAACTTTACAGCATTGCTGAGGAGATTAAAGAGTATCTGTTTGAGCTTTACCCTGTCTGCAACAAAATCCTTTACATCCTCGTCAATCTCTGTGACTATGGAAATGGATTTTTTATCTGCCTGGGGCTTCATTACAAAGACTACCTCTTCAATAATCTGTGGGATAGAAAGGACTTCTGATACAAGGCTTATCTTGCCTGCCTCTATCTTTGCAAGGTCAAGGATATTATTTACAAGGTGAAGGAGGTGTTTTCCTGCTTGCATTATGTGGGAGATATGACGCTCCTGCTCAGGTGTTAATTCACCATAGGTCTTGTCCAGTAGTAGTTCTGAATAGCCAATAATAGAGGTTAAAGGTGTCCTTAGTTCATGGCTCATGTTAGAGATAAATCGGGCCTTCACCTGATTTGCCCTTTTAAGTTCTTCATTAATCTTTTCGAGTTCACGGGTTCTCTCGATTACCTTTTCTTCAAGCTGGTCATTCAGTTCCTCGAGTTCCCTGTTTTTCCTTGCAAGCTCTTCCCTCAGCCTCTTCTCCTCTGTAATATCCTTGCTGACACCCACTGTACCAATCACATTCCCTTCTCTATCTCTTAACTGAGATATGGTGAGGCTTATATCAACGAAGCTTCCATCTTTTCGTAAGAGCTGTGTTTCATAATTCACAACAGAGCCTCTTTCAGCTAATATCTGGAGGATCTCTTCTCTCTCTTCAGGGTTCTTATAAAACTCACTTGCCTTTCTGCCCCTTACCTCTTCTTCCCTGTAACCGAGGATTCTCTCGCCACCACGGGAAAACCTCACAATCCTCCCTTCTCTGTCAGTTGTGGCAATCATATCATCGGAGCTCATAAGGACTGACTCGAGATAGGCAAGGGATTCATCGAGTTCATGAAGGAGGCGAAATTTCTCTATAGCATGGGCAGCAAAAGAAGAAAAGAGCTGGATAAGTTTCTTGTGCCTTACTGTGAATCTCCTCGGTTTAAAATCATCGAGATAGAGTATTCCGACAACTCCTCCATCAAGCAAAAGGGGGCTTGCAAGGAGTGCCCTTATACCTTCTTTTTTTATATTAGTGCCTTCAAAAAGAGGGTCAAGAAGGATATCCTCCCATTCTACAGGCTCTCTCTGGCTCAATATATAGTGCGTGAGTCCCTGGGGTCTCGGTTTCCATCTCTTTTCCTTAAAAAATTCTTCACTCAGGCCTTTATGGGCAGCCATGACCATATATTCTTTTTCAACGAGACTGATACTTCCTGCTGGTGTCTCTGTAAGGGACATAGCTGACTCAAGGATATAGTTAAGAACCTCCTTAAGATTTTTTGAGCGTGCTATAAGGAGGCTGTTCTCGTAAAGAATGGCGAGGTCTCTCTTTGCCTCCTGCTGTCTCCTTACAAGCTCCCAGAGGAACCAGGCACTCGTGCCCTCTATAATCTCAACAGGATAAGGAATCTTCTGTCTTATATATTGAGAAACTCCTGAATCCCCTGTGGCATTAATAACAATATGGGGATTCCTTGCGGATAACTCTTCTATACTACCCGCTACAAATATACCCTTTCGCCTTGCTAATTCAAGGCCAGGGGCACTGGTGTTTATGTCTGTGATACCTACAACATTGACCTCGCCATTGGCGAGGAAGACCTCAAGAAGACTGGCTCCTCCCCGTCCTCCACCAACAATACCTATGTTTATCATCCTTATTTCCCCATTTTTAAAAAAGTCATGAGCCAAAGTCAGAAGTCAACAGAAGAAGTGAGAAGAACTGTTGACTTTAAAATGACTCACGACCCCACACTATTTTATAATTTAACTAATGACCTTTATAAAAAGCAACAGCATCTTTAATGAAGTCATAAGTCAGAAGTCAACAGAACTTTTGACTGTTGACTTTTGACTTTAAAGGAGGTGGAGATGCGACGCTCAACTATTGGAACTGTTACATTAATCTATCTATTAGTCTCTCTCACCGGGTGCGTTATAAATATCTCCATGTGGCCTGAAGAACAGCCCCTTAAGGAACAGCTAATTGAGGGCACGGGCAGACCCAAAATATTGCTCATACCTCTGACAGGCTCTATTACAGAAGATGGAAGGAATTCACAGGTAAGCCTTATAAAGGAAATGCTCCAGATAGCTGAAAAGGACAGCGAGCTCAGAGGTATCGTATTAAGGATAAACTCACCTGGAGGGACTGTAAATGCCTCTGATGTGCTCTACCATGAGATAAGGAGATTCAAAGAAAAGAAGGCCCTTCCTGTTTATTGCCTGATAGATGGTATCGGTGCATCAGGAGCATATTATATCTCAATGGCCTGTGACAGGGTCTATGCAACTCCATCGTCCATTACAGGTAGTATTGGTGTTATTGCCATGAAGTTTAATGTGGAAAGTCTAATGTCAAAGATTGGCATCCAGCATGAGGTTATAAAGTCAGGAGACAAGAAGGACTTCTGGTCACCCTTCAGGCCATCAACTCCAGAGGAGAAGGAGATATTTCAGAGGATAATAGATCAGCTTTATGAAAGGTTCTTGAATGTTATTTATGAAGGAAGACAGAAGACCCTCCCCATGGAAGACTTAAGAAGGCTTGCAGACGGAAGGGTCTACACAGCAGACCAGGCTTTAAAGGAAAGGCTTATAGATGGAATAGCCTATATGGATAATGTTATAGAAGACCTCAAAAGAGCGGGGAACATTAAAGAGGCAAGAATAGTGAGATACTATCAGCCAGGAACCTACAGACCAACCTTTTATTCTCACACTGTTACTTCGCCACCAGCTGAAATAAACCTCTCTTTATCAATTAATGACTTTATTGGTGGCGAAAGTAACAGTTGGGGAGTCCATTCCGTAAAGTTCATGTATTTATGGTTGCCTTAACACATAATAAGCGTGTAGCGTAGAGCGGATAGCGTAGAGAATAAAATGGCCCTACCCGCTACACGCTACCCGCTACACGCTATACGCTACCCGCTCCACGCTATATACGCTTACACACTGGATACATTCTGAAGCCTGAAGTTGGGTTAGTCCTACTCCCTAATCCCCAATGAGACGAAACATCTTCATGCACTCTATACCTTTATCAAGGGTTTCAATAATATCCCTCCTGACCGAAACTTTTGCCACCTGATTGTACTGGTTAACAAATTCCCTTTCAAATAGATCAGCAAACTCCA
>Ga0272445_1002498_pt1 | contig 12587 bp, 13 predicted proteins | sample YNPCB0031_FD_194404 | JGI IMG/M metagenome (GOLD analysis project Ga0272445, IMG submission 194404) | Hot spring sediment microbial communities from Yellowstone National Park, WY, United States - YNP-CB-003-1 | ecosystem: Environmental > Aquatic > Thermal springs > Hot (42-90C) > Sediment... | reverse complement strand
TTATGTTGCAAGTAATATTAAGTTTCATAAAGTTTGTAGCTGAATAACAATACTATGCTTAAAATTTTTTGTACGCTTTTGTAACATGACTTTGATTTACTTCTATTATGCCTTCTTCAATATTGCGTGAGTCAGTATTTCTTTGTGGTACTGTATTTTTCAAGTATTGCTTCTTTAGTTCAATTGGATCATTGTTTAATTGAGTTCACTTTTTTGCTTCTAAAACGTCTTCTAGGGTTACATTATAAGGATGCGTTATGTTTAGTGTGATTTTTACTGCTTCATTTAAAACTTTGTTTCTTGAGCATTTTCCTGTCCAAGCTGTAGATCTTGCAACAATCCAAAAACCAGCTACAACATTCTTATTTAGGAGCGAATATTTATAAGAAAGTATAATAAATAATTAAAGTAATGGATAGGATTGATATAGGATATTATGAAAAACCTATAACACCAACTAAAAAATTACCTTTAAGCGGATATTCAAAAAGGTTTATGCAAAATAAAGCGATCGCTAAAGGAAAACTTGATGAATTAATGTGCAGAGTTTTAATTTTAAATAATGAATTCGTATTAATTTCATTAGATTTATTAGCTGTAGATTTAAAATTTTCAAGAAAAGTAGCGGGTATAATTGAAAAAGCAACTGGAATTTCATCTAATAAAGTTGTAATAACAGCTACGCATACTCATTCTGCACCCTTCATAATATCGGAAGGAGTATTAAACCAAATATTTGCTAAGTATATCGATGAAGAAATTAAAGAACGAGTAGAAAATTATCGTTTAGAAGTAGAAAATATTATTGAGGTTTGTTCAAAAAGGGCTTTAGAGAATATCTCAAAATTAATAGAAATAAGACATGGTACGCTAAAAATACTTAATGTATGTGCTAATAGAATAGATCCAACTTTTCCTTATCAAAATGATGCTGGCTTAACATTATTTAAAACGAATATTGGTAATTTTTTGCTTTTAGATTATGGTTGTCATCCTACGATTTTAGACGCTAATAATCTTTATTATTCAGCAGATTTAATAGGACAAATTATTACTAACTTGCAGAAAGAGGGAGGGTTTAAGGGTGTGCTATTTTTGCAAGGTTTAGCTGGAGACTCGAGTACAAGATATACTAGAACTTCATCAACTTATGATGAAGTTAAAAGATTGGGTAGTGTTTTTACTTCACAAATTTTAAAATTTATTGATAAAATTCCAGTATTAAAAATTCAGGATGTAACAATGAAATTTAAAAGGAAATGCTTAAAAGTTAGCTTTAAAAAATTATTAAATAAGGAAAAAATAGAATCGTTAAAAAAACTATATATTCCAAAGGCTCATGAAAGACGTTACTCTGTTGCATTAGAAGCTTTAGAGCTTTTAGAAGAAACAAAATTCAAACTTCCAAACAATACTGAAACTTCCATTTCAACTTTATCAATTGGGAAAGAACTAAGATATATTTTCCTTCCAGGTGAGCCTACGTATAGCTTAGGAGAATTTATAAATTCTAAAACATATCCTTTAAAGAATAGAATAATAGGTTATGCTGATGATTACCTAGGTTACTTAACTATAAAAAGTAAACAGGAGATACCCGAATATGAAGAGTTGATGTGTTTTATTAAAGAAGATTCTATATTAAAAATGATTAAACTGGCTGCAGCCCTAAGCCTCCCCTAGACCACCAGATTAAATGACTATAGGAATGAAGCTGTAGGGTCCAACACATAAAAAACTAGTATTAGGTATTAATGCCTGTAAACATATTATCTCTTCTTAAAAATTGTACTTTTATATTTTACCTAATAAGTGCATTACTATATAATGAGGTCTAGTTATTGCCGTTCCAACAACAACTGCATGAGCGCCTGCTTCAAATGCTCTCTTAATATCTTCTGGTGTCCAATATCTTCCTTCAGCTATAATTGGAACCTTAACATTTTTAGCAAGTTCTTTTATAAGATCAATATCTGGACCTAACTTTAGCCTATCTTTAGTATATTCTGTATAACCGCTTAAAGTAGTGCATATTATATCTGCATTTTTATTTTCTGCATTAATACCTTCTTCAACAGTAGATATATCAGCTAATACCGGTAAGTTAAGTTCTTCTTTAATATATTTAATAAGTTCATCAAGTGTAAGATTACCTGGCCTTTTTCGAAGAGTACCGTCTATTCCTATAATATCTGCTCCTGCATAAGCTATGCTTTTAGCTTCTTTTTTAGTAGGCGTAATGTAAACTTCTGAATCTTCATATTTCTTTTTATATATTCCAATAATTGGTAAATCTACTGCTTTTTTTATTGCTTTTATAAAACGAGGACCATTAGTTCTTATACCTACTGCACCTCCAATTTTTGCGGCAGTTGCAAAAGCCACCATAAATTTTGTACCATAAAAGGGCTCACCTTTATTAGCTTGACAAGAAACAATTAATCCACCTTTAGTTTTTCTAATAAAATAGTCTAATTTATCCTTCCAAGACATCGAAACTTATTTGTTTTTACTCATATATAAATTTTTAAATTTTGATGATTAATATAATAAATGAAGAAATATGGAGATAATAGCAGGTATTGACTCTGGAGCTACCTCAACAAAAATCATGTTAGTAAATTTAGAGGGGAAGGTATTAATTTATAGTGAAGGACCACCAGCAAATCCTTTTGTAGTCGGTGATAAGTTTGCAGCTAAAATACTAATCAATGCTTTACATAAGTCAATATTACTAATTGGGAAAATAGAGGATGTTAAATCTGTTACATTTGGATTAACAGGATATAATCCAATTTTAGAAAAATTTATTAAAAAATATTGCAAAATAGAAAAAATAACAATTTTAGATGATCAAATCATAGCACTTGAGGGAGCGCTCCTAGGAAAACCAGGAGTAGTCGTTTACTCTGGTACAGGTTCTTTTGCGATAGGAAAAAATTTTCAGAATAATATAGCAAGAGCAGGCGGAAAAGGTTTTCTTTTAAGTGATGAAGGTAGCGGTTTTTATATAGGACAAAATGTATTAAAGGCTGCTCTTAAAGGTTTTGATGGGAGAGGGGAAAAAACATTACTAACAAAGTATGTTTTACATTATTATAATGTAAAAGATTTTAATGAACTATCGTATATCTTACATTCCAAACCTCTTATTACTTCTAATATAGCTCGATTAGCTCCTTTAGCATTTAAGGCTGCGAAGAAAAAGGATTTAGTCTCTTTACAAATTATCGAGTCTGCTGCAAAAGAGTTGACTTTAATGGCAAAAGCTGTGAGCATTAAACTTGGTCTGATCAATGAACATTTTCCTATTTCTTTTTCTGGTAATGTATTTAAATCAAATTTATTTAAAAAAATTTTCTTTAAAACCTTGGCTTCCGAAATTCCTAACGCATATGTTATTAAACCTGCATTTCCTCCCGTTGTTGGAAGTATTATATTTAGCTTTAAGCACCTTAAATTAGAAATTTCGAATGAAATTTTAAATACTATAAAGAAAACGATGAAAAAAAGGATTGTTAAACTTCAATTGTAAATAAGATCCATTTCTTATCATAATTAATGTTTTCAATATATATGATTTTCATAGAAAATTTATTAAAAGCAAAGAATATTTAAAAATTAAAGCTCAATTGATTCTGGGAAAATCATGTACTCAAAAAAGACTATTGTAATTCACTATTAAGTCGAAAAATAAAAATTTACCATATCAAGATATATTAAAAAAATTAGTATGTTTTTCATCTAATGACTATTGATACGGGATCTACTATTCTAAGTTTCATTATATATTTTTGAAAAAGTATACAAATTATTATTGGGACTATTAGACCCATAACATTTGCTGCAGCCATTATATTAAGCTCACCTATCATAAACCACATACTTGCTAGTACAGGTTGTAATGTTACAGCAGGTGTGCCTTGAGTAAAAATCCATGCAAATAAAAATTCATTATATGAAATTAAGAAACTGAGCAATCCTATCGCAGCTATTCCAGGTAAAGCCATTGGAAAAACAACATATAGCAAACTTTGCAAACGATTACATCCATCAATCCTAGAAGCTCTCTCCACTTCTATTGGTAATGAGGCAAAAAATCCCATTAAAATCCAAGTCATTAAAGGTATTGTAATTGAAAGATGCATAATAATCAAACCAAAAATATTTCCTACAAGGCCAAGCTTTAAACCTATTACATAAAATGGTATTAAAACTGCAACAGGAGGCAATGTTCTTGAACCTAATAATAATAATAATAAAAGGTTTTTATGAGGTAGCCTTAATCTGCCCATAACATAACCTGCTGGACTTGCTATAATTACAGTAATTATTGCTACTGCTATAGCAACAATCGCACTATTGATTAACCCCTCTTTAACAGGGTAACCTGCCGGTCCTTCTACTTGGCCAGATAATTCATTATAAGCGCTAAATCCCAAAGATCTTAAATAATTACTTAGTGTTGGTTTTTCTGGAAAGAAATGAGCTGGGGAAGTATATGCTTCTGCATGATACATAAATGAGATATTAAATAACCAGTAGATTGGAGTAAGTGTCCAAAGGATTAAGAGAAAACATCCAATGATAATAACAATTTTCTTTTTGTTTACCATTTTCTATCACTTTAGTTTTGTTACTATAAAGAAATATATTAACCCAATTATAGTAGCAATCAATACTAGAACCCACGAAATAGCTGCACCATATCCAAAACTATAGTTTATGAATGATTGAGCAAAAGCCCAGTAAGAAAGTACTTGCGTTGAAACACCAGGCCCGCCTCCTGTAAGTATTAATATTAAAGTTGCTTCAGTAACACTAAAAAGATTATTTAATATAAGTATTACGATTAGTGGATGTTTCAAAAATGGAAGTATAATATATCTAAATCTTTGAAATACATTTGCTCTATCAATTTTAGCCTGTCTAAATAAATCTTCTGGTATAACTTGTAAATTGGCTAAAAGAAAGAAAGCTCCTAATGGTGCAATATTCCATGCGAATGCAAGAGCAACAAAATCTATTGCATGCTCAACTGTTAGAAAATTAATCATCTCTTTAGTTAATCCAAGACTATAGAGAAGAGAAGATAGAAAGCCAACATTTTGTGCTAAAAAGTATCTAAAGAGTGTTGCAACAGCATATGTTGAAAAAGCCCATGGTAAAAGTACAAGTGTTCTTATTAATCCTCTTCCTCTAAAGTTTTCATTAAGAAGAAGCGCAATTCCTAACCCTAATAATGTAGATATAATTGTCGCCTCGATCGCAAAATGTAGTGTAACTCTTAAAGAATTTAAAAAGTATGGATCATTAAAAAATAGGTTATAATAATTAAGAAATCCAATAAAATCTGAAGTACCCCTACTTATATCATAATTTGTTAAACTTAACCAAAAACTATAAACTAAAGGATATCCATTTAAAAAAAATAAAAGAAAGATGAGGGGGAGTAGCAATAGAAGCCCAAATTGTGTATCAGTTAATCTTTTTGTAAACATTTTTACCCAGATTTACTTAATTCTTCTGCTTTATCCCTTAATGTCTTTATAACTTCTTTTATAGATTTTTGACCAGTTAGAGCTAATGGTAATTCGCTTTGTGCTATAGTGTTCCATTTAGTATACCATGGGGCCTTCCAGGCTAGGGGTATTTGTACAATTGAAAGCAATTTATTTACAGTATCTAGATCTTCTACTCTATAAAGTTTTGCACCCCATATTGCCCTAACTTCTGGGTCTTCCAATACTTCTGGCATTGTTTTTAAGAATTCTAATATTGCCCATCTTTTACCCACATAATATTGCCCATATCGGTTTTTATATCCAAGAAATTCTAATAATGCTTGAGCAAACTCTAAGTCTTTATCTTTACGATCTTTTCTATTAACCAATGAATAAATAGCCGAATCTAATAATCCCCATGGCTGTTTTTTCGGTGGAACAATACTACATTTACCAGCAATTTTTGATCTTGCAGGGTCATTCATATACCCTAAATAATATTCAGCATTAACTTGATAAAAGTATTTACCAGTAGCAAATTCTCCTAGAAAGTCTGTTTGCTTCATCGTTAAAATACTTTTAGGAACCCAACCATTATCCCAAGCATTTTTCCAATCTTTAAGAACTTCTTCAGCTAGTGTGCCTACATCAAATGTTGGACCATACGGGTATTCTTTAGCCCACATAGCTTCATTTCCACCTTGATTAATAACTTCAAGAACAAAAGCCCATGGTATACCAAATGGCTCATTATACCAAGATGGCAATAGGGGATAATCTACTATATGTTTTTTTGCAAGAACTTCAACTTTTTCATAAAGTTCTTTCCATGTGGTTGGATAGTCATCACTCATTCCAGCCTTAGCCAATAATTCTTCATTCGTAAGAATACATCCATAATCTGATACATAATATGGTAGTCCATAAAGCTTTCCACCTACAGAATATGCGTCTACTACTACTGGATAAAGCTTCCCCTTTATTTCAGACATATCGTACGGTACGATATCCGTCTTCTTTATATCATCTATTGGTAATATCCAACCAGCTTTGCTCCATGTAATTGTAGCATAAGGATAGGAATAACAAATATCAACAGGCGCGCCAGCTGCAAGTTTTGTTTCGGTTGCAACAGTAAGATCCCCTGAAAGTGATTGTACCTCGGTTCTTTTATCCATTGGTATATTCCATTCTCTATCAAATTCAGCAATATTTTCTCTTACAACATCTGGTCTAAATCCTCCAATGATCATAATCATAGAGTGAGATGGTATAGGCCCAGAAGGTAAAGGTATAACTTCTGGTTTTCTTAAAGAATATCCTACAACTCCTCCTATTACTAATCCACCAACTGTTGCAGCCATTAATTCAAGATAACGTCTCCTACTTATTTTTTCTCCTGACATTTTCTTCATTTATTCTTATGTTATGCAATTATATATAAATCTTTTGTTTTTAAGACTGCTGTGTTATATGGTTCTTTGATGCGCCCTTTTTCTGAGTATATGTTTTTCTAATACTAGTTTTCTATTATTAAAAGCCAACATACCTTAGTACATGAATATGAGAAGGCTTGAACTAAAAACTTTACTCCTACACGTTCAAGTCATGCAACACAACATTAAGAAAGAAAAATTTATAAAGCCCTATATTTATACTTTTTATAGTATGGTAAAAGTAGTTCTTGAAAATGTGACAAAGAAATTTGGAGATATTATTGCAGTAAATAATTTATCATTAGAAATAAATGACAAAGAATTTTTCATATTACTAGGACCCTCTGGATGTGGAAAAACTACAGTACTTAATTTAATAGCTGGGTTGGAAACATTAACGAGTGGTAATATTTATTTTGATGGAGAAAAAGTTAATGATTTACCACCTGAAAAAAGGGATGTTGCGATGGTTTTTCAGAATTACGCTTTATATCCTACTATGACTGCTTATGAAAACATTGCTTTTCCTTTAAAAATAAAAAAAACCCCAGTTTCTGAAATTAAAATGAAAGTTGAAGAAGTAGCATCTATGCTTAATATCTCTCAAATATTACATAAAAAACCATATGAGCTTAGTGGCGGTGAAAGACAAAGAGTTGCTTTAGCTAGAGCTATTATAAGAGAACCTAAAATATTTCTTTTAGATGAACCTCTCTCAAATATAGATGCGAAATTAAGGACCATAGCAAGAGCCGAACTTATTAAACTCCAAAGGAAACTTCAAATAACAACAATCTATGTTACACATGATCAAATAGAGGCTATGACAATGGGTAATAGAGTTGCTATTATGAATCAAGGTAGAGTTTTACAAGTAGGTGATCCTATAGAAATATTTGAGAATCCCCGAAATGTGTTTGTAGCAGGATTTGTAGGAAGTCCTCCTATGAACTTTTTTGAAGGAGAGATTATTTATGAGAATGAGAACGTATTTTTTAAATCAAGTGATTTAAAGATCCCAATCGAAAAAGAATTTGCGGAAGAAATTGAAAAAAAGAAAATTAATTTAATTCTTGGTGTAAGACCACAAAATTTGTTAATTTCAAGTATTAGTGAGAAAGCGTCAAGCATCGCTAATTTTCAAGCTAACGTTTATGTGATAGAAAGACTAGGAACTGAAATATTGATCAATATCGAAAAAGATAATAACATATACAAAATAATAGTACCTGCAGAAACTAAGGTAAGTATTGGAGATAAAATTTTAGTAAAAATTAAAGACCTATCAAAAATATATTTCTTTGATAAAAATACTGGAGAAAGATTAAGATAACTTCTAGTAATGATATCCAAAGAAACATTTGTCCACCTCTGAGCATCATCATTTGATAATATAGCACGAATAGATTTAGATTTTCTATTCCTTTTTTGGTTTTTGCGCTCAGTTTATTATGAAAAATACTACTATTATTTAAGTATCTTCCAATCAATGGAAACCATTAAAAGTAAATTAGTTAATGCCTAATTTTAACCGTATAAAATGGGAATGAAAGTTTTCTAGTTTTCAGACACTTCATGATAAAAAATAACTTTAGTGATTTGTTGTTCCTTAATAGAGTAAAATAGATAAATCAAAAGTCCTTTACAACATCAACTAATATTGTTTAGAAGAAACAACTATGTTTAATGAGTTAAAACTTAATGTATCTAGCATTTAGCTACCCATTTTATTGCTTGAATCCAAAAACGAGTATAGTATTCCCAATTAATAAAATTACCTCCCCAATGAGGAGCACAATCTGAAGTAAAAGCAAGCGAGCGACCATTATAATAATCCCAAACTGCTAAGATGGGATCGCCATTATATTCTGCTAATAAAATAGCATCTTTTTTAATAATTGTTCTATTATACCCCAATAGCATAAAATTCGCTTTTTCCCAAGGAATGTTAGCCATTATAGGATGTTTACTATTAACTATTTTTGGAGTGAACCCTTCTGGGATTTCAACTCGATCGTCATACTTTAGTAAAGTAACTGGTAGTGCCATCTCAATAGGTGTATCGTAATACCTAGCTATCCCATGCAATCCAGTAAACGACCCCCAACCACCAATCATTATTAATCCTCCACCTTCTTTTACATAAGTCTCTATTAATTTTAGTCTATTAGAACCTAATGGTACCTTATAAGGTGGATATCGCCCCGGTAAGAGAAGAAGAGTATCAGCAGGGATATCGCTTAAAATAACCACATCATATTTTTTTAATTCTTCAATTGTTTTAGGAAAATATACATTTGCATTAGGGGTACTTATGTATGTCACATTAATATTAGGATCGGCTTCCAACGCCTTTCTTAAGTAACTAGATGCATCCACAAAGTAACCTGAAGTATAAGCACTAAAGCCCTTTAAAAAAGTACTTGATACGAAATCGAAATCGCCACTATAAATAACCTTAATTTTAGTTTTTCTTTTCATTGCATCATCATAATAGTTTTTACTTCCTTATTTATAAGGTTTATTCTTTTTATGATAATAATTAAAAAGTTAATTCTTTTTAAAATTTAATAAATAATGAAAGGGTGAATTTTTAAACTTCATTACTCGCCCTTTTTAAATAAAAATAACTTTATAACCTTAGCTCCCATCAAGCTCCTTTTATCATTTGATTATACGTTAAAAGATAATGTACAGGATTATCTTGACAGCTAAGAGTATTGTAGTAATTAGCAATGTTAACTAACGAACAAAAGCTATCAATTGCACACATATGCATAATTCATGAATACCTCTTACATAAAAATAACGTAGAAACAACATTCAGATCTTTATCTAAAATGATTAAAATTACTATTGCTTCTGAGAAATAATTCTCCTTTCTTTTTTCACCAATTAGCTGGATTAAAGTAGCTATTTTTATAGCATCTTCAATGATTAATCCAATTTTATTGATCACATTTTTACAGCAACATCCATTGTCAAAGTACTTCCTGCTAAACCATTTGTGTCAATTCTTCTACTAACACCATCTTTTATAATTATTTTTAATCCTTCAAGTTCATAATAACTATCTGGCAAACCAACCGCAGGAATATTATCTGTAAATAACTTTATTAACACCTTTAGCTAATAAAGTTAATTTAACAGTACTTAGATACAAATGAATTATATCAGTTATTATTTAACACTAAACATTTGGATTTATTAAAGCAGTACCTACTATTCCTGGATCTCTATGATAAAAATTTCTTATTCCATTAAAGAAATGAGAGAACATAAAGTTATTCCTGCATTAAATCCAGCTATTGCTTCCTCATAATTAGCATTTGTATAAGCTACAACTCTATTTCTCACAGTATTTTTATAAATTCAATAGCATTTGAAATTTCAGGAGCCATTGTTTTACTCTTAATTTTTCTCAGATATTTAAAAAAGCTCTTTAAATTCTTCAATGTTTGGTTCTTTTACAAATAAAACATTTTAAGTCATAGCTCTTCCTTTATTAATATATGATCCTTCTACATATGCTCCTAAAATTTCTGCTTCATAATTATTTTTTTCATAGCTAAAGAAATATTTTTAAAATTGAAGATAATTCATCAATAGGTGCAGATTAATGCTGTTTATTTTTCAACAGGAGTAATTACCTCGCTTACTTTAATGGCTATTTTTATTTTCCATTTGATAATACTTAATTACCTTATTATTTTACTTCGTTTGCTAATTTTAAAACTTTAAATAATTGTTTTTTAAGATTTCAATTATGAATAAGATAAGAGAATATAGAGAAATTATAACAAACACTTTATTAAAAATAGAAGAAAATGAATTAGATAAAATAGAAAAAGCAGCTATATTGACTTCAGAAACAATTTTAAAAGATAAATTTATTTATGTATTTGGTACAGGGCATTCGATGATTTTAGCACTAGAAGCTTTCTATAGAGCAGGTGGTTTAGTACCAATATATCCAATTTTTGATTTAAGCCTTTCTGCTTTAAATGGAGCTTTAAAAAGCACAGCACTTGAAAGATTAAGTGGCTATGGAAAAATACTTATAGATTATTATAAGCCTTCAAAAGAATCTACTTTAATAATAATATCTACTTCTGGGAAAAATTCAGTACCAGTAGAAATGGCAATAGAAGCAAAAAATAGAGGAGTTAATACAATTGGTATAACTTCATTATCATTTTCAAAAAATGTACCAATCGAAAATCCATATGGAAAAAGACTATTTGAGGTAGTAGATATAGTTATAGATAATCATGTTCCTTTAGGAGATGCAGTAATAGAAATAAATGGGATAAAGCAAAAAATCGCACCAATATCAACTATAATTAATTCATTTATTTTACATTCTATAATGATAAAAACGGTAGAGAAAATAAAAGAGAAAGGAGTAAAGCCGCCGATATGGATTAGTAGTAACGTTCCTGAAGGAATGGAATTTAATAAGCAATATATAGAAAAATATTATGAGAAAATTAAACATTTGTGAAAATAATAATTTCTTTCTTAATCTTATATTTTTTCAAACTATTCAATTACTCTTTCAGCTATAGACATATAATGATAATTATTAAAACAATCATACAAATATCAGATACTGCTATGTTCATAGTTCTTTGATGCATCTTCTCTTAACTTTTAGATCAATTGAAGATATTTACATCCTAATTTCTACAACGACATTATGATATATTGAATACTAAATTATCAAATTTGGGTATTTTTCAGAAAATGTGTTTTCTAATATTAGTTTTCTATTATTTAAAGCCGATTATACCTCAACTCATGAACATGAGAAAGCTTAAACTAAAAACCTTACATTACACGCTCAGGCCATGCGACATAGCAATTTAAGGATAATTTTATAATTTTATATATGAATAAGCTGTATACAAATGCATAGTGTCGCCATTCAGCTACAAATTCTGGAGTTAACCCTTTCTCAAAGAGAACTAGAACTATTGAGTAGAGCATCATCTTAACACTCCTCTTCACAGCTTTAATAGAGGTCTTCACGGTAAGCTCTCGGCCTTCCTCCCCTACTCATGTATAATATTACGAGTTCCATGCTTATAAAGTTTGTAGCTGAATAGCGACATTATGCATTTTTGCGCAAGGCTTATAAGGAACTTTCCCCTCTATATTATGGGAATTAAAAATGGAAGTAAGAATTGGGAGTAAAGGGAGGATAACACTTCCCCTAAAGTTGAGGGAGTTACTTGGTCTTAGGGAGGGTGATTTCTTGATAGTTGAGGTCACGAATAAGGGTATACTTTTAAAACCAAAGGGATTATCGTCGAAGGAATTATGGGGTATTGCAAGGTTAGAGAGTGTTGAAATAGAAGAAATAGAGGAGTCCTTAGGAAGGGAGAACTGATGCCCTTTGTTGATGCGAACGTTTTTGTATACCATTTGGCTGCTGACCAAAAGTATGGTGAAAAAGCTAGGAAAATTATAGAGAGAATAGAGAATGGTGAAGTATCGTATACGTCTACGCTTGTTATAGCTCAAGTATGTAGTTATCTTAAGTGGAAGAAGCGAGAGCATGTAATACCATTATTCTTATCCTTCTTGAAAGGACTGACATCATTACAAAAAATCGAAACCAGTATGCTAGATTTTGAAGAAGCAA
>Ga0272445_1002496_pt1 | contig 12595 bp, 16 predicted proteins | sample YNPCB0031_FD_194404 | JGI IMG/M metagenome (GOLD analysis project Ga0272445, IMG submission 194404) | Hot spring sediment microbial communities from Yellowstone National Park, WY, United States - YNP-CB-003-1 | ecosystem: Environmental > Aquatic > Thermal springs > Hot (42-90C) > Sediment... | reverse complement strand
TAGGGCTACGGACGTTGGGAATTTGCCGGATAATCCGCTCAGCGTGGACTCACTAGCTCTGGTTGACAATGCCACGTCAAGGTTTGACGGGTTTACTGTGGCTTTGACGTTCACCTGTAGATAGTTACTGGCGTCGAAGGTCAGTTTATCCGTCTGTGTCTTGATACCTGAAAGTGTGGACTCACTGGCACGAGTGCTCAAAGCTACGTCAAGGTTCGGCGGATTTTGAATCGCAAGCCTGTTTGATGCGTCAAAGGTTAACTTGTCCGTTTGAGACTTGATGCCAGATAAGGTTGTTTCACTCGCCCTTGTTGAGAGTGCTACGTCAAGATTGCTTGGGTTTGCAACGGATTCTACAACGGTTCTGAGCCTGCTTGAGGTATCTGTAGCAAGTCTTCTCCAGTATGTTCCGTCCCATCCTAGGTTTGCCACGCCTATAATTGTAGTTGTTGGGTTGGCTAGGTTGTCGGCTAGGGTTACGGCTGAGGGGAATTTGCCAGATAGACCGCTTAGAGTGGACTCGGAAGCCCTTGTTGACAATGCTACATCTAGATTTGATGGATTAACAGTTGATTTAACGTTCACCTGCAGATAGTTACTTGCATCAAATGTAAGTTTGTCGGTTTGAGATTTTATTCCTGAAAGAGTTGTTTCACTCGCTCTTGTTGATAGGGCTACATCTATGTTCGGTGGATTCTGTATTGCCAACCTGTTTGATGCGTCGAAGGTCAGCTTGTCCGTCTGAGCCTTAATTCCGCTAAGCGTTGACTCGCTTGCTCTAGTCGATAGAGCCGTATCCAAGTTTTGAAGTTTCGCGAAATCACCAGACCAGTCTCTACCGGTTAAAGTTGTCCCGGCGACCTTGGTAATGTTGAACGGAGATTCGCCGATGGACTGTCCGGCTTTAAAGTAGTCTGTTGGAAAGTTTTGGACGGCTGTTTTGAGGTTGTTGCTTGCGTCGAACTGTAGCTTATCCGTTTGAGCTTTAATGCCGCTCAACGTGGATTCCGAGGCACGGGTGCTCAAAGCCACATCCAAATTGTCCGTTTTAGACTTCACCGCCGACAGGGTGCTTTCAGAAGCCCTCGTTGACAATTGGACATCGACGTTCTGTAGCTTTGCGAAGTCTAAAGACCAGTCTCTGCCGGTTATATCGACGCCGCCTATTCTTATCAGGTTGAAGTTTGGGTCAGCCCAAACCGGGTCTTTACCAATCCCCTGAGCCACTAAAACCTTGTCGGTCTCCCCGTCCGGCAACCTACTTAAACTCAGCCTTCCGCTTGTTATCCACTCGGCGTTTATGTTGTGGAGTGCCGTGTAGATTTCCTGTTGCCACTCTTCGATTCGCGTTGCTTCCTTCAATATTTTCTTCAGCATGTGGAGTTTATCTACACTACTCGTTCCAATCACCTCCCAAACTAACTAACTGTATGTACTTTCTTATGAGTTTAGCTATAACCGTGACGTTTGGGGCATATACTACCCTATCATATAAGCTTAAAACCTCAACTAAAGTTATGAGGTGAGCCTTGGGAAAGAATACTGTGTCCTTCAAGCCTAAAGTTTCTGTGAAAGCTCTATGGGCGGAGAAGACTCGGCTGAACGTATCCTTTAATCCTAAAGTTTCTGTGTAGGTTCTGTAGACTCCCCAAACACGGGAATAAGTGTCTGTGAGGGCTAAGGCTTCAGCTTTCAGAGCACCAACTGTCTTTGAAATCTTATCGGAGAGTCCTAAAAGTTCAGTATAGGTTCTATAAGTCGTCCATATTCGAGAGTAAATATCGGATAAACCCAGCTTCTCAAGCTTGACTGTTGAGGCGGATTTCTGAACCCTGTCGGCTAAGCCTAGTCTTTCACTATAGACACGGTAGGTAGTTAAAACTCTTGAGTAGGCGTCAAACAGACCGAGCCTTTCAGACTTGATTGTGGCTGGGCTTTTAACCGCTACATCCTTCAACCCCAGCCTTTCGCTTCTAGTCATTGATACATCTTTAACTGTGAAGTCTTTAAGCTCTAGAAGTTCAGCCTTCACCGTGGACGAAGATTTTGCTATGGCGTCAGCCAATCCTAAAGGTTCAATAAGCGGGATAACCGCTGTCTTAGAGACTGTATCGTATAAGCCAAGGAGCTCTGATAGAGTAAGCGAGATTACAGGTTTAAATGCGGAAACCGTGTCTACTAAGCCAAGAGTTTCGACGTAAGCTCTCTGGATAGACCATGTTCTGGTGAATGTATCGCTCAACCCCAATGCTTCAGCGAATGTTCTGCTCGCCTCCTTGCCAACAGTATCCATCAAGCCTAAAGGTTCAGCGAAAGTTCTGTAAGCCGTCCACATCCGAGAATAAACGTCAAGCAAGCCTAACAGCTCAGACTTCAATATTGAAGGGGACTTCTGAACTTTATCAGCCAGTCCCAAGTGTTCACTGTAGGTTCGATGAACACTCCAGAGTCTAGAATAAGAGTCCAGCAAGCCTAGGCTTTCGGCTCTAATAACCGACGGAACTTTTGCTACAAAGTCAGAGAGTCCAAGAAGCTCAGTTAAAATTTTAACGTAAAGTTTAACAGAAGACACCGTATCCGACAAGCCTAAAGATTCGGCGAAGACTCTGTGAGCCGCCCAAGTGCGACCGTAAACGTCTTTTAAGCCTAGAAGCTCACGTTTAACAACTGAAGAAGCTTTAACTATGGAATCCGTAAGCCCTAAACTTTCAGTCAAAGATACCGTGTAAGCCACACCAACGGCAAAGCTCCATTCTTGGCTTCTTGTCTGGTCGGCTAGGGCTAATGTGTTGTCGTCTATGCGTAGGTAAGCGTATGCTCCAGCTTTTTTGGCTGTTACGTTTGCTATGTAGTCTATTTCAAGGTAGTCTGTCTGGTCTACAACCGTGTATTCTGCGAAACTGTAACTGGCTCCAGTATACGTCGCCCAAGATGTTCCAAGGTTAGCCGACTTGCTGACTCCAGTAGCTATTGTCGTCCTAACTGTTCCGTCAGCCTTGCGTATTAGAATGTCTATTTCAGCGTTAACTGTGCCTCCGCCAGTATAAGCCCTATAAGTAGCATAGATTGTTGCGGATAGAATCTTGGCTATACCAGTAAGTTGGAAAACAAATTTTCCCCAGACTACTCGTGCAACGCTTCCGGTGGAAGCCGAAAGGGTTGTTCCAGAGGCATCTGCTGGCGTGTCCAGCTTTAGAAGATAGTATGTTGTTCCAGCTATTGTCGTGGTTTCCTGATGGCAATAGAGAATGGCATCTACAACTTCACCTTTTGTGGTGAGCAGTTTCAACTTTGCAATAGGCTTATCCATACTTGCTCAGAAACTCCCAATCTGCCAACTCAATATTTATAACTTCAGCGTTTGAACCTTCAATGTAAAACCTGTACCCGCATTTCGGATTCTGCTTCCTCAACGGTAAAGTGGGATAGCTAATGCAGTCTTCATGTGTCCTTCCATGTTCTGGACAGAACTCCTTAAGCCTATCGTGAATGCTACATTTACCATCTGGAGTTAGATGGCTACACGCACCCTCAGTTATTTTACCATCTACAAAACCGCAACACCATCCGCATTGTTTACACTCGCCAACCCGAACTATTTTCAGGATTACGGTTTTAGTTTCGGAGCTAGTCATTTCAGCTACCTCCAAAAAAAGAAGAGGGGGGTGCCCTAACATAAACTGGGATTTCACGTTGCAGGCTACGTGCCTTGCTTAACTTGAACCTTCTGGTCTGGTTTAAGCACCAGATTTCCAGGTCACCTGCAACGTGTATCGGGGGAAGGACTTTGTGCCCATCCTCTCCCGCATCCCAGTTTATGTTCAGGGCACTAAACACTTGTCTACATAACATCGTACCACCGGTTGATGCGTTGAATACGCCACTTTCTGTTACCGCCGATGTTCCTGATAGTCCGTCTGCGGATGAGAATGTTGTTACGTATTGGGCTGTGTCGTTGGTTACTACTGTTGTGACCCTTGAGCCTGTTGCACCTTTGCGTTTTATCTCGTTCGCTAGGGCTGTCTGAGACGGGTCGAAGGATGTTGTGCCTGTTCCTATGGCTATGTAGTCGAAGGCTGTGCCTCCAACGTCGAGGGTTATTAAGCCGGCTACTTCCGCCATGCCTGCGTTTGTTATGCCGTTTTCTCTCCATCCGCTATCGTACTCCTGCTTGACGTTCCCGTTTTTGTCTCTAACCGTTAATATTACTCTGTCCCTCATGCCCATAGGCTCTTTCGGTTTGGCTTCCTGCTGTTGTGGACTCCGCGGCGGGGACTGGAGAAGCCTCGTCAGAAGTTCTATTAGATTCTGGTAGTCTAGGCTTAGATTGCGTATTGAGCCCATTAGAATCATGATTTCGTTTCCCATTCTACCTATAATCTCGTTCAGCTCGCTCATTTCCTCACCTCCTTCTCTAACTGGGCGATTTTCTCCTCAAGCTCTTTTATCCGTTTCTGCTGTTCCTCTATGATTCTCGTAGCTTCTGCTGGCGGCGGTGCGAACAGTTCAGGGTACAGTTGCTTTTTAACGTTCAGGTACTCCTGTCTAGCCTCCTCGATTTTTCTGAGCATTTTCAGCCTAGCCTCCTCCAGCAGTTTAACCTTTTCGGTTGGGGAGAGTTTCCCGCTCACTTTCCACCACCTCCCAATATTCTATATTTTACAAACACGTTGGGTAGTGTAGCGGGTGAGGTGCCCGTGTTCTGCACCATGACTCCGATTGAAGACGTGAACGGTATGTTTCTTATGGAGACGATGTAGTAGCCGGTTGGGTCTCCGTTCTCATCAAGCTCCGGGAAGGCACTTATATCTCGGCTGTTCTGCTGGATTTCCCTGAGCTCGTCGTAGGTTTTCTCAAGAGTTACAGACCCGTCTACGGAAACCTGAACCTTGAAGCTCGTGTTTGGAGAGCGGATGAAGAACTCGTCAACCTGACCCGAACCGGTGTACTGTAGCACGTTCAGCCACCCGCCCGGGTTTACGGTCTCCCCTCTAAACTCGGCAAACTTCGCCGTATACGGTATCGTCAATACACCCGTTTCCTCAAGCCTTTTGATGATTATGCCTAGGTTTTTCTTTAGAAAGTTGAGAATCTCCACTCTGGACACGCAAACACCTCACCACGCTACACAACTCAACGAGTTTAAAAATATAAGGATGTGTTTAAAAAGTTTTAGCTAGGTCTATTTTGCAGAAGACCTCGTCCAGCTTTGAGGCGGAGAGTATTGTTATGGCTGGCTCGGCTACGACCTTCAGGCTTTTCGCGAAGTGTATGTCGCTGAGCCTCAGGACGTATGTGCCGTCCTCTTCGAACGCGTCTATCTCCTCCACGTTCTGGCTTATCTCCTGAAACCATGTGAAGTGATTGCTGTAGAGCTCCAACCCGTCGGCGTAGACCCTAAGAAGGTAGTTTTCATTTGCACTTCTTATCACCAGCTCCTTCAGACAACCCCTCCCATACTCCTCTATCAGGGTGCACGGTATGCTCACGTTAGTCTTCCTGACAACTATGGATGAGGTTGCGGGTGCGGGTGTGACTGAGACCTCGACCTTCTCAGCCAGCCTCTCGGCTATGAGCCTAGCGTTCTCCTCAGCCGCAGCCACCATCACAGCCCAAGCCAAGAGGTCTCTCTCGCTCAACCCTTAACACCCGGCACGTAGTGTAGACCCGTTATTCTGCCCTGTTCATCTCGTTCGAAGACTACGCTGCTGGGAGCCTGCTTGGCGAAAGCCTGAGCTATGATCCAACCTAGAGGAATCCCGACCAGCACGCCTATGACTAGTCCAACTATCAGCCAGTCGCTGTCGGCCAAACCACACTCCTCTAATAGTTTAAACCGTCCTAGGCTTAAAAACATTTAAGCCGAACGGGTATTAAAGCTTTATCGGTTTAGCGGACACCAGCCCTGACACCTCTCTACTCTTCGTAGCTCCATCCGAACGAATGGTCAACCGTGTCGGTTGAGGAGATGTTTATCCTGAAGGTTGTAGATGTTACGTTGCTGACCCAGAACGAACAACCGCCAAGGTTGTCTTTAGGCGTTACCCTTATCTTGTTTATGTCTGGCGTTATGCTTAAGCCGTGCGTCACGTCCACGTAGGTGCTTCCAGCCGTTATGGTTGCGGTTCCACTGTTCTCAGTAACATAGCCAATATTTCTATTTACTATTGTATTCGCTCCAGCTTTTACTATTTTCGGGACGGTAACATTTGTGAATACGTTATTAACGATGCTGTTGTAGTCTGCCCCTGTGTCTTCGAGTATGCCGTTTTGATAGCTCCAATTCATAATCTGGTTTGATGCTATCATGTTATATTTCCCTATAATACGTATGGCATTTGAGTATGGACCTCCATTTGCAACTATATTGCCTATAACATTATTATTGCTACTTTCAACCCTGATACCGTCATAGTATGGGTTGTATATCCAGTTATTGGCTATTATGTTGCTGGAGCTATCACTAGTGACACGGATTCCATGCGTTTTTCCGTTTACATAAACACGGTTTCCTACCACTAAATTTTGTTTCGCACCACTGTATAACTGAATCTTGGAGTTATAGAGAACATTGCCTATGACTAATCCATCAGTCATGTTCATTAATCCTATTCCTATTTGATCCGATATGTTGGTTCCTGTGGAGTCGTAAGCAACACAATTAGCTATAAGTGAGTTTATAGATCCTCCCGCACCACCCGTCAATTCGAGTACAAATGGTGATATGTAAGTATCCCAGCCGACACAGCCAATTATAGCTGAACGGATTCCGCCTTGCCAAAACCCTATGCCATGCCATTGACACCCGGTAACATACACGTTTTGCACTATAGAATCCGTTACACCTGCTTGGAATAAAACCCCATCATGTACAGCGTTTTTGGTATAGACATCTTTTACTACAATCCTTTGGGAGTTTGTTGCAAAAATGTTATTTAGATAGATCTCATAAGTGCTTGCTGGTCCACCAGTAGATTTCATAGACCAGTTAGCCATGTCTTGATTTTGCCAGTTTCCATCAAGGAGAAGATTAGAGATAAGTACATTCTCAGCGTTGTTAACGTTTATTATATTCTTTCTCGTCATATTTGGTAATCTTAAAATCGTCCGGAATCCTTCACCGACTAACTCTATGTTTGAAGTAACGTTAATATCAGCTACGATGTATGTTCCAGCTTTTATGAAAATTTTTCCTCCATTCGTCAAAGCGTTTATCGCCGACTGTATCACCGTGCTGGCGTCTGTTAAACCGCCGTATACCGTCCCCGCATCGTCAGGCAATCCGCTCTTCCGATAGTATTTACCAGCCAAAGGAAAGACAAGCTGGCTTGGCGGAATCAAAACCTGGTCTGTGAAGGTCTTGCTCGGGTCTCTCAAAGGCTGAAGCATGTCCTCCTTCAAAACCTGAAGGCTTCCACCGTTAGGCATTAGGTCTTTGGGGTCGAAACGGCTCTCAGGGTATTTGAAAGCGTTTACGTAGCTTCTGTCGCCGATTTTAAGAAGCTCCTTTGGCTTAAACGCCTTAACTATTAAGCGTAGAGCCTCTTCAGGGTTGCGTCTTACAAACTCTTCAAACTCCTCATTATTCAACCCTCTTCCACCTCCTCTCCCTACCATCATACCATATCAGTCCCGCCTCTAAGGCTTCCCTCAAAGGTTTAAACTTCTCGTTTTCCAACGCCTTCCAGATTAGCTGGCTGTCTAAGCCGTTCGTCAGACGCATAAGCCGTTCGAGTTCAATCCTATCCATGAGCTTTATAAGTATCATGCAGAGCGTGTCTATCTGCTCGGGGGTCGCAGACTCTATAAACCTTTCCTCCTCCTGCTCTCTAGTTAAACGCCTGCTCACGGCTATCACCACTCCAATATGAAAATCTTGGTGGAATCCGTAGAGGCGTTGTGAACATACGTATCCCTTATTGCGAGCGAGTCTACGAGCTTAGGCTGGTCGTCCTTAGTCCTGACAAGGTATATGTCCAATGCTCCGCTGGTGGGTGCCGTGCTACATGAGACCGCGACGGTTATATATGGGAGCCAGCCGCATGAGTCCGGCGTAAGCGTCCTAGAGTCCTGACTGCCACCGCTGACCGTGAAGGCTGAGCCCACGTTCACACTTTTAGCGTAGGCGCTCTCCCTATTAGCCTTCAGCTGAACCGTAACCGCTTGGTTCAGACCATTGTCTACGAATATAGATATTATTTTAAGGGCTCGCTTAAACTCGTCTATCGGCCTTATCTGAACCACTACTTGGTCAGCCCCCTCAGGAACGCTTCAGCCTCCTCGGCCGTCTTAAACCTCCCAAACAGCCTGAAGAGGTTTACGAAGCCCCTCGCAAACTCTAGAAAGTCTTGGTAGTCTTTCTTATGGTATTCGAATATCCATATTGAGACGTCCATTATCGCAGTTATGTTTGTCGTCCTGTTGACGAACCTTATCTCAAACGGCTCCTCCTTCGTAGCCGGCGTAATATGTGGGTATACTACTCCAAAAACACTGTTATGAACTTTAACTGGACCAATGCCTGTGGTAAATGTATGCGGATCCTCGCTTTCTATGTCGTACATCCACCCTTCGTAACTTAATCTGGTAACCTTCTTTACGATGCCTCTTGGTTTCGGTGCAGTCCAAGGAAGCTCCTTTTCTTCCTCAGTCCGCCGCATCTGCCTACTTCTACACTTCTTGCATTTAATTTCCCTAGAATCTGGGAAGCACCATTGTTCGTAGCCGCATTTTTCACAGACATACTTAATTCCCTTCCTCGTTCTGTCGGATCTAAATTTGACTTCAATTGTCCTCGGATAGTCATCCCTATTGTAAACGGTGAAGCCTGTTCCATACACTGACTTCCATAAGAAAATGATTCCTTGAGCTAACGTCTGAGAGTCTGTCACAAAGGATTGCTCCAACTCAGTCCTCGGATTTTTAAGCCCATCCCCAATTAGGAAGCCTTCTAGGAAAGCCTTTTTCACTTCTGTTCCAGCGTTTAAGATAAATCCTGGAACCCTCTTTTCTCCAAACTTTGTGTAGAAATTATCCCTGAAGAATCTTGCCACATTTTTTTGGCTCATAAGCAACGCGTATGTTCCATCTTTACATTTCTGGATGCTTGCCGGTCTATGGAAATTTCTAATATATGTTTCCTTCGCCCACTCTAAAAGCTCTAGATTCTTATTGGCTATTTTTGCCTGTGTGGATGAAGTAGTTCCTTCGGCGACGAATAGACCGTAGAACTTTGCTAGGTCAAGCTCACCTATGAAATCGCAATTATGCCCGCCCTCGAAAACCGCTTCAGAAATATTTGGAACCGATATATGGTCTCCTGGCTTAACCGATGCTGCATCCATCACTTGACCGTTTCTCTTAATTAACGAATGGTTTGGTGAAGTGTCAACTAATCCGCCAGAAGCCACTACTCTGACGACTTCGCCGTTGTACTTGTGTCTAAATATTTTCCTTATTCTAAGCCACTTCTTCACACCATCCTCGTACTTTCCGTAGCTGAAGATGTAGACAGGTTCCTCCACTTCTTTCATCTCATGCTTCCCATCGAAGACTATCTGCCCCTTGACCTTTTCGAACAGTTCCTCGATTGGTAGAACGTCAACGTAAGCACCGTTGGAAACATCATTCCCAAACTTTACTAGAACAGGTGAATAACCGGGGACTGATTCGACAAGAGGGTCCCAGTGGAGCTTCATTCCTTTACCTCTATGCCAGAATCCTATTTCGTCCGTCTCAATGGTTTCGCCTGTAGCGTAGTTTCTCGGCTTCCCGAAGGTTACTGCGAATATCAGTTGAACCTTATCCGTCTCTTCAGGATACCACAGTATTGTGACATCTAAACCTGGGGGGATTATGTAGTAGGCTGATGAGTGATAGAATTGGCATTTGCCTAGGTACCAGCAGAATATGTTTGGTAGGGGGACTTGGATTGCTCCGCTGCTCAAGTTAATCCCTCACTATGACTTCAACTTTGTCTTTCGGTCCTTCAATGCGGATTTTAGCGTCACATTTACCTATAATTATGACGAGTTTACCCTGTTTAAGGGCTTCCTCAACTTTAGGATCGCCTTTAACGCTCACTTTCTCACCCTAAATATTCTTGATAGTGGATAAGGTCATAAAAACTTTATCATACAGCAGAACGCTATTGCTAGATCCCATGTGAACATGAACATTTGAGCTGCGTCTGAAGTTTTCTTCTTCCATAGAATGTTCCATTTAACGTAGCCTAGGTAGCTCATTCCAGAATAAACAGTCCATATTACGCTCATGATTAGCCATAGTATGTGTATGTTGAATGTTAGGTTTAGTAGAAGAAGCAGCCCACTTGCAAGATACATTATTTTCTCAATCCAGAATGGAATATTTTTTGTTGCAGGCTTCGGCAGAAATAATGCTGTTAAGTATGCTATTGCACTTACATATAGAAGAGAGTTTACGTAAATCATTCTTCTTTCACTTAAAGATTGATTTTAAGCTTTCCCTAAACTTTGCGTAGTCGGTTATTAGTATTGCTTCAACATATAGGCTGCCGACTGTTGGCTGAGTTATAGGAGTATTGGTTAAAGGGTCTGCTCTCGGCGCAGTTATCTTAATGTAGTTGTCTTTACGAAAGAATTTCGGCGGTCTAGGAGCATAGATTAAAACGTATATGTTGTTGGTTTCATCATATTGGGCGCAGTACACGTTTGTTGTGTTTGCCTGGGTGAAACCGTATAATTTTGCAGTAAACGGGCTGAACATTACTTCTTTAACCCAAATATCATGCGATATCACTGTGTATTTTTGGTTGCATACTCCCATAACGAACGTTAACCATCCGTCTGACGGAGCCCTCCATTCGAAGCTTTCGCCAGGTTTAAGCGCTACATTCTCATGCTTGTAAAGTTCCTCCCTCAAACCATCAAGAAGCGGCAGAAGCTCCTCTAACATTGATTGTCACTTTACTCGATTAAGCCTAGACGTTTTGCGGATTCAATAAATAGTTTCTCATCTACAATAATTATTCTCCGTATTATGGGATTATAGACATTGTAGGTTGTGGAAGATACGTTTCTCGCAGTCATTTTTATCTTCTCTTTATATGGGTATGGGAATGGCGGAGTCATGTAGAATGTTAAAATGTTACCGTAGCCATAGTTTGTTATTGTTCCTCCTGACACTCCGAATAGGGTATTCGACCAGCCCCATGGACCTTCTAGAACTCGCCTAGGTTGGAATCTATACTTAACATCATCAAGATATAGATAGATGATAAGGTAATCCAGCCCGGCTTCTTCCACCTCAAAGTAGAGGTCAAGCAGCCACCCTTTCTCCCTTCTCTCTTGAATAATGGTAACTTCAGGTTCTGATGAGGGTGGTTTAATGGCGAATTTAGATGGAACCATGATGACTGCTTGAGATGAACACTCTATGCCTTCCGGTACCCCTAAGTATTCTATTCTCCATCCTTCTAATAGAGGCAGATAGCTAAGTATATTAGACATTCAAATCACTAATGTGTTCACAAGTTTCATTCAATCTCTAAGCCGAGTTCAATGTAGGCTTTGGATGGGGAGTTTTCTGGTTGAGTCCAAATTACTCTCAAAGCTTCTTTACCTGTGAAGGCTCTAAGTATTTCTGGTCTACGCTTTTCAATGGTTATTTCGCCTTTAGATTCTAGCTTCTCCTGTTGGATATTCTTCCATGTTGGCGAGTCGACTGTGCAGTCGTAGGTGTATTGTAGCGTGAAGAGTGTTTCACCCTCGCCAGAAATCTTCTTGAACCATATTTTAGCGGTGGTCCCCTTCGGTATTCTGAAGTAGTCTACTGTGCTCTGGAATAGATCTGAATCAAGAGGGGCAATTCCTGAAACATTTGTTCCATCAGTTTCCCCTCTAATTACAAGGAGCTCTGACATTACACTTTCACCTCCCTTAGTAGAGCATCATAATCCCTAAGCGCCTTATCACGCTCATCCACTCTATATAGTGGGAATCCTGTTATACCATATACTTCTGTTAATGCTCTTTCAACAGCTGTATCCATGATATTTATTGGTAGCGTTATCCAATGGCTTAGTGTTCTACGTGTTAGTATGTCGAATATTAGGTTTGAGTTTTTGGGTGTTTCAATGATGTATTCTGCGTATATGAATTTGACGAATGTGTATAATGGAACATTTGTATCGTTTGCGTATCTATAGCCGTAGTGGACTTTCGGTATGTGGATGATTTCGTATGAGCCTCTTGCGAATCCGAAGTCTTTGTCGACGCCTGTTACGATTTTGTCTTTTTGGAATCTTCCTTGTGTTACTGCTATTGGTATTTGAACGTCTACTCTTAGGAAAGCTGGTGTAACATATTGTATGACGTGGAAGAGTCTGTCTCTGTAGTCTTCAGGTGTATACCACATGTCGCTTGAATCGTAGGCTCCTGACATTGGAAACATTAATCCGGTTGTGTAAGATCTGGCTGGAATAACTCCGTCAGCTGGAACAGAAACGCTGCCACCCTCAAAGGTTGGAAGAACCGTTCCGCTTGTTAATGGGAGGGAACCGTAGTTGAGCTGTTCATAGTGTCTGTTAACTCTGCTTTTCACTCGGAAAACTAGA
>Ga0272445_1002494_pt1 | contig 12603 bp, 10 predicted proteins | sample YNPCB0031_FD_194404 | JGI IMG/M metagenome (GOLD analysis project Ga0272445, IMG submission 194404) | Hot spring sediment microbial communities from Yellowstone National Park, WY, United States - YNP-CB-003-1 | ecosystem: Environmental > Aquatic > Thermal springs > Hot (42-90C) > Sediment... | reverse complement strand
GTGATTCCAAGCTCATTAACGCTTGACTTCTCACAATACTCCACAATGTCCTGCAAACCCTTGAAAATCACAACAGGCGTAGCCTCCATCCCCTGACCCATAAGAAGCTCCGCGGCGGCAGCGATCTCATCCGCAACAGCCACATTCTTAACCTTCAAAATGTAGCCGAAAAGATCAGGCTTCCCCCTGTAATCTTTTAAGGGCTTAATCCCCGAAACACCTATTGCAAAATTCACCTGCCCCCGCCTAAAAGGACGACTATAAGTGTCGCAAATAACAACAGCCACATTCTTCCCAGTCAAACTTTTAATCTCCAAGCGGCACTTCTCCGCCGAAACGTCGGGATTCTCTGGCAAAAGCGTATACGCATCCGACCCCTCAACATTTGACTTATCTACACCAGCATTGATGCAGATCAACCCGCGAACATCTTCCACAATCAGAGTTTCAGGAGAAGCCTTCAAAACCCTCTTCGTCTCCCTCAAAACCAGCTCCACAAACCTCGGACTCTTACCAGTTTTTCCAGCTATCTCCAAAGCTTTCCCGGAAGGCACAACATCTCTAAGCTTAACAACCCGACCCTCAGCTTTAGAAACAACCTTCTGGGCAATAACTATCACATCTCCATCCTCAATCTCAACACCATTCCTACCCGCCACTTCCACAACAATCTTAGCCAAGTCATCCCCAGGCTTAATGAACGGAAAATCTTCAAGAGCTATCGCAGTGAAAGCTTTCAAAGATCCGCCACCAGTCTACTAGTAAATAGCCTCCAATAAAAACAGTTACTCCGCTTTGCCCAAAAACGGATTGAAGTTCAATATTTCCAGGCATAATCAAGAATTCATAACCCTTTAAGCATTCTTTGGCGAAGGATACCTTAACAAAACGGACGGATGCATCCGAATGACAAAAAAGAAGATTATTCTAACCTTTCTCGCCTTCCTTCTAGTTCTCTCCATCCTAAACCAGCCTTTTGAAAAACTGTTTCCAACGGTAAAGGCCACTTACGTGGAGGGAGACATAACCGTAGACACCGTCTGGACCCTTGCAGAAAGCCCCTTCATAGTTGTCCAAAACATCACAGTTCACAAGGGTGTAACCCTAACAATCGAACCAGGCGTCGAAGTTAGATTCGGCGGAGGCCCCTTCACAATAATCGTGAACGGAACCCTAATGGCAAGGGGAACAGAGGAAAAACCGATAAAATTCACGTCCAACAAGGAAAACCCGAAGGTCGGAGACTGGAAGGCCATATTCTTTAACGGGACCAGTCAACCACCCTCCATCATGGAAAACTGCATAATAGAATACGGAGTATACGGCTTAACAGTCAAAAACGGCAATTTAACAGTTTCAAAGAGCATTTTACAATTCAACACCATGAGCGGAATCTTTGTTGTAGGCGGCAATTTAAACGTCACAAAAACCGTGATACGAAACAATTATTACGGCGTCGTAGTGCTAGGCGGAAACGCCATCATACAAAACGACAGCATATCGTTAAATGAAAACGGTGTGGCTCTCCTGGGAAACCTTAGCGAATCAGATGTAACAATATCTCAGAACCGCATATTTTCAAACAAGATCGGTGTGCTCCTATCCATGAACGCAGGCGGCGGCATTTCGATAAGAGACAACCATCTATTCTCAAACGTTCAAGGCTTACATGTTTCAGCAAATGTTACTACCGCAATTACACACAACTACATTTATGAAAACGAAGTAGGCGCCTACTACGAGCAGGGCAACCACACAATACGCTTCAACGACATATACAAGAACAAAATAGGCGTAAACGCCTCTCCAGAAGCAAAAGTCAACGCAACCCAAAACTATTGGGGCGACCCCACAGGACCATACCACGAATCCCTAAACCCCCGCGGTAAAGGAAACCCCGTAGGCGGAAACGGAGTCAACGTGGATTTCATATTCTTCCTCACAGCCAGCATAGACTACAAAAATTCACCGCCTAAGGCGGTTCTATGGACGGACAAAACAAAGGTCGCCCCAGGACAAGAAGTCACATTCGTCGGCTCATACTCAGAAGATGACGGACGCCTCGACAAATATCTCTTCGAATTTGGAGACGGCAGCAACAGCAGCTGGACAACACTGTCAATTTTCTTCCACAAATACAACAATGTAGGAACATATGATGCAAGACTAACCGTCATGGACGATTTCGGAGACTTAAACACCTCCCTCCCCCTGACAATCCAAGTTGTAAACCTGCCGTCATTAAACGTGGAGTTAACCCTCAGCAGCCGCGAAATCCACGGCGGCGGAATAGTTCCAGTAGCTGTTCGCGTTTCAAACAATAACGGTCCAGTGGAAAATGCGAACGTTGCCCTCTACGCCATCAGGGGCGGATTTTTCTACCAACAAACTGGGCTAACCAACTCGTCCGGCTTCTTCACAACAACCTTCAAAGCCCCAAACGTCACAGACCCAACATACATCCGCATCATCGCAAAAGCCTCAATGGAAGGCTACGCAGACGGCTCAGCCTTCGACTACCTGAAAATAGTTAAGCCTGAAAACCTAACCGTTACAATTGCGCCCAGCTCCTACTGGGTTGAATCCGAAAAAACGGTGAAAATAACAGTCCACGTAAAGTGCGGTGACAGGCTCGTAGAGAACGCCACGGTCACTATTAAGGCTGAAATGGGAACATTTCCTGAAACTCAAGCCCTAACCAACTCCAGCGGGTGCTGCGAATTTTCGTTCACAGCTCCAAAGGTTTCAGAGACAACCTCAATAAGGGTAACAGTGAACGCTGAAAAATACGGGTACCAAGGCTCCTCCCAGTCGATATCCCTAACAGTTTCAGCTCCTCCTAAAGGAGGCATAAACTGGCCTGTAATCTTGTTGATTCTTGTTCCAGTAGTGTTGGTAGCTATCTTTGCGGTTTTAGTTAAGGCTGGCGTGATTTCAGTTTCGTTTAGTGAGGAAGGAGAAAAAGGGGAAAAATAAGTATTTCGTAAGACGTAATATTTAATAGCCTAAACGTACAGAAATATAGGAGAAGAAAAATGCCCAAACTCCAACTCAAAGAAAAGCTTTCAAAACTGAGAAGGATAAGGATAAAATTCAATATTAGAAAACCGAAAGGGGTGACTATTCCACCCCCGCCGCCAAAGCCCCTACCTAGAGGATTTAGGGTTGTCGAGAAATACCCACTTTACGAGCCCTTCGCCCACGTGGCGATAGTTCAGAACCCGAAGACGGGCGAATACAAGTACATATTAGACGAGCTCCAGCTTGACCCTTTTGAAAAAAGCGTCTACAACCGCATTCTGGAAATCCTCCTTGCTGAAATAGAGTCTCCAAAAGGGGAGATAGTTGATCCAAGAAAGTTCTTTGCGGAGGAAGCCAAAAAGATAGTTGATAAATACCGAATCAGCTTAGGCTGGCTTCCAGACGTATCATGGTATAAGATCTTATATCACGCTGAGAGAGACCTTGTAGGTTTCGGCAGAATAGACCCGCTTATGCGGGACCCAAACATTGAGGATATTTCATGTGACGGTGTCAACAAACCCGTTTACGTTTGGCACAGAACATATGAAAGTATTGAAACAAACCTCGTCTTCGAAACGGATGAAGAACTCGACAACATGGTTGTGAAGCTTGTCCACATGGCTGGAAAACACGTGAGCTCAGCCTTCCCAATAGTGGACGCTTCACTTCCAGGAAAACATAGGCTCGCAGTCTGCTACAGGCGCGAGGTAACACCCTTTGGAACAGCCTTCACCATACGAAAGTTCAGGGAAGACCCATACTCAATAATAGACTTGATAAACTTGGGCACATTCTCCGAAGAAATGGCGGCATACTTCTGGCTATGCCTAGAAAACCGCGCCTCAGTTATGGTTTTAGGCGGGACAGCCGCCGGAAAAACCACAGCCCTAAACGCTTTAGCCTGCCTAATCAAGCCTGGAAGCAAAATAATAACCATCGAGGAGACGGCGGAGCTTAACCTACCACACGAAAACTGGGTCTCCCTAATAGCCAGACAAAGCTATGGTCTCGGCGGAAGCAGTGTAGGCGAAGTCACGCTATTCGACCTTGTGAAGGCGTCAATGAGACACAGGCCAGACATCCTCATAGTGGGTGAGGTGAGAGGACAAGAAGCCTACGTGCTTTTCCAGGCGCTTGCAACAGGCCACGGCGGCATGTGTACAATGCACGCTGAAAACCTCGACTCAGCCATAAAGCGTTTAACCCAAAAGCCCATGGACATAGCCCCAGCCTACATACCCCTAATGAACATAGTCCTGTCCATACAGCGGGTTCGCCTAGTGAAGTCAAGCGAACGGAAAGCCCACCGAAGAGTTATAAACGTAAACGAAATAGCCGACTACGAAGACTACCGAACAGTTTTCAAGTGGCACCCTACCAAAGACGAACACGTTCCATCCCTAAACAAAAGCGTCATGCTCTCCAACATCTCTGAACGTCTAGGAATGAGCCGTAAAGACCTTATCGACGAAATCGAAAGGCGCAGGCAGGTTCTTCACTGGATGAGGGAACGCAACATTAGAAGCTACAAAGACGTAGCTGCAATAATCGCTGAATACTACGCGAGACCTGAACAAACCTTCGAGAAAGTACTTGCAGGGGAGGAGGTTATAGCTCTTGCCGCTCCTAGAAGTCCTTGAAGCGTGGTCATTCCGCATCTTCGGCAAAGCAGCTCCATATTTCCTAAGGCACGTTGTCGAGTTTAAAGAATACCTTGAAAGGGCGAAGATCAAAATATACCCTGAAACATACGTTTCGCTAATGCTATTCTTCGCAGTCCTAACAACACCCGTCTCAATTCTATCCATAGTTCTGCTTTACCTTTACGGCTTCATCCCCCTAGTCTTTCTAGTTCCTCTCCCAGTTTACGTTATGATAGGATTCCTTTTAATCCCCATTTCAAAAGCTGGGGAAAGGGCGTCCAACCTTGAAAGGGAAATGCCCTTCGCAGCCGCCTACATCAGCGTCATGGCATCCGGTGGAATATCGCCCTACACCAGTTTCAAAAGATTGGCTGAAGTTGAACTCATGCCAGCCATGCGGGCCGAAGCAAGAGAAATAATAAAAGACGTGGAGATTTTCGGCATAGACCCGCTAACAGCCATAGAAAAAGCTGCCAAAAGAAACCCCCTAGACATTTTCAGGGACTTTCTGGCCGGCTATGCTTCAACAGTGATCATAGGCGGCGACATAGGCCACTTCCTGGAAAGGAAAGCCGAAGACATCTTCAAGATTAGAGCCATACGGGTTAAGGCTGCAGCTGAAAGGCTTGGAATGCTCCTTGAAACCTTCATAATAGTCATGGTTTTGATGTCGCTGTGCTTCTACATCCTATTCAGCGTTGAATCCATATACAGCATAGGCATATCCATGTATTCAGGCATAATCCTCTACACTTACATTTTCACGCCCATGCTATCGTTGATGTTCATTTATCTTGCCCACAGCATGCAGCCCAAAACACCAGTGGTTGACATGCAGCCATACAAAGCCTTCGGAATTTCAAGCATCTTCGGCATAATACTGCTTCTCCTACTTACAAACTTCTTCGGACATATGCAACTCCCCCTCTTCAGCCAACTCCAAACAATAATTGATCTGCCAGTCGCCATAGCCCTATCGCTGTTTGTAGCCACATTTCCGGCAGCTATTGTTCACCAAAAGGTCAGCAGCAAAAAAGCCAGCCTAGAACAGGGCGTAACAAGCTTCCTAAGAGATCTAACAGAGGTCAGGAAAACAGGCCTGTCCCCTGAAAAATGCATTGAAAGCCTCGCCAACAGGGACTACGGAGAGTTCAGCAAGGAACTGCGCAAAATAAGCTCTGAAATTTCCTGGGGTGTGCCCGCTAGAAAAGTGATCATGGACTTTGTTAGGCGGGTTAAAAGTTGGATGGTCCAGCTTGTCATGTTTCTCCTTGTAGAGACCATGGACGTGGGCGGCGGCACCATCGCAATGATCGAGTCCCTCGCCCGATTCAACAACCTAACACAGGAAGTTGAGAAGGAGAAGAAGATGGCTGTCCGCCCATACATAATGATGCCATACTTCGCCGCCATCCTCCTCGTAGCAACAACAGTGATGATGATAGGCTTCACGTCCGGCACTCTGGGTGTGGCCGGAACAAGTCAAAAAAGAGATCTAGGGCCCATGATAACAACTTTCGTAACTTCAGCCATATTCCACAGCTATTTAATCGGCATAGTAGCTGGCAAAATAAGCGAGGAATCCATAGCTGCAGGTTTCAAGCATGCAGCAATCCTTGTAATCATAGCTGTTCTAGCAGCCAAAATAGTTCCTAACTTTATGAAGTTTGGCGTTTAAGGAGGATAGTGTATTGAAAAATGGAAAGCTAAAGTTCCTGTGTTGGAAAGAAAATAGGAAGGCTGTTAGCCCAGCAATTTCCACAGTAATAATCATCGCAGCTACTATAGTCTTAGTTCTGGTTGCCAGCAGTTACGCTTATCAAGTTTTAGAACGTCAAAAAGGGGCATCCGAATTTGACGCTATAAAGAAATCTTTCATAACATTTGATGATGCCATAAGAGACATTGCATGGGATAAGGGTGGAGCACGCTCCACGCGGTTCACAGCTAACTACGGGATATTGGAAGTTATCCCTGCAAATGTACAGAAAGGACTGCCCATAAACGTAACCATCGAAGAATATCCAACAGTAAGATACATGAATTTTACAGGTTATTTAAGGTATAACCTGTCAACATACTACATTACCTTCGGTAACGGTTACAGAACACATTTATTCGGCGACGATAAAACTCTAATATCCAAGGGCACCGAAAATTTCGGTACAGCCATAATTGAACAACAGTCCAAATGGGTTTCTTTAACCCTCTTCTACAGAGTCAAAGCCTCGAGGACAGCCTACGTTAAAGTGGGAACGGATTACGTCAATTACATAGAAATTTTAATTATAAAAATAACAACAACACAATGGACGCCAATAAAGGGCGACTTAGACCTTGCGGCTAAAAATAATGCCATAATAACACAATCCTACGGGCCTTACAACGCCGGAAATAAATGCACCATTTCAGTTCAAATAGGGGGCTTAAAAAGTACAACCTCTATAAATTTAGAACCTGGAAAAGTTGTTTTCAACTTTATCATAGCTGAAGTCTACATAAGCGCTTAAGGGAGGGGGTAGAAGCTTGCCTGCACCAGTGATAAGCCATCTCATCTGCAGCACAGCTTTAATAGCATTAATTTTTGTCCTGCCCTACTTTTACGCCATAATCGTAGACAATATTCGTATGGATATGGTTCGTAGGGAATTAAAAGAAATAACTGATTACGTTTCTAACACTATAGCCAACCTATATTTCCTAGTTAATTCATCAGAGGTCGTTAACGTTTCACTGCAGAAAGAGCTTGTGTATTTACCTTCAAACGTTGAAGATTTCGTTTACATCTTGAAAATAGTGGAAAGTAATGAATATGCTCTGAAAGTAACTGCTTACTTGAGGGATAGGCCTTATGTTGCTGCAGATGCGTGGTTAACCCCTGGATTAAAAATTGATACTGCAAGAAGCTCCATTGTAAGCTGTGGATTAACGGTTTTAGTTGGCTGCTTCAGGAATAGCACAGGTGTTTATGCTTGGATCGGTTATGGATAAATGATATGTGTAGCTGTCGAACTATTATATAGTAAGACTTAATAAATAGTTTTACATAAAACTACTAGGAGATTCAAAATGGTTAATCCAGTCTATGACCACATAATTGCAATCATAATCATCTGCACAGTATTCATTAGCACAGTAATTGTACTACCAACATTAGGTATCACAAATGTGAATTTTAAGGCCGTAGACCAACAACAATTGAGAAACACCGCAATAAACGTTTTCAACGCGATGCTGCTAGAAACAGGTGAACCGGTAAACTGGGGTTCAATGCGACCATTTTACATGAATGATCCGCGTGTCAAGAAGTTTGGACTGGCCAGTTCTGAAGATACAACATTTTATGTGCTTGACCCTGATAAGGTTCAAAGGCTTGTTGTTGGAAACCCTCTAAATTACTGTGACTATAATAGGGTGCGTGAATTGCTTGGATTACATGATTATGGTTTTCATCTCCGAATAGTTCCTCCTTTCAACGTAACATTCCTAAGCGTTTCAGTTACGGATAATTTGCTACGATATAACGCCAGCGTTTTTTACCTAGATGGAACACCTATACCCAATGCTGAGGCGTATGCAACAGTTGTATATACAAAAGGTAACGATTACTTTAACGTAAGTCAAGCGGGTCCCGTATATTCAAATTCCATAGGCGTGTGTGAGGGCACGGTTACTTTAGCAATTAGCAACCCAGACTATTATACGGTGATTCTGAAAGTGACCGTTTCCAACGTAGCCACACTTGTAGTTACTTCAGGAAGGAATTTTGAAAATAAAATCGCAAGAATAAACGTGGTTTACGACACAATCGTGCTGACAAGCTGGAAGGATCCACCTGATTACAATGTTCCTCCAAATGATAATGTGTGGATTCTAAACATAGTGACTTTCAGCAGCAGCGGCTCGATTTGGTATTTATTTAAAGGTGACAAACAGGGACAAGATAATAAATTTAACACGGGAGACGGTCCTTTCGAGCGTTGGAGTCGGAACTTTCAAGGTCTACACGACTTTCAACCGGTCATATTAATATTTGACTTTTGGGCTGTAGATCAAATAACCGGCAGAGGTCGCAAGCAAGTTCTGATCACAACGGCTTATCCAGACCTGCTAGGCACAAATATCTTTGAATATGGTGATCTACCTAAAAGCGGCAGCACGGTTGTCAAGATTCAAAGAAGTGTAATCATATCAGGCATGACATACACAGCGGAGTTGTGGCTTTGGAAAGAATCCCCATAAAAGGTACTAAAGGGCAGATGCGAATTGTCGAGGTCATCATCGCCTCCTTTATTATCATGTTCGCTTTATCTTTCGCAAACATGCTCGCAGTAACCCCAACAAGCCCCAAATATGAGGTAACCGAACTAGAAAAGATGGGATACAACGTACTTTTCGATTTAGACAAACGAGGGATTCTAGCAAACTTTGTCTATAATAAACAGTGGAATGATCTTCAAGCCGCATTAAGAGTTCTCCTACCCTTAGATGTATACTTTAATCTGACCGTTTGCTACTTGAATGGGACAGAAGTTAATGAAATACCAATCTTTTATGGTAACAGGGAAACTTTTACTTCTTCCAAAAACGTAGCCTCTGTAACCTATTGTTTATGCGGCTACTTTAACTCCACAATCAACAATGCCGACTATGACCCCAGAATATTAATACTGCAGCTTGTGAGGGGATAGCTGTGAAGATAATCAAGAATGGAAGAGGACAATATGTTATAATCGCTATCTTAATGATCGCAATAATGATTATATCAATAGGCGCCTTAATGCACAGGGCTGTAACATATTACCGGCACGAACCATGGGAAGAATACCTAGCATTAATAGGCAATATAGAGTTAAACTCCAAACGCCTGGTAGAATTAAGCTTAGCCAACTATAGCCGCACCCTAAATCAAAGTATACTAAAAACAAACTTAGAGAAATGGAAAACAGACATACAGAGCACATACATCGGCAAAGGGATAACCCTAAACTATGAACTCGCAAACAACTCATATAACGTTTATGGCACAATTATAAAATATTCCTCCGGGCTAAATTGCAGCTGGCTACAGAGAAAATCCTTCACAGCGGCAAATGCCACCTTCACACTTGACATTACATCCATAGGCTTAACAGGATACAAGTTCACCGCTCTAACGTTTCTAAACCTAACAATACTAAGTGTAAGTGGAAGAATTATTAACGCAACTGTCAAAGCGGAATATAAAATGCCAGTTGTCGGCCTAACAAAGGAAAATTTTCAAGTCAGGTTCGGCAATACCGTGATACCAATCCTATCAACAAGATCATGCTACGACACAAAAGAGGGAATCATTTATACAATAGAATGTGCTCAAAACATTAGCACGCCAATCATCTTAGAAGTTTCAGATTCAAGAGGCATCAAAGTAATAGCACAGTACACCTAATCATAAAACAAGAACCAAAGCTTATTTTGAATTCATAAAGATAATTCATACAGCTTAAATAAAGCATATTCAAATTCCATAAACAAGCGGACGGTGCTCTACATGAACACCAAAACCTCATCAAAGTCTAAGAGGGGCATATCCCCAATCCTCGCAACCCTCTTACTAATAGTAATAGCCGTAGCAGCCATAGTCGTAACCTACGCCTGGATAATGACCTACATGAGCAGCGCAGGCCACCAAGCAGGCGTAATGCTTTACGAAGCAAACGTAAGGTTCTACAACGATAATGGAACCAAGAAAATAGATATCGATGTAGGAAACAGCGGAACATCAGACACGGAAATCCTTAAGGTTTACATAGGCACCTCACAATCAAATCTTCAAGAGGCAACAACCGACCTTTCAAAGCCACTACCCGCAGGCGATGTGGTGAGGATCACATTGAATTACCAGTGGACTAGCGGAACCACTTATTACTTCAGAATAGTTCCAAAGGCTGGGGCGCCCTTAGAATTCAGCAAAAAAGCAGAGTAGTTTTTCAATTTCCCAAACTAAACACCGAGGCACCATTTTTTTATTACATTAGCACCAGTACCGAACTTTAATTAGTGTTTAAAAGCAAACTGAGTTATATCAGATGATTGTGCATTTGAGGGTTTAAAATGCGAATGTTCATCGAAGCATTAAAAATATGCGTGGTCCTCCCTTCCCTTATTTATGCCTCATGGAGTGACTATAAAACTCGCGAAGTTAGCAACAATGTCTGGGTTGTCTTCGCTCCACCAGCGTTTGCCCTAACCTTCGCTGAACTTTTGTTATTCGATTTTTCAGCCCTACCCTATTTCGGTTTATGTTTCGCATTAACGTCAGCTTTTGCCATAATCCTTTTCTATGCTGGAGGCTTCGGCGGCGCAGACGCCAAGGCTTTAATGTGTCTGGCTTTAGCTCTACCCTTTTACCCGCAAGAAATTTTTTCGCCTTTTTCAGGCGAAGTATCCCCCTTCATGCGAATGTTTCTTCCGCTGACTGTTTTTAGCAACGCCGTAGTCCTAGCCGCTTTAACTGCAGTCTTCATCCTAATTCACAACCTCCTATGGCGTTGGAAAACTGGCAAACCCCTTTTCGAGGGCGAACAGAAAAGTGAATTTATGGCCAAGAAAGTCCTAGTGCTTTTAACAGGATATAAGGTTTCAATTGAAAAAGTCAAGGCGAAATGGCACCTTTATCCGTTAGAGGATGTGGAAAAAACCGATAATGGAATAAAAAGAAAGCTTGTGGTTTTTCCAAAAGACGAGGGAAGAAACGCCATGGTTGAAAGGCTGGAGGAAGCTGTCAAAAGCGGTGCAATCCAGGAAAAAGTTTGGGCAACTCCTGGGCTGCCTATGCTGATATTCATGACTGCTGGGCTGATTATTGCGCTTTTTTACGGCGACATGGTTTGGAACCTAATTCGCTTCCTTTTAGGGTGAGAAAACGCTCAAAAGGATTAATTCATTATACTGAAACTGTTTGCTGGAAGGCGTAAAAGTGCTGGACAAATATTTAGAGGAAGTTAAGACCTCTCTAAAAAAACAAGAAAAGGAGATCCATGTTGTAGTCATGCCAGACTTCTTCCTAGACAGATTCATAAGCCTAAACCACAGTCCAGAAACCTTCTTTAAAATGGTTATGAACGTCGTAAAGCGGAAGGGTGGAAGCATAGATGGAATTATCCAAAAAGATTTTAGGGGTGGAAACGCTGTAAACACTGCTTCAGCCCTAGCCAGCCTAGGCATAAAAGTCACGCCGATAATATGTACTGATAAGCTTGGATTTCAACTCCTCAAGTTTTACGTCAAATCATCGAAAATCAGCCTATCCCATGTCAAAATAGTTGAAAAGCCATCCATAACAACAGCCATAGAATTCAAAACAAAAAGCGGCAAAACAAACGTAATGCTTAGGGATGTTGGCTCTTTAGCCGATTTTACACCCGAAAACCTCAGCAGTGAAGACTTGGAAGCCATTGAAAAAGCCGACTACGTTTGCGTTTTTAACTGGGCTGGAACAAGAAAACACGGCACAAAGCTTGCCGAAGCTGTTTTCCGCCACGTCAAAACAAAGGGCGTGGGTAAAACTTACCTTGACACGGCTGACCCAACCCCCAACAAGGGAAGAGTGCAAAGTTTGATGGAAAGAGTTTTGCAAGCAGACCTCGTGGACATTTTAAGCCTAAACGAGAACGAGGCGGTTTTCTACGCTTCGCAGTTAAACCCAAAAATGAGAGTTCTTAAGCGAAAGCTGAGTTTTGAAGAACTAGCCAGAGAATCTGCCAAAATTCTAGCTGAACACCTTAACACTAGAATAGATCTTCACACCACAAGTTTTTCAGCAACCTTCACAAAAAAGACCGAAACCATTATCCCAGCTTTCAATGTTCCAGTCTTGAGGTCCACTGGGGCAGGCGACGCTTGGAACGCTGGAAACATTGTCGGCGACGCTTATGGGCTTTCAAGCGGCGCTAGG
>Ga0272445_1002491_pt1 | contig 12615 bp, 10 predicted proteins | sample YNPCB0031_FD_194404 | JGI IMG/M metagenome (GOLD analysis project Ga0272445, IMG submission 194404) | Hot spring sediment microbial communities from Yellowstone National Park, WY, United States - YNP-CB-003-1 | ecosystem: Environmental > Aquatic > Thermal springs > Hot (42-90C) > Sediment... | reverse complement strand
CTAAGTAGCAGCTGGACACGCCCAGGGGACCGAAAAATATAAAGAGTCAGTCGCAAATGATCTTAGTCTCAGTGCTCAATAGCCATAGTAAGTCTAACCAAACCATAGGAGGTTGCGTGCTGTGATCACAACGGCTGTGCAGCTGGTTATTAGTGGTTTGATGTTGGGTGCTTTATATGCGCTCGTAGCAGTTGGGCTATCGTTAATTTTTGGGATAATGGGTGTGGTGAATCTATCTCACGGATCTCTGCTCGCCATGGCCGTTTTCGTAACGTATTCTTTATACTTGTTGTCCGGCAACATTTTAGCCGCGGCGATACTAGCTGTCCTCCTCGTCTCCATCATCGGGATGGCCATCGAAAGGGGCGGGGTCTACCCTTTTAGAGCCTGGGAAATGAGGTTGCTTGTCATCACCTTTGGCGTAGGCAAGATCCTCGAACAAATCATCTACGTAGTGTGGGGCCCAATATACATAACAAACCCTATCTACGTTCCAGGCTCCTTAGAGATTCTCGGCGTGACGATGAGCACTTACAGGGTGGTTTTGCTCGTATTGAGCATCGCCTTGATAATAGGGTTGTGGATTTTCATCCAAAGGTCTAAGTGGGGAAAGGCTATACGCGCCATAGCTCAAGACGAGGAGGCGGCTTCGATCTTCGGCGTAAGCGTCAAACGAGTGCGTACGCTGACCTTTGCTCTCGCTAGCGCCTTAGCAGCCATTGCGGGCATTCTCCTAAGCTCGATATACATGTTTCGCTCGGCGAGCGGATGGGAGTATCTCTTGATAGCTTTGTGCATTACCATCGTTGGGGGCTTGGGCGACATGAGAGGGGCAATAGTCGCAAGCTTCATGCTCGGGGTGGTGGAGTCTTGCATCGGATATTTCGTCTCCCCGCTGTGGCGCACAACGGCTTACTTCATCTTTATAATCATCGTATTGATAATCAAGCCTTCGGGGCTTTCCGGATTGTGGAGGGGTAGGTCCTGACGTTCAAAGCGCCATTAAAATCTAGGACAGCCATACTTAAACTGCTTGCATGGCTTGTACCGCTAGCCGTCCTCGGGCTCATCCCCATGCTCACGGAAAACATATACGTCATTCACATACTGACACTGGCGAACATATATGCCATCTTAGCTATGAGCTGGGACCTGGTCTCCGGCTATACTGGTCAAGTGAGCTTAGGACATGCACTTTTTTTCGGAGGCGGAGGATACGTCTCAGCTTTCCTCGCGATGTGGTACGGCGTCCCGCCACCCATCTGCCCATTAATCTCCGGAACTCTCATGGGTGTTATCAGCCTAGTTGTGGGAGTGCCATGCTTAAGGCTCTCGGGGCCCTACCTCGCCATAGCGACCTTAGCCTTCGCGGAAGCCTTCAGGTCTATAGTAATAGCGCTTCCACATATAACGCGCGGCGATGAGGGCATGCCTCTTAGAGCTTTGATACTAGGGGCTATGCCCAACTACTATGCTTCGCTCGTCCTAATGCTCATCCTCGCGATAGTCATTCACTTGATTGCAAATTATTACTTTAGGTTACCATTCATCGCTGTGCGAGAAAACGAAGTAGCCGCAAGGGCGTCAGGCATAGACGTCACGAAATACAGGCTCCTGTCTTTCGCATTGAGCGCCTTCTTCACCGGAATCGCTGGCAGCTTTTACGCCTTCTACAGGATGGCGATAACTCCCGAGGAGCTGTCCATCGACACATCGTTCATGCCGCTGACCATGGCAGTAGTCGGCGGAATGGGGACTGTGACTGGCCCGGTGCTTGGAGCTTACATCCTCGTCCTCTTAACCGAGTCGCTTCGCGCCCTCATATACAGGATACGCATCTTAATTTACGCGGTGCTAACCGTAGCCTTCATAATGCTTATGCCGGGCGGGACCCTCGGAGCGCTACGTAGCTTGACAAAAAGGGTGCCGCTCCCTCAGGCCAAGGCTTCCGAGTCCCGCCTCACTGCATTGGTGGGGCAGAATAAGTCTGCAACTAGCAAAGCGCATGTACTTGCAAGCTTCGTGGCTTGTAGCGCATGCCTTTTATTACTCAGCGATCTGTGGCATATATGATCTTCTATGCGTGTGCCGCTGCGAAAGGACGGGAAGCTCGTCTTCCCGACGCCGACCGACAAGGTCGAGATGCGGTCTACGATTCAGAGAGGCACGGCTATGACCCGCTCCCGTTTTCAAAGAGCCCGTGGAATCGCCCATAAGCAGGCTGTATTAGCTCAGAGGTATCTGTTCATCCTAATCAAGGGGTCTAGGCTTCCCATGTACGAGCGGAGGAGGTAAAATTTGCATTTTGAATTAACAGAAGAGCAGCTTTCCATAAAGAAGGCTGTTAGAGAATTCTGTGAAAAGGAGTTCAAGCCAGAGTTAATGTTAGAGTTTGAGAGGAAGGAAGAATTTCCCATGGAGCTTTACAAGAAGGCCGCTAAGCTGGGATTTACTAGTATGAGGTTCCCAGAGGAGTATGGCGGTCAGGGATACGGGCTATTGGAGGATTGCTTAGTTGTTGAGGAGTTGTGCAGAGCCGACCCTGGAGTGGGCGCCGCCATCGTCTCCGGAACTTTCGCTAGTGACATAATATATCATTTTGGAACAGAGGAACAGAAGGAGAAGTATCTTGTGCCCGTGTGTAGGGGCGAGCTTATATCGGCTGGGGCGTTCACCGAGCCGGCTCATGGAAGCGATATTACACGTTTAGACACGATTGCAGTGAAGAGTGGCGGCGAGTTCTTAATCAATGGAACGAAGACCCTCATTACGAACGCCCCCATTGCAAACTTCTTCGGAGTACTTTGCCAGACAGATCTTGAAGTTACACCCTCATATAGGGGTCAAAGCTACATCATCGTAGATAGGGACGTTCCCGGGGTAGACGTTACCCCATTAAAGGGTAAAATGGGCATCAGGTCGACTTTGCTCGGCGAAATATCGTTTAGTAATGTCAGAGTGCCTGAGGAAAATCTCGTGGGTGAGCTAAACAAGGGCTTCTATTACGCCATGAAGTTCTTCGATAAGAGTAGGATACAGATCGCAGCTCATGCTGTTGGAATGGCTCAAGGAGCGTTTGAACGTGCATTTAACTATGCCAAAAAGAGGACTGCATTTGGGAGCCCTATCATACAGTTTCAAGCCATCCAGCTTAAGTTGGCTGAGATGGCGACGAAAATCGAGGCAGCGAGATTGCTCACCTATAAAGCCGCTTGGCTGTATGATAAAGGTAAGGTAGATCCGATGACGAGTTCCATGGCAAAGGCTTTTGCGGCCAGAGCCGCCGTGGAGGTCACTGACGAGGCTATCCAGATTCATGGAGGATACGGCTACCTTGAAGACTATCACGTTGAGCGATACCATCGTTGCGCGAAGATAACCGATATTTACGAGGGGACGACCGAAATCCAGAAGCTGAATATTGCGAGGTATCTTCTGAAAAGGATGTAAGCAGTGCTAAAATCCCATAAAAATGCTTATACCCTCCATCCTGAAATCATATATTATCGCTTCTTCGGGGGAAGTCGTCGCTCCTTTTAAGCAATTTATCCTTTTCCTTTATCGCAGGATTTTAAGATTGTCCGAAGCCTCTAATGCTGTTTGGCAAATGAAATGTGGGCCTCTAGCTTTTATGCTAGAGTCTAAGGTTAGGGTACTTGTTAGAGGGCTTGGAGGAGTAGTTCGGCTAAGTCCATTACCTTTAACTCCTCCTCCTTGCCTAATGTTTTAACGGCGTCTTCAAGCGTACTTACACAGAAGGGGCAGGTTACTACTAGGATTGAGGCCCCGGCATCTAAGGCCTCAAGGATTCTTTGCTCTGAAAGTCTTGACCCCGGAGGCCCCTCATGCCACATCCTACCGCCGCCGCCCTCGCAACATAAGCTCCTACGTCTCGCCCTCTCCATCTCGACGAGCTTTAAGCCAGGTATACTTTCTATAACCTTCCTAGGCTCATCGAAGATGCCATTATGCCTACCGAGGTAGCAGGGGTCGTGGTAGGTTGCAACGGCCTCCACCCTACGTGAAGGTTTAAGCCTCCCCTGGTCCACGAGGCTGGCTAGCAGCTGCGTATAATGTTGAGCTGGTAGCCTTAAGCCCTTATACCTATTCTTGAAGGCGTTGTAGCAGTGTGGCGAGGTGGTGATGATGGTTGCCCCCTCAAACCTATTGAGCTGGTTGACGTTCCGCTCCGACAGTAGCTCGAAGAGCCCCTGCTCCCCCATGTTATAAGCCTCGTTGCCGCAGCAGGCTTCAGCCTCACCTAAGATGCCGAAGTCGACCCCCAGCCTTTCAAGCGTTTTAGCTAAAGCTGTGGCGGCCTGCTGACCCCTGCTATCGTAGGCTGAGGCGCAGCAAGTGAAAAGTATGTTATCAGCCTTAACCTCGCCTCCAAGCCTCTTTATCCGCTGTGCTTCAGCCCATTCAGCCCTTTTGGCTTTAGGCCTACCCCAAGGGTTTCCATGCTTATATACGTTCTCCAAGGCGTCGCGTATGGTTGGCGGTATACGGCCCGTCTCTAAAACGTGGCCCCTCAAGCCTATTATCAAGTCTACTAGCTTAACGCCTCGCGGGCATCGGCTTCTACAGGTTAAGCAGGTGGTGCAATCCCAAAGCTCCGGGTGTTCCTGGCCTAAGGCACCTTGAGTCAGCACGATTTCGTTGATAATCCTACGTAGGTTTAAGGCCGATCTAAGCGTTAAAGGGCAGCTGCCAGTGCAGACTCCGCACTGCATACATGACGATAGGTCCAGCTGCTGTATTAGGTCGGCTAAGGGGGACGTACCCTCACTCCTCCAGCCCCAAGCCCTCCCTTACAGCCCTCCTAACCTCCTCAGGTAGAGGTCCAAGATCTTTCACCATTAATACTAGCTCGGTGAAGATGGAGGCCATCTTCTTATAAGCTGGCAGCTCGGTCAGGCTGAAGTACACCCTGACGTCCTCAACCCCGTACCTCCTCAACGAGTCCTCAATTTCATATCTCCTTTTAGCGGTGAACCTCTCATAAATTTCATGGGACCCCTCTATTATGGCTACGCCGTCAGCCCCCTGGGCGAAGGCGTAAAGGACATGTTTAGGGCCTATCAAGGCGGTTGACGGTAGGGCTACCACCCTGACCTCCACCGGGTAGCTGGCTCGATCAAGCCCCAATAGGTCGAGGCCCGTGTAGGCTATGCTCTTATCCACGAAGGCTATCACCCTGACCTCATAGGGCCTCTTGCCTTCAAGCAGGCCCTTGATGTTGGCGGCCACCTGACCCCAAGTGGCGTTCTTAAAGTCCAAAGCCCCCTTCGGGCATTCAGGTACGCATGCTCCACAGCCCGTACATGCTAAGGGGTTGACCTCCACCTTGCCATCCCTAGGCGATATGGCACCCGTGGGGCAAATCTTAACGCATGAGCCGCAGCCGTCGCAAAGGCCTAAATTAACCGCGGGCCTTTCAGGGCTTGCGCTTACGTATCCAGCGCCCAGGAAGAAGGATGCCTTGGCCGCCGCGGCTAACGCGTCCGCAACGGTATCCCTTATATCCTTGGGGCCCAAGGCGCAGCCGCAGGCGAAGATCCCTTTAGACAGTGTGTCGACGGGGTCGAGCTTCGGATGCCTTTCCTGCACGAAGCCCTCCTCACCTAGGGGGAGCTTAAGTATACTGGCTAAGCTAGGTAGGTCTTGGGGAGGAGCCATGGGCGTGGCCAGCGCGACCATGTCAAACCCCTCCTCGACGACCCTACCCAGCAGCGTGTTTTCGGCCCTGACGATCAGCTTGCCGCCTCCACGTTCCCTATAGACTTCGCCCACCCTCCCCCTAAAGAAGACCACTCCTGCCTGCTGGGCTTTACGGTATAGCTCCTCATAGCCCTTGCCCGCAGCCCTTATGTCCGTGTAATATATCCATACGTCTATGCCGAACTGCTCCTTCAACAGGACGGCCTGCTTGATCGAATACATGCAGCATATGCGGCTGCAGTAGGGCTTGCCCCGCTCGACATCCCTCGAGCCTGCGCATAGAACTATGGCCACCCTCTTAACGCCGCCCCCATCGCTGAAGCGCTTAACGTAGCCTCCCGTGGGGCCGAAGAGGGAGGTTAGGCGTTCAAGCTCCATCATGGTCACAACGTCGGGGTAGACGCCGTAGCCGAGCTCCTCGATCCCCCTCACGTCAAAAAGCTCGTAGCCAGCGGCGACTATGATGGCTCCAACGCTTAAATCCACCTCCCTGTCCTTGTCTTCAAGGTCTACGGCCCCCCTGGGGCATAGCTTAACGCACACCCCGCACCTCCTGCATGCGTTGAAGTCTATGGCGGGGGCTGGGGGCACGGCTTGAGGGAAGGGCTTGTAGATGGCCTTCCTAGAAGCCCTATACTCCTCAAACTCGTTGGGGGCCCTCCAGGGGCACTTCTCCACGCATATACCACAACCCGTGCACTTCTCCACGTCCACCCCCCGAGGCTTGATGAACACCTTAACTCGATAGTTGCCTGGGAAGCCTTCAACGGAGCTAACCTCGGCGTTGGTCATGAGGGTTATGTTGGGGTGCCTGCCGACCTCAGCCATCCTGGGCGTCAGGATGCATTGAGCGCAGTCCAGCGTCGGAAATACCTTAGTCAGCTTAGCCATATGCCCCCCTATGAAAGGGTACTTCTCGACTAGGAATACATGGTGGCCCATGTTGGCTAGCTCCAAGCTAGCCGTGATGCCGGCTATGCCTCCGCCGATAACCAAGACGCTTCGAGAGCACTTCTCGCTTATGGGCTCTAGGGGCTCCAGCTTAAGGCTCCTCTCATAGCCCCCCCTGATGAGGCTTAAAGCCTTCTCCGTGGCCTCAGCCTTCACGGGCGGGGGGCCGTGAACCCACGAGCACTGCTCCCTGATACTTACAAACTCCATTAAGTAGGGGTTGAGGCCCGCCGCCTTTAGGACGGATTGGAAGGTGGCTAGATGCATCCTAGGCGTGCAGCTAGCTATGACGACCCTGTTCAGCCCATGCCTCCTTATGTCTTCAGCGATCATGTCTTGAGCCGGCTTGGAGCATAGGTACGTGTCCACCTTGGCTGCCACCACGTGAGGCCACTTAGCGACAGCCTCACGTACGGCCTCCGTATCCACCACGTCGCTGATGTTACCTCCACACCTACAGATGTATATGCCTACTCTAGGCTCAGCCCCCTCAAGCTCCAATCAAACGCCTCCCTTGACCCTAGCTATCTCATTCTTGAGGGCTGGGACTATCTTGAAGAGGTCGTCCACCACGCCGTAGTGGGCCACCTTAAAGATGGGGGCGCTCGGATCCCTATTCACCGCTATTATGAGCTGGGACCTATTCATCCCCATGACGTGCTGGAAGGCCCCGCTTATCCCCAAGGCTAGGTATAGCTTAGGCTTGACGGTCTTGCCCGACATCCCGATGTGCCTATCCTTGGGCAGCCACCCCTTATCCGCGACGGGCCTCGAGCACCCCACGACGCCCTTCAAGGCTTTTGCCAGCTCCTCAACCATGGGGATGTTCTTAGCGTCCTTTATGCCCCTACCCACGGAGACTATGACGTCTGCCTTTGTTATGTCCACCTCAGCCTTAGGCGGCTCGACGTATCCGAGGAACCTCTTACGCCCAACCTCCAGCGCCGGCGGCTGAACCCTGACGACCTCCCCCTTGACGGGCTTGGCCGCCTCCATGGGGAAGGCCCCGGGCCTGACGGTCACCATGTAGGTCTCGCAGCTCCTCAAGGCCAGCTCAACGTTCACCTTGCCTCCATAAACCTGGCGGGTCACGAACACCTCGCCGCCCCTAACCTTAACCTCAACGCAGTCCGTGGCGAGGGGCACCCCCAGCTTCACGGCTAGCGATGGCGCGAGCTCGAGGCCCATGGCTGTATGGCCCATGACGACCAGGAACGGCCTACGCCCCTCAATCAAGCTTGAAAGGGCTTGGCCATAGACGTCGGAGTTAAACTCCCTCAAGGCTTCATGCTCCACCACCAAGACCCTATCAGCATAGCTAGCCAACACCTCACCAAAACCTGACACGTTTAGGCCTAGAAGGGCGCAGGCTACTTGGGCGTCTAAGGCTCCAGCTAGGCTTCGAGCCAGCCCCAGGCACTCAAAGGTTACCTCCCTCAACTCGCCCCGCCTATGCTCAGCTATCACCATCAACTCCCTCATCTACATCAACCCCCTCTCCCTCAGTATGGAGACAAGCTTGGAAGCCACCTCCTCAGGGCTGCCCTTTAGGAAAACGGTTTTAACCTCCGTAGCGGGTAGGTAGGCCCTTAAGGTCTTAAGCCAAGAGCCAGCCTCCCCCACCTCCTCCTCGGGTAGCCCAAGCTCTTTGAGGCCCAAGACCTTAATCCCCCTCCTAGCCGACCTCTTGATCCCCATTATCGAGACGTACCTAGGCTCGTTTATCCCCGTCTGAATCGTTAATAATGCTGGTAGATCTAATTCAAGAACCTCCTCAAGACCCCCATCAAGCTCGCGATGAACCTTAACCGCGTTTCTATCGCTTAACACCTCAACCTTCTTCACCAGCGTAGCATACGGTATATCTAATAATTGAGCGAGGGCAGGCCCTACGGCGGCGTATCCGTCGTCAGAGGCTTGAGCCCCCGTCAGGATTAAATCGTACTTAAGGTCCAAGGCTTTTATGGCAGCGGCTAGTATCTTAGCGGTTGCGTAGGCGTCGCAGCCCTTGAAGGTGTCGTCGTAAAGCCTCACCGCCGCGTCGCATCCCTTGGCTAAGCACTTCCTCAAGGTCTCCTCAGCGGCGGGAGGGCCCAGGGTTATGGCCGTCACCAACCCTCCATACCTCTCCTTCATGAGGAGGGCCTCTTCTAAGGCATAGTCATCCCACTCGTTTATATCAAACACTAATTCCTCCTTCTTAATGTCCTTACCGGCCTCGTCAATCCTTAACTCCGCTTCACTCACGTCGGGGACTTGTTTAACGCAAACCACTATATCCAAACTTCCACCCCCTCATTTTTCTTGTCTTTTTTAGCCTGGCAAACTTAAGGCTTATTAAGTTTCCTCGTTTAAGTTCTTTATATTATGTTTAGCATTAGGTCCCTAGCTTCAAGCCGTATACCTCATGTTTTATGTTAAGAACACCATACGCCGCACTATGGTATGGTACGCCGTCCGTCAATACGACCATCCTCGACCCTAGCGCCGTCGATTAGCAACAACTTAACCCTTCCCGCGGAGGCTCTTATCGACGAATAGGTGGCTTAAGGACTTGAACTACGAAAGTATCGAAGCATAGCTCCTACGCATTATGAAGCTCAATATTTCTTAAGCTATCCTGGAGGCACATGAGCTAAATACACGTAAGCGTCATAAATAACTAAGAAATAATGGTTCTCCCTCCTTCATAAGCCTAATAATTCCAGACATAGGGTCATGACAGGTAAAGGAGATAGCTCAGACGGGCTTAAGTCTACCGAGCCGTCCTTTTGGACCTGGCAACTTAGCATGTCGCGCCCGACCCCTTAAGTTGCCAGGTCTCCCCCCCTTTAAACGTCAACTTTAAATATCGGTGTCCAGTATCGCATTTCATGCGATTAACATGACCAGTGGTGAGAAGCCTTGGTTTAAGCTTTGGCCTAAAAGCGTTCCGACCACGCTTAAATATCCTGAAGTAGCTCTTCCAGAAGTTCTGGAGAAGGCATCAATGGAGTATCCGGATAAGGCGGCCATAATCTTTGAAGACGTCGCAATAACGTACAGGAAGCTTAACGAGAACGTGAAGAGGTTTGCATCAGCCCTTCAAGGGCTCGGCGTAAGGAAGGGGGATCGCGTAGCCGTCTACCTGCTCAACTGCCCCCAGTTTGTCGTAGCGACTTATGGAGCTCAAAGGGCCGGCGCTGTCGTTGTTCCATGCAGCGCAGCTTATAAGGAGATGGAATTAGAGTATCAACTTAACGATTCAGGGGCTAGAGTGTTGGTTGCTCATGAGAACCTTCTCCCCATCGCCAGTAAGGCTGTTAAGAAGACAGCGGTGGAGCATTTAATCGTGACGTCAAAGCAAGACCATCAATACTTGATGCGCGTGGACGAAGCCCCTAAAGCCGAGGCGGGCGGCTACACCTCGCTGCTACACCTCCTTCAAAGCTATGAGCCCGCTCCAGCTCATGTAGCCATCGAGCCCAGGGAGGACTTGGCGTTTATCTGCTACACTGGCGGCACGACGGGCATACCTAAAGGATGCATGCTCACACACTTCAACTGCGTAGTCGATCAGCTCCACGAAATATTCTTCTACCAGCTGAGGAGAGGAGAGGAAGTCCTCCTGCTATTCCTTCCATTATTCCATATTTATGGCTTAAACCGATGCATGGGCACTTACCTAGCTGCAGCCTCAACCATAGTGCTCTTCGAACGCTTCAACCTAGTCAAGGTCCTCGAGGCTATTCAGAAGTACCAAGTGACGGTTTTCACGGGAGTACCAACTGTATACAACGCGATAATCAATTATCCTAGCCTAAAAAACTACAATCTTCAATCAGTTCGCATATGGAAATCGGCTGCAGCCCCCCTTCCAACCGATGTATGGTTTAAGTTTAAGGAGCTTACAGGGGCAAGCATAACAATCGGGTGGGGGTTAACTGAGGCCAGCCCAGGTTTAACGCTTTCCCCCCTAGAAATGAAGGAATATAGGCCTGGGATGATTGGAATACCGGAAATAGATACGGAGGTTGCCGTTTTCGATCCTGAGAGGGACGTTGAATTGCCGCCTGGCGTTGTAGGGGAGCTCAGGGCAAGGGGGCCCCAGATAATGAAGGGCTACTGGAATAAACCTGGGGAGACAGCCAAGGCATTCTGCAAGGGGTGGTTGCGCACGGGGGACCTGGGGTACATGGATGAGGATGGAATGTTCTACTTCGTAGATCGCCTCAAGGACGTAATAAAGGTTAGCGGCTTCCAAGTTTGGCCTATGGAGGTTGAGGATGTGCTATGCTCACATCCAGCCGTCTTGGAGGCAGCGGTTGTAGGCATGCCTGATGAGTATCATGGCGAAGTACCTAAAGCATACATCGTCTTAAAAGAAAACTATAAGGGCAAAATAAGGGAACAAGAGCTGATAAAGTACTGCGAAGAAAGACTAGCTAAATACAAAGTGCCGAAAAGCATAGAGTTCCTAGAGGAGCTGCCGAAAACACCTTCAGGCAAAATCCTCAGAAGGGAGCTTCGATTAAAAAGCAGAGCTGGTTAATTGTCCAATTTGAGGACAAACAGAGCTTCCTATCCCCTAATCATCCTTCTCGGAGCCTTTAGCCAAGAAAGCTGCATTCAAATGAGACAGCCTTAGGATAAAATGTATGGTTACGCTGGATGCGCCCTGAAGGGGACTCTTGAAAGAGAATATAAGCTTCAAGCTTTCGGAGTTGACGTGCACGCGGCTAGCTCTATGAACCTCCTCATCAAAGGAGATCGCCTTAACGTTCTCTTTTTAGCTTCGCTCGCCGAATCCACATGCATGTAGGTGGCTCTGGCTTACTGCATCCGAGCCGGGCTGGACTTCTACGCCCAGCTTATAGAAACTTCATGTTCGCTAAAACCTAGTTTGAACTGGTTACGAAACCACTTTGATAAGCGTGAGAGGCTAGCCTCAACATCCCAGTGCACATGTAGCGCGCACCATTAAATAATATAGGGAAAGGGTTTGGATGTTTTTTGACTCTTTTAGATTATCTCGAATTCTATTGGCACTTTCTTCGGCCTTGGCCCCTCTGGTGTGAAGATGATGCCCCACTTATCTATTTCCGGCCCTCCTATTACAAGGTCTAAGTCTTCTCTGAGGTTTTCAGCTACTTCAAACACCGCTCCGCCAGGCACTTCAACGCCTTGAAATCTCACCCCAAGCCTACAATAGCCTATAAGTCTCAACTTGCCCTCCCTATCAGCCGTCCTTATCTCATAAGGCTCCTCAAAGGGGATGAAGGCTTCCATCTTTTCTGCCAGCCTTTTAGAAATAACGCTTAGACTGGCCCCGGTATCTACAAGACACCTAAGTCTAAGGGTTTTTCCTTTGCATCTGATTTCGACCTCGCCAGTCGCCTGCTCCGCCTTCATACATTTCTCCCCTCAACTTTAAACTTCCATCTTAAATTTAAGCCTTTACCGCCCTTACAATATAATTCTGAATAGATCGATTTCGCTTCACTTGGATGCATCATCATTTTTAGAGCTCGCACGGGTTATTGTTGCTGGAGGGCTGCTTTTTGCTTCACATAGTTCAACAGCCAATCCACGTGCTTGATGTCCTCCTTGATGTCCTCAACCGTGTACTTTGCCTCGTGGAAGCCCCAGACGTGTATGTCGTACGCCCTAGCCCACACGTCGGTGATCCTAGGCTCGTTCAGCGCCCTCGATAAACCCCTTGCCGCCTTGCCGAGCAGCTGCGCCCACCACCTCCCCTCCTTGACCGCTGCTTGATGCTCCGGCGTATTGTACTGTTGCGCTAGCGCCTTGATGCACTCTTCAACAACCTTATACATCTTCTCAGACGCCTGGACGGCATCCCCCCTTTCCACGTATTCCTTAGCCTCCATAAAGTGCTTTTCAGCAAGCTCGATGCGAGCCTCAACGACGGCCCCAGGGTCTATGCCCTTATTCAACACGGAT
>Ga0272445_1002490_pt1 | contig 12616 bp, 11 predicted proteins | sample YNPCB0031_FD_194404 | JGI IMG/M metagenome (GOLD analysis project Ga0272445, IMG submission 194404) | Hot spring sediment microbial communities from Yellowstone National Park, WY, United States - YNP-CB-003-1 | ecosystem: Environmental > Aquatic > Thermal springs > Hot (42-90C) > Sediment... | reverse complement strand
ACAAAGGTATATGTGAATGATGGAGGTGGGGGGTGTCTGAAAAACTTATTTATTGGCTAAGAGAGCTGGGCAAAGAGTTTAACGACGTGGTGGGCAAGAAGTGCGCGAACCTCGGGGAGATGTCTAAAGTAGGGGTCGCGGTGCCTGATGGATTCGCCATCTCTATTCCGTTTTACAGGAAGTTCCTTGAGCTTACAGGCGCGGCAAAGGAGATGGAAAGTTTTGTGAGGGCCATAGGGCACATAGACACGAAGGATGTGGAAAGCTTCGAGAAGCTTAGCCAGAAGTTGCGGCAGATTATAGAAGAGAAGGAGATGCCTTCCTCGCTTGCAGAAGAGATCGCGCACTACTACCACGAGATGTGTGAAAGGAGGGGGGAGGAGGTTACGGTCTCGGTAAGGTCCTCAGGACCACAGAGCAGGCCCGGTATGTTCGATACTTACCTGAACGTGAAGGGAGAAGAGGAGATCATAGAGAAAGTCAAGAAGGTATGGGCGAGCGCTTTCACACCGAGGGCGATTGCCTTTAGGGTGAACAAGGGTATTCCCATCCTAGGAGACGAGCTCGGGGTGGGTGTGGTGAGCATGGTGGCTGCGAAGGCTGCGGGCATTGCCTTTACGGCCGATCCGAATACGGGGGACGAGAGAAAAGTAATCATCGAGGCAAACTGGGGACTAGGGGAGAGTGTTGTCAGTGGGCATGTTACACCCGATAGATGGATTCTCGACAAAGGGACGCTCGAGATCAAGGAGAGGTACCTGGGCAAGAAGGAGTACTTTGTAACGCTAAGGGAGAAGGGTGTGGAAGAAGTGGAGACTCCCCCAGAAAAGAGAGAAGAGTATTGTCTCTCTGAGGAGGAGATAAGAGAGGTGGGGAGGCTCTCCATCCGCCTCGAGAGGCACTTTGGCGTTCCACAGGACACAGAGTGGGCTTTCGATAGTAGGTACGAGTTTCCGCGAAATCTGTTCTTTCTTCAGACGAGACCTGCTGTCATTTCGAAGAGGGATGGCATAGAGCAGGCCATCGATATAATGCTAACTCTATTTAAATAAGGAGGGTGCGATGTTAAGAGATGCCTATGATCTAAGCTTTTACGAGTTTGATGAAGAGAAAGATGTGGAAAGCTATGGTGTACTGCTCTGCGACGTAGTCCATGGGAAACCGCCGATGAAGCCCCTCTACATAGGCCTGGGTTGGTATTGGTACTATCATGGCACAAGATACGCGGCAGAGACGCTCTATCTGCCAACGACCAAAGGATGGGATTCCAGGTTCATAGACGGCTATCCGTATATAACATGCATACGAACCACGGAAGCCGAAAGAAAGGAGAGGGAACCCATCTTCAGGCAGAAGATAAGACCATTTTTAGAGGACTTCGATAGTGTCTGGAATCCGCTAAAGATGGAACTCCTTAAGATGTATGAAGAAGCGAAGGCCTCGAGGGGGCTCAGGGAGTGGGAAGACATAAGGAAGCTCAGGGATATAGATCTCCTCTCCTTCTTCTTAGACTTTGCCTATGTGATAAACAGGAAGGAGGCGGAGACCCATTTCCTAATGCTTACTGCAACCTACTACATAACCGGTGTGTTCCAGCAGATGTGGCGGGACATTTTCAAAGTGGAACCGTCCATCGATCCGAACTATCATAAGCTCATGGCGGGTTTCGAGAATAAGGATGTGGAGATAACGAGGGAGCTGTGGAACCTTGGAAGGAAGGCCAAAGAGTTGGGCTTAAAGAGTGCCTTTGATCTGGAGGATGATGAAGCTACACTGGAGGAGTTGAAGAAGAGTGAGAAAGGAAGGGAGTGGTTCTCTCTGTACCACGACTTCCTCCTTGTGAACGGTTGGAGATGTGAGCGCATGCATGCTTATGATACGCCGGCCTGGATAGAGAAACCTTCGTTGGGGATCAGCAGGATAAAGATCCTGCTCAGGGAGGACGTCTTTCTCTTCGATGTGGAGAGAGAAAGGATCGTAAAGGAGAGGGAAAAGGCTGAAGAGGAGACCCTGAGGCGCGTGCCGGAAGCCCAAAGGGAGGCCTTCAGGGTCATGATGAGGGGTGCTCAGAAGTCGGGATACTGGAGTGAGGACCATACTTACTACTGCGACCTGTACGTAGGGGCCATGGGTAGATGGATCGTTACAGAGTTCGGCAGACGCTTTGCCGAAGCTGGGGTGATAGATGATCCCGAGGACATCCATTTCCTCCATCCGAATGAAATAAGGAAGGCTGCAATTCCCATGGGCAGAGTGAATCTCAGGCCATATGTGGAGAGGAGGAAGAAGAGGTATGAAGAAAACCTAAAGATAGAACCAAAGCCATTCTATGGGAACATAGAGCTTGCTCAGGAAATCTTGAGGAGTGACCCGACCCTTTCGGTCTCCACACAACTTCCGATCGTGAGGGAGGAGTTGAAGGCAGACCTCTATGGTGCTGCCTCTGCACCTGGGGTTGTCGAGGGCGTAGCTAGGGTGATTATGAGCCCAGAACAACTGAAGGAGCTGAGACCTGGGGAGATCCTCGTTGCCCCGGGAACCTCGACACAGTGGGCCGTTGCTTTCGGTATCATAAAGGGGCTTGTGACGGATGGAGGTGGTGCACTCTCCCACCCTGTTATCATGAGCAGGGAGTATGGTATCCCCTGTGTGGCAGGGTGCCTTGAGGCGACGAAGAAGATAAAGACGGGTCAGAGGATAAGGGTGGATGGTAACCAGGGAGTTGTATACATCCTGGAAAAATAGGACCTGAGGTGGGAGTGGTAATAGAAGCTGAGCCCGAGCCCATTGAGATAGAGCTTTCAAACACGGCCTTTATCCTCGTAGATATGCAGAATGCCTTTGTAGCGGAAGAGGGATATTTCCACCTGTTCCACCATTGCCCGGAGCAGAGGACAAAGATAGTCAAGAATTGCAAGCTCCTCTTGGAGGCATCGAGGAGGGCAGGGTTGCTCATTGTGTATTTGAAGATGGTGGTTGAGAGGCAGATGGGTGCGTGGGGACACCGCCTTTGCTTCTTTCGGAAATCCAAGGGGCTCTCCTTTCTTAGGTCACACCCAGAGCACCTCGATAGGCTGTACGTAGAAGGTAGCTGGGGTTGTGAGATAGTCTCTGAACTGAGGCCAACTCCTGGTGAGATCGTCATAGAGAAGCGGACCTACGATGGCTTTGTAGGGACCCCCCTCGATCTTGTGTTGAGGGGACATGGGATGACTTACCTGATATTCGCCGGTGTGGCTACGAACGTCTGCGTGGAGACGACCTTGAGGCATGCCTTCTGCCTCGGGTATTTCCCCATCCTCGTCTCCGATGCCACGATGCACGTAGGAGAAGAGACTGTAAGAGAGGCCACGATCCTTAACGTGAAGTCCTACTTTGGCTGGGTGACTACTTTATCAGACGTTCAAAGGGCGCTCATACATTAAAGGGGATTTACGGCTGCACCCTCTACATCGATTATACTGAGCTCCTTCCTCCTTATTTCTTCCCTTACGTATAGATCGGGAAGAAAAGCTCAAGGGAGATGGAAGGAGCTATGCCCGCCCTTTGGAGTCTACTCATGACGATGTATCTCAGGGCACTCCTTGCTGTTATTCAAGAGCCCATCCATGAGGCCCCTCGCGCTATCTTCTCCCACAGCTTCACCTCTATGTGGGGATACCTTTCCAGCGAGAGGTAGGAGTATTATAGGCATGAAATAGTTGAAAAGGGACTTCGCCAATACCAAGCCTGAGCACCCTAGCTCTCTTCTCCATGTATGAAGGTCTTCATTTCTTCTACGCTCGAAAAGATCCTTTTGCAGTAACCGTAAACGATATCGCCGAGATCGATGAGCTTGATTTCCCTGCCCATCCTCTCTATGAGCTTGTAGCTTATATAGCGCTTTAGAGACCTTACTTCCATGAAGATGGCCGGTGCTGTTATGAATAGTCTTTCTGAGGCCTTAGTAAGACTCCCATTCGTCACAAGTGTGTAGAAGGTATGGGGTTGTTCCAGATTGACCATGGGGGCCTTAAGTTTTCTTTAATAAACCTTTAAAAATACTTTTTTGACAAGGCTTCCGTAGAGCAGTATTATGAAAATACGAAAAAAATAAGGTTTGAAAAAGGGACGTTTATGAGATTGAGAGGGGGAGGAGAGGTGTGTACTTGCAATTCTCAAGAAGCCAAAGGACCAAGGAAAGGAGCCTAGAAGGTTGCTTAGGGAAGGCAGGGAGATCTAAAGGCAGAGGAGGGGGATATGTCCAGGGAATATGATGGTATAGTGATTGGGGCAGGACCGAATGGCCTTACTGTTGCCGCCTATCTTGCAAAGGCGGGGTTAAAGATCCTGGTCCTCGAGAAGAGATTCGAGATGGGTGGGGGGCTCTGCACTGAGAGGGTTACGATTCCGGGCTTTCTTCATGATACCCATGCGATCTACCACATGATGGTGGAGTACGCACCACCTCTTAGGGACTTCGAATTCGGCATCGACTATGACACGCCACTGAACTTTATCTATCCGGACCTTCAGATCCTTATGCCCTTCTCCGATGGAAGCTACCTTGCCCTCTACAAGGATCCTAAGAGGTCATACGAGTCGATAAGGAGGTTCTCAGAAAAGGATGCGAAGTCTTTCCTGGAATTCGCGGAGTGGTCAGAGCAGGTGATGGACCTCTTCCTCGCGCCTGCTACTTACGTAAACCCATCTCCCCCATTGGAGCAGGCGGCAAGGCTCGAAGCACACCCCGTAACGAAGAGACTGGACGAGATGACGGGCAAAAGTCCAAAGGAGATTGTGGATGAACTTTTCGAAAACGAAAGGGTAAGGGCCCTTTTCCTTTATCTTTCTACCATGTGGGGCCTTGAGTACGACCTTGAGGGGCTTGGGTACCTCGTTCCCCTCATGATAAACAGAGGGTGGCACTTCAGGCTCTGCGAAGGGGGATCGCACCACCTGGCCCACCTTTTGAGTAAGGTCATATACAGATATGGCGGTATGATCCTCACCAATCAGGACATAAAGAGGATCATAGTGGAGAATGGCAGGGCGAAAGGTGTGGAGCTTATGGATGGGACGAGGCTATATGCGAAGAAGTTTGTCTGTAGTTCGCTCGATCCTCATCAGACGTTCTTTGACTTGGGGTTAGAAGAGTACCTGGAGAGTGACTTTGTGACGCGCCTGAAGGACTGGCAGTATAGTGAGAGGTCCCTATTCACGGTACATTTAGCCCTTTTCGATCTGCCTACACTGAAGGTGGCCGAAAGGGATCCGGAACTCGGAAGGGCCCTCATCTACATTGTAGGATATGAGTCGGAGGATGATCTTGTGAAGCACTTCGATGCCATAAGGGAAGGCAAGCTCGTGGAAGCCGGCTTCAACCTCTGTTTTCCATCAGTCCATGATCCCACAAGGGCACCAGAGGGTAGGCATGTGGGCCTTATTTCGCAGTTCGCGCCTTACAGCTTACAAGGGGGAGCGGAGCTCTGGTACAGGGTAAGAAGGGAGCAGGAGAAACGCTGTATCGATGTGCTCAACCGCTACCTCTCCTCCTCTGTGGAGGAGCTCATCATGTCGGCCTACCTGTCTACACCTCTGGATATAGAGAGGAAGTTCCTCGATATGAAAAAAGGCTGCTACAAGCAGGGTGCCTATCTGCCCTTGCAGATGGGAGCCATGAGGCCAAACGAATATTGCTCCGACCATTCCACACCTATAGAGGGGCTTTACATGTGTGGGGCATGTACACACTCGGGTGGCATGATCACCTTCGGGCCTGGTTACTGCGCGAAGGAGAAGATCGCTGAGGATCTGGGAATACCGAAATGGTGGAAGGAACCAGATCATGTGAGGAAAGCGAGGGAAGCCGGTCTTCTATAAAGAGTTTTCTTTATAAGAAAGTAAGAAAGGAGGGAGCCTTCATGGCAGATCAGAGCTACGATGTCATAGTCATCGGCGCAGGACACAATGGTCTTATAGCGGCCTGCTATCTTGCATGGGCCGGACTAAAGGTGGCTGTCTTCGAGAGGGATTTTGAGGTAGGGGGTGGCGCATGTAGTGATGAACAACCAGTCCCTGCCTTTCTCAGCAATCCCTGTGCGAACTTCACAAGGATGTACACAAGCCCTGTATGGGAGGACTTCAACCTTAAAGAGAAGGGGGCATGGTACTATACCCCCGATGTAAACGATGCTGTGCTCTTTGATGATGGAACCTTTCTCGTTATCTATCCGGTCTTCGTGAACCCAGATCTGAAAGAGACGGTCTTCATAGAGCAGAACCTGAAAAAGAACTACGATAATATCTCGAAGATCTCAAAACGGGACGCCGATACGGCCCTTTGGATCTTGGAGAAGTACCACAAGAAGTGGAGGGATGCTGTCTACGAATTCAGGCTGACACCGCCCAAGCCATGGGGCGTGAAGGACCCGATAGAGAGATTACTCGAAGACCCTGAAAGTGGCGTAAACCCCGCATGGCAGTTCATGACGGTGAAACAGGTGGCCTTCGACGTCTTTGAGAGTACGGAGCTTAGGCTTCTATACATGAGGTATGTGGAACATACAACAGGACTCTTCCCTCAGGACGTGCTTCCCCTCTCGGAGACGCTCTTTCAGCTTGCGGGCTGTATTGGCGGATCGCCAGCAACCGTCGTCAAAGGAGGGGCCCACTCCATTGCCCATGCCCTTCAAAAGGCCCTGACGGAGCATGGAGGAGAGTTCTTCGTAAGGAAAGAGGTAGACGAGATCGTCGTCGAAGGTGGGACCGCCAAGGGCATAAGACTAAAGGATGGCTCTTTCGTCGAGGCAAAGAGGGCTGTGGTGAGTGCCGTACCTGTTACGACCACCTTCTTCAGACTCTTGCGCAATGCGAATGTGAACAAGGATCTCTTAAGAAAGGTGGAAAACTTCTCCTACGATAGGGGAAACATATTCTGGGCCTGGTTTGCTTTGGAAGAGCCACCTGTCTATAAAGGGAGCGAGAACGACCCTGACGTGAACAGGGCACGGAGATGCTGGCTCCTTCCCAAGGATCTCGACTTCTTTGCCTCGAGAGAGCAGGCGGAATGTTTTGTAAAGGGAATCCCCGATAAGCTATTCCTATGCATAGGTCAAGACACACTCATCGATCCTACTAGGACGCCGAAAGGCAAACACAACTTCTTGGTGGAACAGTTCACTGCGCCAGCAAGGTTCTTTGGGGAAAGGGAATGGTTGAAGATGAAGAAGGAGTTTGCCGAGAGGGTCATGTTGGAATGGCAAAGATACGCACCGAATCTCACAAGGGAGAAGTTCATAGATGTGTGGGTCAACACGCCCTACGATGTGACGTTCAGGCACATACCTGAAGGATCCTGGACCGTAGGGGCCATGATTGCAGGGCAGATGGGTCGTCTGAGACCGTGCTACGAGCTTTCATCCGGTAGGACACCCATAAAAAACCTGTACCTTGCGAATGCCACCCAGCACTATGGAGGTGGACTGAGGGGCATCGTAGGCTACGTCTGTTATAAGGTAATGGCAGAGGATATGGGCCTTAGGAAGATATGGGAGGAGAAAGGTAGGGCCTTTTAGGAGGTGGCTTGAGGCCGGATCTCAGAGGTGGGGTCTGTATGTTCAAGTGGACATACGAGAGGGCGCTCCTTGAAGGTGCAGAATCGGCAAGTGTTGCTGTGTCTCTTGTCTCTCTGATTAAGCGGAGGCGTGAGGCGGACCTGAAAATGGTGAGTGGGATACCTACATGTAGCCTGAATCCTAAAAATGAGGAAAGAGATGTCTGAGACTGTATGGACTGTTTTCAAGGAAACTGCTCAGAAAAATTCACACAAGACAGCGGTGATATACCAGGGGGTCGAGTTTTCTTATGGGGAACTTTTATCTCTTTCTCGGCGCCTTGGCAATGGCCTCTCCAAAAGAGGGGTAAAAAAGGGCGAAAGAGTTATGATATTCTTGCCTCATTGTCCCCAATGGATTATAAGCTGGTTTGCACTTCAAGCGATTGGAGCTTGCCCTGTTCCCATAACCCATTTTTACGGGTCCAGGGATCTCGAATATATCGCGAAAGATAGTGGAGCCCAGATAGTTTTTTGCTGTGAAGCGAACTATCAGAATATCGAGCCACTTTTTTACTCAGGTGTATTCAAGAATGTTATATACACGAACACATCTGAGGAGTTACCTTCCTGGAAAGAACTCACAAGTGAAGCCATCGCAAAGACGAAAAATTTACCCTCTCCGAAAGGGGTTCTACTTTTTGAAGAAATGATGAGAGAAGGTGAGGATCTCCCTGAACCACAAACAGGGCCAGATGATCTTGCGGAAATACTCTACACAAGCGGTACAACAGGATTACCTAAAGGGGTTCCATTCACAAACGACGTATACGTGTGGAGCACGAGTGAGGAGAGAGAGATATAGTTGCAAAGGTCGTTCCGAGAGGAAAGGCTATTATTCTTCAAGGCTCTCCCCTTTATCACATTCTTGGTCAGGCTCAGGGTTTAGCGGGGCTTCTTTCGGGGGATACAATAGTTCTTCTTCCGAGGATGGATATAGAAGAAGTACTTGCGAGTATAGAAAGATATAGAATAACGAATATGTTTGGTACCCCCACGTTTTATAGGATGGTCCTCGAGCACCCCTCAGTTGATAAATATGACTTGAGTTCCCTTATGTGGTGTTATAGTGGTGGGGATTACCTTCCTCCTGCCTTTATTGAGAGATGGAAAGCGAAAACTGGGAAATACATCTATCAGGGGCTTGGCGCAACAGAAGCCTGCGGAGGCATTACCATGACACCTGGTGATGAGGAGATTCCGGAAGGTAGTGTGGGGAAGGTTCTGTCCCGATGGAAGGTAAAGCTCGTTGACCCGGACACAATGGAAGAAGCTCCAATTCCAGGACAGGGTGAACTACTCATATCATCGGACCACATGATAAAAGGTTACTGGAATAAGCCCGTTGATACTGAAAAGAGTTTCATCACACTGGAGGGTCGTCTGTGGTACCGTACAGGGGATATAGTTCGCATAGATGAAAAAGGCTGGGTTTACTTTGTGGACAGATCTGGAGACATTATAAAACACAAGGGTTACAGAATTGTTCCCTCCAAAGTTGAAAAGGTTTTGACTGAACATCCTTCAATTTTGGCAGCCTGTGTTGTTGGTATTCCCGATCAGGAGGTCGGAGAGAAAATAAAGGCTCTTGTCATTCGGAAGCCGGATGCAAAAAGCGTAGAAGAGCAGGAATTGATTGACTGGTGCAAAGGAAAACTCGCACCCTATGAGGTTCCTCACTCAATTGAGTTCAGAGAAAGTCTGCCAACTTCTCCTTCGGGCAAAATACTTAGAAGGAAGGTAAGGGCAGAAGAAAGGGAAAAGCTCACCAAATCTTAAATACCCGAACTTAGCTTGGGCGCATATCCAAAGAGGTTTGGGGGCCGAAGAAGGTGGTCCTATTTTTTATCCAAAAAGTTATAGTGTCTCTTATAGCCACGAAAATCAATCAGAAGAAGGGTTATGGAATTGGAGCATCCTTACCTGCGTAATCAATATTTTTTCCATCTCCTATCCTCCTACATTGTTTTTGGAGGATAGTCTACCAATGTGACATTTCACACTGGGAATTTGTGACATTTCAAAATAGTAACCACAAATTAAAAAATGGTCCTTGCTTAGGACACTCTTATAGTATTAAAAGTGGAGAAATGGGGTTTTGTTTTCAAGGTGATTGGGCCAAGAGGCAGCCATGGAGGGGGTTTTTACGCTTATTGTAACCCTTGTAGCTTCTCTTATTCTCACGAGGGGTTAATAGCATTTCTCGGTGGCTGGTGGTTTTCTTACCGTGATTGTAGCTTATGTTATTGGATGGATCGTCCTTCGGTTCCCTTCTGCAAATGGCATTTCGGGGAAGGGATGACCTATCCCAATGACATTTTTGCAATGGCCACCCTCATGCTCGGGATGATATTCCCTATGTGGTCATGCTATTCGGATCTTTTCGATTTCTGGCCACTTCCTTCCGAGAAGTGAAGGGAGAAGTAGAGGTGGAATTACATCCGGATTAGTCAAGGACCTTATACCAGAATCGATTGAATACCGTTTTTTGGTAAAGTAGATAGACTGCCTCACAAAATCCAATGGTTAAGTGATAATGTTCCTTCCTATACAGCAAGGGAGGCGATAGAATTTGCCCACATGATGGGTCTTGAGGTATGTACGACTCCATACTACAGTCCCAAATCGAATGGTATGGCATTTGTAAAGACCTTTGAAAGGGATTATGTATATATGCACGATTTCCTGATGCAAAAAGTGTGATGCATCTGGAACTTCAAGACCCTGGAGAGGATGATATACTCAACTCTTCAGAGAGAAAATTTCTATAAAAGGGGATTTGGATGTATGAAATAGTTTTTGGAAGCACTGAAGGGAGTTAAGTCTGTAGCTGAGATTCGCAGAGAGCACAAAATTAGCCAGGAGCAGGTATTACAACTTTCAAAAACAAAGGGAAATTACAATAACTGAAAGAATGAGTGATTATGACTGTAAGAAAAATCATAAAGGAAAATAGATTCCTTGTGACATAGACAGTACATGAGACAAAAAGCAAGTCAGAGAACCCCGCAAGCTGTAAGTTCGAAACAGATATGGGGAATGAATAAATATCAACTGAGATTTGTCCTTAAGGAGTAGGAGTTTGGAATGACTGGAAGCGATGGACTTTGTCCTACAGAAAGATTTTCTAGAAGGAAGTAATTGTAAGTGGCAGAAGAAACCAGCGAAAAGATAAGGTATGTTCACAGTAGTTTGGGGTATCTTTCTTGAAGAATTTGAGTAAAAATACCACATAAAAAAGTGGAAATGCTGCATAGAACTCTACAAATTGAAACCTTAAAAAGTGTTCACAAAAATGGGATGCAGTATAAAGGATAAGAAAGGAGAGAATAGGAAGAGTGACAAAAGAGGAGAAAGAGATGGTTTGTGGAATTAGTTCTCTTTCTAATGAGAAGGCAAGAGGAAAGAAGTTATTGGAACTCAATCGGATGAAGAAGGTCTTCGGTGTCTCTCTTTGCAGAGAAGGTATCTGAGCCCCATTTTCCGTCCATACTGGCTAGGGCAGGCATCCTCTGGACACTTCTGGACGACAACCATTTTATGGCTTTGGGCTTCAAGGAGGACGACCTTTACGGCCGAGACGAAGGGGCAGAGCTATTCACCTTCGGTGATGATGGGGAGAAGTTCGGGCTATGGCCAAGGACTTTCCGGCACTGTTACGAAGATAGATGGCTTGGAGGGTTGTTCTTTTATCTCAGAGAAAAGTGAGTGGATCCGGACGAAAATCTTTGGTGAGCATATGGCCCTCTGCAGGCCTAAAGGCCTCGTTTATCTCAACTGCAACTCTTATAGGGAGATGGGTGAATGGGCGTATCCGGACGAGATGGCACGCCTTTACGAAAAGGCGTCGAAGGAGACAGACTTTGGGGGAAAGCACTTCCTTTCGCATTTTTTCTATGACTGGTACAAGGCGGGCCTCTCTTATACACCTTATTACACCAGGTGATGGGTAAGGATGTGGACTTCGAAACTTTCTATCAGGTAAAGTACATGGAGTCAGGCGATTTCGTGAAAGAACCATCCTTCCTTTTCCAAAGAGGGGAGGTTCATAAGACTTCAAGGGCGCCCTGGGTAACTCCTCTTGTAAAGTTCGTACTTGCGTAACCATACAAGGAGAGAGATTATCGTCGTCGATGAGGGTTCATACGACGGTCCCTTTCTGCCCATAAGGGACCTTCCTGTAAAGTACGTATACCAGAAGAGAAGATGAGTGAGTGCTGCTAGGAATACGGGCATAAAGAATTCTAAGGGGACCTACGTTTCGAGCTTCTTAAGGCTCGTCAGGTCGCTTAGGGAAAAGGGTCTCCCCTTAACTCTGCCTGAGGAAGAAGAAAAGCCTCCGGCAAGGAACCTCTTGTTTTAGACTGTCGTGAGGCTCCACAGAACGGCAGTGGCGACCTCGAATATGTCTCCAATAAGCATCTTTCTTGTGGAGGTTACAGGTTTCCCCGCGAAGATAAACCACAGGCCTGGTAGAGTAGACCCAAGGAAACACAGACAAACTCACAACCGAAAAGCATCCCTACTACAACACCCTGGAAGAGCAGCATACTCCTGTAGAAGACCGTCTGCCCAATCTACAGACAGAGCAAAAAACCACACATTGAGGCTACGGAGGAGTGCAGAAGGGTGCTAAAGAGAATAGAAAAGCCTCTATTTGAGATCTTGATTGCTACATAGTTGAATCCCCGGAAAAACGTAAGGGTAAAAAGGACGACGAAAGCCTTAATATCGACTCTCTTTTGCCACAACTGATTATAGAAAAGCTGAAAAGTAGTCTCAAGAAAACAGTAGCCCAAAAAGGGTAGTGTAAGATAAGCTTAAGCATTCTTAAGAAAATTTTAATTGCTTATTTTTGCAAATAAAATATTTTTTTATAAGGTATATGTGAATAAGGGAGGTGGGGGGTGTCTGAAAAACTTATTTATTGGCTAAGAGAGCTGGGCAAAGAGTTTAACGACGTGGTGGGCAAGAAGTGCGCGAACCTCGGGGAGATGTCTAAAGTAGGGGTCGCGGTGCCTG
>Ga0272445_1002489_pt1 | contig 12617 bp, 14 predicted proteins | sample YNPCB0031_FD_194404 | JGI IMG/M metagenome (GOLD analysis project Ga0272445, IMG submission 194404) | Hot spring sediment microbial communities from Yellowstone National Park, WY, United States - YNP-CB-003-1 | ecosystem: Environmental > Aquatic > Thermal springs > Hot (42-90C) > Sediment... | reverse complement strand
TCATTGAGGCAATAGTTACCTTAAGAAGTGGATTAACGTTTGAGAAGGCTCATGAAGTAAGTATGGGGATAGAGGAGTCTATTAGGAGGGTTCTAGGAGAAGCTGAAGTAACAATACATATGGAGCCTAAGGATGTTGAAGACATAATATTAAAAATTAAAAATGTAGCTTTAGAGCACGATGAAGTTAGAGATGTGCATAGCATAAAGACTATATGTACTGGTGGGGGAATGCATGTAAGCCTTCATGTTGAGCTTGATCCTGAAATACCTCTTGAAAAAGCACATGAAAAAGCTGAAGCAATAGAGGGGAGGATACGTGAATACATAGGTAAAATATCAACAGTAACAATACATCTTGAGCCTAGTACTAACAGGGTTTTTAGGGAGGATAATGTAAAGGAGGATTTAGGATTGGTGGAAGCTATTAGAAAGATGGTTTTAAGACATTCTGAAGTAAGAAGAATAGGTAGGATAACAGCATTTACATATATGGGAAGAAAATACATCAATATATCATGCTCCCTTAACAGCAATCTTAAACTCAGTGAGGCGCATAGTATAACTACAAAAATAGAGAGAGATATTAAGAGGAAAATACGTAATTCAGAAATAACAATACATTCAGAACCATATACTAATAATAATTAACCTATAAAGTTACCACAGCTGAAGTATTAATCTCCAGCATTTATCTGAGGCTTACTGTAAGCCTCTACTAAATACAATATTATGCTCTAGTTTCCATCGAGTAAAGCTTATGTTTTGGCTAATTTTCTGTTTGAGATTTGTGGGAGAAGGGTGGCTTTATAGGGTCTGTTGTATCTCCTGTTGTGGGGGCTCTACAACTTTCCTTCTAAGGCAAACCATGAGAGAGGTCTTTACGATTTATAGTCTTTGGCGTGATGGGGTACAAGTACTTCGATGGGGTATATAAGAGGGCGTACAGAGTATTGATAGAAGGTCTTAATCGATTGTTTAAGGCTCTTCAAGCTTGGAAGTTAATAACTGCGAACTCAAAACTGTTGAGGCTAAGAGGCTTTTAAGACTTGGAAGGGGGAATTCACCTCTGATTAGAGGGAATGTGGGATTTAATATGCTAGGGGATTTTACGTGATATATGAGATGGGCTGCTGTATGGAGGTATTTGAACTTCTCTACATGAGCTAACGGCATGATGTAACCATCGTGGGGAGGGTAGGAGTTTAGTGGGGGTTTGGGCTGTATTGTCTTCTTGATGGAGGCTATATCGATGGAGGCTGGGCTAAGGAGTGGAGTATTTAGCTATAGGGAGGAATAGCATGGTAAGAAGCGGGATAGGAAAACTTACTACAGAATCCCGTAAAGGATGGGGAGGATTATAGAGACAGGACTCCAGCTTGAATAGTTTGAAGCAAAACTCATAAAAGCAACCTCAAAAAGAAGTCAAAATAATCCTATCCACACTATCCTCAACATATACCAAATGATGGAGAAATCGATGGGAACTGGGGTAGTATTATTTTTACTGTTTAAATCCATGTGCTATACATCATGTAAACATCTATGCCGCCATAAAACATACATCATCCCATCAATACTCAACCATAAACTAGCAGAGAAAAGTTTATAAATCTCCTGAAAAGCTCCTTTTGGATAATTTAGTGGGGTGTATAATATTGTTTGAAGAGGAGGAATGGGAAGAAGAGGAGCCGGAGGAATGGGAAGAAGAGGAATGGGAAGAAGAGGAATGGGAGGAGGAGTGGTAAATAAATAATATTTTTACATTTAGATGCTTCTATATATATATATGAACTATAAGAACATACATTGCTGGCTACAAATTTTATGCGTTAGCTTTATATTTCTAAGCTACTTATTTTATTGATGGCTGAAGTTGATTTAACCGAACTTGATGGTGTTGGACCATCAACAGCTCAAAAACTTAAGGATGCTGGATATACTACATATGAATCTATAGCTGTAGCATCGGTAAGGGAGCTTGCAGCATCAGCGGATATTCCGGAGTCTGTAGCTGCAAAAATAATTGCTTCAGCAAGGGAGAAGCTTGAAATCACATTCATGACGGCGGAGGAGCTTTTACAGAGGAGGAGCCAGATAATGAGGATTTCAACAGGATCAAAAAATCTAGATAACCTGCTAGGAGGAGGTATTGAGACAGGTAGCGTTACGGAGTTCTACGGCGAGTATGGTACGGGAAAAACTCAAATAGCCCATCAGCTCTGCGTTACAGTTCAGCTACCTCCAGAAAGGGGTGGGATAAACGGTAAGGCACTATACATAGATTCTGAGGGGACCTTTAGACCTGAAAGAATAATGCAGATAGCGAAATCCTTCGATTTAGATCCTATGAAGACTCTTAGAAACATAATTTATGCTAGAGCATATAATAGTGATCATCAAATGCTTCTTGCTGGACAGGTTAAAGACCTTCTTCAAAAAGAAAATATTAAGCTTGTAGTTATAGATAGTGTTACAGGACATTTTAGATCTGAGTATCCAGGTAGGGAAAGCCTAGCTATGAGACAGCAGAAACTTAATAGACATATGCATGAACTTAATAGAATAGCGGGAGCATACAATATAGCAGTATACGTAACAAATCAGGTTATGGCGAGACCGGATGTGTTCTGGGGTGATGCAACAGCACCTGTGGGAGGACATATATTAAGCCATGCATCAACCCATAGAATATATTTAAGGAAGAGTAAGGGGAATCTAAGAATAGCTAAAGTTACAGATTCACCATGCCTACCAGAAGCTGAAGCTGTATTCTCAATAACAGAGCAGGGAATTAGGGATCCTGAAAGATAATTACAGGCTAAGTTTAGCTGCTACAACATATATCTATGCATTTCTCGATCGAGAAAGCTAAGAATGCACAGATAAAACTTGCAGGTAGAGTTATTAGGGAGTGTAAGGTTAAAGACTTTAAGCATGTTGCAGGATTGGATGTAGCCTATAGTAATGGTAAAGGTATTGGAGCAGCTGTAATTATGGATAGAGACAACAACATTATTGATACTGGTATTAAGATCCTAGATGTAAAAGTCCCATATATACCTGGACTGCTTGCTTTTAGAGAGTTTCCATGCATGTATGGAGCATTAAAAAACGTTAAGAAAAGCTTCGACATCATTCTCGTCAACGGACAGGGATTAGCTCATCCACGTAGATTTGGTATTGCATGCCATATCGGAGTACTCTCCAACAAACCAACAATAGGTGTAGCTAGGAAAAAACTCTACGGTCAAGAAGTTAAAATCGAGGAAAACCTATATCAGATAGTTGATGAAGGAGAGGTAATAGGAGCATCCTTAAATGTGGAGACATTTAAAATCTACGTCAGCATCGGACACATGATAAGTCTTGAAGAATCCATTAGAGTAGTTAGGGAATTTATGAAAGGACACAATCTACCTGAACCTATTTACAATGCGCATGTATTAGCAACTGAAAAAGCTAGAAGCATAAAGCATAAATCACAACAAGCACATCTGAACCTAATATAGATTCAAAGAAAGAAATATAAATTATAATGATCATTGTATAGCTATGATTGAACACTACGATTTTGGTGAAATAACTATTAATGGTAAAAGGTATTTTCATGACCTAATAGTTTTTCATACTGGAAAGATTAAAGACAACTGGTGGAGGGTGGAGGGGCATCGTCTCAGCATAGAAGATATTAAAGATATCTTGAAGGATAAACCTGAGATACTTGTAATTGGTTCTGGCTACGATGGATTGATGAGGGTAGATAATAATGTAATTAAAACTCTTAAAGATGCAGGTATTGATGTTGTAGTTAAGAAAAGCGTTGAAGCATGTAAGGTTTATAATGAGTTAAAGACAAAGTCTAAGAAGGTTGCTCTTGCAATTCATCTAACATGCTAAACTTTAAATAACGAATTATTCTCAACAATCCCCTTAATCTTCAATATGGCTTCCCTCTTTTTAACTTCGTTTCCCTCATCATAGTCGATTTTATTCCTCTTTAACCATTCAATATGCTCACGATCCCTCTTCATAAATAAATGTTGAGCTACAGCTCTAGACTTCCTAAATCTTAAATCACATATAGGACATCTAAATATAAAATCAGGAACTACGTATTTTCCAGTCATGAGGACTACAATATAGGAATATATTTAAACTTTCCCATGGATTAGTATATGTGGTAGATTAAGATGCTGGATGTGATATGTTAAGTTGCAGGCTTCATCCTATCATCAAAACATATCAACAACTTATAAGTCTTTCCTGGATTATCCTCAAGCTTGAAGCTGATGAATAGCTAAATAATAGTTTGACGTACCTATCATCAAAAGGTTTAAATATAGTTTAGCTAGCAGTATTTAGGATGAGTTTACTTCACGTATTCATAACCGATAGAAGTATAGATAGTAGAAACAATCTTACTAGACATTTAACATCAATAGAATACGATAACATCTTTATAAACTTACCTAGGAGGTTTGAAAACATAATTAGGGACGCTGCTATTTCAAGAGATCCCAGCATGTTAAGTAAAACCATAAATCAAGAGTTTAAATCATGGCTTAGACTTACAGACCCCTTAACTAAATATCTTATACTTAAAACTCGACATCATCAAGGTATTTACTGTTTTGTAAGTGATGAGCTTTCTAAAAAGCTTAACCTACTAGCTTGGAAAACCTTAAGGGAAATTTTAAAAGTTAGGATTAGGGATAGGGTTGATGTGAAGAGCTGGAGAAGCATCATTACGGAGTATATTGAGCTATATAGGAGCTATGCTGAGAAGGATGCTGAATACATCGTTAGTAAATGTAGCGGTATTGATGTATGTTTAGATCCATACTATGAGCTTTTCGATTATTTAAAAGCTAACATTGATGTAAACGTCATAGACCTTAAAAGAGGAAGCCTACCGCTAGATAGCTTGCTTAGCCTGGCTAGGGAGAAAATGATGAATGGAGATGTGTTAGATGATGAATTGATAGAGAATCTTGTTAGAGAACATGTTAAATTCATTAGGGATGTTGAGGTTTACGGCTTCGATAACGCATACTCCACATGGATTAATAGAGACCAAAAGCCTAAATAGTATTAGACTAGCTTAGTGATTGTGGAGAAAATATTAAATAGTCCTACAGTTAAGAAAGCTCTACTCTACACTAGAGTTGACGATAGTGTTCAATGTAATACATGTGAAAGAAGATGCATAATTCCAGTAGGCAGCTGTGGATGGTGTGGAACTAGGATAAATATTGATGGGGAACTGTACACCATTGTTTATGGAGATATTAGCGGTCTGGAAAGTAGACCTATAGAAATTAAGCCATTCTACCATTACTGGCCAGGCTCAACATCCCTAACCTTCTCAACATGGTCATGTAATTTTAACTGTCCATGGTGTCAAAACAGCAGCCTATCAAGAGCTAAACCAAATATTAAATATGTAAACTATGTGGAACCCTATGAAATGGTTGATATTGCATTGAAGTACGGTGATGAGGGTTTATGCATAAGCTTTAATGAACCTACAATGCTCTTCGAGTACTCTATAGATGTTTTTAGAATTGGTAGTAGGAGAGGACTTTACTGCTGCTATGTTTCAAACGGATACATGACTATTGAAGCATTAAGAATGTTGGCGGAGTCCGGTCTAACTGGAATTAAAATAGATGTTAAGGGGGATAAGGAAGTTTATAGAAACTATATTGGTGGATGCGATGTTGATATTGTATGGAGGAACATTAGGGAGGCTAGAAGTATGGGGTTGCATGTTGAGGTTGTTAATCTAATAGTTACAGATGTTAACGATGATGAGGCATGTATACGTGAAATTGTTGAGAGACATATGAAGGAGGCAGGTCCAGAAACACCAATACACTTTACAAGATATTTCCCAGCATACAGATTCCATAATCCACCTACAAAAATAGAAACGTTAGAGAAAGCATATAGAATAGCTAAGGAGGCTGGAATATACTATCCATACATTGGAAATGTTCCAGGAAATCCATATGAAAATACTTACTGTCCAAACTGTAACTATACATTGATTAAGAGATACGGGTATAGAATCGTAAAATATGAGGTTATAGATAATAAATGCCCTAAATGCGGCTTCAAAATCCATATAGCTGGAAAATATATTAGGAAGTAGCTATAGCCATTTAATAATAATATCATCTACGCTAAGCCTACTTTTAGGTAAAGACTTAAATTCAGAATATCCTAGTGGTAGAAGTGCAACTATTACGTATCTATCTGGAATCTTAAGTATACTACGTATCCTGGAGGCATTAAACCTTCGAACCCAACATGTAGCTAAACCATAATCCACCGCTAATAGAGTTAAATGATCAATTATTACCGCTACATTAAGCATACAATTTAACAAACGAGCTAGCTTAACCTCATCCTCAGAGCATTTAGAGATATAATCCATTAAATCATCGACGCCAGGATTAATAATACCTAAGTCAACAAGAGTTTGAAAAGCGGAAAATAGATCCTCCCTTAGGTAAACCTCCATATCACCTAGGAAAACTAAAATCACAGGAGCTGATGCAATCCATTCCTGACCATAGGATGCTTCAGCAATCTCCCTCTTAACATTTTCATCTTCAACAACTATAATTCTCCATGGCTGAGCATTTTTACCTGAAGGAGCTAGCCTTACGATATTAAGCATTTCAATTAAAACATTCCTAGGTATCTTAATATTCCTAAAGCATCTTACACTACTTCTAGCACATATTACCTCCCTAATATTCATAAATAGGGCTTAAGCTAAAACTTAAAAAGATTACTATGCTAAATCACAGCATCCCATATTTAACACTTAAAGTTGGAGTTACTGATCTATTAGGATTCAAGCCTGCGAGTTATGTATCGTATTACAGAGAGGTGGTTTCAAAATATTTAAGTTTATCATATTCCATATCTCATATGTATTATTATGCTTGAATGTTGTGATTGCTGGAACATTATGGCTATTCTTCATATCTTATTATTGCTCTTCTGAATGTTTTAAGCCATGAGTTGAATCTCTCTACGGCTGACCTCATTACTTTATATTCCTCCTCATCATATGGTATTTGTCTCCTCCCATTTCTAGGGTTTACAGGTATATTTGCCTTAACTCCATCCTTCTCCAACCTATCCCTCACCTCATGTATTGTATGCTGAATCCCCATAAACTCTTCAGGCTTACTTTCATCTTATCGTTAGGTTGAACATCTTAGAGTCGTGGGTGTTTCCTGGACTGAGCGCTACGGCTATGGGCTTCGACCCCTCATCAACTATTACATGCACCTTTGTCCCCTTCCTATGCTGAATCCATCATATCCTACCTCTTCACCCCCTTTTAGCCTCCACGTTGTACTATCTATCGCTGCACGTTTACCTCATGGATGTTAGGAACTCAATTATCTTATCCCATACTCCAGCCTCTTGAAGTCTTCTAAGCAATCTCCAGCAGTTACGTACGATCCATATTTTCTAGGCATTTCACGCCACCTACAGCCAGTAGTAACAACATACAATATACCATTGATTAATGATCTATCATCGCTTAAAGCCCTCCTACCCCTCTTAGGCTTAGGTGGGAGGAAGGATGAAATAACACCACACTCCTCATCACTCAACTCACGAAACCCCATAACAAAATAAACAACAGAAAAATTAAATATTTTGAAACCACCTCAGAGTTTAACTTTATAGTTCTTAGATGGAGCATAGAGTCTTACCGTTCTGATCTAGTGTAGACTTTCATTCCTCCGCGAACGGTGAAGACAGTACATCCATCCATATCTTCCACCCACATATTGCCTCTAGGCATTTAGACATCCCTGCATTAATAGTGATACTGCACTGATAAGCTTTACATTAATAGAAGCCGTAGACAGCAGTTTCAAAATAGATGGATTTAAATAGATTTAATCCATAATTTTATGGATGGTGGCACGGACTATTGGATGATGCAGATGGCCTTGAGATGGAGACCTCCTCACATAGATGAACTCAGGCTGGAAACAGCTTAAAGGTGGGTTTGCTGACTGAGTTGGAGGATGATGCCGAGCCCTATGAGCCAGAAAGGGGGACAAGCCTGTTGATGAAGACTAAGAGCTATGTAAGTCTATTAAGACTACATAGCTCAGAACCCGTTTCTATACTCCGTTGTCAGAGCCTATCCAGCTTGAAGTCATAATCTAGCTTTAGACATCAGACCATGTATAAGTCCAATATTATGTTTAGGCTTATCAACATTCCAGGATTAGGTTATAAGTTTTCTTCTTTAGCTTATGTAAACAATGAGGTTTCCTACTAATATTAATGTAATTCGAATAGCTTGTTGTTGTACAAATGTATATTAGGTATATAGTGCTGTACATATAAATAGTAGAAATTGTTTCTTCAGATTCATTGAGAAAAGTACAGTTTTTCACTTAGCAGAAAAGTTTATAGTTTAGAAAACATTAACTCTCTCATATGAGTTTAGACTTATTCATTACTATAGGAGGTAGGGCTGGTGATGGAAGTTTCCTAATAGGGGATATATTGGCAAGAATATTTAGACTTACTGGTTATAACGTATTAACATATAGGGATTTTCCAAGTAATATTCGTGGATTACCAACATACTACTCAGTAAGAGTCTCGGATAAGCCTATATATGCGATTAAGGACTTTATAGATTATCTTGTAGCATTTGAATTTGAAGCAGTAGAATACCTTAAGAGGTACTGTAGTAGTAGCGCAGTAGTAATATATGATAATTCAATAAGAGATATTAGAGATGTAGGCATTGAAAGCTACGGCATACCTTTTAAGAAAATGTCTATTAACAATTTAGGTAGTGAACTCTTCAAAAACACTATTGCACTCGGTGTTTTAACCTATATTTTAGGTATTGATGAGAAGCATGTTCTCAACGTATTAATGAAGACATTTATGAATAGGGAAATTATGGATAAGAACATTAGAGCATATAAAATTGGTAGAGAATATGCCGTGGAAAACGTTAAGATTAGAAGAGAAATTGGTGGAGCCATAGGTGGAGGGGGATTCCTACTTAGCGGTAATGAGGCTATAGCCATAGGAGCTATAGTTGCCGGCTGTAGGTTCTACGCCGGGTATCCCATAACACCTGCAACTGAAATAATGGAGCTGCTTATAATGCATATGCCGAAGTATCAGGGTATAGCTATTCAAGCAGAGGATGAGATTGCAGCTATAAACATGGCTATTGGAGCATCATATGCTGGGTTGAGAGCTATGACGGCTACATCAGGTCCAGGATTCTCACTAATGACTGAATCATTATCACTTGCAGGAATGGTTGAGCTACCCGTAGTAATCATTTATGTACAGAGGGTAGGGCCAAGTACGGGAATTGCGACAAAGATGGAGCAGTCAGATACTCTTCAGGCACTATTTAGTGGTCATGGCGAATTTCCAAGAATCATCCTTACACCGGGAACTGTTGAGGAGGCTTTCTACATGACTGCTGAAGCGTTTAATCTAGCTGAGAAGATTCAGTGTCCAGTAATAGTCCTTATAGATCAATTCATAGCTCAAAATAGGGAAACAGTAAATACAATAGATCTTTCAAGAATTAGGATTGATAGAGGGAAGCTTATTACAAGTGAGGTTGTTGGCGATTATAAAAGATATGAAGTAACAGATGATGGAATATCTCCTAGAGCAATACCTCCAGTTAAGGGTGGAATATATTTAGCTAATAGTAATGAGCATGATGAGAAGGGATATACAGCTGAGGATCCGTGGATTAGGAAGATTATGGTTGATAAAAGGCTGAGAAAACTAGAAGTAGCTAGGAAAATTCTCGAAGAAGCTTTCCCACATAAGATCTACGGATGTAGAGATGGTAAAATAGCATTTATAGGCTACGGCTCAGTTCACGGAGTTATCCTTGAAGTAGTTGAAAGACTTAACGTTAAGGAGCCTAAAGCAAAGTATTTACAGCTAAGATATTTATGGCCATTCCCCTCAGAAAACGTTAACAAATTCATACATAATGCTGACAGAATATATGTTGTTGAACATAATGCTCAAGGACAGCTTAGCGAACTAGTTAAGTGGGCTACTGGTATTAGTGTTAGTAAAATACTGAAATATGATGGTAGAGCCTTCAGACCGTTGGATATCATGAAGGTGGTTGAAGATGGTTGATGAGAGAGAGTTCATTCTTAAAAATCCAGTATGGTGTCCTGGATGTGGTCACTACGCTGTTCTAACAGCACTTAGAAGAGCTGTAGTAAGAGTTGGATTAAAGCCTGAGGAGATAGTGCTTGTAACAGGTATTGGATGCTCAAGTAGATTTACAGATTTCTTCAGATCCTACGGTTTCCACGGAATACATGGAAGAGCGCTTCCAGCTGCTGTAGGGATAAAGCTGGCAAATCCAAGACTTAAAGTTATAGTTGCAAACGGGGATGGAGATACCTACGCCATAGGTATGAACCACTTCATACAGACAGCTAGAAGAAACATTGGAATAACACATATCGTAATGAACAATCAAGTATATGGATTAACTAAAGGACAATACAGCCCAACATCAGCTAGGGGATTCATATCATCAACAAGCCCTAGGGGAACTATTGAGAAACCAATAGATGGAGCTCTACTAGCCCTATCCGCAGGTGCAACGTATGTTGCAAGAGGGTTTTCAGGCAACATAGACCAGCTAACAAGACTTATAGAGGGTGGGCTAAGACATAGAGGATATGCTTTAATAGATGTTCTAAGCCCATGCGTAACATTTAATAAACTAAACACCTATGAATGGTTTAGGAGAAACATAGTAGATGTTGAGCAGATAAACCACAATCCATCAAGTAGGCTTGAAGCATTTAAAATGCTTTTAACATCAAGCAAGATACCTGTAGGCTTAATATATTGGAGTGAAGAGGAGGCCTTCGAGGAGCTTATAATAAACTCTATAGGGGGAATACCTATAGATGCTAACATATCGCTAGAAGAAAACAACTACGAAAGATTAATTAGGGATGTTGCTAATGTTTAAGAGGGATAATTTGAATAGGAAAAGCGACGAATCTATTACTGAGCTTAAGAAGGAAATAGCCCAGATCAAAATCGATCTGGAAGCCTTACTGAATACTCTAGAGAAATATAGCAGTATAGTTGAGAAGCAAACAGATATTCTAGATAAAGTATGCGAAAAACTCGATAAAATAACAAATACACTATGTAAAATACTTGGATTAAACGAGTACAGTAAAGACTCAAAATCCAATATATACATCTAATATTCAAACAGCTTCCTACCACACTTAATACATAAACTACCTGCATCTGACGGATTTGGATATCCACACCATCTGCAGTAGATTACATAGACCCCCGGCGGTGGGGGTATTAACAAATACCTTCTTGAAGACCTCCTATTTACAAATACGAATCGATTCAGCTGCTCCATATTTACCTTCTTCGCAGCTATGTATGCAAGTAAAGCCATAATAACACTATACGTAATAGAAATGATTAAATCAGTAACTGTTAGGCTTTCAGAATTAAACATGGCTCCAACAGCTGATATACTGATAAGTATTAGGCCAACAACTATAAGTAGGCGTTTCCCAATATATATAAATCCTAGTCCTGGAACTATAAAGTTAAGTATTGCTGCTAGTATTGGATTAACCCTCCTCATAACCCATCATCTTCAAGACCTTGTAGGCTTCCCTAAGCCCTTCAGCATCAACTTCACCTACCACAAGATCTATGAGCTTCTCCCTACTTCTTATAGATACTACGTCGCGATTCAGCCTAATCATTAAAACCTCAGGTTTAAGATATCCATTAAAGTTATTCATTAAGTCAAGGAGGTAGGCGCCAACATCAAGAATAGCAATGACATCGCCGACCTCAAGATATTTAGGTAATAGCCTATATTTAGGAAGAATAGGATTACCCTGAGACTCCCCCTGAAGATCATGAAATACATCATTACCATCGCAAAGAGGTCCCCCAATCCTATATTTACTAAGCTCTCTAGCATTAGCTTTATTTACTGAAGCTATCTCATAGTACCATCTTAAAACTCTAACACTATTTAAAACATTCCATCCAGCATCTATAATTAACCATTTCTCACCATTTTTCAATTTAATAGCTTCAATAGATGATAGGAGGAGGGAGGTGTTTGCAATAATTCTTCTCCCAGGTTCAAGATATACTTCAACATCGCCAATATTCCTCCTTAAAGTATCTGTTACAAGCTTAACTATTTCATGATCGAATACTGAGGGCTTAAAAATTGGAGGAATGTCTTGAGCTTCATGAGCATAATCCACGGGCAGTCCACCTCCAAGATTTATATGGTTAAGCTTAATTCCCCTACTCTCAATCATGCTGTATATTGATGAAAGAAATTCAGCAGACTTAATCCATGAGTCTAAACATGTATTCTGGCTACCTATATGTGCATGTAAGCCGATAAGATTTATATATCTAGATTTCAGTATGAAGTCTATAAGACCGTCAATATCCCTCACATCAACACCGAACTTCGTACCCGTACTCCTAATAGCAATACCACTACTCTTAACCGGTACATCTAAACGTAGAGCAATA
>Ga0272445_1002481_pt1 | contig 12646 bp, 10 predicted proteins | sample YNPCB0031_FD_194404 | JGI IMG/M metagenome (GOLD analysis project Ga0272445, IMG submission 194404) | Hot spring sediment microbial communities from Yellowstone National Park, WY, United States - YNP-CB-003-1 | ecosystem: Environmental > Aquatic > Thermal springs > Hot (42-90C) > Sediment... | reverse complement strand
CGTAGCTGAACATATGTACAGTTGCGAAGTTTCTTTGAAATTTTCTGGCGCAACAATAAATTTTCCGATACATAGGAAATACATAGGAAAACCTGCTACTAGATTGCAAAGGTGTTGAAGGCTTGGAGTTAAGAGCCCCATGCATATATCGGTCTTATGCTATTAAAAATTAAGCGATTCCTTTGCTTTTTGCCCACTCTACAACTTCAGGTTCAGTCATCACAACTACGCGAACTATGGGTCGCGCTTCATAAATCCACTTGACTGTTCTCTTTATTAGCTCGTTCCAAATAGCCTCGTCCTTTGCGTTTCTCCACTTTGTGCCTTTATTTCTCATTTTTGCCAAGTTCTCTTCCGATATAACAATAACACTCATAGGGGCCCCTAGGTCGTTTAGATTTGCTATGCTTCCCTTCAATGCGCGCGCATACCGCTAGTCACTGTTGAGGACTGCCGGAGCTGTCCGCTGCTCAGCCACTGCCAAGCCGCCTGTGTAGGCTTCAGAAACCTTTGCAGAAGGGCCGGAATTGGCTGTTAGAAAGCTTCTATGGCTTTTAATCGCCATACTGCTTTGCTTGCTATTGCTTCCGTTAATCGCCATTGGCCTAACATTCCTTGGGTTGCTTGCGTTGTTAGCGTTGCCTTCAGCCTATCCGCTTGCTGGAGCTGTTCTCATAGCCCTTAGAATACTGCTCATAATAATCGGAGCCATTACCACTTTAAAGTAGAATGCGTTTTCATAAAGTGGAAGGATAGGCAACTTAATGCACGATAGGGCTTTCAACCCATGAGATTACCCGCCAACAATCGAAGAATTTGAGGAAGTTTGGAGGTTCTGGCGCAGACGGCAATAGTTACACATAGAAGATTTTTCCGTAAATTTTAAGCCAACTTAGGAATAATATTAAGTTTTGCTTTAGGAAGGAGGGGAAGAAGATGAAGAAAATATTAGAAATATTAGTATTAACTTCAACATTAGTTTTGTTTGCTTTCGCTGCCATGCTCATTTCTTCAGCGAGGACGAATACAGATCAAAACTCAATAGAAGCATCTTCTGGTGCCACGTTTTCTGCGACGCCTTTTTCGGAGAATGTCAGTCCAATTAAAACCTTGGTTGAACCGAGCGTTTCCAAAGTTATACCAATTGAGATTGTTGGAAATCCAACAGGCTCAGCATCCAACCCTCCGCTTTGGCCATATATTTTCACGAGTGCTGGATGTGGGTTGGCGATCTTAACGGCTTTCGCTATTAGAAAGAGAAAAAATAAATTAATAAGGTTTCGATACTTAAGTTTACTGTTTCTTGTAAACCTTATTCTATTGACTTCGAGTGTTCATGCGGAAGAAACTTTAACTGTTAGCCGCTGGAATTTGGATGCCATAGGTGTGAACGTTCCTATGATTGGAAGAGACTCTGTTGATTCAGTTGGTAATGTATGGTTCGGTGATTTTTACAGCAACCGCATTGGAGTCCTTAATCCGTTAACTGGCGAAGTTAAATTATGGGTTACTCCAGAAGCTAACAATCGAATAGCAACAATCTCCATCGATAAAAACGATAAAGTATGGTTTATAGATACAGCCAGCAGGAGAATCGGCCGTTTCGATCCTTCAACAAATATGTTCACTCTCTGGCCAGTTTCCGGTCTTATTTATGCCTATTTTGATTTCATATGGCCTTTTGCGTTGCCTATCATTTCTTTTGATTCTAATGGATATGTTTACTTCCCCTTAAATTCAACAAATGGAATAGCTCGGCTTAATGCTATAACCAACGAGTTGACAGAGTGGCCAATACCAACGCAAAATAGTGGCCCAGCTTGGACTATGGTTGATAAAAATGACAATGTATGGTTTTTGGAATATTTTGGCAACAAAATTGCTTGCTTAAACCCATTCACTAACGAAATTACTGAATGGCCAATACCAACAGCAGATTCGCGGCCTCAAGGGTTATATGTAATAGGAACGCAAGTATTCTTTACCGAATGGAAAAAAATTGGTTGTCTCAACCCTGTTACTAATGAAGTAACCGAGTGGTATTTAGACTGGTTAGGGCAATACTATGCGTCCGGGATAATCATTGATTCATCTGGCAATGCTTGGTTTAGAACAGAAGGATGGTTGCTAAAACTCTCCCCCAGCAATATCTTCACTTACTGGTTAATTTCAAGTTGGTGTGGCTGGGGCGTCACACTTTCTGTTGATCGGAATGGAATCTCAGGAGGAATTTATACTGTTGGTTATCGAAGGACTGGATGGCCTCTTCCAGCTTGGGGACCATACGGCGACATCGTGCGATTTCAGCCTTTAACCACATAAGTTGCCAAGATATCTACTAAATATTTTGTTCTTTAACGCTTTGCCCTCTAAAGACTCTTCCAGAGCATCGGTTATTGGTTCAAATGGTAAGTTGTATCAGAGCCATAACACCCGCTAAATAGCAAATCCTCATATACACAAAGCTATGATAGTGCAGACAACCGTTATAGAGGATTTTTCCATAAATTTTAAGCCAACTTTCAATAATTATTTAGTTTAAAGAGGGGAAAGAAGATGAAGAAAATATTAGTATTAACTTTAATAGCAATAATGGTTGCTTTCATTATCATGTTCGTTCCTTTTGCGAAAGCTTATTCAGAACCGAACTCAACCGGTGCCTCAGTTTCGATAACACCTACTACAGGGCAAGTAAACTTTGCTAAAACTATAGTTAATCCGACAACTTCTAAAGTCGAACCAATAAAGGTTGCGGCAACACCTGAAAATTCAAGTACTCAAACTGTACCTTGGACATATATTGCCATCGTTTTTTTTGCCACAATAGTAATTACAACCGCATTCACCTTCAACATCCGAAAGCGGCACAGAGTTTTCCGATTTCGACATTTTAGCGCAATGCTACTTTTGAGTCTATTTTTTGCGTTACCGACTTATGGCTATGGAGATGTAAGTCTTAACATGACAAAATGGGATTTAAGCGCCGATCCCTCGTGGGGCAACCTAAACATTATTATCATTCGGGACTCCGTGGATTCGTCAGGTAATATATGGTTTGTAGGCCATGATTGGCGCCAGCAGACCAGCAAAATTGGCCGGCTAAACCCCACAACGAATGAGGTGACAACATGGGCGCCTCCTAAACTGGGATATTGCACAGCAATTACGACATTAACTGTTGATGAAACAGATAAAGTCTGGTTTGTAGACAGTTTTAATAATTACACTGGTCAGCTGGACCCGGCGACTAATTTTTTCACAATTTGGTCAATCCCAGGAATAGGCGGAGCGTCGGTCATAGTTTCAAGCGATTCTATGGGTAATGTTTACATTCCAGAATATTTCTCCAATAAAATAGGGCGCATCAATTTTATGACTAACGAGTTGACAGAGTGGACAATACCAACGGTTGATAGTGGGCCATATTGTGTGGATGTAGGTGCAGATGGTAGCGTTTGGTTCACAGAATATTATGGCAACAAAATAGGACGCCTCAATCCCATAACGAACGAGATGACTGAGTGGACAGTACCAACTTCCAACTCGAAACCAACGGGACTGGATGCTTGTGGAGGTTTCATATACTTTGTTGAAACTTCTGCAGGAAAAATAGGTCGCCTAAACCCAAACACCAACGAAATAACAGAGTGGTATGTAAATGGTTATTGGGGCTCTCCTCCGATAGGAATATTTGTGGATTTAAGCGCTAATGTTTGGTTCGTCAGTTCAGTCTATTTATTAAAATTAGGTGCCGATAATACACTTACATATTGGGGTACAAATAATGAGTATTCGCATGGAGCCACCGTTGACACAAAGGTAAACATCGGCGACGTATATATAGGCACATACAGCTTCTCTGGTTATCTTTTAGCTTGGACCCGTACGGATATTCGACGCTTTCGTCCAACACCATGAGCCGAAAGGAGCCGATGATAATATGTACCTTCGACGTAGCCTAAGGGCACATTGTGTTTTAATACTATGCGCTATAATGATCACTTCGTCATTAACGTCCGTTTTAGCCGAGACCGTGATAGGTCCAGTTCCACCCTCCTCAACTATAGTCCCCGTTGAAACTACAAGTGTAACTGGAAGCTCAACGGTGTCCGTTTATAAAGTTACCCCCTCTACGGAATCAGTTGATGGCTCAAGCACCATTTCTTCGACAATCATAACATCCTCAACGACTGAATTAGAGGGGACAGCTACACTTTCAGTTTATACAATTTCACCATCAATAACGAATGTAAGTGGCGTCGCAACAGAACCTGTAAAACCAACTACAGAAACAGTAACACCGTGTATATACACTATTTTGCCAATCGCTCTGCAGATTAACCCATTAACTGGTAAGACCAAAATCATGCCAGATATAAACACGGTTCAACAAGTTACAACCACGTTAACACCAATCGTTGGTATTGCAAAAGTTACGATAACAAAACAGTCGGCGGCGCCGACAACATTCATTAACACGCCAATTGTGGGCACGGTTAAGGTTACACCAACCTTAACAGTCCCACCTCCACCGCCTCCCCACGATACGAATCCCCCCTCGATTGTGCAAGATTTTAGTGCTTCTGATATGGAAAATAGGCGAGCGACGCTACGTTGGACTAATCCCTCAGATTCGGACTTGGCAGAGGTAATAGTTCTACGTAAAATGGGCGAGTTTCCAAATAACCACTTGGATGGAGACGTAATTTATCGTAACACTTCGCCCTTGCCCGGTGACCATGTAGAATATACGGATAATTGGGTTGTTAACGGAAGAGTTTACTTCTACGCCGTTTTTAGCAGGGACTCCTCAGGTAACTGGAATGATATGGTTGAGGAGGGCAAAAATGCTGATACAGCCCGTCCGTTGAATCCAAATAATAAGTCTCCTAAAGCATCTTTCGAATATTATCCAACCGAACCAAAGGTTGGCAAGCCCATATACTTTGACGCTTCAGACTCTTCCGATGAGGATGGATGGATAGCTCTCTATGAATGGGACTGGGACGGTGATGGAGAGTATGACTGGTTTACAAATAACGCTGAAGTTACATTCATTTATAGTAAAAGTGGAACCTACCGTGTTGGGCTAAGAGTTACAGATAATGATGGCGCAACATCAAGCATGACCTCAGAGGTCAAAGTTGCAGAATGGCATTTTTGGGATAAGCTTTCAGACGAATATCCCGGTAAATACGTGAAAAAACTTACGGATGAAGAGTACCAATACATTCTGAACGAGCTATACATCTTCACCCTTGAAAACAGAGATAAAGTCGCAGAATTTAGCGGGTGGTTTAACAAAGAGGATGAAGAGATCGGTGAATATTTCTCAAAAATTCCCTATCAAACGATTAGAGACGCACTCGATATAGAGATGGATCCTGAAGGCAGTCCCGGACTCACTTACGGAATATACATTCTAAACGCCCTTCAAGAAATGAATAAAGTGGAATTAGTTTGGACGGGCCAATACGCTCCTGCCTCAGTAGAATTTTTCTCGTATTTGTTAGAGACAAACACAAAATGGACTACCGATAGAACAGCAGAAGAATTGTGTGAACGGGTTTTAGATATCCTTATCGAACTTATCGGCGAAAAAGCACCCACACTAAGTGTTGGCATGAGCATAACTCTCTTAGTTCCAGACTGCCTTGAAATAGGAATAGCAATCGCGAAACTTATTCAAACACTGTATTATAACTCTTTGCGTTGGTATCTTGAGCGTCGCTATTATGACGGATTAAGCCACGAAGAAGCATGGAAAGAGGTTGATCCGACCCAGACCCGGGAGGCTCTATTACAGGATTATCATATACCCACAAAGGATCCAAAACGTCTTGCTGTAATATCAAACACCTTTAAGCGTTTATATGAAACTTATGGGCAACATTTGGGGAATTTGAAAGCATTCCAAAAAGAGGCAAAGAAAAATCTTCGTGTTTTGTTACAAAATGTCCTTAAGACTACATCCCCAGTCGGACATATTCTCGTTGAACCCCATAGCCCTATTGAAATTAGAGTTTATGACACATACGGAAATATAACAGGCATAATAAACGGTCAGCTATATGAACAAATACCCCACTCAGCATGCGACAACGAAACAGGAACCATTGTAATCTTCTCGCCACCAAGTGGATGCTATTACCAAATTGTAGGTCAAGATTACGGTACCTATAGTGTTGAAATAGTCTCGTTCGAAAACGGAACCATCGTATCATTTATAGCAAGAGACATTCCAACCGCACCGGGCGCGACACATCAATACATAGTGAATTGGGATGTCCTTTCGCTGAGCGGAGAAGGCGTTACCGTCTTAGTGGATTACAACGGTGACGGCGTTTTCGAGCAAATATTCACCTCAGATAATGAGCTTAACCATGACGAATTTATGTTGCAGACAGCTACAGCTATAGATATCGAGCCTGACGTATTAAACTTGAAGAGCAAAGGCAGGTGGATTACAGCCTATATCGAGTTTCCAAAAGGCTACAATGTCAGCGATATTAACATTTCATCCATACTATTGAACGGCACAATTCCTGTGGATATGAGTGCTCCAATAGCCGTTGGAGACTATGACAGTGATGGCATTCCAGACTTAATGGTCAAATTTAACAGGACGGCTGTCTGCCAGCTCATATTATCTAAGGGCGTAATGCTCGGCAACGTAACACTAACGGTGTCTGGAAAACTCTATGATGGAACGGAGTTTGAGGGGTGCGACACCATTCGCGTTAGGATGCCTGGAGACATAAACATGGACGGAAAGGTCGACATGAAAGACATATCAATAATATGCAAAGCATTCGGCTCCCTCCCCAACCATCCAAGATGGAACCCCATTGCAGACGAAAACGAAGACAACAAAATAGACATATTTGACATAGCACTAACATGCAGAAACTACGGAAAAGAATACAAATGACAATTAGCATAAACTCCTCTTTTTCTTTTAGCCAATCCAGCTAAGTGCAGTTAAACGTCCATTAAACTTCAAGCCAAAACTTCATTCAGAAGGCGATAACATTATTGCGGATATTTTCTCCTTCCTGCTCTTCAACAGCTTTCCTCATCAAATCCATTAAAGCCTCGCTTATACCGCCCGGATAGAAGGGCTTAACAACATATCGTAGAATTCGCGCAGCAAATCCTCTGAGATATCTAATGGTTAAATTTACATGCGTCACCATCCTAGTTATTCGACTCCCATTCATTCGCCTCGCCACGTCTCTATATCCCATCTTGTTTAAAGTCTTGAGCTCTGGAAATCCAAACCTAGCCTTTCTTATGCGCATGATTCTCAAGCCTACCGATGTCCATTATTGCCCTCTTTACAAGGTCGCTTATATTCATGTTTAGGCTGAATGAAAGTTGCTTGAGTTTCTCAAATTCTGCCGTTGTTACATATGCTTGAACCCGGGCTGGAGAGTTAAGCTTAAGCAGGGGAGGTTCAAGCCTAATTCTGTGGAGGGGGAACCCGTGTGGAAGCGCTTGACAAAGACTTAGAAGATCAAGAGCAGAAATTCTATTCAAATTTTATCAGCCTTGCAAAAAAGCGGAGAAAAAAGCTCAAAGTTGTTATGGAAATGTTGCCCGAGGAATGCCGTTTCGAGGTCTTAAAATTCGCATCCAATGCCAGTTACCGCGACATTATATGCCTATACAACGACATCAACAGAGGCTGCCCAGTAAACCTACAATGGAGAACAACATATCTAAAGGAAAGAACCCAAACGTTAGATTACCGTGTACCAGAAACAACAATGGCCCTCTTCTATGATCAATGCAGAAAGCTGAACCTCGATCCTTATGAAACTTTCGTTAAATTATTAAACCGGATTGTTTTAGAAAACAAACTTGAATATCTAAATGTTTAAAATTTAAAATTTCTAACGCACTATCATACGTTGCTGATAACAAATAATAATGAAAAAAGACTGTGAGAACTATTCTTTGGCTTTATATTAATGTCCTAAGTGAATAAAGAAAACAAAACGAGTGGATCCAACCCTACTCAAGCGAATAAAATGTGTATAAAAGCGATAAAATGTTGCTTGAAGCGATTAAAATATCCCGCGATATTAGATGCACTTTTAAAACACCCTTTTTTATTAAGACATTTTTGTTACATTATGCCAATTTAATTATAGGTAATGATAATTCAAAACCTATTTTCTATCAATTTACGTCAATTTATGTCTTCAAATGATTCAAAATGATTTCTAATCGTTTTTCGGCCGGTATTATTTCGTCGCCAATTACAAATCCGCATTTTCTGCAGACATTTTCGTAGCCTTCTTCAGCAACGTCAAAGCTGTAACAGTTTGGACACACTAACTTTTCTAAATTGCATTCTACCAAGAGTTTATTTAGAACTAAAATGCCCCAAAGTTTGAGTATTGGTATTTCATTCCATTGAGGCATTATTTTTAGTATTTCTTGGCTTTCTGAAAGCTTTACGAGTTTATCTAATTTAGAATGGAAATTTTCAACGGGTTGGACAAGCTCTTCTAAAAATATTTTTCTTCTCTTAAGTTCGTTTTTAGCAAATTCCTTAATTTTGGCTTTTGTCTCCCTTATTTCCTTAGGGTTCGGTTTCCACGTATAACGTAACCATTTCCACCTAATTTGCTTAGAGATTTCGTAGAACGTTTTGTTTTTCGCTCTCCTCTTGCTGACAAGTCCTTCTTTGACCAGAAACTTTAAGCGCGTAGCTAGAGTGTTTCGATGAAGTCTAGTAGCCTTGCGCAAATCTTCAAAATATCTCGGTCCGTCATATAGAGCATCGTAAATACGCCTGTAACTTTTGTATGAGGCGTTCTTAGGCCTAGGCACAACCGTACTAAAAAACTGCAACTTTAAAAACGTTTGCCCTAATTATCGGGGTGCAAACAATGTCAACGTCGGTTGTGTTTGCCCGAATGAAAAGGGAAGATGTTGCACTTCTCAAGAAGATTTGTGAGGCCAGAGGAGAAGACGTTTCAGACTTTATAAGACGAGCAGTGTACAAGGAGCTTGCAGCTCTCAGTTTTCTCTCTGAGGAGAAAAAGAAGGCTTTGGGCGTTCAAACCGACACAGGCAAAACAAGTGGGTTAGAGCACACTGGCGAGAGAAGGGGTTTTCAACACTAGAGTTGATAGAGGGTTCAACTATGGACTTGCCGAGGGTTCCGCCATTTAATACGGATGCAGTGCCTGTGGAACTGAAGCAGCGGCGCCAGTGGATATGCTGGCGGTTCGATTTAAACGAGGACGGCAAAATAACCAAGGTTCCTGTGGCTCCATGGGTGACTGGCGACTTGCGCAGGGTAAGCGCCACCGACCCAAACAACATCACCGACTTTGAAACAGCTGTATCGTACGCCCGTAAACACGCCATAGGCATAGGCTTCGCGTTTTTCAAAGGCGCTGGAATCGTAGGCATCGACCTTGATAAACTGGATCAACTAGGCGAAGAAGAAGCACAGCAGTATATTAAAACGGCTAACAGCTACGCTGAGTACTCCCCAAGCGGTAAAGGCGTACACATCTACGGCTACGGTGAGCTGAAGAAGGCGATTAAAAAAGCGGGTATAGAGGTCTACGGTGACGCGCGGTTTTTTACGGTTACAGGCAACCATGTTGAAGGCACCCCCATGACTTTAGGCAACATTCAACCACTGTTGGATGAGCTTATGGCAAAGTATGGTGAAGACCCCACGGTTTCCGTCACTGTGGAGGCTAGGTCGCATCCTAAAGGCGGCTGGGAAGACTACGTCAACCGGCTCGGCTACACGTTGAAGAAGATTCGAGAGAAGGACAAGGTTTTAGACGAGTATTTGAGTGGCGGTCTGGCCGGTAAGCCGAGCGACTCAGAGGCTGACATGGGAACTCTTGAACGCCTACTTTTCTGGGGTTACGAGCCTGATGAGGCTGTGGCTATACTTAAAAAGTACCGTTGGCGTGAAAAGCTGGAAAGACGCGACTACATTGAAGGCATGCTTAAAAAGCTGTTGCCTGTGCATGAAACAGCCAAGCCTAAAACTTCGCCACCCATTACATTGCCTCCGGCAAGTGAGATCAGCGAAACCTTCACTTTCACGGGAGATAGGACATTTAGGGGGCGCGTGCAGGTTGGCGCTTTAACAACGCCTTTAAGCCGTTTCATGCGTTTACGGTTTAAGTGCAAGGATCCGGGCGAATGCAAAGTTGCAGATTGTCCCCTGTGTAAGGGTTTAATTCTCAGCGTGGATGATGCTAAACGCTTCGACCCCTCAGCCTTCGCAACCTACTTTGACACAAACAACCCGGTAGACGCCCTCAGCGTGTACGCTGAGAAACGTGCTTTCAGCCGCTGTGCGGAATGGCGTAAAAAGGTGATTTACCGGGGGCGAGACGAGAGGGCTGTTACAGGCGCCCTAGTGTACGATTTGACGGGTCGCGAGGGTCGAGCCTGGTTCATACATGGTGAGCGTTGCGATTTGAAGCGCGCGCCGAACTGGATTATTGCGGAGGGCTGGCTTTGTCGCGGCTACAAAGGCCGCATAGGCGTGCTTGTTCAGGCTTTTGTAAGCGAAAGCGAGGTTATGGCGCCTCCGGCTGAAGAGGTTGAGAAGGCTAGGGCTGTGCTTAAGGCGGTTACGAAGGTGGACAACGGGCTGGAAGGATCCGCTGTATGGCACATTGCGGAACTGTTAAGGCGCAAGGTGAACGCGAAAGGTGAAGAGGTGAAAAAGGGTTTTACAGCCGACCTGTTGCTGGTTGCCAGCCCCGTTTGGGTGAAGACGCCTGAAAGCAGTGACCGAGAGCTTGGCGCCACCATATGCGAGCTTGGACCAAGCACCAACTACAAAAGCCAGCGGGCGCGTTTCCTTGTGGAGTGGCTTGGCGCCGGCAAATATTTACGCGGGCGAAAAACTGAGGCGGGTTTAACTGCGGGCCTCGAGAAGGTTGAGGGGCTGGGCTGGGTTGCTAAGAAGGGCGCTTTGCCTTCAGCCGACTTGAGCTTTATAATCGTGGATAATGCGCCGCCCCACGCCTTAGACGAACAAATCGAGTCGCGTAGAGACGGCATTGTAAGCATGGCAGGCATAAAAAGCATGGAGATATGGGCTCGGACACGGCTTAAGCTACTCAACAACCCACTTCAACCCTTCGATGAGCTTGTGTATAAATGTGTTAGCCTGAAAATGTTTGACAGCAAGCTTATCGCCCGCATGGCTTTCGCCATTTACACGTACGGCGTCAACATTGAAGATCGCTATGACCCTTCGATTTCCAGTTTAACGGCTGAAGAGGAAGCGGTGCTTGAAGCTGCACGCACGGTTTTACGCTGGAACCTGAGCCAGGAAACAACTTACACGGTGCCGCTTAGCCTGTGGCCTAAAATCATGGAGTTCAGCAAACAGCTTGAATTGAAATACGGATGCGAGGATATACCGTTGCTGTTGCGCAACATCCCATACAAACTCGCCGTCCTCGCGTATAGTTTCGCGTTGCTCGAAGGCGAAACTGAGCCATCTGAAAGGCATTATAAACTTGCGAAAGATTGGCTTGACTTCTGCGCCCGCGACATTGATCTTGACAAGTACGCTGAAGTGCAGAGGTCCCTGCGGAACTTGAGCGATGAAGAGTACAGTAAAATCTGCAAGGTTGTGGAGGAAGACATAGCTAAAGACTTGAAGGAGCACGGCGGCGAACGCGAGGACAGCTACCTCTATAGGTTGATGGATTACCTTGTTAAACATGGAACCGCCCGATGTGATGAGCTTGCAGCCTACTTGGAAGTTGACAACCGAACCGTAATGCGTAAAGCCCAACTGCTTAAAGGTTTAGGGCTGTTGCGAAGCAGCAAAAACGGCTACGCCTACACTCCTAAAGGCGTCCGATTTATTAAAAGGTGGCATCCACACGTCACCGACGTCACTGATGTCACCAATTTTAAGGGTCACACATGTGTTGAGGGCGCTCCTGAAACGTCTTTGACCCCTGAAAGGGGTGACATCAACGACATGAGTGACACGAACAAGCAACAATGCGAGCGCTGCGGCTGTCTAGCAACCACGCGCATAGTTCGTGTGGACGGAGTGCATTGGCTTTGCGGCAAATGTTTGGCAGATTGGGAGGGAAAGTTATAACAAAAGGTGAGCCGACGTTGTCCAACAAGAAAAGAAAGCTTAACCATTTGTTGCAATGGGACAGTAACACTCCCACCGTGCTCATGGAAAAGCTTGAAGAGATGAAAAAGCGCATCGGCTTTGGCTATGAGGTTAAAGTTGAATGGCAACCGGGTAAAGCTAAATTTAGAGACGGAAAACCCCTAGAAGAGGAGGTCATAGGAAATACGATCATCATATATTCTGAAGATCAGTCCAAAGCTGAAGAACTGCTGGCCCATGGTTTCGCAGAGTGGCTCCTAAACCAAAACACAAAGCGATATAGACTACTCATCAACAAGTTAATAGAGCTCTTCGAACAAATCCAATATGAGGAAAAAGAAAAAATAGTGGATGCCGTATCAAAGTTAATTAGTCGAGTAGGAAATTGTAAGACGATAGTTAGGGGATAATTGCGGGGTTGCCCTAGCCTGGTAGGGGGCAGGCCTGCTAAGCCTGTGGCCGGTTTCGGCCGCGCGGGTTCAAATACCGCACCCCGCGCCACCG
>Ga0272445_1002480_pt1 | contig 12649 bp, 12 predicted proteins | sample YNPCB0031_FD_194404 | JGI IMG/M metagenome (GOLD analysis project Ga0272445, IMG submission 194404) | Hot spring sediment microbial communities from Yellowstone National Park, WY, United States - YNP-CB-003-1 | ecosystem: Environmental > Aquatic > Thermal springs > Hot (42-90C) > Sediment... | reverse complement strand
TTATCATTTTCGCCGAACTGCCCAAGTGGCCCGCTCAGGGGTAGTAGTGCTCCGATCGGAACTTCTCCGGATAGCCCTCCCGCGGCGGTTCCCGGCATCGTAATCGTCGTGGTGCTGACAATTGTTTTTGTTTCTCCAGCTACTGTTACCGTCTCCACAGATGCTCCCACCGTTACTGTTCTGGTTTCCGTGACCGTTTTGATCGTTGGAGTTGGTGGAGGCGTTACGTACGGTGTTACTACCATTCCCACGCCGATGCCGATTATCAGCATCACGACTGCCAAGACCACTGCTATGGCCCTGCTAACACCTAGCATCATCCCTCCTCTCACCTCTTTTTGCTAAGACAATTCACTGATGCTTATAAGATTTTAGCGGGATTATAGCCCTTAGAGCTGTTTGGCAGATCATTATTGCGACATCGTTAAAAGCCTGTTTAAATCGGGTTAGGGGGGCGCGTGGGGCATGAGCATCCCGCTACTGAGGGACGCGATAATATTCGCCTCAATGCTGACTATGCTGAGCACGGGCCTAACCTTGACATATATGACCACTAAGGTCCCTAATTTCGCGCATGGAAACTTTGCAGCGATAAATGCCTACTTCACGCTCATCATAGCTAAGCTCCTCAACATCAACCCATATGTTGGGACTGTGACGGGGTTCTTCTTGGGGGGCGGGATAGCCCTAGCGCTCTACCTCCTCATATTGAAGCCCCTCTTGGATAGGGAGGCGAACTACATAATCCTCATGGTGGCGACGATAGCCTACGATATGATGCTTCTCTCGATAATCAATATAGTCGCCGATTACCTCAGCAGGGTCTATAAGATAACGTCGAGGCTCTTCCAGCTAAGGGAGTGGGGTTATGGCATCGAGATACTAGGCCAGCCCTCCATCTTCATTGTGGCCCCACTCGTCGCAGCCATAATGGTTATATCCCTATATCTGTTCCTGAATAAGACTAAGTTTGGCATCGCGATGCGGGCCGCGATAGATAACCCGGCGCTCGCAGAGACTATAGGGATAAACGTGAACCTCACATATGCTGTTTCATGGTTCATATCGGGCGGGCTCGCGGGGATCGGCGGCGCATTAGCCCCACTCCACGTAACTTGCAACACGGACACCGGGACCAAGCTCCTGATAAGCATCTTCGCGGCCAGCATAGTCGGTGGGTTCATGAACATTTATGGGGCATTCTTAGGAGGCTTCCTGATAGGCTTGGCGGAGGTGCTTGGAACAGGCTATCTAGCGATACAGTTAGGCTCTTGGATAGTCCCCTACCGCCCTATAATACCGTTGATCTTAATGGCACTGACTCTGCTCTTCGCGCCACAGGGGCTGACCGGCATCAACTGGTCTAGAATCTTCAGGAGAGGAAGAACATGATCGAGCTATCCACGATCTCGATCTTCTTAACGAACCTGATAATCCTGATCGGGATATTCATCATAATTTCCCTGAGCCTAAACCTCGAATACGGCTATGCGGGGATACCTAACTTCGGCAAGCTCCTCGCCGTAGCCGGCGGCGCATATTTCGTCGGAGCGGTCTCCGGGAGGGTCCTAGCCCTAGCGTATGGTCAGCCCGCGGGCCTTGGCTATATCGAAAAGAACCTCGAGGTGATAGGATTCCTGAATAATGCCCTCTCATCATCCCCCCTCCAGTCCATAGGTTTCCTAGTCCTCTCAATAATCGGTGCGGCCTTCTTCGGCGGCTTACTGGGCTATGTCGCTTCATATCCCGCGATAAGGCTTCGTGGGGACTACCTAGCGATAACCCTACTAGCCATGGGCGAGATAATCTGGGTTATAGCGGATAACTGGCAGCCCCTCATCGGCGGCTCCATGGGCGTCAGGATACCGGATCCATTCAGGTGGATTGGGAGCCAGTATAGACCCCTTGCAGTCCTATTAACAGTCTTGATAACAGCGGCCATAATCTTCCTCTATCTCCAATATCTTGGGAGATCGCCGCTTGGCAGGGTTCTGAAAGCAATGAGGGAGAATGAGCTCTCGGCCAGCGTCCATGGTAAGGACGTAGTTAAGCTCAGGACTAAGACGCTCATCGTGGGCTTCGCGATCGCGGCGATCAGCGGCGCGCTGAACTCCCTCTGGACCGTGAGCGTGTCGCCCAAGGACTTCGAGAGGGTTAGGCATACATTCATGCCATGGGTCATGGTAATAATCGGGGGTGCCGGAAACAACATTGGAGCTGTGATCGGCGCCATAATTTTTGTAACCCTCAGGGAGCTGATAGTATTCTATAAGTACTCTTTCGAGGCCATAGTCCCCTTCGATGTCGTCTGGCTGGAGTACCTTCTCATGGGCATAGCCCTAGTAATAGTCTTGATGTACCGGCCGGAGGGCCTGCTCCCCGAGAAGCCGACGAGAACTCTGAGCGAGAGGAGGATCCGGGAGATCGCCGCCCGAGCAGCCCCCGAAAAACCTCAACAAGATTGACGCTTTCCTCTCAAAGCCCAAGCATGGCCAAGATCCGGCAGGCGCTTCACATCCTCCCCCACAATTTACTAGCCAATTACTGGTGCTCCCAATGCTCTCCCAGCCACTGGTTACCCACTACCTGATACTATCACATCGCTATCGTGTTAGATTATTAGGAAAACTTAGTTCTTAGATACGGTGAGCGCGTCGAGTCGCGCAAGTTTATATCCAGCTCACTCATCGCTCATTATTGGCGAAAGAGGGTGGCATCCCCTCCCTGGAATTCAAACGGCTCCACGAAGGATAATAATGTGAAGAAGTGTGGGAAGGCGCGGCCCGCCTCGCTGGGCCCTCTCGATGAGCTCGAGAGCTACGTTCCCAAGGACTGGTGGAAGCATATCTTCGACTCCTTCTATCTCAAGACGGATGGAGACGTCGTGGACGATTTAGATATAACGAGGAAGGAGGTTGATATGGTAATCGAGCTCCTAGGGCTGAAGCCGGAGGATAGGATACTGGATCTATGCTGCGGCCATGGAAGACATTCCCTAGAGCTGGCTAGAAGGGGATTCCTGAACGTCGAGGGGCTCGATATCTCGCATTACCTGATTAGGAGGGCTAGGGCCCAGGCGAAGAAGGAGGGCTTGAAGGTCAGGTTCAGGGTGGGGGATGCGAGGAAGCTTCCCTATCCGCCGGACTCCTTCGACGTCGTCATACTAATGGGGAATAGCTTCGGCTACTTCGATACGCCGAGTGAGGACCTGAGGGTCTTGAGGGAGGTTATCCGGGTCCTAAAGCCAGGGGGCAAGGTCCTCATAGACGTCGCGGACGGCGACTATCTCAGGCAGACCTATCAGAAGAGGTCTTGGGAGTGGATTGATAAGAGGCTCTTCGTATGTAGAGAGAGGTCGCTATCCTCAGACAAGCAGAGGCTGATAACGCGTGAGATAATAACCGATGTCAACAGAGGGGTTGTGACCGAGAGATTTTACGCTGTGAGGCTTTATAACAGGGAGCGCCTCGAGGTCCTCCTAAGGAGCGCGGGGTTCGGCGATATAACCTTCCATGGAAGCCTCTCGCCCGAATCGAAGAAGGCCCAGGATCTCGGAATGATGGAGAGGAGGATCGTGGTGACAGCCGTGGCTAAGAAGCCATGGTCCTCGGCTTGGAAGAGGGTTAACCATTCCAAGCTGGTGGTCGCCGTCCTGCTGGGAGACCCCTCCAAGAAAGATCCGGTGAAGCCGGGTGGCGTATTCGACGACGACGATATCTATACTATTAATGAGTTGATGAGGGCTCTCAGCAAGCTAGAGGAGTATGAGTTCATATACCTATTTAACCACGATACGCTCATCCAAGACCTGATCAAGCTTAAGCCGAAGATAGACTTCGTCTTCAACCTCTGTGATGAAGGCTTTGATAATGATCCTAAGAAGGAGCTTCACATACCAGCCTTGCTCGAGATGCTGAAGATACCCTATACAGGCGCCGGTCCACAATGCCTTGCCCACTGTTATGACAAGTCGTTGGTTAGGGGTGTTGCGAGGGAGATGGGGATACCAGTTCCGCGGGCAGTCTTCATCATGCCTGAGGATAAGTCCTTCAATATACCCTTCGGATTCCCGGCAATAGTCAAGCCAAATTACGGTGACAGCAGCTTCGGCATAACCCAGAGGAGCGTTGTTTACAACGAGGAACAGCTTATAGAAGCTGTATCCGAGCTTAGGGAGAAGTTCGGATATGATAAGCCGATTCTCGTGGAGGAGTTTTTAACAGGCAAGGACCTGACCATCGGCATAATAGGGAACCCGCCGGAGGACTATATCGTCCTTCCGATAACAGAGGAAGATTACTCGGTCCTGCCAGAGGGGCTGCCGCCGATATGCGGTTATGAGGCCAAGTGGCTCCCAGACTCGCCATACTGGAAGATCAGGTCTGTTCCGGCAGACCTCCCCGAGGATACCAGAGAATTCATAATTGAGAAGAGCCTCCAGCTATTTACAAGACTTGAGTGCAGGGATTATGCAAGGTTTGATTGGAGGCTTGATTCCGAGGGCTGCCCGAGGCTTCTCGAGGTCAATCCGAACCCGGGCTGGTGTTGGGACGGCCACCTAGCCAAGATGGCGAAGTATGCTGGGATGGATTACTCAGACATGCTCCGCGCCATCCTCAAGGCGGCCGAAAAGAGGCTCAGAATACAACCGAGGGCTAGAGTCGAGGTCCCTGCTGCCAGTAGTGCCTCCCGGGATCAGCCCTGAAAGCTCCTTCACCCAAATAGGTCTGAGACCGCCCTCTCAAACTCCTCCAAGACTTTCTCCAAGTCTATTGTCTGGAGGACGCCATCCCTGACTATTATCCTGCCGTCCACGATAACGTCTCTAACATCAGATCCGGAGCCACAGTATGTTAACGCGGTGTATGGATCTCTTATCGGCTGATACCTCACCTTCCGAGTGTTTATCACGACTATGTCAGCTCTCTTGCCCACCTCGATGCTGCCGATCATGTGGTCTAGGTTTAGGGCCTCCGCGCCGCCCCTAGTCGCCATCCTGACAACGCTCCTCGCGGGCAAGCTGCTCGGATCCATATACTTGAGCTTCTGGAGCAGAGATGCTATCTTCATGTCCTGTATCATGTCGAGTGTATTGTTGCTTCCAGGGCCATCGGTCCCGAGTCCAACCCTTATCCCCACCCTCATCATCTCTTCTATCCTCGCGGCGCCGGATGCCAACTTCATGTTAGAGACGGGATTATGAGCAACGGCGACATCCCTCTCCCTGATTATCCTCAAGTCCTCGTCATCCAAGTATATCGCGTGGGCTATCAGGACGTCATTCCTCAGGAACCCTATCTCGTCTAGGGCCTTTATGGGCGTCTTTCCATGAGCTCTCACAAATTCATCCACTGGGGGCTTTGTCTCCGCCAAGTGGATATGTATCCCGACGCCAAGCCTATCAGCCTCCTCCCTTACTCTTCGCAGAAACTCTAGGCTGCAGGAGTATTCCGCGTGAGGCCCGAGCGCCGCCCAGATCATCCCCTTCCATCCATGATATCTCCTCGCGAACTCCGTACCCTTTCTCAATATCTCCTCCGAAGCCCGGTCACTAAATAGCTCGACCAACCCCTCAGAGAGCACCCCCCTTATCCCGACCTCGACAGCGGCTTCTGCAACCTGATCCATGTAGAAGTACATGTCGTTGAAGCATGTTACCCCGTTAAGGGCCATCTCTGCCGCGGCGACCAGCGCGCCGACCTTCACATGCTCGGGCTTGAGCCTCGCCTCAACGGGCCAGACATACTCCTTGAGCCACTTCTCGAGAGGCTGATCCTCAAAGGCGTTTCTGAAGAGCGTCATCGGCGAGTGGGTGTGGCAGTTCACGAAGCCCGGCGTAACGATGCATCCCCGGGCATCGATCTCCTCCTCGCCGCGGACCTCATCCCCTCCAACATATCGTATCTCACCATCCTCAATCCCTATGGAGCCGGGGCTAAAGACCTTCATCTCGTCATCCATGGTCAAGACTATGCCGTTCCTCACAGCAATCTCATACTTCTCCATAGTCGGTGGATGAGTTTATGGGAGGCTGGAGATAAATTTTGTGAATTAAGAATGGTTTTTATTCTAATAGCGGTCAGCCTGCCCGTCGCGTATCACGGGTCAACTTGGACGTTGCTCATCATCCCAAACTTATTTTGGAGAGCGGTATATTAAATGGTTTACCACAAGCCTATTCGGTGGATGGGGTATGCCGGTCTCACTCATAATCAGCTGTGGATGCGGATTTAGGACGACAAGCCTCGAGGAGGCTGAGGAGCACGCTAAGCAGACCAGGCATGTTCTGAGAATTCAGGGATCCGTTACACCATACTCCAGGTAGTCCTCTCTTGGTGGGCTTGTTGGCGCTTGAGGATCTTGCGAGGGATCTGAAAAAGCTGATGGCAAGGGAGGATGTAAGACGCGTCGTCGAGTCTAGGATCAGGTCATTCAGGGAGGCTCTCTCAAGGCCGGCTGAGAACGTGTTCAGGGAGATTGTCTTCTGCATTCTCGCCGCGAACTTCACGGCATCGGGGAGCATCAGGATCGTGGAGGAGCTCGGTGATAGGCTGATGAGCCTTGGCGTGGAGGAGCTAGCCAAGGAGCTGAGGAGGCTGGGCCACAGGTTCCCCGAGGCGCGTGCAAGATATATCGTTGAGGCGAGGATGAAGCTCCCCATGATACTTGAGGTTCTCAGGTCGAGTCGGGATGAGCATGAGCTTAGAGACTGGCTCGTGGAGAATATTAACGGCCTAGGGATGAAGGAGGCAAGTCACCTCCTCAGGAACCTGGGATACCAGGATGTGGCGATAATAGACTTTCACGTGCTCAGGGTGTTGAGGAGATATGGCGTGATAGGCGAGTTCAAGTCCCTCACGAGAAAACGGTATCTTGAGATCGAGAACATCCTGAGGGGGCTGGCGAGGAGGCTTGGCATAAGCCTAGCTGAGCTCGACCTCTATCTCTGGTACATGGATACCGGGAAGATCCTGAAATGATGTTCATCTCCTCAGTAGCGCCCCCTCAAGCCTTAGAAGGTGTTCCCTAACCTTTCTGCTGAATCCGCTTCCAGCTATCTTGCCATCCTTCCTCAAGACCCTATGGCATGGGATTATTATCGCTATCGGGTTTCTTGCCAAGGCATTAGCAACCGCCCTCCAAGCCCTCGGCCTACCAACCTCACCCGCGACCCAGCTATAGCTCCGGGTCTCGCCATAAGGTATCTCCCTAACCTTCAGCAAGACCCTCCTCTCAAACTCCGGGCGTTCAATCCTAAATGGATAATCAAAGACCACGTGCTCTCCCGAGAGATAGGCCCTGAGATCCCGTATAAGCCCCTGGAACTCGCCGAGATCAAACCTTGGACGAGGATGATATGCGCCGATCTCATCCTCCAACTGCCTCAGGCTCTTATAAAACCCAACCCTAACAAGCTCATCACCAATCTTCACAAACCCTATTATGAAAAAGCCCGTCTCCAAATATCCATAATACGCCCCGGTCATCTCCATCCCTCAACTTTCATAGCCTTCCTTGACACGAGCCTTCCTTTATTTCTTGAGAAGTTGCCTAGAAATGGGATAAGAAATAAAAATTTGGAGTTTTTCACGGTTATTCTAGCTGGGTTGTATTCCTTGTTTAATAGCATCGCCCTCTCTCCTCATATTTCCTCAGTGTGGACACGGCCCCTCCAAGGCCCTATACCCCGTCATGGCCTTCACATGCCTAGGGGGAGAGGGAGACTGTGAAGCGGCTTTATGGCGTCGGGGTCTCCATGATCAAGGTTGGCTATCCGAAGTATATCGCGCAGGAGAATGGTAACTTCGATAACTTCCATGCCTGGACTTATGGCCTCTACGTGGACGAGTCCTATACACTGTTAAGGTGTCCATGGCATGGCGATGGATGCGGCATTAGAATAAGCCGAGGGCTATTCAAGTGCACGACGATAGACAAATTATTCAACGCCGACCTCGCAGCAGCATACAACATTCTAATGATGCCAGTAACCCCAAGCCCCGGGAGGGGTAGGGGTAATGGCCGGAGACCCGGCCAAGGGCTAAACCCCCAAGGAGGAGGGATGTAGCCCAAACGTCCCCATCCTGCGTAGAGAGGAGGTCGTCAGATATTAATGTTGGCTCCCTCCCTACTCAGGGTAGGGAGGAGGTCGTGGGCGGTCCTTATCATATTCTTGCTAAGCCTGGTGAGGTTGCTGAGAGGGTTATAGCTGTTGGTGATCCCGCGAGGGTGGAGCAGGTCTCGAGGCTCCTCGATAATGCGAGGCCTGTGAATCTTCACCGTGGATTCCCAGTGTATACGGGTGAGTATGGTGACGTCAGGGTCTCGGTGGCCTGTCATGGTATTGGTGGCCCATCATCAGCAATAGCCTTCGAGGAGCTGATAATGCTCGGGGCGAAGGTGATCGTGAGGCTGGGGACCGCGGGCGGCCTTCTACCAGACATGGAGCCTGGGGAGCTCGTTATACCAGATGCTGTTGCCAGCCTCTCCACATACGGTGTTCTAGCAACATATGCTCCCGGGGTTCACTTGCCGCTAGCGCCAAATTACGAGGTCTTGGAGGCCCTTGTCCAAGAGGCGAGAAGAAGTGGCGCAAGCTTCAGGATCGGGGCTGTGGTCTCTAATGATGCATTCTACGCCGAGAGCCATGAGTTCGCGATGGGGTGGGCTAAGAGGGGGGTCATAGCGATAGAGATGGAGTGCGCTGCCCTATTCGGGGTCTCGAGAATGAGGGGGATAAAGTCAGGTGCTCTCCTAATCCTGAGTAATAACGTGGTGCGGGAAACGCCCATACTGACCGCAGATAAGCTTGAGGATAGTGTCAAAAGGGCTGCAAAGATAGTTCTCGAAGCCTTGCGAAAGATCGAGGTGAAGTAGGCTAGCGCACCACGATATTATGCATTGCGACTAAGTCCCTTTTGAAAGGTTTAAGCTCCCTTGGTATCTCGACCTCTATCGGATCCCTTAATGACAATCCTCTCTCCTTCTTCATCCTCCAGACCATCGAGTTGAATTCTATTATCGTGTTCGTGTACTTTGTGTATGCCCGGCTCCACCTCACCTTTGGGAACCTCTCGAGATGAATGCTCTTCTTGGAGTACAGTTTCCTCCAGATATAGTCTGTGATGAATGGTGTGATCGGCGCTAGCAGGAGGAGAATGGTCCTGAGGGACTCGTGGAGTGTGTACCATGCAGCCCTCTGCTCGCTCTTCGAGAAGCCCCTGCCATAAGCCCTCTGCTTGGACATCTCGATATAATGGTCGGCAAATATGTTCCAAGCGAAGTTCCTTATCGCTGTTGCTGGTATGAAGAAGTTGAAGTCACGGTAGCCCTCATAGCATTTACGGGCTGTCTCCGCGAGCTCGGCGAGAATCCATCTATCTGTCGGCGTAAGCACAGCCCTCCTAGGTCTCGGGAATAACGAGACATACCTCGCGATGTTGAGGAATTTTGTTATAAATTTCCCCGCATTCGCTATCCTCTCCTCCGAGATCCTGAAATCCTCCCCCAGGCTTGACTCTTGAGCGCACCAGAACCTGAATCTATCTGCGCCATATTTCTCGATTATCGGTGCCGGGTCTATAACATTCCCCTTACTCTTACTCATCTTCTCCCCCTTCTCGTCGAGCCCCGTCCCGCTTATCCAGACATGCTTGAAAGGCATCTTGCCCGTGAGCTGATAACATCGAAGGATCGTGTAGTATAGCCAGGTCCTGACGATGTCCTTGCCTTGGGGCCTGATCGCAACCGGGTAGGCTCTTCTGAAGAAGCGCTCATCACGGCTATATTTGGTTATGAAGAGCGGCGAGATGCTTGAGTCCATCCAAGTGTCGAATGTCCTTGTCTCGCCGATGAATCTATCGTGACCACATTTCTTGCACCTCTCAAATGGCGGGTCCTCGATCCATGGGCGATAATACCTGCCCGCCGGCGGTAGATGAGGCTCGCCGCACCTTTCACAATACCAGATCGGTATCTCCGTCCCATAGTATCTCCGCCTGCTAATCGGCCAATCTATCTTGAGTGAGTCTATCCAGTCTATGAGGAGTTTTCTATGCCGCTCCGGGTGGAACTTCATAAATGCCGACTTCTCCTTTAAGATCTCGGCGAACTCAAGCTGCTTCAGATAATAATCTTCCATCGGTATGATCTCTATCGGCGTCTTACTCCTCTCGCAGACCGGGGTCCTATGCATTATTTCCTCAACTTTCACTACAAGCCCCATTTCCTCGAGGTCCCTGATTATCGCCTCCCTAGCTTCCTCGATCCTCATCCCGGCATACTTGCCAGCCGCCTCCGTCATCTTCCCTTCCTGATTTATCGCAACTATCTCCTTGAGTCCGAGCTCCCTGAATAGGAGCACATCCGTATAGTCTCCGTAGCTGCAGATCATCACAGCGCCGGTCCCGAACTCCGGCCTAGCAGCTGGATGAGGAATAATCTCAACCCTCCTACTATATATTGGCACGATTGCGTGCTTCCAGTGGAGATGAGTATATCTCTCATCGCCTGGGTTCACTATCACGGCCTGACATGCTGCTAAGAGCTCCGGCCTCGTGGTCGCGATTATCAGGTCGCTTTCATCCTCCTCGACCTTGAACTTGATGTAGACAAGTTTTGCAGGTCTCTCCTCATACTCTATCTCGGCGTCGGCTATCGTTGTCCCACATTCCCAGCAGTAGTTATTTGGCCTAGTGGCGGAGTAGATCAGCCCGCGATTCCAGAGCTCGATGAAGGTGGCCTGAGTAAGGGCCCTATACTCCTCGGAATCAGTCCTGTAATAGTTGTCAAAGTCCCCGCTAAGCCCCATACGCCTCATCAACGCTATCATCTCAGCCTCGAGCTGATCTAGGGTCTCCCTGCAGAGCTCGAGGAACCTCTCTCTTGGCACATCCCTTATCGAGACACCTCTCACCCTTTCAGTGTAGATCTCGACCGGCAGCCCATTCCTATCAATTCCTATTGGGAAGTAGACCTCATAGCCCATCATCCTGGCAGTTCTAGCAATCATATCTATCTGAGAGTAGTGAGCGGCGGCCCCAATATGCCAAGGTCTTCCAGACGGATATGGTGGAGGAGTATCAATGAGGAAGAGGGGCCTCCTACTCCTAGGATTAAACCTGTAAATCCCCTCCCTTCTCCAAAGCTCTAGGAGCTCCTCCTCAAGCTTCGGATCCCAGTGCTTCTCAAGTTCACTCGACATGAGTATCAGCTTCACCTATCCAGCCCCCGAGCAACTATATTTTAACTTCTCCCAGAGGATCTTCTTGACGCTGGGGATGAGGAAGAGCACACGGCCTCTCGGGATACTCTCAATATCGTCGGCAGCGGTCCTCTGGGGATTAAATGGCGTGATCGTGAATATGATCAGCCTCGATGCATTCACGATCGCCTTCTTCAGGGTCTTCCTCGCCTCGCTAATCCTCCTCCCCTTCATGGTGATCTTCAGAGTGAATGATCTCGCGCGCATCACGTCCTGCTGGAAGCCCCTAATCCTAAACGGCCTCCTCCTATCCCTTGGCTGGGCGTTCCTCTTCGCCTCAATGAAACTCATTCCGATAGCTGAGGCAGTCCTCCTAAATTACCTCGGCCCGGTCTTCACAGCAATATTATCTCCTGTAATACTGAAGGAAAGGATTAGGGAAACATCAGTCGTGGCCCTGTTAATGTCGATCCTCGGCATATGTTTGATCTCCCATGAGGAGCTGATTCGAGGTGTCTCCGGAGACATTTTGGGGATAATCTACGGGCTTCTTGCAGGTCTGAGCTACGCCGGCTTCATAATCGTATCGAAGAAGCTTAGGGAGGGGCAGTCAAGCCTCACCACGGCGTTCTACTCATATGTGTTCGCGGCGATCTTCTTAGCGGTCATATCCCGGCCCATGGCACCGAGCCTCTCAACATCGGAATGGATCCTCTTGTTAATACTCTCCGGCATGAACACTTGCTCAGCTGTGACACTATACCTCTATGGCCTCGCGATGGTGGAGGCGCATAAGGCAGTTGTCCTAACTTACCTAGAGCCCCTAAGCGCGGCGATAATGGGTGCGGTCTTCCTAGAGCAGCTCCTAGGGCCGATTGACATCCTAGGCGGAGCGCTTATCGTGATCTCCGGCTACATTGTGGCCAAAGCCTAGATCCCGAACTTATCCAACTTTTTCCTAACTCTATCAGCGGCGCCGATCCTAAGCCCAGACTCCAGCATCTCCGGTTTCTCTTCCTCCTCCGTCTTCCTCTTGACGAAGAGGGCGCATCTACCATCCGGAAGAAGCTTCTTCTGGATACAGAGGGCGTAATTGCACCTATAGCCGACACAGGGAGAGTTAACCCAGCCACACCATGGCGGATTCCTCTTAAAGTCCAAGTCCTTCCTCCCACACCTAAAGTACCTGCAAAGCGGATTGCAGACCTCCGTTGGATTCCTGCTCAGGGTCCAGTCGGGCTTATCCCCCGCCATCCGCCCGCTCTGAGTCAAATTAATCTCATAATTTCGCGGAATCTCCATGTTATTAGCCTTTTTCTTTTTTCACGTATATGTCTCTCACCATCTTTCTAGGTAGACTATCTAGGTCATAGACCCTAGATAGTCTAAGACTTTTGCCTGTCGCCCTCACATATACCCCTGACCACGAAATGCCTGACATCATCC
>Ga0272445_1002476_pt1 | contig 12653 bp, 11 predicted proteins | sample YNPCB0031_FD_194404 | JGI IMG/M metagenome (GOLD analysis project Ga0272445, IMG submission 194404) | Hot spring sediment microbial communities from Yellowstone National Park, WY, United States - YNP-CB-003-1 | ecosystem: Environmental > Aquatic > Thermal springs > Hot (42-90C) > Sediment... | reverse complement strand
TTAGTTCTTTAACAATTTTTATCAATCTACTGATCTTTTCTTGTCTTCTCTATCATTCTTCTCGCGTTTTCTATAATCTCTCTCGTCATGTATTCAACAGCTTTTGACAGATGCTCTGTCATGCTGAGCTCTTCAATAGTCTTCTCGTCTTTTAAAAAGTTTTGCAGGACTTGTGTCGTCTCTCTGCTCCAGCCTCTTGTTATAGTCTCCATAATCGCTATTAAAAGCATGAAATTTAAAGCGGTGGAGTATGTCGCGTCATATCCTGCCTTGATAAGCGCTGCCCAGGTCTCTCTCACATATATATCTATGACAGGGTGTATCGCTACAGTCTTTTTTATTATGGTCATAATCCCACCAGTCTATAAGTATGCATTGCACACTTATAAACTTTTCCTCCAGTAGTATGCGGAAAAACACAGTAACATATCAAGCTGCTAAAAACAGGTTGAGCGTTTGAAAAGCCGTCTGATTTCAGAAGAGGTTGTCTAGGCTCTCAACTTAAGCGATATTTCATAAAGCTTTAACGAGCACAACTGTAAACACGTTGTTTTCATCTCGGAACCCCAAATCTGGGGTTCCAGCTACAAACAGAAATTTCTCATGGGTCTAGATAAAAAGATCTTTTCTTCAGCCTCGTGATAATGATTCTTGTTTTTCGCTCCCGCCCCGAACAGAAACATGATCTATGAAAACTCACTTTTTAGATCTCATGAATTGACAGATACTCACAGAACCTGGGCGTGATCAAATTGTGCTGAGACTAAGGACAGCTGTAGCTAAGGTGAGCGCAATCAAAAGAAAAAAGATTCTTACAGCGATTGATATAGAAACTCAGAATTTTGATGTGACAAAACCCTGCCTGAAGGATCCTTTTACCTAAGATAAAAAATCTTAAGGAGATTGCAACCATCTATTTCACTATGACGATTCTGATAAGAAAAAGTTGCTTTTTCCTCAGGAATCTTTCGAACAAAATTTTTTGCCCGAGGACTGTTTTTTCAAGTCTCTCTGAGGTGATAATCGCCTGAAAATGTCTTTTTTATAAGTTTTCAATAAGAATTTTATTAATAGCCAGGAGGGAAGTGAAACCCATTCTTTATATGCGTCTTTTTTAGAAATTTTTCATCAACACTTGATCGCTGGAGAGGATCCCTTCAGCGATCGACAGGGTTACCCAATCGATCGCTGAAGGGATCCTCTCATCGGATCTTTCTTCAGACCTTTAAATCTACGGGTCGGAGATAAATCCTAATCAGATGATCCCAGATGAAGACCTGGCGACTCTCAGGTTTTCTCCTAGGATCTTTGCGAAGACCCTCCTAGGAGGATTAGCTCTCTATCGACTACTAAAGGATCATCTGATCTGTTTTCTTCCTATTGATCCTCCCCATAGATCGAAAGGATGTCGAGATATTCAGGAGAAACGATTTCTCATTCAAAAAGATCTCTGAAGAGAAAGTAGCTTTCCAAAGATCATCTCAGTTGCGATGATCTGATTCGTTAAGCTCGATCGCCGAGGAAGGATCTTTTGCAGTATCTCCTCTAACCCCAATTTTGGGGTTCTAATAAAGTTGTAGCTATATCTTCATCAGATCCTTTGAATCATTGCCCCAGCCCCCGCTGGGGGCTTTCCCACCTTATATAGGGGACAGGGGGTGCCCGAAGATCCGCAGACCTGCTCGAGAGAGGCTTTTTAACTAGTCACAGCTGTTTCCAGCAGATCTTTACTAGATCTTTTTATAGATCGTGGCAAATGTTATTTCCATGATCTGTCTGTAATCTATGTTCCTCGGGTGGCCTCGTCAGCATTTGTCTTTTTTCAAAAAATTTATTTTTGGTAGGTTGGATGATACGTTTGTATGGCTATGATTTTTATCTTGATGATTTTCTCGGCTATATTTATCCTCTCTTATCCTTTATATATCCATTACATATCCGTTTGAATCATTCCTCATCGTAACATTCTGATCTTCTTTATTTTTTCTAACAAAAATCTATCAGATCAAAACAGGGGGTCTTATAAAACAAGCGACTTGCGATTCTAACAGCCTTCCTGAACAAACCGTCTGAGACAAGGTCCTTGAACTCGTTAAGGATCGTCTATTACGAGAGAAGGTATGTTTAGTGATGATTCTAAAAAAGTATGATAAAACTCACAAAATTTAAAAATGTGAACATACATATAATTTATTCTCTTATATAAGTTAATGAATTAACATAAAATGAGGCTTTTAATCATGGGGAAATTTTGAAAGAGGAGAAGCAGAGAAACTTGAGAAAGATGTTGTTAATATTTTGAATAATATAAATGTCCAATCTCCTCATCAATGTGCTGTAGCTGTTGTTAGAAAAATTAAAAAAGAATTCAATGTCAATAAAGCTGTCTTTATCGGTAGATCATATGATGAACCTGGCAATATAAAATTATTTCTTGCTGATAATAAAACAGCGTATGTTGAGCTTAAGCTTGTTGAATATGGTAAAGGTACTAGAGCCAATCTTGGGCAGGATATTTTAACAGAACTTAAATTATTTTCAGATGAAAGAGTGCTTTCATGGAGCGAGTTTAGAAGAAGAAAAAATTTTGATAATATTGTTTTAGAAAAACTTAATCAATATAGATATTATGATAAAGTATCTCTATCTAAATATAAAGGATCTGAGAAAGAGAGAAAAGGGAGATATCTACGAGATCTATTGAAGCCTAGACCTGGCGAAGCTGTGGAAACAGCCGCAGAAAGATCTTTGAATAATCCTGATCCCAGGATTAGTGAAGCTGCTAAAATTGTAAAAGAAATTCTCGAGATAGCTAGATTAGACAAACTCGAATATATAGAATACTTAAGATCTCTTAAGCAGGATCCTGAGAATATTAAAAGATTCGTCATATTAGTGCTTTCAGGAGTCCATAAAGAAGATGTTATGAAAACTATCTATACTAGATTCGATCGATTTATTGAAAATTTGTTAAAAGGCATGTTTATTTACAAGACATATTATGTTAAGAAAAGGACTTGCGAAATATGTGTTGAAGATCTGACGTTATTAATAAGCAATCTTGTTAAATCAAAAGATTTTAGAGTTACTTTTCCTGCCAACGAGACTAATATAGTAATAGAGTTTTTTGATCCTGATGCTAAAAGTTGGCGTAAGTTATTAAGAATTGTTTTTCATTGGAAAAATGTTTTTCAAGGTATCGCCACTCCTTGTCTTAACATTTTTGATGAAGAGATATTGAGAGAGACCTGTATATTTACTTCTGCTTAATTTTATTGGAAATAGTCTCTCTAACTCGTTTTTAGATATTTGAGTATTTCCAGTTATGAGGCTCAGAAGTTTCTGGGTCTCTTCTGAATTCAATTGTCTCACGATCTCTTCTAACTCTTCAATAGGTGTGTTAGGAGGAGGATATATTACATTGACATGATTTTCGGCAACAAAAATAGTATTAGAAGGAACAATGGCTGCTTCTATTCTAGCTTTCTTAGGATGTCCTACGATTCTTGTGACAACTATGGCAGGACCTTTATCTGCCTTCTCTTTATCCCATATAATATATTGAGGTCTTCTGTTGTTGTTAAGCTCTAATTTTCCATTTTTAATATTATGTGCCCATATTAATAGAATTCCTTTGCTGGGATCATTGGTAAGCTTATCTTTATTTTGATTCCATACAACTCTTCCCGTTAAGACTTTATAGCCAAGTTCTCTTAGAGTGGTTGCATTATCAAATAATTGTTTAAGTTTTTCAGCTTTTTCAGAGAATATCATTATATCATTCTTTCTAAAAACATATCGACCTGTGTTAAAAGTTTTCTTTAATACTAAAAGTTGAAACATATGATTGACTTCTTTAAATAGATAAGGATCTTCTATAACTTTCATATATATTATATCAGCATTTTTCACAATAAATTCTCTTAGTTTCTTAAAATATGCTCCATTATTCATACTAGATGAGACTACATAAGCTAAATATCCTTCAGGCTTTAACACTTTCAATCCTAAATAAATAAATAATGAATAGATATTTACTCTACCCCATATGATTTCTTTATATTTAGTCTCTATAGAGATGTCAGGTTTAAACTCAAAATAAGGCGGATTACCTACGACAACATCAAATTCCTCTTTAAAAGGTTTTGTCAAAGAATCAACTTGTTCTATATGAGCTTCTGGAACAAGTTTTTTCGCTATCTCTACAAGCTTAGGATCAATCTCCCAACAATACAGCTCAGGATCTTTAAAATAATCTTTAGCTGATAAAAGAAACTCTCCTGTGCCACATGCTGGGTCGAGAACTTTAGGTTTCTCAAGTCTCGGGATCTTAGATAAAAGCTCTTCTCTAAGACTTCTTGGCGTGAAAAACTGCCCCATCTTTTTTCTATACTCAAGACTAGTCTCATTTATATATCTCAATGTTTCTAGATGATATTCATTTGCCCTCATATTTCTCCATCTCTCTTCTAAGCAGAAACTCAATTAAGCCTGAAAAAGATCTTACTCCAGCATATCTTCCTTCTTTGACAGCTTTTCTGCCCCACTCAACAACGTCCTGAGGAAGTGTTATAGAAACTTTTATTTTATTTTTCTCAACCATACGTGCTCCATATATAAGTTATACATATGAAGTATATAAATCATACCCCTAGATCATAAGTTATATTTAGCAATAGCATCTCTCCCACCTCTAAGTGCGTCCTGAACACAAACTTCTTAAAAATCTTATCTGCCTGTTTTACACTTGCACTTACTTAAGGCTTAGCTGGAGCTCACGAGCTCTTTCAACTCTTTAAACTTCTCTCTCAGCCTGTAGCACTGCTCACTGCCTATTCTCGCGGTCTCTATAACGCTCTCTAAAGGTCCCGCCAAACCGTGTTTCCTAGCTTTTTTAGTTATGTTCGCTAACACTCCGGCCAGTTGCCTCCCGCTCATGTTGAGCAGGTTTCTGAGATTTGTTATAGGCGTGAATTCTCTTGTGGAGAGAACCTCGAGAACTTTTCTCTCGTTAGGTTTCAGAGACAAGACGAAAGCCTTCATATCTGACAGAAGAGCTGACCCGGTTTTTCTGAAGGCTCCCAGCTCGACAAGCTTTTTAAACAAAGACTCTGCCTCGCCCCATTTTTCTAAAGGAATGTCGCATGGAAGCTCATACCCCTCGACGATCACTTTCACGATCTTGCCTCCTTCAACCTGGGCCTTAACACTCATGGCTACCCCTGTATTATATTCGTATGGAAGCTAATAAAGCTGACGGAAAGAGAGGTTACACAAGCTTTTACAGAAAACTTTCAAAACTTGAGCATATATCGCATCCTGGAAAAACGTGAGAAAACAACCTGGTACTAAGTATTCTTAAAGAGATAGCACATTTTATAAAAGCAGATTTAATGAGCTTAAAAGTTTCTGAGGCCAGATATAGGATCCTCTTGGAGAGGCACATGTATCTAAAATCATGGGACTTGATGCTGAAAACTAATTATTTATGACCGAACCATATATTATAAAAACATGAACAGATCAGAGTTCACATGTGAACTGAGTTCACATACTATTGATCAATTCACACGGATCAATTCACATGTGAACTGCACATGTGAATTCCGTGTGAACTGTGAACAGATCAAAATTCACACTCTGCGAGAATCAGGGCACGTGTATGCACGACACATGTGAACGATACATGTGAACTCTGATCTGTTCACACTCTCCAAAACACATATAGTTCACGTTATAAACAGTCAGCTTTTAGCAACAACCTGCATGATTTCTAGATGCGAGTTGTTGCAGACTTCAGTCTTCAGCTGCTTGTATAATCATGTGATTCTTTCTCTGAATTTCCTGTCACCCTGTCGATCGCTGACAGGATCTTTTCATCAAAAAGATCTTGAGAGATCATCCGTGAAAAATGAGAATTTTAACTTATGCGTTAAGTTGTGATAGAAACTATTGCAAGTAGAAGCTTTTTCGAAGATATAGACACTTCCGTGTCTATAGTGTCTATAATATCAGCCATAGACACCAGAGTGTCTATAGACACTTGATAGACACCATCATAGACACCATGATAGACACTCGGTAGACACCGAAGAGAAAACTCACCTCTAGGATCTTAGTAGCTTAGGTCCTTGGCCTTCTCGAGCGTCTATGATGATGTCTATAATATCTATATCACAGACGAATGATTGACAAAAGATTCTCAGGTGAGAATTTGGTGAGCTACCAAATTTTCGCCTAAGAATCATCTGATGACTAACTAGCAAGATGATTCTCAGATGAAAATCTCGAGAGACCAGAATTTTTGTCTATCATTTGTCTATAGACAAAAAGATCTTTTTGTATTCATTTGTCAACAATAGATCATTGACAAATGAATACAAAATGTATTTATTTGTCAATCCATTTGTCTGTGATTTGTCTAAAACTTTGTCTGTAGACAAGATCTTGTCTAAAAGCTGTCTATCTCTTGTCTATGATATGTCTATAGACAAAAGAATCTTGTCTATCATTTGTCTATAGACAAGTTGACAAATTTTTGTCTATAGACAAGAGAAGGCTTGTAGCTGCAATAGTTTCTATCACAATTTCACACACCGGCGTTCAATCTTTGTTTTCCAATTTTGTTTTTAATATAAAAAAGATTCTTTCGGCGATCTACAGATGATAAAATTGTTTGAAGAGAGATCTTTCAGGTGAAAATCGTCTCATCTGAAATCTAAGCTATTATGTTGATCGCCGGGAGAATCTCAAATGATCTGCGGGAAAAGATCTATAGGAATTATTTGTCGAGCTCTCGACGAGACTCTTCAGCTTTCTCATTGATTATATGTTGAACATCTTCATCTTATTTTTAAGTTGCAGATATCTCTCTACATAAGATCTTAAGGCCTCGTCTTTAAGAAAGATAAAGCTTTTGACAAGACCTGTCCTCTCGATCTCTTCGTCGAGAGCCTTAATCTCTTTAACAAGCTCCAGAGCCTGAGAATTGTCTCTATATTCTCTTCTAAGAACATCTGCAGAGGCCTTAAGATCTGAGGTCATAGTCTCGAAAATTTTTCTAAGCATCTCCTCAGATCTTCTCTCAATTTTTTCAGCGAGAGACCTTATTCTCATAACATTCTCAAAAACTTTTTTAAACTCGTCAGGCTCTGTAGAGATAGGCTCGTCAGAATCAAAAAGACTTATAATCTCCTCAAGATATCTGATATATCTGTCCTGCCTGTCGAGACCGTAGAATATAATCTCATGAGTTTTAGAAACATATTCATAACCATCTTTAGGACCTAAATAACATTTCTTTTTTCTCTTCCTCCCACCAGGATCTTTATAATAATGAATAGCATAAAGATACACTCTTCCACCTTTCTCTTCTTCATCAATATAAGAGTAAGGCTGCCCACATTTAGGACAGATCTTTCTTTCACGAGAGAGCAGAGACATACAGACCCCGGTAGAATAGTTGTTAGAAAGCTTATAAGCACAACCCCAAATTTGGGGTTCCGAAGAAGCAAAGATAAAATGTTTTACCTGCGCGTGAGAGAGTCTCTTAATATCTTCACCTCATTTTTGATCATTTCTTCTATCTCTTCATATTCTTTTAAGGCTTTCTCAAAGCTTTTTGTGAGATAGAAGGCGAAATGTTCTTCTCCAGAAGACCGAGAGTAATAGCCGTAAGATATAGATATTGGGAAAAAGTTTCTGGCAATAATCATGTAAAAAACTTCTAGATCAGGATGAAGACATTTGTATAAACGGATCCCGATGTAAATACCTAGAGGAAGCTGAGGCTCAAAAGATTTTTCGAGAGAACACCATCTCTCAGAAAAATATTTGACAGCATTTAAAGTGAGAATCTCCACATCTTTATCAGAAAAATCTCTCAACTCAGAAACCAGGCTTCTTATATCATCAACAAAAATCTTCAAATCTTCAGAAGAGAAGGGAGTATTGTGAATAGCTTCGTGCCAATCAGAGTCTATCAAACTTCTGATTATCTTCACATAGAAACTCTCAATATCACGCATACAAATCTTCATAAAAATTTACAAAAAGCTAACTAAAAAATGCGCAACCCAATTTTCGAGAAAGCTTGAGACCATCTAATATTATTTTTTAGAAAGATATCTGGTTACGAGGCTGCTAGGCTCCTTCTTATCTAAGAATCTTTTTAAAGAATTATTTAAATCCTCAAGAATTTTTCTCAGCTCTTCACAAGTCTCGCACGTGACACATCTCTCAAGAAGAAATATTATAGCATCATTCTCAGATGATATGTTCTTCTCACGCATAAAATTTTTAAGAGCCTCTTTAACTTCTCTCTTAACACCAATACTAGTCCACGACACGAGACCTCCCATTCATAATATATTATAAGATTAATAATATATTATAAACCTGAAAACTCTCTAAAAAGATCCGTCGGAAAAGAACAATCTAAGAGGGGAGTTGTCAATGATCTGATGAAAAGATCTTGAGTTGTATTCTCCAGAGAAAGATTGAGAACCCCAAATTTGGGGTTTCGAGGAAAAGATCATACATACAGATCTTTAGCAAGTATATACTTTCTCCCATCAGATCGTAGATCATGAGATAATAAGTATATACATTAACAAGAGAAGTTTCGAAAGAGAAAGTATGTATAGAAGAATGCGACGCTATATTTTCTGAATTATATTGTCAGTGAAAAAATTAAAGATTGCGTGAAAGATCTCAGGCGCTCTCTTGATCTATAGGGTTGAAAAAAGGTTTTCGCAGAAAATAAAAAAGATCATATTATGATGATCATTGATCTAATATCCTGAGTTGCATAAATTAAAAAAATTAGCTCTCTATTTCACAACTCATGTTATAGTGGTATTAATGCGGAGTTTCATAAACATAGTTTTGAGAGTTCTCGGAACCCCAAATTTGGGGTTCAGAAGTTGTAGATACATTAGTTCTTACATAATCGCGTTATCCCTAAGATCTTTTAGATGAAAAATTGTCACGCCTGATTTTTAGAGTCCCTATCGATCGCTAGAGGGTCAATAGTGGGAAAGTAGTTTAAAAAGATCTTTGAAGGTCTATAGGTTTTCTTTAGATGAAATTTGAAGCCGTACTACAGTATCATACAGACTCCCAAGATAAAAAACAATGATCAAGGTGTGATGACAAGCAGTATTCTCCAAAGATGAGAGGAGACACCTAATAGACAGTAGACAAATGATCCGATGGAAGAGGTCGACGAGGATACAGTCGTGTCCTCATCAGTTCTCTGGACTATCCCTATGGATCTTTTTACAGCGATCTTTGGTGAATAAAGTGAATAAAAATTCCGAATTTTAAGCCTATTATACTCTTGATCTACCCTAGATCATAAAAATATATAAAGAACTTGTTAAAAATTTTATTCACCTTATTCACCAATTTTTCACGTATTTTGATCTTGCTCTTGATCTTCTGATTCTTCTTCTTTCAATAGTTTTTCTACAATATCTTTTCTCAGGATGTATCCATATATTGTTGAATATCTATGAGGCTGTTTTATCATGTATCCTAGTTTTTTCAGCCTTGATGTGAAATCTTTTTGAGCTACTGGGTCTCTATCATATTTATCACAATACTTTGTGTAGTATGGATATAGATCGTTTATAGGGATTCTTCCATCTTTATTCTCTATTAATGCACCACCTATTTTAAGCCAATTCATAAATGCATATACGCTATCAGATTTTGAAAGCCATAGGTTTTTAGCATCCTCAGGCGTGTTTTCAAATGAGAAGGATCCTTTCTTCAAAACATTGTTAAATAATGCCAACCCTATCGCTATCACCTTAGGTGTTTCATCTTTTATTTCATCATATAGTTCTTCAAATCTCTTTCTCTCTGTGAACAATCCTTTGAACTCGACTATCAAAACTCTATTCATAAAGGCCATATCTATTTCTCCTAACGGCGGAAGCTCGTTTGCTGAGAAAATATGTTTTGTATATGGAAGCCATTTGAAGCCTTCTTTATGTTTACGATCTATCATTATATAATCTTCTCCTGTAAGCATTTTTATCAGACCGAATTCTCTTAAAACTCCTTTAGGAAGATCTGCATAGATGTTAGCCAACTTTCTATATATTTGTCCTATCAGAAATCTGCTCTCGATAGGGTCTTGAAAAGCTTGTATAGGTATTGATGTGAAGTTATCGCTCCCAAGGATCTTTCCTAAATATTTTAGATATGAGCTTTTCCCTGTGTCACCTGTTTTGCCCTCTTGATCTGTTAGGATCACAAATTTCTTATATGGCCTTGGATATAATAGAAATCCTATTATCTCGAATAATAATATCCACTTCTCTCCTGCCCATTCTTTAAAAACTTTCAATGTCTTAGGCACATATTTATTCATAAGATCCTCGTTAATCTCTATATTGTTGTTCAAAAGATTATTCAACAAATCAATATCTATCTCATGAGGTATATGATGATAAACAATTTTCTCAGGGTTGTGAGGTTCACACAATAGATTATCCCAGTTGAAGACGCAGTTCTCAAATGATATTGATGACGGCTCATAACTGATTCTCTCTCTAAGTCTGTCCTCGATCATTTTCATAATCTCTTTATATAATATGGTGTATCTCAATCCTTTCGAATCTATCTCAAATAAATCATATAGATACTGGATCATGCTTTCAACATCTTTTTCACAAGGTCTGTATCTTTTTCCATCAAAACAATGAAGACCTAGATCTATGTTTTCAACTACGAAATTCTTTATATATCCAAAATGATTTGTTATCATATCTAGAAATGCTGATGCTATAAGCATCATCTTTTCATTAGCTCTTTTTCTCTCATTTGCATCAAGAATCTTTTTTACAGCATCTTGATCAGGCCTCAGTCTCGATAGTCTCCTAAGGATCTCAATATCTCTCTCATATTTCTCAAGACTTATCCCTGATTTTTTATAGCTTTCCACTAGAATATCGATCATTCTTTCAGTAGTGTCTGGAAACAATCTTATCAAAATCTTTAGCATAGACTTGGGACTTATCAGGTCTCTAACATTTTTCTCACAAAGATCTTTCCAAAGGATCTCTCTACCCTCAGACGTCTGAACCGTTCTCAACATATCTACATAACTCTCGATCTCGTTTTCGTCGAGCTCTCTAATCTCTCTCTTCTCTTCAGTTTTCTCTTCTTTATTCTCTTTCTCTCGACGGATCTTTCTAAGAAGTTCTGTAGCTTCCTCTCTTAATGTTATAGATAGGATCCCTAGGTTTTCCATGTGAAAATCAAAAGATCTGAGGAATTTGTTAGGATCTTTTGGAAGCGATATATATCCTTTGAAGACGATATCTAAATCACCTATGATCCCATCATCAATCTCTTTCAAAACATCATAGGCCTCTTTAGATAGAAACACTAACGCTACAGCCTCGTTTCTATCAGAGATCCATGAGACGCTCTTCTGATAATATTCTTCAAGACCTCTCTCTTTAACAAGATCATAATTTTTCGAATAGATCATTGCTAAATATGTTTCAACACCTTTCTCGGTAAAAACGTTTCCTTTTCCTAATCCTATGGCATATTCAGATGCGTTTTTAATCACTTTATTAAGCTCTTTAACATCAGCTCTCTTCTCAAAATCATATTTCACTAATGGTCTGCCATTAGCATCGAGAGGAATAATGTTAAGGCCTAGGCCATAGATCATTTCAGCTGTCATTCTAGGATCTTCCTTAACGCTCATCTTTTCACCTTAAGAGACCTTGTAATGTATAATCTCCCTGTCAAATGCTAAGCAATGATCTTTTTCATCATTTTTAAGGGGGGTATTACCTCTTTCCACAGATCTTAAGATCTTTTCTTCACGTTTTTGATGTCTAAATGTTTCTCGAGAGAGATATTCTATGTAAATTATATATAGTTGATGTGAGGTAAGATTTAAAAATCCCCGTATTTCACTAAAATTTAGGAGAAGAGCTCTCACACACATATACACCCCCGGCACTCACTCTCTCATTAATATGCTTATATGCAGTAGTTTAAAAAGAGATTAATTTTTCAGAACGGTAGATAATATATTTAAACTCTGAGAGAAGTCTTTAGCATCTAGCGATTATATTTTTAAAACAGTAATACCATTCATTTTTGTTCTGCCGGTCATGTCTTCCGCGCGGTGTCTTGCGACGAAACTTTAACTCCTACAGGCTCTAAATACTTTACGTAGGCTTTGTTCACATATATTATCCTCCCGTCGTCCAGCAAGATCTTGAACCAGTATCTTGATGCTTCAAGAATTCTTCCTTCGAAAATATTTTCGTCAACATTTATTTTCACGCTGATCCCTAGATACTCGTCTGAGAAGTCGCTGGGCCTGTTTTTTCTCTCGATCTTCACGGTTTTCTCGACAGCTCTTGCTCTCGACATCATCCTCCCATGTATATAATGCTTAAATAGTTCTTTAACAATTTTTATCAATCTACTGATCTTTTCTTGTCTTCTCTATCATTCTTCTCGCGTTTTCTATAATCTCTCTCGTCATATATTCAACAGCTTTTGACAGATGCTCTGTCATGCTGAGCTCTTCAATAGTCTTCTCGTCTTTTAAAAAGTTTTGCAGGACTTGTGTCGTCTCTCTGCTCCAGCCTCTTGTTATAGTCTCCATAATC
>Ga0272445_1002475_pt1 | contig 12654 bp, 13 predicted proteins | sample YNPCB0031_FD_194404 | JGI IMG/M metagenome (GOLD analysis project Ga0272445, IMG submission 194404) | Hot spring sediment microbial communities from Yellowstone National Park, WY, United States - YNP-CB-003-1 | ecosystem: Environmental > Aquatic > Thermal springs > Hot (42-90C) > Sediment... | reverse complement strand
CCCCCCCCGCCGGGCTGCCCGCCGCCAAAATACCTCTCTTCATTCAGAAGGTTTTTGATTGCAAATAGTATTATTTGCCTTGTGAGGGGAGGGGGGGCGCTCTGTTTGCGGTGTTCCTGTGAGGAGTGCGTTTTAGGCTGGAAGCTTTTCCACAGCTCCTCCAACTATTTTTCTTCGGCGTATGGATTAAGAGGAACTTTTGCACATGACTTGGGAGGCGGGGGGTAGGGTAGTGCTCTTTTTGTGGAACTTTAGTTTCGCCGCTGATCTTCGTTTTTTCCTAATATTGTCCTCATGCGCTGGCATGCCATTTTAGGTGCAGCCTTCCTATGGGCGCAAGAAGCGGATTTAGAGGCTTTGTGGCAGGAGCGGGATAATCCCGAAAAAGCCCGAGCCGCCATAGCCATCCTGGAAAAAGACTTATCCCAGAATCCCCATCAAACTGAAAAAGTCCTTCGGTTGAGCCGGCTGTATTATCTTGTGGGGGAAAGTTTGCCGGCCAAAGGTCCTGGCAGCGAAGAGAGACTCAGCTATTATGATAAGGCCTTTCAGACATGCCGCAGCGAGTTAGCTTATCAGCTGGGTCTCTCAGGGAGCAAAGTGGAGGATGAGGCGATTGTAAAGGCCGCTACGAAAGACCTTTTGCCCCTTTTATATTGGGCGGCGGCGGGGATAGCCCGATGGGGAAAATACGCCCCCTTCGCTAAAAAAGTCGCCGCTCGCTCCAAAATCCGTCTCTACTGGGACCGCGTGATGGAATTAGACCCCACTTACTTCCATGGTGGCGCCTATCGCTTCTTTGGGGGGTATTATGCTTTGGTGCCTCCCATCACAGGCGAACAGGATGTCAATAAATCCCGGGAAATGTTTGAAAAAGCTGTAGCTACGGCCCCGTATTACTTGGAAACGAAGGTTTTGTATGCGGAGGCTTATGCGGCCCATCCCAAGGTTCGGGATCGCGAGCTCTTCCGCAAGCTCCTTCAAGAAGTCCTCAGTGCTGATCCTGGCACAGACCCTGATTATGCCGCCGAAAACCGCTTAGCCCAAAAGAAAGCCAAAAATCTCCTCTCGCAGGAAAACGAGCTTTTTGAGGAATAAGTTATGCGCTGGCTGATTGGGGGGCTCCTCCTTACTCTGGTAGGGGCCCAAGTCAAAATTCGGGTGGGTTCCACAGTCCCCACCGACAGTCCATGGGAGGAAGCCTTAGATACCTACATCAAGGAGGTTCATAGACGAGTAGGCCCTGACAAGCTGACCTTTCGCAAGTACTTAGGAGGCCAGCTGGGCGGAGAAATAGAAATGGCGCGCAGCTTGCGCTTAGGGACCCTGGATATGGCTGTTTTGTCGTTGGCGGGCTTAGCCGAGGGGCTGGGCATGCCCGAACTGCAAGTTTTAGAAATGCCTTTCCTCTTTGAGTCTAACGAGGAGGTGGATTATGTGCTTAGCAAGATTTTTCCTGAGCTGGACCGCCGCTTACAAGAGAAAGGCGTGGTGCTAATCCTTTTAGGGGTGAATGGTTGGCGTAACTTTGGCTCTCGGGAACGACCTATCCTCTCGCCCAGCGACCTTAAAGGCCTCAAAATGCGCGCCCAAGAGGCGGCCGTTTACACCGAAATGTATAAAGCCCTCGGCGCTACCCCTATCCCCCTCCCAACTCCCGAGGTCCTCTTAGCGCTCAAAAATAAGATGGTGGACGGCTTTGACCAGACTGTCGTCTTTGCCATGGCCACAGGGTGGATGCAGCAGATCAAACACTACACCCTCACCCAGCATATTTATCAAGCTGGCGCCATTGTTATGTCCAAAAAAGTATTTGACAAACTTTCCCCTGATCTTAAAGCTGCCCTCCGCATAACCGATAAAAGGGCTGAAATTGAGCAGATAGGGCTCAAACTCGTGCGGGATGAGGAGCAGTCTATCCTGGCTTCAATTGAGAAGGAGGGCCAGGTGAAAATCTATCGGCTTTCGCCGCAGCAGCGAGAGGCTTTCCGAAAAGCTGTGCAATCCGCCTACCCCAAAATAGAAGCCGCCGTCGGACCCGAAGGTAAAAAACTCCTTTCCCAAGTCCAGGCCGCCCTCGCCGAATACCGCCGCCAAAAGAAAACCGCCCCCACTAAATGAAGGACTTCTGGCGCACCTACCTCTCCATCCAGGCCGCCCTCTACACCTTTGAAAAAACTCTATCCGCCCTCCTTTTGCTCTCTATCGCCGGTGTAGTTTTGGCAGGCACTATTTCTCGCTACATCCTGGCAGAACCCTGGTTTGGAACAGATCGCTTGGCTACCTACCTCTTTATGATTCTGTGCTTTTGGGGCATTCAAATGGCTAGCAGCTACTACGAGCACATTCAAATAGAGGTTTTATCCACCTGGATCAAGGGGCGATGGCGAGCCCTCTTATCGGCAGGCGCGTACGGGGTTTCGGCGGTATTTCTGGCTCTTTTAGCGGTGTGGGGATATAGGTATCTGCGGCTTTCGGCCCAGCAAGAGGAAATGGACTTAGTGCTGGGAATCCCTCTCTGGTGGGCATATGCGTTTTTTGTGTTAGCGATGGCCCTTTCGGCCTTGCGATACCTTTTAGGGGTGGGCCTCTGGCTCAAAGTCTGGCAAGGTACCCTCTCCCCTCAAGCTTTCCAGCGAAAAATCCTTTTATGAAGAGCACGCTCATCGGAATCGGAGTCGTTTTTCTGATTGCGCTGGGGGTGCCTCTATTTGTATTGCTGGGGGCTTTGAGTATTGGGTTGTTTGGAGTGTATGAGCTTTTACCGCCGGAAGCCCTGGCAGAGGCCCTAATCAAGTATGTATTAGAGACGGTGGCCAAGCCGGCGCTGTTGGCTATACCGCTTTATATTTTGCTGGGGGCGGTCATGAGTAAGGGGCAGACAGCCAAGGTGCTGACCGACCTCATGGAAGCGCTTGTGGGGTGGGTGCCTGGGGGTTTGGCGGCGGCGACCATCTTGAGTTGTATGGCGTTTGGGGCGATTTCGGGTTCTTCGCCGGTTACGATGGTGGCGGTGGGGAGCATCTTATACCCTGCGATGCAGCGGGCAGGGTATCCGGATAGGCTCGCCTTAGGGGCTGTGGTGGTAGGGGGGTCATTGGGAATTCTCTTACCGCCCAGCATTCCTATGATTGTGTATGGCATCATGGCGAAAACGGATATTGAGCAGCTCTTTTTAGCCAGTGTGGCGCCGGGTTTGTGGGCGGGTTTCGGGATGGTCTTGGTAGCGGTGGGGTGGGGTTTCCTGGCGAAGCTTCCTCGGCAGCCTTTTCAGTTTGGGGTAGCGCTGCGGGCCTTGGGGCGGGCTTTACCGGCCTTGGGGCTGCCAGCCCTGGTTTTAGGGGGTATCTACGGTGGCCTGTATAATGTAACTGAGGCAGCGGCTGTAGCCGCAGCGTATGTGCTCCTGCTGGAGATGGGCTTTTATCGGGGGCTTCGCTGGGGGGTACTCCGAGATAGCTTAGCCGAAGCGGCCACTGCCCTTGGAAGCATCATGGCGATAGTCCTGATGGCGGCTCTTCTCAGTTACTTCCTCGTGCTGGTGGAGCTGCCTTTCTGGGTGCAGGAGTGGGTAGAAGGGCAGGCCCTCAGCCGAATAGCCTTCCTGCTGTTGGTTATGGGCGTCCTGCTTCTGGCGGGGATGTTCATGGATACGTTATCGGCGATCCTGGTGTTTGTACCGGCCTTTTTATCGGCGGCTCAGGCTCTGGGAGTTTCGCCGGTGCTTCTGGGCGTGCTCTTCATTGTAACGTTGGAAATAGGTTACATTACGCCTCCCGTAGGGCTGAACCTTTTTGTGGCTATGGGTTACTTTCATCGTCCGATGGGCGCTGTCGTTCGCGCTTCTTGGCCGTATCTCTTAGTGCTGGTTGCGGTAGCTTTGGGGTTGGTTATGAGGGGATAAGGCCGCTTAGCTCAATCCTCTATCTGGCTTGGGGAGCTTCAGCGTTTTCCTAAAAGCTCTGAAAGCATTCGTAGGAAGAGGTGGGCATGCCTGTCTATGTCGGAAAAGTGCTTTATCCACTTTTGGTTGCGCTTTGCGAAGGTGGCTTGGAGGGTGGGGAGTTCTTTTTCTAAGTGGTGGAGGGTGGAGGCGAGGTTTTCTGGCGTAAAAGGATGGATCAGGAGGGCGTTGTAGGAGTGGGTCGCTACTTCAAGGTTGCCGGGGATGGCGTTGAGGAGGGGGATAGCGCCGGCCCATCGGCCCTCCGCCACGCTGTAACTATATCCGTCATAGCTGGGCACCGAAATAAAGGCTACTACCTTTTTCCATACGGCTCGCATCTCAGCGGGGGAGAGGAGGGAGGTTATGATTTTTATTTTATCAGAAAACTTTTTTGACAAACTTTCAAATATTTCCAAAACATTTTTTTCGGCCGAATAGAGATTGCTCAGGAGAAGGAGGCGCAGGTGGCCGCCTTGATTCCAGTATTGGGCGAAGCCTTCTAAGATGTAATCAGCTTGGTAAAACCGGGTGATTCCCCTCGGGGCCAACACCCACGCTTCTCCTTGCTCTACTTCGGCTATCACCTCCCTAACTCTATCCCCTCCTTCCCCCTCTAGGCGAATTCCAGCTGGCATTTCTATTGATGTTTTATTTTTATGTAAAAGTTTTATGTTTTCACAAAGAGTATAGTTATCGGCTAAGCTGAAGGCGGCGTTTTGGAGGGTGTGGCGGAGGAGGGGAGGGAGGAGGCGTTGGCGCAGAGGAGTAAGGATAGGGTGGGAGGTCCAGAAGCCCCGCTGGGCCTGTCGGCGTCCCCAGGCCGTGTATTCCAGCTCCGATCCCATTGCAAACGGTATGTAGGGCCGAAAACCACTCAGATATACCCACACCCCATAAGGCGACAAATGAATGGGATGCGCCACTTCTACCTTATACTCCCGTAGATAGTAAGCTAACTTCTTCCTTTGTCTCAAAAAATCCCCGTAGTTTGGTTGAGCTATCCCTTTCCCCACGACTATATACTCCAATGGCGGCTCCTCAGAAAGGAGCCTAAGCCCCGCCTTCTCTACGGCATCTTGGGGAGGGTTTTCAAGCCCAAAAACCCGCACTTCGGCTCCTGCCCGCACCAGAGCCGCCCCCCACCGGCGCAGGTGTAAATCCCGCGGCGAACCTACCAGCCCTATCCGCATCTCCTCCTATAAGTGCACGACTAAGCTACTCTCTTCTAATCGACGAGCCACTAAATCCCCTCCAACCACCTCTATTACCCGCCAACTCTCCCGCCATTTGCCAGTACTTTTTAGTTTTATTATTTCGTAAAAACTTTCCACTTTTCTTTTTCCTTCTTGTATGGTCAGGAGGTAGTGGGTAGGGAGTGGCTGGAGGAGGGGGATAAGGGTTCTAAAGAGGTGGTCGGTCGCACAGCCTGAGACAGGGGTGTGTGCCGTAATGGCTACATAGTGGTCATACGGAAAGCTGACCTCAAAGTCAATCGGCCTTCCATGGGTATGCCATCCTTGCAGGGCTTTCCGAATCTGCTCTTCTAATGCTCTCTTCTCCTCCTCGTCTATCGGAGCCCTCAAGAGAAAATACCACCTTTGGGGCATGCCTCTAAGATACACCTTTTCCTTGGGCCCCATCCAAGTGGCGGTGTGGAAAATAGAGGAGAACGAAGCCGACCTGTGGGAAAATACCCCTCTTTCCACAGCTGATTTTGAATACCTGCGCCGCATTTCTCACTCCCGTCGCCGGATAGAGTCGCTGGCCGCTCGCGCCGCCTTGGCTAAGCTTCCCCCGCACCCCTTCCACAGTCTCTCCCACAGCTTTCCCTGGGCTGCCGCCGCCACAGCCCCGCACCCCATCGCCATAGACTTAGAAACCCGGCGCCACTTCCCCGAAAAAGTCCAAAACTACTTTACACAACCCGATGAGCAAGAGCTGTTTCTGAGCAAAAACAAAACATTCTGGCACGCTTGGTGCGCTAAAGAAGTGGCTTACAAACTATTGTGTCAGGAATTTTCCGAAATGTCATTTAAGAGAGAGATGCACTTTGATGGAGAACAGGTTGTGTTTAGTCGGGGTAAAGTACAACGGCGCATTATGCTTAGGTTTGTGGAGGCAGGAGAGTGGCTCTTAGCCGTGGGAAGTTTTGCATAGTTTTGGAGGGATGCGTGCCCGAAAAGTCTTAGCCGTAGAAGACGAAGAGGTGGCCCGACGCCTTCTGGCCCGCTATTTAGAGCAAATACCCAATATCACTTACACAATTGCCGAAGATGGCCCCACTGCCTTGCAAAAACTCAGTCAGGAGACCTGGGATATCGTGATCTTAGATATTGAGATGGCTGAGGTGGACGGCCTTTACCTGATGAACTACATCAGTACGTTGCCGCAGCCCCCGGCTATCATCTTTACTACGGCATACAGTGACTATGCGGTGCATGCCTTTGCCGGGGGTGCCGTAGATTACCTCTTGAAGCCTTTTTCGTTGGACCGTCTGCGCCAAGCCTTTGAACGGGCCCAGCGCTACCTCAACGCCCCACCCGCCCCCAAAACCAACCCGGATAAAATCACCCTCCCCACCGGCGACCGCTACCTCGTCCTCTCCCCCAACCAAATCGTCGCCGCCTTCCTGGAGGAAGAAAACCTTCTCATAGAAACCCACGAAGGCACCCTCCACCCCATCCGTACCCTCACCCTAAAAGAACTGGAACAGAAACTCCCCTCGCCCCCTTTCCTGCGCATCTCCCGCCAAACCCTTATCAACATAAACGCCCTCCAAGAAGTCATTCCTTGGTTCTCCGGCCGCTATAAGCTCCTCACCCACACCGGACGCATCTACTACTGCAGTCGGGAATTCGTCCCCGAACTCAAACGTCTGCTCGGCCTCAAAACATAAAATCTATGCGCCACCCCGCCCTCTGGATTACAGGCCTTCTGGTAATTGCCATCGCAACTTATTGGCTCTTGGAAAGATTCTTCCATGCCTCTACTAAACCTTCTGAGGAACGTTATACCTCTTCGGCTTCCCTTTCTCACTCCACTCCTAATGTGCCAGAAAATCCCCCTCCCCCGGAGGAAGCCCCCGACCTTGGCACCTCTAAACCTGCCCCTCCCAAGCCCATACCCGCTTCCCCCTCTAAAAAACCTAAAGCTCTCCCTATAGAATCCCTTTTTAGCCTGGACCATATCTCTGCGCAAAGCACCCTTCCCTGTGAAAAGGTAAGGCACACTTACTATATCTTATGCTATGCAGAAGAGCATGAACAGGCCGCGTGGACGGCTTATGTCTTAGAGGGCGGAAAGCTCAGGCAGGCCCACCTGCGGCGTACGCAGGACTTTCGCGAAGACCCTTTCATCCGTACTCAGTCTGCCACCTTGAGCGACTACCGACGTAGCGGCTATGATCGTGGGCACCTCGTGCCCGCCGGCGACTTCAAGTGGGACTCCGTAGGCATGAGCGAAACCTTCTACCTCTCCAACATGAGCCCCCAACTCCACGAATTTAACGCTGGCATCTGGGAAGCCATTGAGCGAACTGTACGCACCTGGGCCCAAGAAAAAGGCCGCCTCGTCATCTATACAGGCCCTGTCCTCCGCCCAAAGCTAAAAAAAATAGGAAAAAATATCTCCGTGCCCGATAGCTTCTACAAAGTCATCTATGCCCTCTCAGGCAAGGAAGTTCAGGCCGTTGCTTTCTTAGTGCCGCACCGCCCCTTCCCCGAAAATGCCATCGCCCGCTTCATGGTCCCTGTAGACTCCGTAGAAAAGGTAACCGGCATAAACTTTTTCCCCGAATTGCCCGACGATGTGGAGGAGCAGGCCGAGAGCCGCTGGAATAAAGCCTTCTGGCCAGTGCGCTTTACAAAGCGGTAACTTTGGCGAGTGCAAATCCTTCCCGTTCATAACCGACGCCACTGGCAAGACTTTTTAGACTTTCCAAGAATTCTATACGCTCAAGACCCCGCCTGGGTCGGCCCTCTGGACATGGAAATCCGAAACCTCTTCGATCCACTGAAAAACCCCCACTTTTCGGATGGAGAGGCGCAGCTCTGGGTAGCTTATGACCGGCGGGGAGAGCCCATCGGACGAATTGCCGCCTTTGTGTATTATCCTAAGGCGCGACGATATGCCGTGCCTACTGGAGGGATTGGCTTCTGGGAAACGATAGAGGATTACGCCGTAGCGCAGACGCTTTTAGATACCGCCTGCGCCTGGCTAAGCGAACGAGGTCTGGAAGCTGCCGATGCTTGCGTCAACTTCGGAGAAAACGACCGCTTCTGGGGCGTGCTCGTAGAAGGCTTTGACACGCCACCCGCCTATGGCATGCCTTACAATAAACCGTATTATGCGGATTTTCTGGCTCGGTATGGGTTTGAGGTGTATTTTCGTCAGGAGTCCCGAGAGTTAGACCTGCGTCAGATTCCCGACCGAATCGTGCGTATTGCGCAAAGAGCCGCCCAGAAAGCCGGCGTTACCTTCGCTTACCCCGAAAAACATCGCCTGAAAAAGTACGCCCACGACTTCATGGTCATTTATAATGATGCCTGGCAAAATCACGAGCACTTCGTGCCCCTTACCCCCGAAAGGGTAGAAAAACTCGTAGCCAATCTGGCGCCCATCCTGGTGGAGGAGATGATTTACTTTGCGTATGTGGAGGGGGAGCCGGCAGGGGTGATTTTGGCCCTACCTGACCTCAATCAGATATTTCGTCCATGGCGGGGGAAACCGAGTTTTTGGCAGATGGTGCAGTTTCTTTGGCGCAAGCGGCATAAATATGCCTGGTATCGGCGACGGGGGATTTTGACGCGGGCTCGAGTGATGCTGATGGGGGTTCGTCCGCGCTATCAGCGTCGGGGGCTTGAGTCGGCTTTGGCGTACCTTCCGGTGCCACCCGTCCTCCAAATGGGCATCACCCATGCCGAGCTGAGCTGGGTAGGGGACTTCAATCCCGCTATGCTGGCCGTCTTAGAGGCCACGCAGGCCCGCCGCAGCAAAATCCACTGCACTTTTCGCTACTATTTCTCCCCCGAAGCCAGAGCCCGAGCCCTCGCCGCCGAACACCGCATTATTGCGCGTCCTGCCTGAGAGCGCCTACTTTTTCCTGTACCTTTGCCCCATGAAGTGGCATACGCTAGCTGTGCATGCAGGTACAGAGCCTGACCCTCAGACAGGGGCCGTCATGACGCCCGTGTATTTTACCTCCACCTACGCCCAAGAGGCCCCCGGCAAACATAAAGGCTACGAATACAGCCGCGTCCATAATCCTACCCGAACGGCCCTGGAAATGGCTTTAGCACAGTTAGAGGGCGCTAAGTACGGCTTTGCGTTTTCGTCGGGACTGGCCGCTACGGATACCATTCTACGCCTGCTTTCCCCAGGAGACCATGCCATCGTCAGTCGGGACCTCTACGCTGGTCCCTACAGACTTATGAAACAATGCTATGAGCCCTTAGGAATCAGTTTTGACTTTGTGGATACCACAGACCCCGAAAAAGTCGCCGCGGCCTTCCGCCCCGAAACGAAAATGCTCTGGGTAGAAACCCCCAGCAATCCCTTGCTCACCGTCTCGCCTATTGCGGTTTTAGCCGATATGGCTCATGAACGAGGAGCCCTCCTCGTCATAGATAATACCTTTGCCACCCCTTACCTCCAAAATCCCTTAGCCTTAGGTGCCGATATCGTCATTCATTCGGCTACTAAATACTTGGGAGGCCATTCCGATGTCCTCTTGGGTGCTATCATGCTCTCAGACGACACCTTAGCAGAGAAAATGCGCTTCTTCCAAAAAGCCGTAGGCGCCGTACCGGGCCCCATGGATTGCTTTCTCGTTTTACGGGGCATCAAGACCCTTCCCCTTCGCATGGAAAAACACTCCCAAAACGCTCAAAAAGTCGCTGAATTCCTCGCTACTCATCCCAAAATCTCCAAAGTTTATTATCCGGGACTCCTCACCCATCCGCAGTACCTCTTAGCTAAGCAGCAAATGCGTCTGCCCGGAGGAATGGTATCTTTTGAGGTTAAGGTGTCAAGCTTGGAGGACCTGCGCCACTTTTGGCCTGCCCTCAAAGTCATTACTCTGGCCGAAAGCCTCGGCGGCGTAGAGTCCCTCATCAACCACCCTGCCACTATGACTCATGCCTACTTCCCCAAGGAAATGCGGGAAGCCCTCGGCATCACCGAAGGCCTCATGCGCCTCTCCGTCGGCATAGAAGACGCCGATGACATCATTGCCGACCTCGACCAAGCCCTGCGAAAAGTGTAAAAACCCGATCCTACCTTCCCCTCAAAGCCCCTCACAGCCTCATCCTCCTGCCCAAGAAATTACCCACCCCTCCAAAGCATCCCCTCAGCTAAATAGTCCTAAGCCATTTGACCTAAAAGCCAAAAGGCCAGCTCTCTGAAATGTCCAACCCGACAAACCATCCAGACCATAGCCAAAGCTGACATTTGGGAAGAGCTCAAATACCTCCCCTTGCCTAATCAGGCAAAAAAAAACTTACCTTTGCCGCTTGCCATGCCTACTTTAGTGCAGACTCTTAAGTCTCTGTTTGGGCAAAATCAAGCCTTGGGATATGAGGCTTTTCCGCTGGACCCGAGGCTGGCCGACATGATGGCGAAGACTTTTCCGGTTCCGGTCATGGTAATAGACCGGGAGGCGGACCGCATTCATTGGGTAAGTCCGGGCTTTCTGGAGATGAGCCGGGCCAATCCCGAGCACTTGCGCGCTGAGAGTGCGCGGGCGGTGCTGGAGCGCTACTTTAGCCCGGCCCAAGAGCTGACCGACCTCTATGACCATAAGGCCCTCATGGCCGAGGTGAAAGCCGCCCTCCAAAGCGAGGACGGTACTACCTATGACATCCTTGGCGTATGGATGGGCATGCAGCTTGACCCTACAAAAGCGCCTCGCCTTTATTTGCTAATTTTTCAAGATGTTACTGAGGAGGAGCGCCTCAAAGCCGAGCTCGAAATCTATTCCGAGGAGCTTAAGCAGCAGGTGGATGAACTATCTGCCCTGCAGGCAGAGCGGGAAAAGCTTCTATCGGAGCTGAAAGAACAGGCGGAGCATTTGCGGATGCTGGCTTCTATTGTAGCGAATACCTCGGTTATGGCGATGATACTGGATAGGGAAGGGCGTATTTTGTGGGTGAACCGGGCCTTTGAGAAGCGGTACGGCTATACTCGTCAAGAGGCGGTCGGCAAGCATATCTGTGAGTTACCGGGTGTGCCCTGCCATCTTTTGCCCAAACCGAACGAGGACCCTTCTGATATCCATTGCATTGCGCAGAAGCTTTCTCCCCACGGGCTGGAAGAAGAGGCCTACTACTACAGCCCAGGCAGTGAAGGGGTCTGGGTGCATGTGAGCATCACCCCTATTTTGGATGAGGTAGGCGAGGTGAAGTATTACACGGTTCTCATGCAGGATATTACAGCGCGCAAAGTGCGTGAGGAAGAGCTCCGGGAGCGAAATGCCGAGCTGGAGGCGTCCATACGTTATGCGGCCCGGCTACAGCGGGCTTTCCTGCCCAAAAATCTGGATGGCTTGCGGGCTTACTTCAAGGATGTGGGATTGTGGTACCAGCCTTTGGAGGCGCTTGGTGGCGACTTTTATGGCTACCTCCCCGTGGAAAATGGCGTAGTATTAGGTATTGGGGATGCTACGGGCCACGGCGTCCCCGCCGCTCTCATCAGCATTTATGCCCTTACAAGCCTTTATGAAAAAGTCAAGCAGCATGGCCTGCATATAGAGAAAGCCTATGAGGAGCTCATGGAGAGTATCCGGCAGTTTTTCAGGGAGAGAAACCAGGCCTTGGAGGGGTTTGAGCTGGGGCTTTTAGCCTATGAGCCGGGTACCCAGACAGCGCATTATTTAGGGGCTCGGCGGCCTCTTTGGCTTCTGCGGCAGGGTGAGATATACATGGTGGAGGGAGGGCGCACGGAGGTGACTGCCCAGACCTTGCCTGGTTCTGCCAGTGTCTTACAGCCCACCCTTCAGACGCTGCGGCTGGAGCCAGGCGATCGGCTGTATCTCTTCTCGGATGGGCTGGTCGATCAGGTAGGTGGTCCCGACCGCAAACGTTTTTCCCGCACGCGTCTCTCCTCGTTCCTCCGAGCCAATAGCTATCTCCCTATGTCGGAAACGATACAACTTCTCCAAGAGGCTATTCGCACCTTCATGGGCACAGAGCCGCAAACGGATGATATCGTCTTTATAGGTCTGGAAGTCTAATCTGCCTTTTTCCCCTGTCGGCGGCGGGAAAGTCGCTGCCTGCTGCTTTTTAGCATCCGGGGGAGGGGTTATGCCCCGGGGTGACTTGGGATAAATATGGCACAGACTTTCTTTTTAGGTGGTACCTGCCCAAAATGTCCCTCTTACCACTCGGAAACCCTCTTAATATTACATCCCCCCACTCCCTACACCCTCTCCCCCCTTCTCAAGGGGGGAGAGGGTCGGGGTGAGGGGGGATCATACACCCATGTGCCGTGCCCCTTCGGCGCCCTCCTCGTGACCTTATACCAAATTTTTAGCAAAGGGTTTCTGAATGGGAAGAGGAACATTGGGGGCGGCGGCCAGCCCCCTACGAGGGCTGGCCGCCGCCTAAAAAGAAACTCTATATCAGAAAATGGTATAAACCTCAAGCATCCCTTGCGAGTGCATAAAAAGTCTTACCTTTGTGCCGCTTTGGTGATGTAGCTCAGTTGGTAGAGCA
>Ga0272445_1002473_pt1 | contig 12660 bp, 9 predicted proteins | sample YNPCB0031_FD_194404 | JGI IMG/M metagenome (GOLD analysis project Ga0272445, IMG submission 194404) | Hot spring sediment microbial communities from Yellowstone National Park, WY, United States - YNP-CB-003-1 | ecosystem: Environmental > Aquatic > Thermal springs > Hot (42-90C) > Sediment... | reverse complement strand
AGAAAAGTATCGCAAAGAGCTGAAAGCAGCAAGTTAAACACACTTTTCAGAGTAAGACCTCTAAAAGCCTTCAGAATCCTCAGCCAAATGAAAAACCTATTGAAGAGCTTAGATGATATTTTCCTCATCCCTTAACGAGCTCTTGGTAAAGCTTCACTATCTTATCAACTCTTTTTTCTATATCGAACCGCTCTACAGCGAGTTTCCTCCCATTAAGGCCCATCCTCTTCGCCTCCGAGGGGTTCTCCAGAAGGTGCACGATCCTATCCGCCAGCGCTTTGGGATCCCTCGGCGGAACGAGAAAGCCGTTATAGCCGTCGATAACCTGATCCGGAAGCCCGCCCACCCTGCTCGCGACCACCGGCTTACCGCAAGCCATAGCCTCCGTCGCCACGAGACCCCAAGCTTCTTGAAGTGAAGGCACAACAACAACATCGCTCGCGGCATAATATTGCGGAACTACATCGCGAGGAATTTTTCCAGTAAAAACCACATATTTAGAAATATCTAATTTAGCAGATAAAAATTCATAGTATTTTGATAATTTATCATACCCTCCAATGATAAATAGTATATCTTTTCTGAAACTTAATATCTGTTTTATCGCTAATAATAAATATTCTATGCCTTTTATTTTAAAATTGCGTGCTATAGTTAAAACAATTTGTTTATCTTCTCCCCCATATAATTGCTTAACATAGCTACCATTTATGTTTGGATTAAAACGCTGAATATCAACTCCATGAGGAATTATATGCAACTTTTGTATGTTGTTAACTAGTTTAACGGCTTCGTCGAAAACCGCTTTGCTAGCTACAAGTACTAAATCAGAATTATTTAAAACATGCCTTACAAGTGCATCATAACGCTCACATAACCTGATTCCATAACCCAATGTAGGCTCAACGAGTATATCGTAACCATGAAGCGTTACTATCAGCGGAATGTGATACTTCGAGCTAATTTTTGCTAGAAATGCCACCCATCCTTCAGGGTATGCATAATGTGCGTGGAGCAAGTCTGGTTTAACATGTTTCATTAAACGAACAACGTGTTCACTATAAGACAGCTCTAAAAACAATCTATAGGGTGAACGCAAGATACTATTAAATGATGGATAGTATGCAATTCTGTGTATAATTAATGGAAAGACTAAGAAAACATATTTATCTACATCGTAAAAAAATACATTATGGGTCTTTATACTACCTTTAAAATCAAAACATGCGACAAGAATGTTAATATTTCGTTGAGCCAGTCGAGTAATTTCATCAAAAATAAAGCTTTTTGCATCGTCCAGAGGATTCCTAGCTATATCATTTGATACTATAAGTACATCCATATTTGCCTTAATATATTATTTTAAAGTTTACATTCAATTTTATTGATGATATAACTCATTCTTTTAATAGTATGTGTAATTTCTCGTAATTTCTTAGGTATCTATTTTTCATACGCATCCTCATATTTTTAGTCTGAGATTATAATATGTTTTATAAATTTGATTGCTCGTATCAAAAAATGTTCTTTAAAAAGACAATTTATTGAAAAAATTTTAAATGCACTAAAATCTAAATTAGAAATACTAATGTTAAATAATTTAACATAACCGTTAGTTATTGTTAAAGGTTCTTGCACAATACTATAGCCATATACATTACAAAGCCCTAGTTCTTCCAGCGGGTAATCAAGTCGAGGTACAGAGGCTGCTAAGTTCAAATAATGAAATAAACCAATTTCTGTCATCAACGCGGAACCAAGATTGGCTTTCATACCCAGTTTCTGTGTCTCTAACATTGCTTCGCGAGTAATAGTTAAACAACCAAGTTTAGACGGATGGAAGTTTATGGCATCCGCGGCCTCTATCTGCGCAAACAGCTTGATGTCCGATGGTTTTCGCAGACTCTCATCGAGCATTATTTCTAAGGAAGGATAAAACTTTTTTCTAAGCTTTGCGGTTTCCCTAAGCCTATCTCGCGGCATAGGCTGCTCGACAATGTTGACACCACGCTTTTCCATGAGAGCCAAAGCTTTCACAGCACTTTCAAACGTATTGAAGCACTCGTTCGCATCCGCTCTTAAAATAAGGTCTTCTATATCATTTTGTTTCCTTATAAAATAAATATACTCAAGTAATTTTTCAAGTTCTTCAAAATTGCAAGGTATTTTGAATTTTATATGTTTGAAGCCAAGTTTAACAGCTTTCTCTAATTTCCAAGCCATTATTTTAGGATGATTTAAGAAAATAGTGTAAGCTACAGGTATTTCAGTCCTGTAAGTACCACCTAGTGCTTCTGCTTCGTATTTCACTTTCCTATAAAGGGAAAGAGCATACAAAACAGCCGATTCCATCGCTAGGTAAGCACCATAATTAAGGTGTTTTTTTCTCCTAAACTCTTCATACTCCTTTAACCTCAAGGTATCTAAGGCATCTTCAAGCGCCAATCCTTGAATAATCTTAGCTAAAGATAAAGCCTTGGTATAATCCTCAACAATATTTGATCCATAAGGCGTGCCTTCGCCAAGGCTAATGACACCCGTATTAGTTACTAAGAATGTTACAAGATGAAAAGTTTTAGTTATGAGTCTCCATCCACTAATATAGTGAGAAGTAGGATAAGAAAGAACAACAATATGTATAGCCTTAATATAGGCTACCATTATACTTTAAATTTTAGCATTATATTGCAGCGCGCACGCATGACCTCTTGAGCTTCTTAAGAAAAGTTGAAAGCCTGCTGCTATATAGTATGAATACCGTTAACACCAAGCTCAAAGGTAAGTGCTTCAACAGTAACGGTACCGATTCCCACTCTGAGTAAATGTTGAGGGGGGGTTCAAACGAAACTTTAGCTCTAGTGGCGTCGGCCACAAAGTACAGCAAGGAAGAATCTCCAACCAAGAACTTGAACGAAGCATCCCCATGCACTAGCAAATCGAGGGTCACGTAGGGGTATAGCAGGGACTGCCCAACCACCCCCTTTGCCATGGTCCGCTCAGCAGTAAAAACAGGCCTCCTCGCGAGAACCAGAAACTTCCCCTCCAGGGTCATGTTACCTTCCAGATGCAAGGAGCTACCGTTGCTGAAGTAGATGAAAACCCTTGCACCCACAACGTGCAGCTTACTCATTTCGGCAACCGCGTAGAAACCTAAACCGGATTCCAGCACGGCAAAATCCGAAAACAGCTTGAAAGGCATTTCGGACGAACCCATTACCACCACATAGCTGATATCACGAGCCGCGAGTTGATCGAAGGGCATGTACAGTTTAAGTGAGCCCGAGGGAATTAAAATTACGCTTGGGGATATTATGGTCAAATTATACAAAATAACTTTACTAACTGCTAAATTGGAATATGAAACTTCGCTATAATACTTTTCAGAATTAAAATAGACATTCCTTTCTCCGCATTTAGCAAGTATTTCACTTATAAATTCTATTGAATAACTTAAAACTGACGCTTTTCTTGCAAACTTTATGTAATTAATTCTTGTATTCCCTAGCATTACCTCGAACGTCATGTTTAATCCTTCTTTTAGAGCTAAAAGAGTGTAGTTACCTGCTTCGAGGCGTTTTTTATCTATGAACCTCCTTCCACGGGCTTCGAGCACCGCGCCTTTTACCTTCACTAGCCATAATCTGTCGGCGCGCACGCCCATAAGCCCTCCGGAATAGTCTGCAGCAAAACAAGCTGGTCTCAGCGAGTCGAAAGTTAAGCAGAGCCTTCTATTCGCGACATCAAAGCTAACTTTCACCACGTGGTCTCCAAGCACGCTGACCTCGCTTCCTATCAAAACACCAGGCCAAGGCGATGAGCAGGTACCATTCCCTTCCGTGAGCGAGCAGTTAAGCGCGTACACCCAGCCCTGCTCGGTGAAGATCACCCCTACGTACTTGTAATTCCTCGCGTCCCAGAAATCGTAAACGAAATAGAAGTAGTTCAGCACCTTCGGGTTGTACTCCCTGACCTCGAACCTCACGGTAACGTTGAACGCCTCAGGGGGCAGGTAGAAGGGGTTCCTCCACACAACGATGTTGCCGGGCCTCTCCGCGCGCCCGCCGAGCTCGATCGAATCCGTGTCGATTCTCACGGCGCCGCTGGTGAACGCGATCGGAGCCCTCAGCAAATCGACGGTAGCATTTCTAGTTTCTTCCAGCGGATCGTACGGCACCACGATGACCCTGTAGTTGTAAAGGGCTGGGTCGATCTCCAGCACGCTCGTGAAGTTCACGCCCGCCAGCGAGAGGAGGAGGTAGGCCTCGTCGACCGACTCGTCCCAGACCGGCGGGATCGCGAGCGCGACGCTGCCGTTGGGGAGTGGCGGCGCCAGCGAGGGAGCGTCGTACACGTCGATCGAGCCCGCGCTGAAAAGCTTGGGCAGGCGGGGCAGGAGGATCCTGCCGATCCAGCCGGAGCGGGCAGGCTGCGAGTCGGTCGCCCAGTTGATGTAGAGGTAGGGCGGGTCGAAGTTTCTAGCTTTGAAGGCTGAGAGCGAGAGCTCGGGAACCTGCCGCCACCAAGCGTAGGAGGGATCAGAGAATACGTAGTAGATCGGCGCCGCGAAGGCTGACGCGTCCCTGCTTCGGGGCGTGGGCGATAAGACCCACCGGTTGGGGTTAGCCCAGAGCAGCTCGCTCAGCTTATCGAAAGCCTTCTCCTCGGCAACGTTTATCCTCCAGCGCTCGCTTGCGATGCCCCAGTACGATGCGCATACCACCGCGTTTACAGCCAGAAAGGCCAGCAGGAGGCTGAGCGCGGCCGCTTTTAGGGGTCTGCCGCGGGCGAGTCGCTCTAACGCGTAGGCGGCAGGCGGCGCTAGCGCGATGTACGCGAAGAGAATAAACCTCTTTTCGCCCCAGTAGCCTGTGTCGATCCCAGAGGCGTTGAGAAAACCTAGGGTTCTACCTACGGCGACAGCGAGAACTGCGAGCAGACCCAGCACAGCGACTGGAGCTTTCAACCCTTCGCGAGCTAGCAGCTCGTAACCGTATAACCCTAGCGGTAGAGCCGCGCCCAATAAGACCGCGTACATGAACCAGGGTACCAGACCTACAACCCATCCCGGATCCGCCCTGCTTGTAGCGAAAGTGTTGGAGGGATCTAAGGCGACGGAAACTCCCAGGATTAGCAGGAAGGTGCCTAGAGCCGACGCTATAGGAGCTCGCACGCGTAGACGACTAGACAGCCTCGCGAACAAGGGCTCTAACCTTACACCGAAAGAGCTGAGGACGAGCGCGGCTACCGTTGCCAAGGCCGGCGCGAAGAAGGCTGCAGCGCGCAGCAGCATAAGGCTCTGTAAATAGGGCATACCTTGAAGAGCGAGAAGAACAACCGCTATATTGAGCGCTCCTCCCGCGAGCGCGCCTGCAAGCGCTCCCAGACAGATGGACTTCAGGGCACTGGAAAGGCTTTTGCCCCAAAGGAGCGCCAACAGCGCGAGGAGCGCTGCTGCCACAACACCCTGCGGAGGGTGCGTAGACAGCATCGAAAACATCAACAAGCCGGCTGCGACAGCCGCTCTAGGGAGCGTACCCTGCAGCTTAACCATCTTAAGAAGGAGGGACAGGAAGAGAAGAAAGGCGAGGACCGAGAAGGGCTGAGGTACGGGCCACATAAGCGGAAACGGTATATACATTAAATTTCTGTACACTTTTTCGCTGCCGCTCGCCAGAGCTGCGAAGTACGCCGCAGGGCTCGTCGGCTTGTTGAGGAGGAGGTAGAGCCAGCCCAAACCCGAGAAAACGAACGGGAGTATCAGCGCGATGTTTCTGGATGCGGGGTTCCCGGTGACGTTAGCGGTAAGCTGGGCTAGTGCTAGCGTGCTCAAGAGAGCTACGGGCAGAAGAGCGCTGTTGAGAAGCGGGGCGTCGTAGCAGTTCGCCAATAGCATGAGCCCCCCTTCGAACGCGTGGAAAACAAGGTAATTATCGGGGCTGAGGCTTAAAAATTTCCAGGGGTTTCTGATAAGGTTTACCGACCACATATAATGTCGCAGCATGTCCTCGCCCGGAAGATACACATCGTTTGGATAGTATATCAAGAAGAAATTATAGATTAGCACTAACCAAGAATTTATTAACAAAAGACTATCACCTTTTATTTTAATTTCAATTGATTGACTTTTAGTTTTTTTCGAGCAGATACTAATATTATGAAATGTATGCAAAGCTACGAGCACCAACGCAGCGTAGCGGTTTGCCGGGAAGCCTAGGAGAAGTGAAGCACCCAACGCTACAACTCCGAAGTACGTTAAACCGATGATGAAGGAAAATAGCGCGAAGCCTAGTACATCATCAAAAACCCCTCTGAGCTTTAATACCTCTGCCAGCGAAACTCCGGCTACAAGGGCAGCGTACACCAGCGCGAGGAGCAGCGCCAGCCAGGGAATCGGTATGATGCTCGCAGCAATCAACGCGGCTAAGCCTGCTACGAGTGCAAGTGTGACGGTTCCCCGCGGCAACCGCAGCAATATATGGAACTGCCTACCAGGTCTCCGAACGGCGATGAAAAAGGAAAACGCGATCAGCGAGGAGTGTATCATCAGTTTTTCGGGCCACGGGTAATAGATGTACATAGCAACGACGAAGGATAGCAGGGACGCAAGTAAAATTGCCAGTGTCACTAGCAGGATCTCCCTACTCACAACAGCGCGCATTACAGAGCCAGCTGCTCCTCCCTCGCTCATGGGTTAAGCGTCCCGCTTGGGCTCCAGCAGTTCACGGAGCAAGCTGAACAGCTTCTCTGCAGCTTGGCGTCTATCGATAAGGGGTCTTACGCGAAGGACGTTAGCCCTGATGCTTTCCATAATGCTTTCGTCAAAGATTTTTTCTAAAGCTCTCGTAACGCAATCGAGGTCGTGCGGCTCACACGCGAAGCCCACCTCCCACTTTTCGATCAGTCTCCAGAGCTCCGAGCCGCGCCTAATCAGCGCTATAACGGGAAGGCCGCAGGCCACGTACTCGTAAAATTTCGCTGGTATTGTTGGGTCGTACAACTCTGAGGTCACGCGCGTGATGACCCCCACGTCTGCAGCCGAGAGAACCTCCGCCAGCTTGCGTGCATCTTGTATCGGCCGCAGAACCTTTATGTTTCCGGATAAACGCAGCTCATTCGCTACTCGCACAAACTTCCTCGCATAAGTTGCGTCTCCGAAACCCCCGACAAGCAGGTATACCATTTTATTTTTGAGCTCATTTGGCAATTTGGCTATTGCTTGGAGAAGGGGGGTGGCGTCGTAGTAGCCGCCTAAGTATCCGTTGAAAACGAGGATCGCCGCATCGTCGCTCAGACCGAGCTTCCTTCTAGCTTCAGAGCGTGGATGCGGGCGAAAGGTGTACACATCGGCGCCGTTCATCACGAGCCGCGCGCGCACTCCCTGCTTCGCTAACAAACTTACTAAACTAGGAGTAACCGCTAGGACGAGGTCAGCCTTTCGCATAATCGAATAGTTAATTATATTTATAAAAGAAAAAAGTTTTCTAGTAAAACCTTTCGTCCAACTCGGCCAGTAGTCGAGAGGATCACGTACATCTACGATTAGTTTAATTTTTAAAAATTTAGCAGTTATATATGCTATTGGTAATGGTTCTATATGCGGTATGGACACAACTATTACATTTGGTCTTAAAATCAAAGAAATCAGGAAAATCGGAAACGTTCCTAATAAATTAAATATTTCTATCATCAAATTAAGAATATTAATTTGCCATTGAAAATTGAAAACTCTGAATTTATCATAAATAATCCCTTTAGCGTTTCTGAAAACATTTTTCATGTTCCTTTCTGGTTGCAGCGCGCCAACTACATCTACCAAGATTCCCCGCGTGGTAAAAAAATTGGCGAAGTATTCTATCCTCCTCCAAGGTGCACCTGAACGCGGAAGACTCATATTGCATACTATTAGAATCCGGTAATTATGATTCTTCATTTGCGTGTAGCTTTGTATTTTATGAGGAGGTGTTGTCTTATAGAGTTTGCCAATATATTAGCAAAACTGATATATTTGTTAATCGATTTAGCGTATTTTAATACTTTGCAGTTACTAATTTTTTTCATTCCTATGGTTCTACTTCTCCTACGTAATAAAACATCCAACATTTTCATATTTAAACTTAAGGTTTTTATAATAACCCAAACTAAAAATTTAATTCGCGTGATTATGCTATACATAAGCATCAAAGCTAATGCTGCCACATAAGCGAATGTGCTCGCCGTTAACCATAGTGGGCTATCGTATAAGGATATGATATAAGCGAACATCCCTGTTAAAACTAGGTAAAGTTTATGCGGTACTTGCAACAGCCTCCGTCCGCCGAGTGTATAGCTTTCCATATGGTAAAATACGGCTGAAGGAATAAATATTACGCAGAAACCTAGCATATGAAGGAGAAGTCCTAAATCGATTTCCTCGATTCCAGAAAAGTATAGGCGGTAGTATCCGCCAACTTTCAGGAAAATATTTTTTTCAATCAATGCACCTGCCCCGTTTGGAAATGCTATGTAGCTAAACGCGTTTTTCCCTTCGCGAACCCATTTCATAATTTTTGAAAACTCTTCTCGTGATACGCACATTCCATAAAATCTATAGCGGCCAGATAGCATCCAGAAGAGCCCGCCTGCGTTGTATATACAGTTGACTTCGGGGTAATACATGTGCAATCCTTGCGCTGCTGCTACTTTTTTGTCTATTCTTTTGGCGTAGCAGTAGGTTCTGTAAAGATTTTCAAGGTATTTGGGATGAAAGATTATATCATTGTTGCTAGCTAGTATTAAATCAAACTTTGCGTTCATGGCTCCTATGTCTATTGCTCTACCATAACCGAAATTTTTCTTTAATTTAATAATTTTTATATCACAGCTTGGATAGCTTCTTTTAATCTCTTCGATTATTTTTAAGGAATTATCTATTGATGCGTTATCAACTACTATTATCTCATACATATTTTTAGGAAAAGTTTGATTAACTAAGCTTAATAGAGAAAATCTGATAACTTTTCCTCCGTTGTAATTAGGGATTATTACAGAAATACCAGAAGCGCAAGCGTGTATTGTATCTTCTTTCATATTTCATGAATTAATTTTTGTAAATATTTTAAGTAATACCGCGTTCAAGTCTGTTTAGTTTCGGTACTGGCATAATTAGTGGCACGCATCTGGTTAGACCTTCGTTCATGACAACGCTGCGTCCAAAGGTTTTCGCCTCTTTGAGCGCAGCAACATAATTTTTCACGTAATTCGATGCTGTCACCAAAGAGAGCAGCGCCGCAACAATGCCATAGTATAACGTTACTAAGCACCACACGGAGCTTCGTGCAGCGCGCGATGGCACGAGGTCCGCCAGCGCCACGCCCTTGAACCACTGGGGGCTTTTGAGCTTGCGCCGGGCGGCGTAGCTGGCGCTCCCCAGGTGGTATGCGACCACGAGCGGCACGTGAAGCAGCTTGTAGCCGGCGCTCCACAGCCTCAGGCCGAGGTGCTTGTCGTCGTAGTAGCTTTCGACCCTGTTGTCGAAGAGTTGACCCAGCTTCTCTATCGCGTCAGCCCTGTACACGGAGAAGGCCCCGCTGAGGAAGCTCGGGTGGCACACCTTCGCGCACTCGATCGTGTAGCCCCTGCATATCGGGTAGGTTAGCCCGAAGATATCGATGTAGTGGCCGCAGTTGTCTACGATGTGGGGGTTGTCGGCCTGCATTATCGTGCCTTGGACGCCCGCGACGTTGTCGATCTCGAGGTACTTGAGCAGTTTTGCGGTGTTGCTCGGCACGATGACGAGGTCGTTGTTGAGGAGCATGAGGTACTTGAACTTCCAGCGCTTGCGCGCGTAGTGCCAGGCGATGTTGACGGCCCTGGTGAACCCGTAGTTCTTGCTCAGCCTCACGGCCTCCGCGTCGACGCCCGCGCGCTTCGCGTGCTCCTTCAGCTCCTCGAAGCTGCCGTCGGTGCTGCAGTTGTCGACGACGAGGAGCTTGAGCCTCACGCGGCGCCCGAGCTCGGCGAGCCCCTCCAGCAACTTCCTCTCGATCGCAAGGAAGTGTTTCGAGTTGTAGTTGACGACGACCGCCAGCACCTCGAAATCGTAGCTTCGCGTCGAGCAGCTAGCAGGTTGAGACGCGGTGCTCAGGGACTCGCGCATAGCTGCTCGTCCATAATCTTGTCTGTCTGCTCGGCGTGTGTGCCGGATCCCGCCTCCAGGTTGTGCTTGGGGTCGGGCAGCTCCAGCTGCTCGAAGAAGACGCGGTCCATGCTGTACGTGTAGTGCTGCCCCGTGTGCAGGATGGAGAAGTCGATGCTGCTTCGCTCGAGCTCCTTGATCACCGGCGCTAGCTTGATGATCTCGGGCCTCGTGCCGAGGACGACCGCTGCCTTCATGCTTTCGCAGCTGTTTCCGGGTTCGCGGAGAGCCTTTCTCGCGGATGCTTCACCGCTGGGCTGGCGTTCCCGCCTTGCTCACTAGCGCGACCGCCGCTGCCGCCGCGAGCGTCGAGGCTAGGGTTGGCAGCGTTAGGGCGAGCGCGGTGTAGGCGAGCCTGATGTACCGTGACGCGTTGAAGAGCGCTGCCACGTGCGCGGCGAGGGCGGTGGATGCCGCGTAGAGGGCCGCCGCCAGCAGCAGCGTGGGCAGGGGGTTGTGGTTGATCCAGGTCCAGGCGATGGTCCAGGCGAGGTTGAGCCCCTGCAGTACCATGTTGGCTTTGCTCTCTGGCCCGTACTCGACTTTCACCGGTACGTGCGCCGTGGGTAGGTTTCGGAGCGCGTGGTTGATCTCCACTTCCACTCCGTACGATGGGTCGAAGCTCCTGTCGAGGGTCTCGAGGGCCCGCCTGGTGTAGCCCCTGTACCCGTTGAAGGGGTCGGGCATCGGCTTTACGAGTAGCGCGTGCTCGAGGGCTAGCAGTTTGTACCCTATTTTCCTGAGGAGGGGCATCCTGGTGGTGTCGGCGAACCTGTTGGCTGCCGCGTGGTCGGCTTGCCCTTTTATCAGGGGTTCGAGGAATTTTGGTATGTCTTCGGGGTTGTGCTGGCCGTCGGCGTCGAGCATTACCGCGTACTGGGCTCCCGCTTTGAGGGCGGCTTTCACTAGGGTTCGGACGGCGAAGCCTTTCCCCATGTTCTGGGGGTGCTTCACCACGATGGCTCCCGCCTCCTCGGCCTCCTTCGCGGTGTTGTCGTTCGAGCCGTCGTCGACTACGATCACGAGGTCTACGTGCTTCCTGGCTTTCTGTACTACGTCGCCGACTCTGCCCTGCTCCCTGTACGCTGGTATGAGGGCTACGGTGCGCGCGGGCGGTAGCTGGGGGATGGGTGGTGGCTCGTAGGCGCTCCTCGCTGCGGCGTACGCGGCGACCGCGGCCGAGAGGAGGGATTGGGCCATTGTGTACGCGACGAGCGTGAGCGCCGCCAGGGGGACGTCCACCCTCCTTGTGTCGTTGTACCTGTCGACGAGCGCGAGGAGCAGGACTCCCGCGACCGCTAGCGCCGCGAACCCCGCGGTTCCCAGGTACGCGAGCGCGTACTTGCCGACGCTGCTCATTGGGCGGGCGCCGCTCTCTCCGCCTTCCCTACAGCTTCTCTGATGCCGAGCGCTTCCGCGCTGCATGCGGTGTTCGTGTTCACGTCACCTCTGGCCAGTAGGCTTTCGGCGTGTTTAGTAGCGAGAGCCCCACCCGCATCGCGTAGGAGATGTCTTTCAGCCACTCCAAGGCCTGGTAGTACCCGAGGGAGAGCGCCTGCCGCACCCGCTCTTCGACGACTTTCAAGCCCAGGGACAGCGCCTGGGCCTTCACAGCTAGAGAAGGTAGAACTTGGGAGATGATCTTGAAAAGGATGGAGACTAGGGTGGGGCTCCTGATTACCGAGAAGGTGGAGGATATTCGGAGGATTGCCCGCTCCTCCGGGCTTAGCCTCCAGTACAATCCCGTGCGCAGAGCGCGCTTGTAGGCGGCGCGAACCGTGCTGCCGTCGATGCACGCTGGTGTGAGGGAGGCGTGCCCGGAGGGTTGGGCGTTCATGCGATCGTTGACCTTTCCTTTGGGGGATTCTTAACTTTTGCTTGCTATGCGGTGGTTTTATCTTAACTTTTTCGATCTCTTTTCGCTATCAGCGCTTGGAGCTTTAGCGCCTTTCCCTCACGCGAGCTCCTTCAGCGCCCTCTTCACGGCTTCCCTGTGCAGCGGCGTTTGCCACGCTACGCGCTTGCCGACCCCGATCTCAAGATCCTTCTGGGGCGGTGGCTGGTCGATCCATAGTGGGGGGTCTCGGTAGGTTACCGCGTCGACGATCAAGTTGAGCTCGACGAGCTTCTCGATGAGCGGCAGCTTCTCCCTCGCGAGCAGGGTGTCGGGGTCTTCGACCGCCTGCCGCAGCCACTCCCGCTCCTCGGGGCTGAGGGTGGGGGCGAGCGTGTCCAGATTCTTGGAGGCGATCAGGCTCTTGACCCCGCCGTCGGCGTCCCACTTCGCCTGGTGGAGCTGCGCCAGCATCCACGGGTTTCCTCCCGTCAATCTCCACGCTTCTTCGATGTCGGGCTTCGGCGCCGGTATCTGCCTGTACAGCTCCGCAAACCCTTCCCTGCTCATGTTCCACATGGGCATTAAGCTCGCCCACCGGTGCCGGCCGATCTCCCTCCGCGTCACTCCTTCGCTGGTGGCGACGATAGCG
>Ga0272445_1002469_pt1 | contig 12668 bp, 13 predicted proteins | sample YNPCB0031_FD_194404 | JGI IMG/M metagenome (GOLD analysis project Ga0272445, IMG submission 194404) | Hot spring sediment microbial communities from Yellowstone National Park, WY, United States - YNP-CB-003-1 | ecosystem: Environmental > Aquatic > Thermal springs > Hot (42-90C) > Sediment... | reverse complement strand
ATTTGAGCTTCTCGCCTTTTGTTGATACCACCTCTTTATTCCTTGCGTCGACTTGCGCCGGCTCAAAGTTGTATATGTACTCTATGCCTTGCTCTTTGAGCTTTTCTTCAAGTACTTTGTTGATCTCTGGCTGTGCATGTAAATGATCTTGCGGCGTGGCCACGACTATCTTGTATCTACCTCTCAACATTCTTACATTCTTCAGGTATGAATCGATCAAAAGCGGCACCTTACCCGAAACTATTGGACACTTAGGAGCTACATCACTCGTAGCAAACAGCAGAACGATGGTACCGCCCTGAAACTCTGAGAGCAACCTCCTAACCTCCTTAGCACCTTCAAACGTATAGAATGTGTGGTAATCATCTAAGAGACCTGGAAGAAGAGAGGGCTCGTACGTAGCGCCTAGCGCAATCACGAGGTACTCATAACTAAATTCCTTTCCAGTTGCCGTATGTATTTTCCGGTTTTTAAGTTCTATCTTCGCAACCGTCCCTTCGCTTCCGAAAAAGGCCTTCACCTTAGGGTCTAATAACTTGCCCCTGTTGTATACTAAGTTTTCTTCGTCAAATGCAGAAACGATATAGGGAACAAATCCAGCCTCAAAATAATAATTATTAGATGTATCAAATAGCGATATTTCTACTTCACCTTTTAATATTTCTCTCCGTAACTCTCTGGCTAAGCTATTTGCAACAATCATTCCGCCGGTGCCGGCCCCTAAGATCAACACTCTCTTCATCAGCTTTAACCCGAATTAAAAAAGTTAAGATTTATTTCTCAATTTTTTGTACTAGAATTTTTTAAATATTTTTCTGGAAATATTATTATTACATAATCCATATTTAATACACATGTCATCATTGATACATAGCTTCTCCAGTTTGTCAAAATCAAACGTTCCACGGTATTGTTTTAAAAACTCCATGGCGTTTTGAAGGATAAAAAAGTTATAGTTGTCTCGAGACCTTTCCGCGAGATAGGTGGCTACATAAGCAACGGAGCCTGCTGGGTGGCAAATAAAGACCTCGCTGAGGGTAAATCCGAAATGTTGTACTGCCATCCCAAGTATCGTCAAATACGCAAGTAAGACTCTACTCTCTACTGTTGTTCCCCATATCTTATTAATTTGTTTCACATAACTCTCATCACCGCTTAGTACAAGAAGTGCAAGCGCACCCTTTACAGTGGCTTTTAATTTTCTCTCTGAGGTTGGAAGTATTAGGCGATAGTTAACGAGTTGCTTTACAGCCCTATAGACCGTAGAAGTATTATTACTCGTTACTCTAGTCACGGCATATGGCGTATAGGCTTTAGGGAAATTCTTCACAAAAAAATCAAGAATTTCGATTTGCCTCTCATTCAACGGGGGGATCGCTCCCCGCCATACATCTTGAAGCAAAAAGAGAAGGGCTTTCTCCACACATATAAACAACAAGAAAGTTTATTAGTTTTTAGACGCAGCCTGTCGGCTTTGGCGCTCCAGCGACTTTACACGCACCGTTTGCCGGCCCAGACGGGAATAGTTGGTAAATTTGTTCTAACGTAAATCCAGTTTCTTTAAGCAACATCTTAATAGGCGGACAAACTCCATATGTTTCCCAGTACTCTCTAAGATATTTCACCACCTTCCAGTGATCCGGCGTCATCTGTTGTATACCTTCCAACTCACGTGCCAACCACTCCGCAACTTTCTCATTCCACACCTCTGGATTTTGCAGAAAGCACTCCTCGTCTAGTGTCACTGTAACACCGTCAACGGTATATTCACCGGGACATTTTACCGGCATAGTTGTGCCTTTTTCACAGCTTAAAAAAATTATTCCTTTATTTTAAGTATCAAGGACTTGGTAATTAATACCATAATTACTCTTCAACCAATCTAAATAATTAAAAAGCTCGTCTCCCATGATAATATTAGCTATCTTATCCCAGTGAAATATCGTATCGCCACTGAAGATATTCACCCTTAATGTAGGTACGACAACCCCCTTAGTGCAATCAACAGACGTCAAACCCAACAGAAACTCTGTTTCAAAACCCCGCCAAGGGATATCCCGCTTAGTTATTAATACGCTTAGTTGTTCGATTTTGTCACAAGAAGAATCTACACGAATTTTTCTATCTAGGACAAATGCCAGCTTATATCCCTCCTTCTCAAGTTTAGAAAAAACAAATAAACGATAAGCAGGTATATAAAAATAATCTTCCTCTTCACTTTGCTGAGAAAGGAAAAAAGCAAGTTGTTTAGGTTCAATTAACTTAAATCGCATCTCTGAATCCTTTGAATATCTGCTCGCCACGTGCCCTGTACGTCAGGTACGTACGTGCTATATCAGGCACCCACATGTACTCTGCCGTGGGTCTCGGCACACCCACAAGGTCTAAGAACTTTGTCCATCCGATTCTGTCTATGAAGTCTCCTAGCCTCTCGCCCGGCTTGGCATGTTCGCGCCAAACCTCCACTACACGCTTAACCACAGCCACTATCTCCTCATACATAGGCGGATTGGCGGGTAACCATGGTACTAAGTTCCGCGCAAGCCTGGGGCCGCTTCCGCTATTCGCCATCCTCCCTCCAACCAAGATGGCGACGCCAACATCCTTCGGGTCGTAGTCGAAGGCGTCGCAGTTCTCCTTGCAACGGGCGCAGTTGATGCACCTCTCGCCCACAAGCGTAAGCTTGACTTGGCCATCTTGTCTTCTTAACGTAAGCGCACCAGTGGGACATACTTGCACCAAGAACACCTGCGACTCAGGTACCTTAGCAAGCGCTTTAGGCGGCGGCAGACACATCGGCAGAACTTCCTCTCTTATCTTCGGCGGGGCGCCCCACATGCCGACAATTGCTATGTCAATAGCGGTGCCGCCGGCACATCCAGCTGGACAACCCGATATGAATATTCTCAGCTTCGCGGGGAGAGGCACCTCGCCCGTGAAGTAGGGCTTCAGCGCATCTCCAAGAGCCTTGCCAATACTGGGTGCGTCAACCACCCCAATCTGGCACGTGAGAAACGCAGTACAAGTATTTATGCCCCACAGCGCACCATTCCAACCGCCCACGGGGAACCCCATTTTCTCCACCTCTTCTTTGATCTTCAGCGCTTTTTCTAGGGAATCGGTGATGAACTCAACGTTGCCAGCTATCGTGATTCTCAACGTTCCTACGCCGTATTTATCTGCGAGGTCGGCAAACTTCTCCAATGTATCTGCACTTACTCTTGCGTTGGGAGGCAGTGCGACCTTTATAGTGAAGACCCTTTCGCCGGTTTCGGATATGTGTTCGATTATTCCATTGCCGTGGAATTTCCTCTCCTTCCATTTGCCGTAGTTCCGCTTTATGACGTCGGGGAGGAACTTCTCGATGTCTGTTGGGTAAGAAAGCTGGATGCTCATACCCTCACTGCCTGTCTAATTTTTTCTGCAAATTCAGCAAATTTCTTGCGCTCCTCCTCTGGCAAGACTCTATACGGGACGTTATCTGGCAGTTTTTCAACTATCTTCGGCGTATTCTCTAAGTCTATTCCGGCTTTTTCGATGAATCTGTAGAGACCCTCCATTAAGATATAGTCGCCAATACGTACTTTTGCCATCGCCTCTTTGTCCCAAGGCTCGATTACTTTAAACACGAGGTCTACGGCTTTTTGTACCTCATCGGGTTTTAGGTACCCTACGAACCACCCCAGCTTAGGTCCGTAACGACCCTTGCTACCTCCGCCCACCAACACCGCAACTCTCCTCTCCTTGCCTGCCTTTATTGCCGGGAATGCGGCTCTTATGCAGTGCATTGATTTCTTGCAGCGGGCTCCGTCAATCTTCAGCTCTTTCTTCTCCGGATCCCAGCTAATGGCGCCGGAGGGGCAATTAGCCACAAGCTTCTGAGGATCAACCTCACCAGCCTCTATCTTCTTCCTTAGGAGCTCTTGATCCACCTCTGGTGCGCCTTTCCAGACGCCGATGAAGCCAAGGTCTCCTCTGTTGGCTCTTGCGCAGTCCATAGGACATCCCGATATCTTGATCTTGAACTTGTAGGGGAATCCTGGCACGGCTATGGCATCATGGACCCTCTTGTCTTTCCTGAACTCAACGAACCACTTCAACGTGTCGAATAATGCGAATTCGCAAAGCGCGGGGCCTACACAAGCATTAAGTTCTCTAATCGCGTCACCGCTTCCGCCAACGTCGGTACCAGCCTCGCGCAACGCATCTATCATCTTGTCTGCCACATCTTTGCCCTTGACGTTAATAACCATAGCCCCCGTCTGTCCAACGGCCTCAATTAAACCTACGCCGTATTCTCTAGAAATTTGTATAATCTTTCTTAAGTAATCCGTGGGTAGGAACTTGCCCGGCGTGTGGAAGACTCTGAAGTGGACCTCCTCGCCTCCGCCGGGAACCCAATCTCTTGCCACTCTTGCCAAAACGCCGGTTAATCTCTTTGTCTTTACTACACTTGGACCCCATGGACTCTTCCTCGCCACAAGCCCGACACCGTAGACGCGAAGCGGATAACCCGTCTTCCTCATTTCCGCGACGTGGCTAGGCCAAGGCCCCTTCTCAAGCTCCTTGAGATATTCTTCTGCCTTTTTCAGCAACTCATCGGGCGGCGGCAACCCAGGAGGTGCTGACATGAACTATGTGTAGAAAAAACCTTAAAAAGACTTGTTACTTGTTTTTAAGAAACTCTCAATCCAGCCTCCTCAGACCCTTTAACTTTGTAAGGCGCCATTGTGATCGTGGGTTCAAAAAACGTCGTAAATGGGTGAATCATCTTGCCAAGAGGCACGTACACCATTAGAATCTCCGCAAGAAGCACGTGCAGCTTTACCATGGCATCTGCCTTGGCGATGTACTCAACGGCAACGCCTATGTTGAAGCTTAGGAGGTTAAGAAGCCAAGGCGTTACAGTGTTAACGTAGTCAGGGTGTATAATTATGGTGTTTATCATTCCAACAACAACAATAAGTGTAACCAAGGAGAGTGCAAACCAGTCGTCCAGGTAGGTAAATGTTCTAACTTCTCTCTTTGTTAACCTCCTTACCCAAAGTATTGCCAACCCCACAATAGTAATGAAGCCAAATAAGGCCCCCAGGTATACAGCGATTTCGTGCCTAGCCTCCGGAGAGAGCCCCAAGGCTTGTAGTTGCTCCGGCGTGAAGAACAGAGCGGTATGGCCTAGGAAGAGAGTTAGGAATATGCCCCAGTGGAAGAGAAATGCCCCCCAGAACAGAGTCTTGTCGGAATATCTAAGCGTATAGAAGATGAGGATCCGCTTCAAGACCTCGACAGCTCTACTAGGCCCGCTCCAGTTGTATGAAACCACCGCTACAGAAGCCAGTCCTGTAAGACCTCGCGGTGATATCCACCCAATTATTCTGTATATTACGCCTATTATTACTACGATTAGCGCTACCCACGCAAATACTCCGTATAATACTAAATCTAGCATAACGATTCCTTCACATCTATTAAAAATCCTTATTACACAGAAAACAGTAACCACAAAGATATTTAAAAAATAGAAAAAATTGATCTATTTTATTTAATTATTTAAGTGGGAAGAAGCTTGTGGATATCACGTAGGCAAGTGCTATGATTACAAGCAACGCAATACCATACGCTATGAAGAGACTCCAGACCCTGTATTGCTTCAATAGGCTGAATCTGGTGTTGATACCTATTGCCACAAAGGTGAGGCCGAATAGCAGTACTCTGAACGGGTCGGTGCCTCTGCTGACGATTATGGGAACCACGGCTGTTGTCGCCTCGTCTACGGGATTCGGCTTAGCAGCATAGACAGCGCCTGCCAGATACAGAATTAGTGCAGATACAACTAACGAAGTGAAGAAGTAGCCAAGGACGAACTTGGGGAATCTGTACCAAAGCTCCATCGGAGACGGTCTCCTCCCGCTGGCAACGCCGCGTCTAACCTCCACGACGAACACCCATATCAAGGCCAGGACAAATGCTATGACGCCGATCCAGATATCTATCAACACCTTGCTCATGACGCCGACGCTCAACGGCGTGTCGACGCCGACTCCGCGTGTTACGATCTCGGCGGAGGCGGCCGCTGCTCCGTCCGTCTTGACGGAGAGCCCCATCCACGCGCCTGCCGCCTCGGGGCTCATGACGCCGGCTTTTACCAGAGATATCGCAACCCAAGGCAGTACTATAAGCTCAACAGCGGCGAAGATAAGTATTGCGGCGGAGACCATGGTGGGGTATATGGCGGGTGCCCCTATGGCGCCCGCCGCCGCGATGGAGGCGGAGACGCCGCAGACGCCAACGCCGACGGAGGCCACTACGCTGAGGTCTGTGTTCTTGGTGAAGAGCCTAAATATGGGGAAGGCGAGCACCATAAATATTGGGAAGCTCATCAGCACCATCGCCAGCACCGAGCCTCCGTACCTAATCCAGTCGGTGAAGAGGATCTTTGCGCCCAATAGAACTATTGCTGTTTTGATGAACCACTCGCCTCTCGCAGACCCCAAAAGCCACTGCGGCACCTTTGGTATATTGCCTATAAGCATACCGACGAAAAGCGCGAGGGTAAATGCGAACTCTGTAGTTACCACGTCGGCAATCGGCTTGTAACCGATTACGATTGCGCAGATCCAGAATATCCAATAGATCACAGAAAATCCTTTTACCCAGTCGCTGAATTTGACGCCGATAAGTCTGGCGGGTCCTGCAAGTATTAACATAAGGACTATCCATGCGACTATTAGGTTGACCCACGGCGAGCCGAACACTAGGTTCTTGTTAGGTATGGCGACGGGCGCGGATATGTCTGTCCACTTAGTCCACATGGGAACCCACCCCAAGGCGTCTCTGTATGCGTAGAAGCCTAGAAATGCGTAAAAGAACAGCGCAAGTCCTAGCCACAGCGCCCACCAATCCTCTTTCTTGTAGAGAGAGGACCAGTCGATTTTCTTCTGTTGCTGAGTCATGTCGTTTTCTAAAGGCTACAGTATTAATTTTTTATTACTCTTTTTATTAGGAATAAGATGCTGTACACTTGTTATAACAAGCGTACAAGGTGTATACTTCCGGTGGCGGTACCCTTACTCGGAGTTGTGTAATTAGATAATTAAAGCTTCTAGCTGTATTGCTTTATGCATGTTGCAGAATTTAGAATGGGCGATACGTCAAATATCAAGCCTCATAAAGCTCCTGAAAATCTTGTGGTTAAGATACAGAAAAGGGTGGGTCTTGAGCTTCCTGCCGACAAGTACCGTTATGTGGAGGAGAAACTGAAGGAGGGGTATAGGCAGAATAGAAATATTAAAATTGCCGTTGATACGTGTGTACACTGTGCGGCGTGTATTGACGCATGTCCGACGTATATTGCCACGAGGGATGTGAAGAACTCCCCTGTGGGCCGTGCGGAGCTTTTGCGTGATGTGATTAAGCGGGGGAGGAAAGTCGACGATGCTATGTTGGAACTGCTCTATACTTATTACTGGCAGTGTTTGACCTGTAGGAGGTGTGGCTATGTGTGTCCTTTTGGCATTGACCAGGCAGATATTACTAGGTACGTGAGGGGTGTGCTTTTTGAAGCTGGTCTGGTCAGCAGGTGGGCTTCTACTACAATTGACGGATTCCTAGAGACGGGGAATCTTATGAAGATCACGCCGGCTGCCGCTGTAAATATCCTTACCTACTTCGCGGACGAAATTGCTAATGAAAAGGGCGTGGAGCCTGTGTTTTACATCTATAGGCACGATCAGAAAAAGATGTTGAAGTACCAGGGGAAGAAACTTGTTCGCGAGGTGCCGCCCGGCGACCCGGAGTGGCCTGAGGCTATTCTGTGGCCGTCTTCGGCTGATCTCTTCCTTAACACAGAGACTCTTAAGGGCTACCTCCTCTTCCTTCACGTCTATGGAATCAGATTTGCTGTAAACACCTACAACGTGGAGGTTGCAAACTTCGGGCTTTGGACTCATGAAAAGATTATGTGGGCATTTGCCAAGAGGTATATAGAGGCGGCGGAGATGCTAGGCGTAAAGATGGCGATTTTTGGCGAGTGTGGCCACGGATGGCGCGCATTTAAAAACACCGTGGCGCCTGAGTTGGAGAAGCGCGGAATAAAGGTGTATCACATACATCACTTGGTGGTGAAGGCTATAAAGGAGGGGAAGATAAAGCTCGACCCATCTGCTAACGGGGATAGAGTCTACACCTATCAAGACCCCTGCCAGTATTCGCGGGGTGGCGATCTCTACGAGGAGCCGAGGTTTATCATGAATCATGTGGTTAAGAAGTGGGTTGAGTGTTCAGAGAATCGCCAGCTCAACTGGTGTTGCGGCGGTCAAGCAGGCATGTTGGCCGACGAGATGATGCCGCTGAGGCTTCAATACGCTAGGCTGTGGTATGAATGCGCGTTGAAGGTGGGGGCGGAGCACGTGGTGAGGCCGTGTTCTATGTGTAAGGGTACTCTAAATGGGGTTGTTCCACAGCTCAACAAGATGTACGGCAAGAATTTAACTTTTGGCGGTTTGATGGACTTAGTGTATAGAGCGCTTGTAGTCAAGCCATCTTAAACGCCGTAGAGTCTATAGCATGTTAAACAAACGGTGGGGGGCTCGGCGAGGTTGCCGAGCTCAATATTATATCTCCTATACATAAACTTTGCAGTAAATGAATTAGCTTTTTTAATTATCTCTTTGAGGGGCTGTTGGCTAATTTTGCCATAAATGACCTTAGGCACTTTATATTCCTTGTTGTTAAATATTCTGGGTATCGCCGCCTCGCGAATGGGCAGGTTGAGGTATACACACGGCGAGACTTCGCCGTCTACATTGATAAACAGCGTAGTGGTTGGCCGCTCGGGGCACTCCGTCAGTTCTCTAGGCGAGGGGTAGTCTGAAGCAAAGCGTAAACCCTTATCCTTTGACCTGTTGGAAGCTTCTTCTATCTTTCTTTCAAGCTCTGGGTTAGATCTCTCAAAGAGGTCTGTAAACGCCTTGAGCTTAGCCGCTTCGGCGTTTGGCAAATAATTGACGTTGCTTATCTTCACCTCGTCAAACCCTACATCTGCTGCCAGGTCTATGAAATCTGGGAGTTCTCTATAGTTGTCGCGGATTAACATATATATCGCAATTAGCCGTCCACGTTTTTTCTTTGCAAGAATTTTTGCGTTTGACACAACTTTGTAGAAGGGGCAACCGACTCTGTATTTCTCATGGGTGGCCTGGGTGGCGCCTGCAAATGTAATCGCCACAACGTCGAGGTCAGCCACAACATCAAGCTTGGAGTCGAGGAGCGTTGCGTTGGTGGTGATCCCCACCTTTGAAACCTCAAGAGACTTTTTTACGAATTTATCGAAGTCGGGGTGTAGGAGAGGCTCTCCCCATCCCTGTAGATGTATATACTCAGGCCTAAGCTCCCTAGCCTCCTCTATGAACTTATCAAAGAGGTTAATTTCCATAAACCTGAAGTTCCACTGGTCATGCAAAACGGTAAGGGGGCAGTATACGCAACGGGCATTACAGACGGAAGAGATCTCAACCTGGAAAATCATAATAGTGCTGGAATCACGTTTCTCTCAAGAGGCGCCGACACGCCGGTATACGGTATGCCACAGGGCATAAGCACCTTTTCTTCTTTCTGCACAATTTCAACCTTGACGTCGATACTAACCATTTCTGATACGTGGAAAGTTTCTATCCCTGCAGTGCCGCCTATGATTAAGACGTAACGTTTATTCATTACATAACCCACAACGATTTCTATATAAGATTTCATAAAACCGTTTTGTCCGGCGAGTTACGGCTTTATTTTAGTTCTAGTAAAAACAGTTTGTGAAGGTACAGCAGAAGACGTATACAGTAACCCGTCTAAAGGTACAAAATGCAGAGTTGTGCGTAAGAGATGTCGTCTTTGAGATTGTCTGTACGTGTAACCTCGAAACGGTGGTGGTTGCCCGAGACGGCGCAGTGGTTGTTCCGCCGAAGTATGCAGGCATGTCGTTTGAAGAGGTTAAGGAGAAGGTGTGTGGAACGTGTTTAGAGATTTCGGATGAGAAAAGGCAGTACCTCCTGGCGTTCTATACGCTGAAGATAGGGCTTGAGAACCTGGCCCAATTAATCGCTGAAGCCTGCAGACAGAGAAGTTATTGACTATAACAAATATTGAATAATGGAAACTCTTGCCCTTTAGGGCGGGGGGTGGGGGAAGTTTAAAAGCAAATGTTTCTGTAGTCGGGTCCCCTTGTGGGGGCGTGCGACCCGCGGTGCTGGACCGGGTAGCTCCATGACCCCGGCCCGATGGGCCGTTGAAGGCCGAGCAAGGGCGCCGATGACTCGCACAAAGGGAACCTCCGTCCTTCAGGACGGGAAGGAGATCAGATGGCTTCAGCGGCCGTTTGACTCGATGTTGGTTTGATATAGGGTATGTCGCTTAGCCGCTTTGAGAGGAGGAGGGCCTTGAGGGGGTTGAGGCGGTTAGGTAGCTTGGGCTTGGGGATTGCGACTGGTGAGGTGCAGGGCGCTTCGCAAAGTTTTTACGAAGACGTGGTAGACCGCAGAGAGACTGGGCTGGAGAAGAGAAAAATAATGATGTTGAGGAGCTTCTTGGCCGTGAGCTTTCTGGTTGAAAATTCGCAAAGTGGTACAGAAACTTCATCGATGTGTTAATCCCGCCGAGATGCCGTAGCGCCGGGACGAACACCGCAACGCAAGAAGGCGAGACAGCCCTGCAACTCAACAACTGCAGTTAATAACAAACTTTATAACTGGTCGGTAGGAAACGACATGGGTCTCTCCGCCCTTCTCTCTGCAGGCCTCGACAAAATAAATGAATTTCTCCACACAGCTGAGCCTCTCACCGCCTTCTTGGGCTACAGGTTGGTGGAGCTTTCGGAGGGGGGCGCATGTGCGGAGTTTGGCATGTCGCCTAACGCCCAGAGGGTGGGCGGGGTCCTCCACGGCGGCGTTATCATGGCTGTGTTGGATGAGACTATGGGCTTCGCCGCCTTGACGCTTAACGACAGCGTTGATCAGGTCACAGTGGAGCTTAAGGTGAACTTCCTGGAGCCCGGCGTGGAGGGGCCCTTCAGAGTGTGCGGCCGGGTGGTGAAGAGGGGAGGTCGCGTGGCTGTGGTGGAGGGCGAGGTCCGCGACGCAAAGGGCAGGCTTATCGCCAAGGCCCTCGGCACGTGGTACTACCTCTCTAGACGTGCCGGGAATGTTTATATATCTCCCGAATCCTAAATAGCCATGTCGGGGATTATGTAGAGGTTCTCGACACCACCCTTAGAGATGGGGCGCAGGGCGCAAACGTCTCCTTCACCCTCCAGGACAAGATAAGGATCGCGCTTAAGCTCGACGAGCTTGGGGTGGACTACATAGAGGGTGGGTGGCCCTACTCAAACCCCAAGGACCTTGACTTCTTCAAGGCCATGAAGGAGTACAGCCTCAGCAGGGCGAAGCTGGCGGCGTTTGGGAGCACCAGGCGGAGGGGAGTAAGGCCGGAGAGGGACGAGGGCCTCAACTCGCTGGTGGATGCCGACGTGCCTGTCGCTGTGATTTTCGGCAAGAGCTGGACGCTTCACGTGAGGGAGGTGTTGGGCATCACGTGGGAGGAGAACCTCGCCATGATTACGGAGAGCGTGGAGTACCTCAGGGGGCACGGCATGGAGGTGATCTACGACGCGGAGCACTTCTACCAGGGGTTTCAGGAGGACCCCGAGATGGCGCTTGCCTCCATAGAGGCGGCTTGGCGCGCGGGGGCCCGCGTGATAGTGCTGGCGGACACCAACGGCGGGACTCCGCCGCATGAGGTGTACCGCATAACGGCGGAGGTGAGGCGGAGGTTCCCGGCGATGCCGCTGGGGGCCCACATGCACAACGACATCGGTTGCGCCGTGGCCAACACTTTGATGGCCGTGGCGGCGGGGGCGCGGCACGTGCAGGGCACCATCAACGGCGTGGGGGAGCGCACCGGCAACGCCGACTTGACAGCCGTCTTGCCCACCCTGGAGCTTAAGATGGGGCTGAGGGTTCTGCGGGACGAGCCTCCGGCCGTAAAGTTCGGCCGCCTGCGGGAGGTGTCTAGGCTGGTCTACGAGGCACTGGGCCTCCCGTCAAATCCCTACCAGCCCTACGTGGGGGAGTTCGCCTTCGCCCACAAGGGAGGTGTCCACGCAGACGCCGTCATGAAGGTACCGCGGGCCTATGAACACATAGACCCGGCTCTTGTGGGCAACAGGAGGGTCTTTGTGGTGTCTGAGATGGCGGGGAGCGCCAGCGTTGTCCTTAAGGCGGCGGAGGAGCTGGGCATCCCGCTGGACAAGCGGAACGACGCCGTGAAGGCCGCTCTGGAGGAGATAAAGCGGCTGGAGCGGGAGGGGTACTCCTTCGACCTGGCCCCCGCCTCGGCCATGCTCATATTGATGCGGCACCTCGGCATTTACAGAGAGAGGTTTAGGCTTATGGAGTGGCGCGTCGTGGCGGGTCCCGGCGAGAGGGCCTACGCCGTGGTTAAGGTCTGGGTAGACGGTGAGGAGAGGCTGGAGGCCGGCGAGGGGGTGGGCCCTGTGCATGCGGTAGACGTGGCGCTGAGACGCGCCCTCACCTCCTCCTTCCCCCAGCTGGCCGCCGTGGCCCTCTGCGACTACCGGGTGGTGCTCCCCACCTCCGTGAGGAGCACCGAGAGCGTGGTTA
>Ga0272445_1002467_pt1 | contig 12670 bp, 12 predicted proteins | sample YNPCB0031_FD_194404 | JGI IMG/M metagenome (GOLD analysis project Ga0272445, IMG submission 194404) | Hot spring sediment microbial communities from Yellowstone National Park, WY, United States - YNP-CB-003-1 | ecosystem: Environmental > Aquatic > Thermal springs > Hot (42-90C) > Sediment... | reverse complement strand
CATCTCCAGTGTTTTCCACTTCTCCCGAATAGCTATAAGTAGCGGTCTCACCGTGGAAGATGCGTTTTCCGGCATAGAGTTCAATAGGCTTTGTGAATATGAGCCCCGCCAGCGCTACCACCAATATTAATCCCGAAAGGGCAATGCCTACCCAAAGTTTCTTTTCCTTCATGGTTAGACCTCCTTTTAGGCCGCGCAGTTTGATCTTTACCATCAGCAGCCTGCCTGTCACCCGTAATAAGCACTTCACGGCGATTGCATCAGGTTGTAAGATTAGTTTCAGTCGTTGGTCCTTGGCATCCTCCATAAACGCACTGTGCCATCTAACGATCCCGACGCCAAGAACTCTCCGCCTGGCGAGAAAGCTACGCTTTCCACAGTGTTTGTATGCCCTCTGACTTTATGTAGCAGCTTACCGTCTGCCACCCTCCACCATTGTATCATATACCACGCATCGCCAGACACCAATACTTTCCCATCCGGAGAGAAAGCCACACAGTTTACTCCATTCCATTCGGATTTCATCTCTCGCAGAAGTGCCCAGTCACCCACCTTCCACAACCGCACCCATCCATTCCATGACCCTGTAGCCAGAATTGAACCATCTGGAGAGAAATCCAGGCCTTCTATCACGTCAAGAGCAGGCCCGAACATCCTTATGCTGTGCAGCAGCTTACCGTCTGATATCTGCCACAATCTTGCCGTTGCATCTAAGGAGCCAGAAGCCAACATTGTTCCATCGGGGGAGAAAGCTACGCGGAGCACTCCATCATCGTGCCCTTTTAGCACTCGCAATAGTACCCCATTTGATACTTGCCAAAGTCTCACTGTGCCGTCCATGGAACCTGAAGCCAGGGTTTTGCCATCCGGAGAGAAAGCCACGCTCCGGATTGCTGCAGTGTGTGCTTTTAAGATGTACAATGGTGCCCCTTCATCTACTCGCCACAGTTGTAGCGATCCATCCTCTGAGCCCCAAGCCAGAATTTTCCCATCTGGCGAGAAGGCTACGCTGAGAATTGATGTTGGGATTGTAGGTCTCAAAATGCGTATAAGCGTCCTATCCGCCATCCGCCATAGCTATACTGTGCCATTTCTTAACCCCGAGGCTAAGATTGTTCCATCCGGGGAAAAGGCAATGCTTGTTACCCCACTTTCGTGCTTCAGCGTGCACAGGCAGCCACTGTATTTACAGGCTATGTCCAGCCAGGCACAAGGCTGCAATCCTGTTCTTATGATAAGCACACTAACAATCGCCAGCACTACCCCTCCGATAACCCACCATTTCATTTTTTACCTCCTGAAAACTGGGCCTGGAAGCCTGGCTTGTGTTTAGTCCTGTACACTCAGAGCCACATACTGATGCGCTCGAACACGGTTAATTCCACCGGCGCAACTTACACCAGTCTTGCCCAGAACAAGCCATACACCTTTATCCAATCCTGGCCGTCAATAGTCATTAACGTGCAACCCGAAATCTCAGTTCAGAACGCTATTTCGCCTCGAAAAAACGTTCCCCAATCACCCGAGAAGCCTTCTCGAAAAGCGCTTTTGCTGCCGCTTCACCCTCTGGCTGTAGAGTCAAATCGCCTGGTTTCTTCCCTGGGAACTGCTTTATATCCTCAAGGGTCAAGGGAGCTGGCATGGCCTCTACCTCAATAACAGCCAGGCGGTTGCCCTTCTGAATCACACGTTTCCAATAAGGCAAGCCAAACTCCTTTTCCTTCGCGGTTGCAACGAAGCCATCGGGCTCAGGTATTACATGGTAGGAAGCCGGATCGAGGTAGTAGCGGACCAGGTTCTCCCAGTGCAATTTAGCCATCGCTACCTGTGCAGGGTTATCATAGAGCCACATGCTGTACCAGATAGTAACGTGAGGCGAAAGAACGTCCGCATAGGCAGCGTATCCGGCGTGAGGGTCTCCAACGAGGGATAAAGTGTATGAGACCCTTATTTGGGCATCATCGCATGTAACGGCATAGATGGTTTTGCCGTATTCCTGGATAATCCGGATTTCTCCTTCGCATCGCTCTCTCACCTTGTCCGGTGGTACCAGCTCCGCCAAGCCAAGGTAAGGCATTTTGTGAGGATCAGAAACGGCTTGACCATTGTTGAGTTGATATTGGATGAGGACCTTGCGAAAACCATATGGCGTTCCGTGATGGTCGCCCTTCTCGCTTACGATACCCACCTTAGGGCAAAACCATGTTTCAAAAGTGGTGCCAGCCCACTCTTCCTCCAGGAAAAAGCAATCGTTGAATTCTCCTGCAGGCACAACTACTGTGCCCATTTTCGTCACTTTGCAGAGCATCCAGTCATCAGCATAGGTCGGATTGAATCTGGCTTTTTCGTCGCTCCGATACCACTTTTCCCCGAGTTTGACTGGGAACACAAACTCTACCAAGGCTGTGCTTAGATTGGATAGGTCAAGATTCCCCTCCTGACGGTACAAGCGATTTCCACTGACCACAAGCCAATAGTAAGTGGATGTGGCGGGTTCCAACGGAGCACCTTTCCAATTTGGCGGGACTTCACCTACCGGCACTTCGGCGCTCTTCTCCTGATGGACTTTGGCTACGAGGTAGGATGAAACATCCTTAACTTCAACTACGGTTTCAGTGATAATCCGCGTAGTGGTAATGATTTCGGTAATTGGGCCCCCTTCATACCTCGTGAATTACCCAATGCCAACGGAAAAGCTATCTCTGGGCCAGGCGATGGAGGAGGAACAGGTGACGCCGCTGCGATTGGCTCAAGCGTAGGCGTTGCTAACGTTGCGGCAGTAAGTGTTGGCCCAGGAGTTATGTCTTTTCCTGAAGATGTGCCGCAAGCGCTGATTAGCGCGCTTGCAATCAGGAGAGAGACGATGACAGTCCAAAATTGTTGCTTATTGTCACTCATCTTTTCCTCCTAAATTGATCTTAGCCACCCCTTCGAGAAGGCTCAGTCCCCAGGCATAGTCTAGGGTCTTATCCCATTTTCTCAGCTTTCACTTCTCTATTACGGGTCTCCTTATGATCCAGGCATGGTCGAAGGACCTGAGCGCCAACTTGCCCCCATCGGGAGACCAAAGGACCTGAATGATTTCCATCCCTTGGGTAAGACGTTGCCTCCACCGCCCATCGGCGGACGCAGCCCATATATCTCCTTCTTCTCCCCAGTAGACGACAATTTCCCCATCTGGCGACCAAACTGGCTGGCCACCCTGCCAATAGCGAGGCCCCTCGTTCGCTTTGTAGCCGGCCGGGCCGTAGAGGAAGGCCTCTCCCGTCTCCAAGTTCAGCACCCCCGCCGTCAGCGCAGGGGGCCAATCTTCAGGAGATACTTCTGGCCTCACCCTGGCAGGTACCCACCCAGGGCGCTCCTCCTGCCTCAGGAAAGCGACCCGCGATCCATCAGGGGATAGAGCAGCCTGGCAGACACGGGGCAGTAATTTCTCCCCTTTCCCCTGCGTTACATCCCACAGCCACAGGCTATACCCTTCCCCCTCTTTCTCTCTTTGACAATACAAAAACCGTTGGCCATCCTGTGACCAGCCCCGAAAGACCTCTCTCGGTGGTTCTTCCATTGTGGAGAACCAGATTTCACTGGCTTGAGAAACGTTGACCAGGACGAGGTGGCCGTAGCCGAGGTGATTGATAGCGATGTATTCGTGAGTGGGTGACCAATTGTATGAACCTCCATGGGCCCGGATAGGAATCTTGCTGTCCTCGTAGTCAATTAATGGCGTGGCCTTACCACTGGTTACATCCACCTGCCAAAGGCTCTGCGCTCCGGTGCCCTGCCAAAGGTTAATGGTCAGGCTATGGTCATCCAGCCATTCGTTGATCGCCAAGGCTCGCAGAGGATAGAACGGTGGGTCGGCCGTCAGATTTTTCAGGCCTGCCCCATCGGCCTTCACCACCCAGATAAATTCACCCCAAAACCCATTCCAAAGCTGGTGGCCGTGGAAGGCCAGATATTGGCCGCCCGGCGACCAACTTATGTCGTCAATCCTCCCCCCGTTGTAAATGCTCACCACATGAGATCGTTCATACATTGGTTCCTGGACTATCCAGATTTCATCTTGCCAGCCATAGGCGAGGCTCTTTCCATCCGGTGACCAGTCCATTGAATAAAGTTCCTTCATAAGACTTCTGAATGGATCATAAACCGATACAGGGATTGACGCCAACAACCTGCTATCTGGGGGCAGAGCAGGAGATAAGACAGGTATGGCCGTCGGTGATGGGGTTGTAATAGAAGTGGGTATAGAGTAGGGGAGTCTAGTCGCACAACCGGCAAGGAGGCACACTACCCCTACGGCAGCAGACAGTACCCGGCATGCTCTCTGTCCCATCCAGAAGGATAAACCTCTTGTTTCCATCACCGGTTATTTGATTTTGTAGAAGCAGTTGTTAGGCCAATCATTCTTGCATTGTTCCACTTTGTACTGACTACAGCTAGAGCTAGGGTGATAGTCTGGGCACTGTCCGTATCGGTCACTATAAAGCCATGCCGGACCGTTTGGAAAGGCTCCTTGCGTCATTCCCCAAGTACACATTCCATCACAACAACCACCAATTATAGAGCCCCTTATGCAGTTACAGACTACAGGATCAGGCACAAGACCATACCAAACCTCATCGGCTCTCGTATTGGTGCTGGGAGTTGAATCAGATTGAACGAATTGACCAGGCGCATCGCAGATAGCTATGTATCTGTCTGCTAGAGGGGCGCTTGAAGAAATTGCCCCCCACACCATTAGGGTTGCCATAGCCCCCACATGAAGTCGGCACGTAATAGGCACGGAACACACGGGTGCGCACCGTCCACCCTACAGCGCGTTGGCCTCCAACCGATTCGCCACGGGCTTCGCCAGCGATTACCTGGGAGAGCTTTTGTTTGGCCTCACTTTCAGTCGCCAATGGTTGAATATCCCCTTCAAAGACCAGCCCAGCCTGAGTCTTACTACCCGGGATACGATACTTGGCCGGCGCCGGGAAGTCAACGCTCATCTTGCGGTAATGCTCATATTCCCGGCGGGCCTCCTCTGGCCGCCCCAGCCGCTCCAGCGCCACACCTTTCAGGAAATGCACATACTGGATGCGAATGTTATTGCGGACAAGATTTATAACCTCTACCTCCCGCCCATGATCCAGAAGCCACTCGGCGTAATAGGCCACGGCGTCTGCTACACCTTCAGGTTCCACGGCCATAGCTTTCTTGTACCAACCCTCGGCACGAGGATCGTTGAGGAGGCTCAGTCCCCGAGCATAGTCTAAACTGGCCAGGTAGGGCTCATTCCCTTCCTTCAGTACCTTTTCAAAATAGCTGTCCATAGTGGACAGGTCTTTAAGCTGGCCTAATCCAATTGCAATGGGATAGGTGTAATGAACCCTACCGTACCTCATCCCAATCTCATCAGCAAGGATGAACTCTTGAACGGCAGCACGCAAGTCATTTTCAACCCGGTTCTGCTTATACCTTTGCCACAAAGCATAGCCAAGTCCAGCATGAGCATGGCGGCAGTTAGGATAACGAGCTACTGCTGAGCTGAAGAGCGCCAATGCCTCGTCCACCCTCCCCGCACGCAGCATTTCCTGTCCTTCCAAAATAGATGCGCAACAGCTCTACCGGTTCATTAGGATCCGGGAATTCGGCTGCATGGGACAAGTAGTTGTCCGCAATGAATTCCCATACCCCGGGTTGCAAATCCAGCCCTGGCGGTTTAGCGGCAGCTCCTACGTTGCATTGAGGGAGAGGTTTTTGTCCCACCACTATGCTGGGGCCAATGCTTATTGCCAGCACCAGCAACACAAATACTGATAGAAACTTAATCCTACGCATTTCATACCTCCTGCCCTGAATTACTCACTGGTTATCCCAGTGGCTAATTCTAGCATACCAGAAACAGCACCGCTTGTCTACTGTGGATTTCCACAGGTATCCGGCCGAGGCAGCCAGGCAGTGACGGAAAAGCTAGCCGCCGGCGGCCGGACCATCGGAGAATAATCCCTCATTCTTTTGCCCACACCACGGCCTCGGTCCGGCTGGCTGTGCTCAGTTTCTGAAGGATGTTGCCCATGTGAAAGGCCGCCACCCGCTCAGAGAATCCCAGGCGAGCCGCAATCTCCTTTAACGGCGTTCATTTACGGCTGAGAAGGATAATCTGCTCAGCCAGCAGGGCTCCCGAGCTTCCGGGCCTACCAATGGCCCGAATTTGAACGCCGCGCTGAAAGTCTTTCAATTCCACCGGACTCCCATCCAGGGAACTCAGCTTCGTATCCTCTGTCAGAGCAACCACTGAAAAGCCATCTACCGGCTCCTCCAACATGATGATGCGTGCGCTAAGCGAGGTATCCATCACGGTGGCTATGATGCTTATGCGGGTGGGTGTGCTTTCCGGTTTAACGGTCTCGGTGGGCACAGATGGCTGGCTCAGGACAACCGTAGAAGTCACCATAAGGGGCAAAGTGCCAGGCGCTATTGGCTGAAGCGTAGGGGGTACAGTAGAGACATTCCCCCGGACAGCACAGCTAACCAACAGAATGGCCAACCCAATAAGTATAACAACGCTATATGCAATTTCAAATGAAAATTTGTGGCGACTCATATTTTGACTCCTCAGCCCCAAGAGAAATTAAAGCGGGCAACTTCGCTGCCCAAAAGTTTCTTCAAGAAATAGGGCTATGGCCCGCAACCCAACGCCACAAGCCATAGCCCATCAGTATCATCTAAGGCAAATCGCTATAAGCCACGTAGACCCAGGCATTTTGTAGATACTTTAAACCAAGGTCAGCTGCAACGGCTGGTGTCAAGTCTACTGAAGAGGGGACCGTTACCGTCCGCCCAAACTGATCCTTTCCGTTATTGTAATTGTAATAGTATGCATACTCAGCCTCGGACCAACAAAGGGGAATATCGGTGAACATACGGCGGGCATTGTAACCAAGGGCTGAATCCCAGTAATTGTCGTCAGTGTTCCAAGGCCCTACCTCCCGTACCAGCACATTCCAGACCCAATAACCTGCGCGATAGATATTGACTGTGTAGGGCGGGTTGTTGTACCGGCTATCCCACGGGGGCGGAATATACCAGCCTAAGTTGGCGAACTTAACGTATTTGTCAGGCAAAGCCACCTCATAGTTAGTGTAGCCATAGTACTGAGTAGCAAACACATAGCACCAAGAGGCATCTGATAATGTCCCCACAGGCTGTTTAAGCCGAGTGACCGTCTCCACTTCCCTGGTCCACCATTCTCGGATCCACTCCCGGAAGAGGAGGTAGCGGGGGCCTAGTAACTGCCTGATAGCGCGATCAGTGTTGCGAAGCACTTTCTCTACTCTCTCATTGTATAAAGCGATGTCTTGCGCGGTCGGAGAACGGTCTTTACCCCGCACCGCATCTTGTGCCTCCCAATAGAGCACCTGAATTTGCTGGTTTTCCTCAATAGCTATTTCCTTTAGTCTGCTTACCTCCTCCTCTGACAACGATAAGGTCTTAAAGAGATCTTGCGCTTCACCTGTAAGACTAGAATAGAGCAGATAGTGCAAAACGGGCTTTTGGAGCCAGGGATCCTTCTCAGGTGTTACTCCTTGCCCTGTCACTGAGCCATAGCTAAAGCTCAGTGACACCAGCAGCACTAATGTCAATGTCAAAAGGAGTTTGATCTTACTGCGCATGATTCACCTCCTGTTATTAAGATAGTCACCAGATTCTTAGCTCCATCTTCAGTGTACCAGAAACAGCACCGCTTGTCTACTGTGGATTTCCACAGGTATCCGGCCGAGGCAGCCAGGCAGTGACGGAAAAGTTAGCCGCCGGCGGCCGGACCATCGGAGAATAATCCCTCATTTTTTTGCCCACGCCACGGCCTCGGTCCGGCTGGCTGTGCTCAGTTTCTGAAGGATGTTGCCCACGTGAAAGGCTGCTGTCCGCTCGGAGAACCCCAGGCGGGCCGCAATTTCTTCAAATCATGAATTATCTTGTTAAGGTACAATTTGGAAACTTTCTAAAATATGTTTCATTACTTCCGGACATTCCGCTTCAAACTCATCAAGAGCACAAGCTAACCGAAGGTGATACCAATACTGGAAGCCCGAAATGTAAGTGGAGAATTGGACTATAGAAGGAGCACTTTCCTCCCCTTTCCCCGAGGAGACCCAGGCTGGCCTACCCGCAATCGTGACCGGACTCATCCCAGTGAGATCCGGCTGATACTCCAGCGGAAAGACTCCAAAATCCAGTTTCATCCAACTATTTGGGGGAGAGCAATAGGGGGAGTGTTCGGATGAAAGTGGCGCGCTGGAGAAGAGCCGCCGGTCCGGGGTGCTGTGCGGATCCTCATACCACCCGGATGGCACCTCAAAGGAATATCGATACCAATCGCTGTGAACGCGCCGCCAAGTGATGGGCCCCGGGGTCGGCGTGGGAACCAGAATGCACGGGTTCTTTCCACTGATCTCTACCCCTTCCAAGATGTGCTCCCAGATTTGCCGGCAAAGAGCCTGAAACTTGGCTTTGCCAGCGTCATCCGCACCGGTTGGTGGGGCACAGCCAAAGGACAACGTGTAACTGTACGCCGAAGTTCCTTGGATGAAGAGCGTGGCCCGCCATGTGAACGGCATCGCAGCAGAGCCCTCCACTTCCTGAACCCATGCGGTTTGCCCTGAAACTGTGACCGGTTGCGCTTCGTGCAGATCCAGCGGGGGTGCCTCAGCCCTCATCAAATACACTGTTAAAACCATCAGGCCGGTGGGGAAAACCGGCTGAGGCGAAGACAAAAGATGCGCGGCGTCTTTCTCGGAAGCCACAGCGCCCAAGAGCACGGCGCCAGGCATCGAGATGGGCCAGCTTTCCTGAATCCAATACCAGTTGTTGGGTGCCTTCCAGGAAATCCCATAAGTGGGATCGCTTATATAGAGCCACTTAGCAGGCATATCCTCAGGCTGGGGGAAGAGAGTAGGGGTTCCCTGAAGCTGCACAGGGGATGTCCCGTGCAACTCAGAAGGCTGGACTCCGAATACAAATGCTTCGGTTGGCGTGGGAGGAGGGGACGTTGGGGAGAGCACAGAGGCTCCACAGCCAACTACCCCCAGGCTCAGCAAGCCAAGGAGAAAGAAGCAAATTTTCTTCCCGTTGCTCATTTTATCATTGGCCTCCTTCTGTTGTGCCTGTTTCAGGCTTTGTCCCACCAACGTCTTGAGAATTTTGACCTTACCCATCGTCAACCTCCTGTTATTAAGATAGTCACCGGATTCTTAGCTCCATCTTCAGTGTACCAGAAACAGCACCGCTTGTCTACTGTGGATTTCCACAGGTCCGACCTGTGGATTTCCACAGGTATCCGGCTGAGGCAGCCAGGGAGTGATCGAAAAACCAGGCCATCAGGGAATAATACCTCGCTCTTTTGCCTTTACCTCTGGCCTCGGTACGGCTGGCCGCGCCCAGTTTCTGAAGTATGTTGCTCACGTGGAGGGCTGCCGTCCGCTCGGAGAACCCCAGGCGGACTGCAATCGCTTTTATGCTCACTCCAAGAGATTACGGAAGTGAGTAGGTATAAGAATGGCCACATAAGGCAAAAGGAACAAAATTGAGATGAGCAATACCCCTAACCAGGTGCCGGCCTTCCAGTTGAGCCATCCAACCAGCAAACCAGTAAGAAGCGAGATAACTAAAGAGGAGCTCATTAATATTTTGCCGAACCTTTTCTCAATTAGGAGAGAAGCTATGGAAAACAGTGTCCCCCAGAGAAACAGCAAGAGTAATACAATTTCTCCGGCAATCCACGTGAAGCGAAAAGGAGCTTTGACAAGAATGAGGTCATTATGAACATAGAGGGAAGCAGCGACGCTTCCGAAAACGATAGCGACCAATGTGCCGTAGATACCTCCAGCGATTCTAAGAAACCTTTGGGTTCGGGGTTCCATAGTTCCTCCTACAGGCCTATCGCTTACGCTCCCTGAAGTTCGGCGAAATTTCTGAATCACTCGTGCCCCCTCTCCCCTGACCGCAAAGCCAAAGGGAAAGGGGAAAACAAGTGAACCATCCCCATAGGTATGTTTACCGCAAAGGATGATCAGGCCAAGACCCCTCGGGGGAGTTATTATCACATGGGGTTACCCACTTAGGACAATGACCAAGGACTGCGCAGGCGAAAGCATTGTAGCAAACTTCCCATGAATCTGCGCTATAGAATGTTGCCGTAGCGGTATCAGGAATCTTATAAGCAACGCAGCTCCCCCAGTTAGCCCGGTAAATGCCATCAATATACTGCTCTGGAGGAACGCGATCTTACGCATTTTCAACCTCCTGTGATTGGAATACTCACCGGATATCCCAGTGGCTAATTCTAGCATACCAGAAACAGCGCCGCTTGTCTACTGTGGATTTCCACAGGTATCCGGCTGGGGCAACCGGAGAGTGACGAAAAGCCAGACCATCAGGGGATAATCCCTCGCTCTTTTGCTCGCACCATGGCTTCTACCCGCGAGGTCACTCCCAACTTCCTCAGGATGTTGCTTACGTGAAGCTCCACCGTTCGCTCCGAGAACCTCAGGCAAGCCGCTATCTCCTCGTTGTTCAGCCCCTTGGCCATTAGAGGTAGGTCTTAGTCGTCAAGTGATGTTATCAACGGGGGAAGGTCAGCCCCCGCAGAGCCAGTTCATGCTCCAGTATTTCTCGCAGCGCTGTTCCAACAGGGCAAAACTTTGCTATCCGACCCCCCAGCCCGTCAGGCTGATAAAAGCTAATGTAGTCCGCCTCATGATAAAAATAAATCACCGCCAGCATCCACTGGCCCCTTGTTGCACTTTGGGGAAGTATCCCGCTCTGGCTGTAGAGATACAAGTTTATCCCATAACCACTCTCTTGCTGCCGGGTTGGCAGGGCTGCAGCGCAGGTAGTGGATACCGCAGCCAGGAGAGTTGTTGTGATCTCCCGTATGGTGGTGGGCTCAGTAATCACGATACTATGCTCCACCACGGGTGCCCGTTGCCTCACAAGATTGACTATTTCCACCTCTATCGCTCTGGTCTCGGCAGAGACGCGAGACGGTTCAAAAAAGATGTTGCCAGCCGGCAGTGGCGTGGGAGTTGGAGAAGGGGTCCCTGCTATTGGCTCTCTATAACAATTCGCGAGGAGTAGAATTATAATGACGAGCGAAAATATCAGCCAAATAGATAAAAGATTGCGTCGTATCATTCACTACCTCCTACCGAAATCAAGAATAAGCTAAGGCTTCGGTAAAGCTTGGCTCTTGCAATGTACTGGGTTACTCAGACTGTCTAGATAACCAGTCCAGATAGAGCCACCAATAGGGTGAAGGTACTACAATGCCTTGAAGGTTAATCACACCAGCTGCTTTAACTTCTTGAAGGGCAAAATCCGCGGTCACATCCACCAAGTAAACCTGCGGTGCTCTTAAAAGCATCTGGATAGCATCTCCCTGACTCAGGACACCCTCAATCATCATCACGCCATCTATTTTAATCCCCTCCTCCTTCCAGATGGATTCAAGTGCTCCCAGGCGGATCGTTGAGTCAACACCATCGCTGAGGGTGCCCCCACTATATGGCTGACCCTCCTTATTTCGCCCAACAAAGGTTGTCTGTTCCAGGTTCAGTCCGGTGGAATCAACTAAGGTCTGAGCCTCAGCAATAGAGAGGGGTGAGCGGAACGTCACTTTTACAGGGATAGGATTCTTGAGGTTAGCGGATAGCATCTGGGCCCGAACGGCATTCCATCGCACGTAAGATTGCAAGTTGGCGCGTTCGGAAAAATCAACATCAAGATAAGCGCGAATATGCTCACCATCTTTAGCCACTTGAACAATGAAAGGCGCTCCAGGGAATGAAAGGATCAGTATATCTTGTTCCTTTGAGATGAGCGGCCCAGAGGCATAAGCCTTTGATCCTAATATGCCTGTCCACCCAGCCTCCGGCGGCTCGAAATGATCATAGTTGTAATTAACGTACACTGTCTTGGCTAACCAATCGTGATTAGGGTCACCACAGGGGCCACTACCACAGACCTTAGGATCAAGACCACTGCTACGCTGATAACTGTGATCAATTGCTCCGTTGGCAGTTGAGAGTTTCTTCTCATAGATCACATCAGCTTCGTAGTTGGTCACAGCGGTTGAGATTCCATACTTATCAAAGAAAATTTCACCTTCTTCCTTAATCCAGGATTTTCCGCAATCGGACCAACTCTGGAAACTCTTACCAGGTAGGTTGGAGAACCAGTTAATGATATGCAAATGATCGGCTCCTGTACCGCTGTCACAATCTGCCGTGATATCAATACGAGGGCTGTTATCGCGCCGGACATAATACGTCGTATTCCATCGCATATCCAATGTCCAAGCACGAACATATCCGCTATGAGTATATCCAAGCCGGCCGTTTGAAGGCGCGCCTGGCAGGTATCCCTCATAATTCCTGTCAAACCAAGCTAAGATAGGGATAGAAAGATTTCCCATCAGAAACACCATTAACACAAGCACTGTGGCCACTATAAGCTGTATTTTACGCATTTCGCACCTCCTACCTTGAATTACTCACCGGATATCCCAGTGGCTAATTCTAGCATACCAGAAACAGCACCGCTTGTCTACTGTGGATTTCCACAGGTATCCGGCTGAGGCAGCCAGGCAGTGAAGGAAAAACCAGCCGCCGGTGGCCGGACCATC
>Ga0272445_1002466_pt1 | contig 12672 bp, 13 predicted proteins | sample YNPCB0031_FD_194404 | JGI IMG/M metagenome (GOLD analysis project Ga0272445, IMG submission 194404) | Hot spring sediment microbial communities from Yellowstone National Park, WY, United States - YNP-CB-003-1 | ecosystem: Environmental > Aquatic > Thermal springs > Hot (42-90C) > Sediment... | reverse complement strand
TGGTATCTTATCTACACCTAACTCCTTTGCCTTCTCCGCATCACTAACGAAATCATAGACCTCTAGACTGATCTTCTGAGATAAAGAGGCTAGCTCTTCTAAGAGCGTTTTAGTCTCCTTACAGAATCCGCATTCAAAGTCTTGCGTGAAGTAGCGTATCTTAACCTCGCCTTCAAGGTTCTCTGCGAAGATCCGAGAAACCTTAGCTTTAATGTTTTCTCCCAAAATGCTCATAAGAAAAGTGTGGTAAAATTCTTTAATAAATATTTTTAAAGATGTCGTGGTGTCGAGGATGTCTAGTAGGTACACGTTAAGCAAAGAGGTCGACGACCTCAAAGCCTTCGTGAAGAAACTAAAGGACGAAGCTGATAACGGTGCGCTTATTGTGGTAGAGGGGCGTAGGGATGAAGAGGCGCTTCGAAGCCTCGGCTTCTCTGGCACATTCTTCCTACTCTGCCGCGGTAGCGGTCTTAAACGCCTTCTTACAGTTGCACCAGCGTTTAAGAAGACGATAATCTTGACCGATCTTGACCGCAAAGGTGGGGCATTAGCCGCTAAAGTCGTTGCGACGCTTCAAAGCAAGAATATTCGAGTAGACCTATTCTTCCGTAAGGAGCTGAGAAGTATAATGCGTGGTAGGATTCGAAGCATACAAGACCTAAAAAAATTCGAAGATTATTTTTAGGCTCTACTTGCTGTTGGACGCTATCCACTGTTCAAGCATCTTCTTGGCTTCGCCGTCATCCATCTGCTTCGGTGGGTGCTTCATCAGCCAAGCGCTCGCTTCTATCAGTGGACCACCTATCCCCCTATCTAAGGCTAACTTGCAGCACCTTATGGCATCCACAGCTATGCCGGCTGAATTAGCTTTATCGTCCACCTCCAGCCTAAGTTCTATCGTAAATGGTATGTTGGCGAACATCCTCCCTTGAATTCTTATGAAAGCTATCTTGGTGTTGCCTAGCTGTGGAATAAAGTCACTTGGGCCGACATAGATCTTATCTTCAGGCAGCCTCTTTGGTAGGACGCTTTGAACAGCTTCGGTCTTAGAGATCTTCTTTGACTCAAGCCTCTCTACTTCCTTCATGTTTAGGAAGTCGGTGTTCCCACCAATGTTTATCTGGTATGTCTGATCGATCACGGTGCCCCTATCGGCACAAAGCTTTGCTAAGGTTCTATGGACGATGGTTGCGCCGACTACGGACTTTATGTCATCACCTACCACAGGGATACCCTTCTTAGCGAAGCGGTCAGCCCAAGTTTTGTTAGAGGCTATGAATACTGGTATGCAGTTAACGAAGCCGCAGCCGGTCTCTAAAGCTATATCAGCCCAAAATTCTGTAGCCAGCTGGCTCCCTACGGGTAGGTAGTTGATGAGCACCTCTGTTTTGCTCCTCTTTATTTCATCTATTATTTCTCGCCTTAAGATATCTATTGGGCGTTGATTTCGGATAGGCTTTATCTTATTCTCCACGTATATTCCTACTCCATCGAGGATGGGGGCTTCTTTGACTATTACCTCGCAGTCAGAAACCTTTGGAACCCACCTTACTAAGTTAGGTTCTTTGTATATGGCTTCTGAAAGAGGCTGCCCAACTTTATTTTCACCGACATCAAAGGCGCTGGTGAATACGATATCTTCAATCCTATATCCGCCGATCTCCGGATGCATCAATCCGATTTCTGATTCGCCTGTAGTCTTGTAGTATTCTATTCCTTGCACAAGAGCGCTCGCACAATTCCCTACACCAATAATCCCAACCCTTATCTTACCCATGCTATATGGGGTTCACTATCAATTGTATAAAATCTTAGCGTAGACCGCTCTTAAGTATCGCTTTAGTAAGCGACTTGTAAGGAAACATATTGGGAACATCTAGTTGTGCTGAGAAAGGCTGATTTTGTTCCCAAACTATTGTCTTCATATATATCATATATACCATACGCTTATTAGTGGTTTATTCGAGGTAATTACCTAGAGATGAGTACTGTAGAAGTCCTCGCAGACATAAGAGACACCTTAGTCCCAAAGATCTGTAGAATATTCAGTAACCCAACAAGATACAAAATACTCCTCCTACTTGATAAGGAGCCCAGAACCTTCACTAGCCTCATGAAGGCCCTATCCTTAAACCCGAAGGTCTTGAATGATCACCTTAACGTCCTCATCGCAAACAAGATCGCTATAAAATCATATCCCTATAACCTGTATGCATTGACGCCGCTTGGTCATCTAATTAAAGACGCTTTAGCCGAGTTACATAACAAACTAGAGGAACCTTTAAGAACTGTGGGGAAGATGGGGGATGGTGTAGAGGTATGGAACTCGAAGCGAAGCAGCCTCATCAGCAGAGGTGTTTAGAATTTGCGTCTTGAATGCGACCCAAATAAGCTAAGAATAGAGATAATTGGTGCGGAGAAGCCTAAATTCCCGATGGATATTGGAGAGATGTATGAAGGGGAGCGTGTACGCCGCCCAGATATGCAGGTCGAATTCGGCGGCCCAGACGTACCTAAAAAGTGGGAGTTGGTGCTGAGCAGGAAAGCAGAGGAGATCGAGGATGGGAAGGTAATTTTAATTGGACCAGATTTGAACGAGTTAAAGCAAGGCGGCAGTTATCCTCTTGGAATTCTAGTGGAGGTTGCTGGCGAGAAGGTCGAAAAGGATCTCGAAGGTGTGTTGGAGAGGCGAATACACTACTTCCTTAACTACGTAGAGGGTGTGATGCACCTAAACCAGAGATACGACATATGGATCAGAATAAGCAAGAAGGTCTACCAGAAGGGTCTTACTTCGCTATTTTGGTTGGGTAAAGCACTCATCTGGCTCTACAAGCAGAGCTTCCCAGTAATAGAGAAGATTCAAGTAACCTTTGTAACTGACCCCGAAGTGGTTGAGAAATTCCACTCATATGCTCTTGAGGTTTGGGCTGCGAGAGATAAGCGGGCTAGAGAGCTCAGAGACGAAGATGTTGAAGAATTTTATGGTTGCGTCATGTGCCAATCATTCGCACCAACCCACGTTTGTGTTATCACACCTAACCGCATAGCCTCCTGCGGCTCGATAAGCTGGTTTGACGCAAGGGCAGCATCGCGGGTAGATCCAAAGGGGCCGAACTTCCCCATACCAAAAGGTCAATGCCTCGACCCGATCAAAGGAATCTACAGCGGTGTGAATGAGGTTGTGGCAAAGAAGTCGCTCGGAGCCATAAAGCAAGTAGCCTTATACTCAGCATTCGAAACCCCACATACCTCCTGCGGCTGCTTTGAAGGAATAGCCTTCTACATACCTGAGGTCGACGGCATCGGGATAGTTCACAGAGACTTCAAAGGGCCTACGGTAAACGGTCTGACCTTCGGAAACATGGCTGAGCATACAAGCGGAGGCACCCAGAATCCAGGATTCAACGGCATAGCAATAGAATACCTGAGGTCACCGAAGTTTCTGCAAGCAGATGGAGGTTGGGAGAGGATAGTCTGGATGCCTAAAGCGGTAAAAGATAGAGTATTAGACAGCATACCCCCACATATGCGTGACCTCATACCCACAGAGCAAGAAGTCAAAAACATAGAGGAGTTGAAAGCTTGGCTCAAAACCAAGAACCACCCCGTAGTCAAAAGGTGGAAGGTTGCGGAGGAGAAGCCGCCTGAAGAGAAGGCAAAGGTAGAAGCCGTTGCAGCAGCCCCGGCTGCCGCTGCGGAAGTGGTGCCCGCTGCGATCGTACCAGAGGGGCTCTCGGTACCAGTAGGAGGAGGTTTCGTCATCATCTTCAAGAACGCCAAGATCGTGGCTGAGAAGGTTATCATAAAGCGGCTCGAAAAATAAGGTGTTCTCAAATGGCTGGCTCGAAGGAAGATCCGGTAAACGAGCTTATTAGAAAGGTTGTGGAGCTTGTAGAAAAGTTCGGCGAAATCGAAATCGAAAACGTTGAACTTACAACCGAAGAGCTTAGGCTAATGTTTCAACCACTTGTGCAGACCGTGGTTAAGCGGGCTGAAGCAGCGCTGAAAGCCGAAGAGAAGCCCCCTCAACTCATTAAAGCCACCTTTACACCCTATTTGGAAAAGTTCCCAGGCCAGATAGTGGAGGTGCAGATCGGCGCTACCAAATCTGAAGGTGGCACAAGGGGGAGGGTTGTGAAGATCGGCGGTGAGAGGACGATGCCCTTCTACAGCTTCGAAGCATCTAACCCCAATAAACCCGCTTTCGCTATGGATGTCTTCGATATGCCCATTCCTTTGGCGAAGCCTGTAAAGCAGATGGTTGAGGATGTTATGCACGATCCAGCCGAATGGGCTAAGAAGTGCGTCAACAAGTTTGGTGCACAGATAATTTCGCTGAACTTGGTCAGCACAGACCCGCTACTTGAAGACAGACCTATTCAGCAGGCGATGAAGGCTGTTGAGAACGTTCTACAAGCGGTAGATGTGCCTTTGATAATCGGCGGCTCCGGTAACCCTCAGAAAGATCCTCTTGTGCTTTCAGCCGCGGCTGAGGTTGCGCACGGCGAGAAGGTTGTGCTGAACTCGGTTAGCGCTAGCATGGATTACAAAACCGTGGTCAAAGCCGCTAAGGAGCATGGGCATGCTGTTATCGCCTTCACACCGATGGATATGAATAATCAGAAGAGGCTTAACCGCCTACTCTTAGACGAGGGGTTGCCTAAGAATCAGATAATCCAAGACCCAACGACAGCAGCATTAGGCTATGGTTTAGAATATGCTTTCAGCTTAGAGGAGCGCATCAAGCTAGCAGGTCTAATGGGTGACGAAGACCTCCAGATGCCTATAATGGCTGCTGCAAGCAACGCTTGGGGTGCGCGTGAGGCTTGGACGAAGGTGGAGGAATGGGGGCCGCGTGAAATAAGAGGCCCCCTCTGGGAAACTATAACTTGTGTAGCCCTAATGATGGCTGGTGCAGACCTCTTTATGATAAGCCACCCAGCTACCGTTAGGGTGGCTAAGAAGCTTGCTGACGCCCTCTTCGGCGAGGGTACCTGTGAGCAGAAGATAGAGAATTGGATAGCTAGTCTAAAGTAGGTGGTGGATAGGTTTGGCTAAACTCTCTTTACTTGATGTGTACAAGTATCTACCGCAAACGAACTGTGGTGAATGCGGCGAAGTCACCTGTATGTCGTTTGCAACCAAGCTGCTTGAGCGTAAATACAAGCCGACAGACTGCCCCCCTCTAGTAAAGGATGAGAAGTATAAGGAGAAGCTGCAGGCGCTGAGTAAGCTTGTAGCTCCACCAGTAAAGGCTGTGGTGATCGGTAAGGGCAACGTAGCCGTCACTATCGGTGGGAAGGAGGTTATGTATAGGCATGAACTCACTTGGCACAACCCCACAGCTTTAGCGGTCGATGTCTCTGATCTAGATCCGCCTGAGAAGATCGAGGAGAGGTGTAAGAAGATCGAAGGCTTTAAAGTCGTTAGGATTGGGCAGGAGCTCAGACTTGACCTTGTAGCGGTTAGGGCAGCTTCCGGTGACCCCAACCGCTTCGAAAAGGCGGTTGAGGTTGTTAGGAGGAGCTGCAGATACCCTATGATCCTCTGCTCCCTCGACCCGACCGTCTTAGCCGCTGCTTTGCGTAAACAGGATGTTGCTGAGTCAAGGCCCCTCCTCTACGCTGCGACTAAGGAGAATTGGCGTGAGATGGTTGTTTTGGCTAAGAGGTATAATTGTCCTCTTGTAGCGTTCGAGCCTGGTAGCTTAGCTGACTTAAAGTCGCTGGTGCTTACAATTAAGAACGCTGGTGTTGAGGATATTGTACTCGACCCAGGAACATACACCGAAGGCCCTGGTCTGAAGGAGACGCTTAACAAGTTCGTTATGATTAGGCGTGCTGCGATCAAGGCTGAAGACGAAGGTTTAGGCTACCCGATCCTTGGTGTGCCTGCTGTCACTTGGTTGGATGGCGGTGAAGACCCTGTTAAATCGTATGAGGAGGCTTACCTCGCCGCTGTTATGATGGCGCGGTCAGCCGACATACTCATCTTACACACGCTCCAGCCATACGCTCTCCTCGCCCTCGTAACGCTTAGACAGAACCTCTACACAGATCCACGTAAACCGGTCGCTGTTGAGCCAGGCCTTAGAACCTTCGGCCAGCCGGATGAGAATTCGCCTGTGCTGCTAACGACCAACTTTGCGCTAACATACTATACTGTGGCGAACGATATCGAGTCTCAAGGAAACACCTGCTACCTTCTAGTAGCGAACACAGGGGGCTTGGCTGTTGAGTGTAGTGTTGCTGGAGGGCAGCTTAACGCCTCTGTAGTTAAGAGCCTCATAGAGGAAAGCAAGATTGAGTCGAAGGTTAAGCACCGCAAACTCATCATACCTCAGCTCGCCGCGCGTCTAAAGGGTGATATCGAAGACGCGACACATTGGGAGGTAATAGTCGGGCCAAGAGACTCGTCGGAGATCAAAGAATTCCTTAATAAGGTCTGGCCACCCCAAAAGAATTAGGAGTAAATATGAGTCTAAGGTACAGGGTGGAGATAAGGAACCCAGCTAGGTGTATAGGGTGCTACAGCTGCGTATTTGCTTGCTCGAGGCACCTATTTAACGCGGTTGATCCGAAGCGTACCGCTGTGTTTGTAGAGGTTGATAGAAGCGGGGGTAGGGCTCCTAAAGTCAGCATGTGCAGGTTCTGTAAGGAGCCTGAGTGCGCCTACGCCTGCCCCCACGGCGCGCTACAGCCCCTTCCAGAAGGTGGAATAACGCTTACACCATCTAAATGCGCTGTCTGCAAGACCTATGATTGTGTCGAGGCTTGCCAGTATAAGGTTCTGGTGCTCGATGATGAGAAGAAGGTGCCTATTTTGTGTGACAGATGCGGTGAGTGCGCAAAATCCTGCCCCCATAACGTCTTCTGGTACACGGAGGCGCCTGCGATATGAACACCAAAGTACTTTACGTAGATCTATCTGAGCGTAAGAGCTGGGTCAGGGATAGGCGTGATCTATTTGATAAGATGCTCGGCGGCGCAGGCGTTGCCTCACAGCTTCTGCTAGAGGAGTGTAAACCCAAGATCGACTCCTTCTCCCCAGAAGCACCAATAATATTTGCGGTGGGGCCTCTCACAGGCATCTACCCCTGCATGGCCAAGGCCGTCTGCCTCTTCAAATCGCCCCTCACAGGAAACTTGGGTGAAACGCATGCTGGCGGGTACTTCGCAGTAGCGCTTGCCACAGCTGGCTACGGCGCTTTGGTGATTAAAGGAGGCTCCCTGCAACCGGTTGTGGTGAAGATACGTGACGATAGGGTTGAGGTTAAGACAGCATCATCACTCTGGGGTTTGGGTACAAGGGCTGTGGATGAGGCGTTAGCCGAGCCCATTAAGAATGGTCTGCAGAGCATCGCAGCCATAGGCCCTGCTGGTGAGCGCATGGTGCTTTACGCTAATGTGATCGTGGATGTTCACCGCCATTTCGGTAGGCTCGGATTAGGTGCTGTTTGGGGTGCGAAGAAGCTCAAAGCGCTCAGCATAATAGGCACGAAGAGCATCCCCTTAACCAACCCACAGGCTGTTAAAGCGTTCTATGAGAAGGTAGAACACGAGGTTGTTGCCACAGATAAGATGGCGAAGTACCACAACCTAGGCACACCAGCCAACGTGCTCGAACTGAACGCACTAGGCGCCCTACCGACAAGAAACTTTAGGGAGAGGAGGTTCGAGGGCGCAGAAGAGATGTCTGGTGAGAGGTTCGCTGAAACCGTATTTAGAAGGAAGGTTAGCTGCGCCGACTGCCCGGTCGCGTGTATTCACCTCGGCTCTTTAACAAAGACCTTCGCACCTGAGCACGAGAGGGGTAGGGTTGAGATCGTCAAGGAGGAGAGGCTGGTCGCATACAACTATGAACCCATGTTTGCGCTCGGCTCCAACCTTGGGATAAGCAGCCCAAGCCGCATACTTGAACTCATTGACCTCTGTGAAGACCTCGGTTTAGATGCCCTGATGACGGGCGCTGTTCTCGCTTGGGTTACTGAGGCGTTTGAAAGCGGGGTGTTGGATGAGAAGACGTTGGGGCTGAAGCCGAAGTGGGGTGACCCAGATCACGTCTACCCGCAGATTATAATGAATATTGTTGAAGCCAAAAGCCCCTTCTACGCTCGGCTCGCTCAAGGTGTGGCTAGGGCTGCGGAGAAATATGGGGGGAGGGACTTTGCAACCTCATTAGGCGGCAATAGCCCAGCAGGGTACGCGACAGGTTATGGGCACATCGTGGGCACACTCGTAGGTGCTAGACACTCCCATCTAAGTAACTCAGGGTACTCGATAGACCAGCAGATAATAGCTGGTAAGGCTAAGGTTGAGGACATCGCCAAGTTTCTTGTGAAGCAGGAGAACTGGCTTTACGCGCTGTATTCTCTCGTAGCCTGCTACTTCTCCAGAAGCGTCTACACCCCAGATGTTGTAGTAGAGGCTTTAGCGACCGTTGGGATAAATGTGAGTAAGGAGGATCTGGAGAGGATAGGGCGAGAAACCTTCCACAACCTCTATCGCTTCAAAATACAAGAGGGCTTCGATTTAGAGAAGGAGTATATACCTAAACGCCTACGCGAGCTAGACACACCTATCGGTAAGCTGGATCCACAAACGTTGAAGAAGATAATCGCGCAGTATATAGAGTTGAGGGAGAGGGAGGGGTTGAAGATAAGGAGGGAGGTGGGCTTGGAAGAACTCCTCCTACCTCAAAGAGATAGCGAGTAAAAGGGAGGTGATGTAGAGTATATGTGTGAGCTTAAAGTCACGCTGAAGGAAGAGGGTAGATCGACCGAGGTCGCCGAAGACGTGGTGTACGTTAAGCTATCTGGGCGAAACCTGATACTAAAAGATGTGTTGGGCAGATCGAGTATCGTCGAAGACGCTTTGGTCGAGGAGCTTGACATATCAAAGGAGAGCCTAACACTAGTTAAAGCACCCCTACTAGCCAAAGCTGTGAAGTTCCTAAGCCTCTATAACGCGGCGCTATCTTCAGGAAAGTACGATCAAAGCTTAGAGGCGGCTTGGGAGGAGGTCAAGGCGGAAGGCGATAGGTGCGTCAGAGAAGCTTGGGCGAAGCTGGCTGTTAAGCGTTGACCATCTCGATAGCTGTTACGGGGAAAGGGGGGGTCGGTAAGACAATCGTAGCAGCCCTACTCATCAAAGTCTTGCACGAAGAAACTGGTGAAGTAATCTTAGCTGTCGATGCCGACCCGAACTCAAACCTCCACGAAGCGCTCGGCATCCAAGCTGGTAAGAGTGTAGGTGAGATACGTGAGGAGATGCTGAAACTAGGTGAGCAGCTGCCACCTGAGCAGGGTAGAGCGGACTATCTTGAGGGGTTAATAGAGAGTGTGATCGTAGAGGGAGACGGCTTCGACCTCCTCACCATGGGTAGACCTGAGGGGCCGGGCTGCTACTGCTACGTCAACCACCTCTTAAGAAGTATTTTGGATAAGCTGACTGGGCGCTATAAGTTCGTGGTGATAGATGCTGAAGCAGGGTTAGAGCATTTCAGCAGAAGGACGACGAGAGATGTGGATATTCTGCTCGTGGTCTCGGATCCGACTGCAAGGGGGTTCTTGACCGCTAAGAGGGTTAAGGAGCTTGTTGCGGAGTTGAATACGAAGTTCGGCAGAATGTATTTGGTAGTCAACCGCGTGCCAGAGGGTTTGGAAGATAAGGTGGCTGAAGAAGCCTCTAAGGTCGGTATAGAATGTATAGCGCTCATACCCGAAGACGAGTTGGTTGCAAAGTTCGATCTGGAGGGCAGACCCTTCATACAGCTCCCTAAAGAATCTAAGGTGTATAAAGCGGTAGCAGCGTTGGCAAAGAAGCTCCCGCTCAAAGAGGTTGAGCAGAAGCTCTGGTGGGAGAAGATTTGAAGGTAGCGGTTGCTGGAAAAGGGGGCGTAGGCAAGACCACAATAAGCGGCGTGTTAGCTAGATCTTTAGCGCGTAGAGGATCTAGGGTCCTCGCTATAGACGCAGACCCAGCTATGAACCTATGGCTATCGCTCGGCATACCGAAGGAGGCTCTAGTAAACGTCATACCGCTCGCTGAAAACGAGGACCTGATAGAGGAGCGAACTGGAGCGAGACCGGGCTCGATAGGTGCGGTCTTCAGCCTAACGCCGAAAGTAAGCGACATAGCTGAGAGATACGGCATAAGGGGCCCGGATGGTGTTACTCTCCTAGTCCTTGGGACGGTCAAGACGGCTGGTGGTGGGTGTATGTGCCCAGCTAACGCTCTTCTAAAGGCGCTGCTACGCCACCTCCTACTAGACAGGAGGGATGTGGTAGTCTTGGATATGGAGGCTGGCTTAGAGCACTTAGGTAGGGGTGTGGTCAGAGGTGTTGACGCGCTGTTAGCTGTGGTTGAGCCGAGCTACCGATCTATAGAAACCGCAGCTAGGGTGAAGAGGTTAGCACAAGATCTCGGTGTAAAGAGGATATATGCGGTTGGGAATAAGATAGGGCGTGCTGAGGAAGAGGTGTTTATCAGAAGAGAGGTTGAGAGGGCTGGGCTCGACCTATTGGCAGCGATACCCCTAGACCCAGCTGTGCCCGAAGCTGAGATGGCTGGGCTGTCCCCCATAGATTATGCGCCTAATTCAGAGGCGGTCAAGGCGATCGAAGAGATGGGTATGCGGCTCAAAGAGATCGTCGTCGGCTGAAGAAGGGCTTATGCTTAGGGGTAGGGAAGGCGACTTCATAGAGTTAGATGACGGCACTATATTTGAAGTCAAGGGGGTGAGCCACCCGCCCCACGGTGTAATAGCTTATCCACGCTACATACCAGATGAGGTGGGTGAAAGGGTAAAAGAGGGTAGAAGGTACCGTAAGCTCCAAACCTTATCTGAGAAAGAGGGGTTTCTCAAAAGCCGCTTCCCAGACTACTACACCTTCGACCCCTACTACCAGAGGGAGCTCCCCATAATACCTTGGAGCAGAGTGAGCAAACACTACACACCACAACACACCGTAGCCGAGCTTCTAGCAGCACGCGAGTTGGCTGGTCTGAGGCTGAAGGCGCTGCGCTTCATAAAATACGTAGCTGAGATCGCAGGCATCGCGCTGGAAAAGTTGGGTATCTCGGGCTCGCTGATGCTCGGATTAGAGGGCGAGGGATCCGATATCGATCTTGTAGTCTACGGCTTAAGAGAGAGCCAGAAGGTTAGGGCGGCGATACTTAAGGCGATGGCTGAGGGGAAGATCATACGTAGGTTCACAAAAGAGCATCTAAGAGATCTATACTTATCGAGATCCAAAGATACGCAGATGAGCTACGAAGACTTCGTAAGAGTGGAGGTGAGGAAGAGCAACCAAGGCCTCTTCGGCGACACACCCTTCTTCATCAGATACCTCAAAGACTGGGGTGAAGTAGATGAGAGATATGGGGAGTACCGTATTAGAAGATTGGGGTATGCGAAGATAGTGGGGGAGGTTCTTGATGCAAGCCAAGCGCACCTCACACCAGCCATCTACATAATAAAAGATGCTCGCGTGCTTTTAGGGCCGAGTTGGCTCACGGTAGATAGGGTGATCAGCTGGCGGGGTAGGTTCGCTGAGCAGGCTTGTGAAGGCGAAGCCATTGTCGCCCAAGGGTACATTGAGGAGTTTGTGTGCAAGGGTGGTGTGTTGAGGCAGATGGTTGTTGGGGAGGGGCGTGAAGACACGATTCTACCGATCTTCAACACCTAAAATATATCCGCTCCTCGCAGCTATCAGCATAAGGCCTAATGTGATTATAGTTCCTCTCAAAGACGAGGCTCGGGTTAAGCCTGTTGAGCACATACCTACAGACCGGCTCAGAAATAACCCTGCAAGCCAGCTTCGTGTCAACCCCAAGCCTAAGGGAGAGGTTCAGGATAGGGCAGCGGTTCCTACAACGTGTAACAAGCTCACGCTCATCTAGCTTCACGACCTCAACATCACGCCTATCCAACCTAAGGAAGTCTAGGTAGAAGAGGTTAAGGACGTCAACCGTCGTTTCAACCCTTCGGCGCCCCAGACACCAAAGCCAAGCATAAAGGTAAAACACATACTTAGCTAAGAGCAAAACAAACCCCTTCAATTAGCTTCAGCCACCAACTACACATGCACCTAGCTTTTATACTCTGCTCACCCATAATTACATTCAGCGCATCTCAATACGGCTAACGGTGGTGCAGAGAGTGGAGTTTTTCGCAACCACAAGCCCGGGTTTAGAAGATCTGGTTTGCCGCGAGATCGAGAGGCTTACCGGAGGGAGCGCGGCTCCGGATGTGGGGAAGGTCTTCTTCCAAGCGGATGCCAAGAGCATCTACCTCCTACATCTGAAAGCATCTATGTTGAACAAGATCTTCATTACGCTCTGCAGGGAGCGCTTCACCAAGCTCGATGACTTATATAGGTTTGCTAGGGGCGTCGACTACGGTTGGATAATCGACAAAGACCAGTCCTTCGCGGTCAGAAGTGAGAGGATAGGTGTACACGACTTCACAAGTATGGATGTCTCGAGGGTTGTCGGTCAAGCTGTAATAGATTCGTATCAGGAGGCGTACCGGACTAGGCTTAGGGTTAACCTCGATGAACCAGATGTTGAAATATACGCGCTAGTGAGAGATGACGAGTTCGTTTTAGGTGTAAACACCACAGGCAGATCCTTGCATAAAAGAGGCTATAAAGTCTATGAGCACCCA
>Ga0272445_1002465_pt1 | contig 12678 bp, 16 predicted proteins | sample YNPCB0031_FD_194404 | JGI IMG/M metagenome (GOLD analysis project Ga0272445, IMG submission 194404) | Hot spring sediment microbial communities from Yellowstone National Park, WY, United States - YNP-CB-003-1 | ecosystem: Environmental > Aquatic > Thermal springs > Hot (42-90C) > Sediment... | reverse complement strand
TGGATACGCCCGCTTCAAAGCATAACTAAGAACTCCATCTCCCGTCCCCAAATCCGCTATTTTCAAGGGTTCATACTCATAAAAGCCCAGCGTTTCTTTGATAAGCCTTAAGAACTTCTGTGCCTGCTTTTTTTGAACCACGGAATTGGTTGTATAACTTCTCCTCACCATCCCACACTCCTATACACCTTCCAAACATATTGGCTTGATTCTTTAGCCTTTGAACCTTTATTGTAGCAATCTACCGCCTTCCAGTTGTAGCCGTATCTATTTATACACTGCCTCAGAACCCACGCACCCACAAAGGTGTTATAGCACGGCTCCCATATCAGCCTATCATCGTAAAGCCCATACCGCTTCAGAACTGGCAACCACCTTGAGTTAATCTGCATAAGCCCTATATCGTAAGTGCCATTTTTGTTTCTGTTTAAGGCGTTCCACCTGTGAGAACTTTCCACCTTAGCTATAGCCCACAAAAGCCTTGGAGAGATGCCGTAGTATTGTCCTGCTTCTCCAAAACAATACGCAAAAGCAAACTCCACAAGCAGCAGGAGAACTAACGCCCGCAGCATCTTGTTAGAATTATAGTCTAAAATATATCTCTATGAGATACAGGTATGGTTTTACTTTAGTGGAGTTAATGTTTGTGTTGTTGGTTGTCGGCACCCTTTTGGCGATAGTTGTTCCAAAATTTTACAGGCAGGCGACCAACACGGTGGATGGTGCAAGGATAGTGGGCAACTTTCAGTATATAGCCCAGGCTATAGGCAACTACGCCACAGATTATGGGAGGTATCCAAACCAGCTGGCGGACCTAAACGCAGGAGGTTATAAGTATATACCTGAGGTAAGCATAAGTGGGGACACAATTACACTGGATGGGCTTGATTATAACTACAGGCCATCAGACTCCGCATGCGGTGGAGGGTCTTCTTTGTTTATAAGCGATGTTCCCATTTCTGCTTACAATGAAGTGAAAAGCTACATCGGAAGTCCGATTAAGTGGAGGTTTGATGATGCAAGCAGGGCTATCAAGCTTTGTCTGTAAGCTAAGGCGTGGTGTAAGCTTAGTGGAGGTGATGTTGGCTTCCTTGGTGGTGGCCATAATAACGGGCATACTTCTTAGAAACTACATAGCAGAAAAGCAAAGGGAAGTATACAGAAGCTTAGCCCAGGTTATTGTAGCTTTTGACAAGGGAGTTTTTGATGCATCCACGTCTGTTCAGGTGGCAAATGGTAATCTGAGGCCAGTTCTATTTGGAACTGGGAACCCAAGCGGTAATGATTTCTCCATAGACTACACTCCTTCTCAACTTGTGGAACCTTTGCGGAACACGAGGAGTTGGACGAACATTCTTCCCAATTCTGACCGTTTAAACGCAAGCGTGCCCGTCAATCTTTTAGACCCAAGATTGCAGGCGGATAAACTGGACGGAAAGTATGTTCTGACTGTTTGGTTTCGGGGGGTGGATGCGGACGGCAATCCAGCCAATGGGATATCTCCAAATCCAAGCACGGGTGGATACAGGTATGCTTTGTTTGAATTGGAGATAAAGCATGCGGACGGAAGCCCTCTAATGGAGGCGGAGACGGACATTCTTTATGCCCTGTTAAAGGATAAGTTCTGTGTGGATGGGCAGGGTTTTGGCCACTATGCTATGGCGGGAGGGAAATTTGGCAATCAAGACAAGAGGTGCCCAAGTTCTCGGGTTTCAGCTAACTATTACGTGGTGGAACTTAGATAATGGAAAGACTGATTAACGAGTATCTACCCAGGGTAAATTTTGTTTTACTTGTTGTGCTTGTTGTGATGGTGTCTGCGATAGGGATAGACTACTTTACGGAGAGGCGGGAAAGAGGCAAAAGTGTTCCTGTGGAGGTGGTAAAACAAAGCCCAATCATAATAGTGGTAAAGGACGGGATTTTCTATGTGCTTGAAGGGAAAGAGGTATCCATTGAAAGCATGTCTCCTTTGATTATTAGACATCAGGACAATGTTTTTAGGAAGGAAGGGCGATTTTACCTATACACGAAGGGTAGTGTGATCTACATTTTTGATATAAACAATGAGGGATTGATAGGAGAGAGGAAAGGAGGTGGGCGATGATAAGGACGGAGACGGACAAGAGAAACATCAAAGTAGACGAGTATTATGTGTGGGTCAATGGTGTGTATGTGGCTGGCGACGGAGGAGATCTGGAACTGCTGTGGAGGCTTTATGCCGCAAATGGCTACAAGAGGGTTGTGTTTGAGGAGAAGCTTGGTGGGAAGGAAAGCGTAAGGTATCACTACTTTTCCTTTGATGCTAAAGAGTATAAGGTTTATTCTTCCATCCAAGGGCTGTTGGAGTTGTATGGAGACATCTATGTGCTGGACTTGGACGAGGTCCCGCCCAACAAAAAGTCTGTAAAGAGGGTGGTTGGACTTTTAAACAGGAAAAATGTAATAGTTTTTGTAGCTTTGCTTACCGCCATAGCTGGAGTTTTTACGGTTTTTACAGGGAGGGAAAAGACTGTGGAAAAACCTAAGGCGGTTCAGCCTCCACCACCACCTCCTCAGGTTCCTCAACCGCCCGTTCATATTCCCTGCCGCACAAACCTGCCCAGTTTTGTCAAGTCCTTTGACTATTCGGACCAGGTTGTTAATGGCAAGATTATAAAATCCCTTCAGGACAAGACGGTGGAGGTGCCTTTGGAGTTGATGGAAGTGAGGGCGGCGGAGAAGGCACAGATAAACCTGCCCGCCACTTTGGACGAGAAAGAGTTCAACATGCGGGACGTGGGAGACAAAACGGTGTTTAGCATGGGCGGGTATGATAAATGTTTGATGTTTATAGTTTTGAACAGGGAGTTGCCTTTGGTAGTGGAGGAACTGACCACACAAAGCTGCAGGCTATACTTAGAGAAGTCCTGCCTTGGGGGAGGTTGATGCTGGAGGATCTGCGACTTGACCTGCAGAGAAAGTATGATGATGCGGTGGTGGAGGTTGTGGGTAGGCTTTATGGGAGAAAGTCGGATGTTTATTTGATTGATGTTTTAAAGGAGATGTATCCCAGAGAAAAAAGGTTTGAAGAGGTGAAGGCTTTAATCAGGAAGGGAGAGGATATTTTTACCGCACTATACAAAAAACAGCTTATTTCTTCACAGGCTTATGAGTATTTATCTTCAGCCCGTAGGATAAGGAACCTTAAAGAGTTTGTCAAAGCTTACAGGGATAGCACGAAGGAGATAAGAGAGGTGGTCAATAGCTTAAGGCGTCAGCTTATATCTCCCACCATAGCCCTGCTTATGCACTATGCGGTGTTTTGGACTATGCTATACAAGATATTGACCGCCTTTCCATTGGACAAGAAGGTATTGTCCCTTTTGCCCTCTTACTTTCCCTTTTTGATTTATGCGTCCAAAAACTCTTGGGTGTTTTACACATACCTTGGCTTGACGCTTGGGGCTGTGCTGGTTCTTTACTTTAGCCAAGACAAGTTTAACCCTGCGTATAAGATGGCGGAGAAGATGAAGTTCTATCTGTATCTTTATCAATCCACAAAGGCGGGCAAAAAGGTAGAGGAGGCGGTAAAAACTTACAGAGGGAAAGCCATAGATGTCCAGAGGTTCAACTCTGCAATGGCTGCGGGAAAACCTCTTGGAGAGGCAATGCTTCAGTCCATGAGGTATTCTGTGTCTCCAGTGGAAAAAACGCTGCTTATATCCGCCTTAGAGGGAGATGAAAAGGAAATTCCCAAAAACATAGAGGACCTCTACAGGGAGATGCTGGATATGACAAAGGCGGTGATAGCAAGAATTGGGAATATTTTGAGTTTTACCGCTATGGCTATTGTGGCTGGGATACTGCTTTTCTTCTACGGTGGATTTTACCTACCATTAATAGAAGCAATCAGAAGCGCCCTGGGATAAATTATAATTTTAGTAATACCTTTTTAGGAGGTTAGGCTATGAAGGGAAAGTTTGGTGTAGCAGCTTTGATATTTTCAAGCGTAGCTTTTGCCGACCCTGTATCCACGCCCAATCAACTGTCTGACACTCCCATAATCGCAGGAGGTAGTGGAAGCAGCGGAAACCTAAGCATGAACAACTGCAGGGCCTATCAAACCGACGGCGCCGCAATCAACCTCTCTGGCGGAGAGACGCTGGTGTTTTATGGAGGCGGGCGGTATAAAAACGGCGGCTATTTAGCCACCAAGTCTTCATATTCTGGAACTGCGTATGTGAAGCTGAGTAAGAGGTTTGAGTTTAGTTGCGGCGATTATGATTGTGGTTGGTATGCCTCAAATGATAACACCGCCATAGGGCTGTTTGCAAGGAACACCGACGCCCAACAGGACTTCATAGCTGGTGCGGGGGGTGCTTTTAATGGGTTTTCTTATTATTCTCCTTTTCCTTCTAGCAGGATAACTTGTTTCGCTGCTTCTGGTGGCGGATGGCAGGGCGAGTCAACCTATTGCACTCAAACTTATTCCAGTAATGTGTGGCCCTACATAGGGGATACACTCCCCTACATAAACTACGGTGGGTCTGTTCAAAGTGGGATTTGGTTTCATCCCTACGACAACTATTCCTCCGCAGGCTTTTATGGCAACTACAGCGGCGGCGGCGCTTCCTCTATTTCTGCGTGGTATAACTACTACACCAAGGACTATACTTCACCAACAACCTCGGCAACCATAACAGGAGGCGGCACTACGGGGCAAGGGCGGCTTTATGTGTGTCAATAAGCTTACGGGGGCTGCCTGCCCCCTTCTTCTAAATTTTTCAGGTTTAGACTTTCACACTCTTTTGGATACAGGTCTAAGACTTTTCCGTCTATGATCTTGTCGTCAAGGACTGCCCTTATGCATATTGGGAATATGACGGTGAATTTTCTTCTGTATCTTGCGGCCATGTCAAGTTTTTTGATGTGATTTATCCAATACTGGACTGCGGTCTCTGACATGTTTTCGCTTTTTTGCACCACCTGTATGCTGTCTGGGATTATAAGCCCGTCTTCACTGAAGACCACCTTTACCCATATGGTTCCAGCGTATTTCCTGTAGTCATAATCAAAAAATTCTGTATGAACCCTTCCCTTTTCATCCACCCACTCCCTCATAAGCTTCCCGTTTTTCTCTATGAAAAATAGCACCACCAACTCCCTAAAGCCCTTTATGGCGTCATCGTCGGACACCACGGGCTTGTTTATCCCATGCCTAATGCCAGTTTCCTCTTCTGTGGTTTTTCGTTCTTTTATTCCCTCTTCCTCTCTCTTTTCCTTTGCTTTACCTTTTCCTTCGTGAAGACCACCCTCTTTTTGCTGGCTTTCTAACTTGCCAGAAGTTAGCTTGCTTATGGGAATGTCGCTGTCCATTAGCACAAGGCTTGTGTATTCAGGAACTTTCTTTTCCTCTTTTATCTGAGGCCCTAACTCAACAAACAAAGCGGTAAGAAGGGTAAGATGGATAAGCCCAGAGACCACAAAGGCATTTACCCTTAGCTTCATTGCATCCCTTTTTCTTTGACCATCACCGCCCAGTCCCTTCTTCCTGCACTCTTTAGAACGCCCACTATATCCACAAACCTTTGAAACTCAAGCCGTTTGTCTATGTGCAAAACCAGAGGAACTTCCCTGTGCTTTTGGACATACTCCCTAAACCCGTCTAAACTTAGCGGATGCCCATGCACATAGAGGTTTCCCATAGCATCTACCTCTACTGTGATCGTGTAGTAGTGCTTCTTTTCATCTACCACGCCGCTTTCTGGCGTTGCTATGTTTATCGTCCTCTGCGTGGAGTTTATAGCCAAAAACATCATCGCTATCATTATCACAATAAACACATCCACCAACGGAAGCACAACAGGAAAAGCTTTTAACTTAGTCCTCATCGCCCACTCTCTTAACTAATGCGTTATACACCCACAGTGCCACAATAGACACAAATATCCCTATCGCAGTGGGCGTCATAGACATCACTATATACCTCACTAACTGTTCCACTGGAAAACCCTTCGCATACCCAACCACCGCCGAGTTTATTATCCCAGACACAGTCCCAAGCAAGCCCACAAGCACCGCAGAGGAGGAGATGTTCGCCAGAGGAAGAATAAAAGATGAGTAATCTCCAGTTCTTTTCTTTACCTTGCTATAGACCATCCTCAACACCACACCAAAGGTAAAAATACTCATCAACAGCAGCACCACATGGGCAAAGTAAAACAAAAACACAAACAGCCAATCAACCCTTTCTACATAAAGGGCAAACTCCTTCATCCTTCCACCTCCTACTGAACTCCAGAATAGCTTAGATACTGTTCCTCTGTTATCAGCCCTTCTCTGTATAACTTCTCTATCTGCTGGTTTAGTGTCATTCCTCTCTCTTTCAGCCTCTCCCTCAACTCCTCAAACCGCCCTTCTCTGATGAGTATTCTATCTTCATGGTCGGGAATTAGATACTCCACCACAGGCTTTAGCTTACCCTCTTTTAACCGCACAAGCACCTGATTGACCGAAATCAAGAGGGATGAAGATATGTTGAACCTCACATCCTCCGCACTCATCTCCCCCGTCTCCACCGCCTTCAGAATAAACCTCTCAATGGCACCTACGCAGTCGTTGGCGTGAATAGTGGTGTAGGTAAGGTGCCCAGACATAGCCGCATCTATGGTGTTTTTGGCGGTCTCTCCGTCTCTTGTCTCTCCCACCACGATTATATCTGGAACTGCCCTCATGCAAGACCGCACACCGTCTGCGAAGTTAAACTTCCCTATGGGCATCTGAACAGTTCCCTTCACCTTCATCTCCACAGGATCCTCCAGTAAAATCATCCTCCTCCTCTCTGGATGGGCCTCCAAAAGCATGGACTTAATCAGCGTTGATTTGCCCTGCCCAGTGGAACCGCTAACAAGGATAAGCCCGTTCTTCCTTATGGCTAACTTCCTTACCTTCTCTATAAACTCCTTCTCATACCCAAGTTCCTCAAGACGCTTGTTAAAATAACCCGCAATGTTGAATATCCGCACCGCCACACTTTCTCCCTCCACCGCAGGCTGAAACTCAAGCCTAAGTTCCACCCCAAGGTCCTCTATCTCTATCCTCCCACTTTGCGGCCTATCATCCACATTAGCCATAACCTCCGAATACTCAGAGGCCCTGTTCTTCAACATCTGAACAAGCTGCCGTCCCTCATCAAAGGTAAGCGTCATAATACTCACCTTCCCTCCACCAAGAAGCTTGTAGAAGATCTTATACACTGAACCCTGCCCCTCTACGAGAACGTCATTAACCGCACTTCCTAAAGCCCTCCTAACCACATCCACAAACACCCTCCAGAGGTCTCCCTCCTCAAAACTCCTCTCCTCAAGCTTGCTTTCATTCACCTTCCGCAAATAAACGCTTCTCGGCACCAAAACCACATCCTTATCCATCGGCAAATAGTGATACTTAAAGCCCGTTCTCCTATCCACCAAATACCCTTCCCTATCCACAAAATAGTCATCTCCCTCAAGAGTTAAAACATACTGATTGCCATAAACCTCCGCATAAGCTTTTACCAGCTGGTCCTCCTTCACTCCCCTCTCCATCGTCAAATAACTGTATCGGTCTTTCCCCGACTTGATTATCTCATCAAGAACGCTATCCGCCATCCCAGAACCAAACAGCAACTCTATCACCCGCCTTGGCTTTTCATAAAGCTGTGGGTCGGCCCTTCCTACAGGCGCATTCCCTAACTCATCCTCTTCCTTCTTTCTCTTCCTAAAAATAAACTCAAACACCTTCATCTCCACACCTCTTCATTGGCACGCATACCCATTTCTTACAATCACCAAATGCCCAGCGTAGTTATTCAAAGGATAATCTAATACACCACCTCCTCGGTTCGCATACTTCCTGTCTATATTCTGCAATATACGAACCACATCGGGAACCTCCGATAAGTCTATCCGCATGGCGGTCAATTTTACAAGCTGTCCCGCCAACACTGTTCTTCTGCTGCCTGAACTTACAACAACCTCATAAGGGTCCTTCAAAACAGCAGCTTCAAACCGCACCTTCCCTTGTAAAACCTTGGGCACAATATAGGTGTTTAAATACTTCTTCTCAAGAATGCCCTCCAAACACAGCATGTCGCCCTGACACATCCCACTAAAATCCGCCACGTTCCCACCACACCCCGAATTGTTCCCATCACTACCATCAAAACACCTGACCATACAATCTCCATTCATCAAAGCCCTATAAACAGCATCAAAGCTGGCATCCGACACCATCAAATAAAGCCCTCCGTTGTCGCCCTCAATCCCTGACACATCAGACTTCCTAAAGGAAAAACTCTGCAAAACAATATTCACCATATACAGCCCTTTGTCCACCGCCTTTACAAACTCATTCACCTGACGGGCTGTTTCATAATCCGCTTGCACCCTGTATACCCTAAACATCACCACCATAAGCCCCGCAATTATAAGGGCCACAAAAACAAGTTCCGCTAAAGTGAAAGCCCTACGCATAGCTATCATCTTGGCGGAGGTGGTGGCGGAAGAGGAGGCGCCCCTACTGGAGAACCTCCCCCACCACCAAGGGAAGGCATGCCCGTTAAAAGCTGCGGAGAAGACACAGAGGTGGTTCCTACGTTAGGATACTTTATGTTGTCCATAACAGGAAAAGATACTAAATACCCTCCTACATACACGTGCCCATTCTGAACCACAATCCTGTCTTTACCCATTAAAACAGTCCCATCCTTCAATACCATCCCGTTTGTGATTGCCATATCTCCTACTACACCAGAAATGGGAATGTTGTAATAGTATGGATAAGCCGTTTGCACCTCAAGCTGTTTGTTCTTATACTGCTGGGCTTTTAGGGCGTGCCTGGCTTCCAAAAGAGACCTTTCCAGATTGACCTTGTCAATGCTTGTGGCCTTGTCCACCTTTTGATACTCATTGTATGTTTGCTTTAATATGGTGTTCTTTTTGAGTTCAATAAACTTCTTGTCCTCGGGCTTCAACTCAATGGGAGGCATAGGACTTGGGCTTGGGTTTGAGGAAACCGATGGTGAAGGCGCAGGAGACGGTGCAGGCATAGACTGGGCTGGTGCGGGATGTGTTGGCGTGGCCTGCATCTGTGGAGGGTTTGGTGTAGGTGTTGGTGTTGGCTGTGGAGTGCTTGGTGTTGGCATTGGTGTAGGCGTGGGTGTAGGTGTAGGCTGTGCATAAACCCAACTGACCAAAATCAATCCTAACGCTAAAGGTCTTTTCATTTTTGCAATCCTCCTTAGATTGTATTATAATAAAACCCAAACTTTTAGGAGGTGTTAGTATGAAGCACAGAAGAGGTTTCACGCTTATTGAGTTGATTGTGGTTGTCATCCTCATCGGCGTGCTGTTGGCGATAGTGGTGCCGAGGATTTTGAGTTCCACGGATGACGCCAACGCCAAGCTGATAGCAAAGAACGTGAAGGACATAAGGGATGCGGTGGCGATGGCTAAGATGAAGTGTTTAAGCGAACTCAACGCTGTTGGTGCTGCGGGAACGCCTGATACTGGGCAATTACTTCAGGCTTTGGCAAGCGCTAACTGTCAAGTCCTTCCACAGAACGCATACGAGGTAGATAGTCAAAACTATGCCAAGGTGAAGGACTTTAAAATCCAAACGGACTTTCGGAACGCCAACAACGACCTTGTGGTGGTGATAGACTGCAATGGAAGCGACAGCATATGTGGGAAGGTTAGGACTCAGCTAAACGAGATCTACGGGGGCGGTGCTTGTCCAAACGCACCAACCAACGGTGTTTTAACTTGCGCCCTTTCTCTGTAAGGAGGTGTTAGCCATGAATATGGTGCTTTTGGTGGGTGTGTCTGTAGGGTTTGCTGTTAGTGTTTTAACTTCTAACAACTTCTATTCAGAGAAGACTTTCACCTCAAGTGCAAATTCAATACAAAAGCAGTTAAGCGAAAAATTGACACGTCCTAACAATGCCATCCAATCCGTTCAGTAGGTAAGCTTTCCCCTTCTCTTTTTCTTCTCCCTCACCATTTTGAGGGAGGTTTTTTGTTTGGATTTCTGTAGCTTGTTTCTGATGGAACAAGCATGCTTAGGTTTTCATCGCACAATCTTGATGCAATTCGTTGATGGAAGTTTATCTCTCCCTCTAAGAAGCGTTTCAGGTCGTGGTTGGTGGTGATGATGGTTTTGAGGGGCTTGGTGTATCTGTGGTTTATGAGGGAGAAGAGTTTAAGGAAGAAGCTGTCGGGAAATCCTGAGAACACAAGGTCGTCTATGGCGAGAAGCTTGGTTTTGTAGAGGATTTCTTCATCCTCCTGCCAGACCTTTGGAAGGTCTACAAAGTTAACAAACAGGCAATCGTGGACGCTTACTTTCCCGTTTTTTGAGAACTTCTTTTTTGCGTAAGCATAGAGGGACTTTTTAACTGCGGTGGTTTTGAAGGTTCCTGTGGGTCCATAAACCACCAAAAACCTTTTGTGGGACAGCATAAACTCCTTGATTGCCTGAGAGAGGCGTTTAGGAACCTCCACAGGAGGAATATCCTCAAGCCCAAGCTTGATTAGAATTTCCTGCATAGCTAACCTCCATCAGATAATTTTCTACCCAATTTTTGATTTCTCCCACGCTAACAGTTTTTCCCGTAGTGGTCCTAAAACTGCCAAGTTCCGACCTAATATCATCCCTGTAGTTTAGGAACTTCCTCAGGAACATCTCGTTGGTGGGCTTAAACCTCAGGTATGCATAGGCATAGGTCTCCAAAAAGGCCCTCAAGATCTGTTGAAAATCCCTATCAAGGTCAAAGCCCGAGACCTTCAAATACCTACCCAGGGCATCATCCAAAAACTTCATAAACTTGCCCATCTCCGCTGGTTCAAAAATAAAGGGAAATTCAAACTGTCTTAGGGAGAAGTCGTTTATTTTTAGCAAAATGCCCGCAAGTGTTTTGGGCGGGAATTCAAGCCCTCTGCGGTTTTCTAAAGAGTATTGGATCTTCTCCGCAAGGTCCTGGTGGGCTTTATGGATCCTCCTTAGAACTTCCCTCAGCTTTTGAAGGTTGCCCTCGTTTAAATACTTCTCAGCGGATTGGTCATCCTCAATGAGTTTTCTAACAATACTGAGAACTCCCTTTAAGGTTATACCTTTTTTCTTCTCTTCTGCTTCCTCCTCTTCAATCTGTTCTACAGCCTGCCAAAGCATCTCCTCCTGCCTTTTTGCGGCTTTTTCTGCCTGCATTTTTTGGATGCACCTGTATAGCATTGCGGGGGAGATGATTTTTCCTGTTTGTCGCCAGTATTCAAGCCTGAGTTCTTCTTCAGATAGTCCTTCCTCCAGCATCCGCTGTGCCAATTCCATGTGTTCTTCATCTCCCGCCTTTGGACGCCCGCCTAACGCATCAAGGAAAAGTCCGCTATATCGGGCAAAGATTTCTCTGTCCTCTTCAGAAAGCTTTTCTCTGAATTCCTCAAGGGAAGAATAAGGGTAGGAGTTGAAGTCCTCCAGAAGCTTTTCTGCCTTCTTCTTTCTCTGGAGTTCCTCAAAAAGCTTTTCTGCGTTGTAGGTTCTGCACCCTTTGCTAAGTAGCCACTCTGTGAGTTCCTCAAGGGTCTCTCCCTGAAAGCCCTTGATGTCTTCCAGCTTGGCGGTTTTTACGGAGTTAAAGGCTTGGAGGATTTCGTGATAGTGCTTTTTGAGAACTTTTGCTTCCTCTGGGTTTTTGGCGATGCTATCCACACTTTGCACATGAGGGTCTTTTGCCCTTTGGAGAAGTTCTTCCAAGATCGCCCTCTCCCTTTCTCTTTCTCTCCTTTCTTTTTCCTGCCTTAGCTTTTCCCAAAATTTTTGCAAGGTATCCCGAGGCACTCTGTGTTTGGGATACCTTGCCCTAATTTCCTCCTCAAACTCCTCCCGTGAAAGTTCCAGAAGGCCTTCATCAAGTTCCACCTCCTCCGCACTTAGCACAGGCATACTTTCCACACACTCTTTTATCTTCTCTCCTTCCAAAGCCGCAAACTTGCTAAAGTGCTTGAGAATGAAGCCTGATACGATAGCGTATTCATTGCCCTCTCCAAACCTGCCTTTGGTTCTCTTCTCATGAAGCTTTTCTTTGATAAGCCTGTAAATAGCCTCCTCTGAAACCGCCTCATCGTGAAGACAAAGTTCCTCCACAAGACTTCTAAACTCCTGCCTTGCCTTCTCTATAACAACCACTAAAGCCTTCGCATGTTCATAAAGGTTCTTAAGTGCCCTCTCCGACACAGGAAGTTTCTCCTTCATCAAATACACAAAAAAGTCCTTTTTGCCATGACTTTCCAGCATCGCCTCCTCTACCACCACGCTTATCCACTCCCTAAACATCTTCACATCCTCAGCCCTAAAACCCTTCCCATACTCAGACAAAAACTCCTGAACTCGCACGCCCTCTTCAAGCTTGTCATTCAAAAACTCCAGAAACTTCCTGTCCAGCCCACCTTCTTCTGTGAATATCCTTTTTAGCGAAAAGTCGTCTACTGCTGTAGACGGATGAATTATTATTTGCAAATTATTCTCATTTAGCCAGTGGGAGATGGTTGGCTGTGGGACGCCCAGCATTTCCTCTATTTCATACTGGCTTTTACCTTGACTGTAGAGTTCATGCACAAGCTTTTTGAGTTCTTCTTTTTCCTTTTGGAGGGCGTCTTCCAAGAT
>Ga0272445_1002464_pt1 | contig 12679 bp, 15 predicted proteins | sample YNPCB0031_FD_194404 | JGI IMG/M metagenome (GOLD analysis project Ga0272445, IMG submission 194404) | Hot spring sediment microbial communities from Yellowstone National Park, WY, United States - YNP-CB-003-1 | ecosystem: Environmental > Aquatic > Thermal springs > Hot (42-90C) > Sediment... | reverse complement strand
GAAAATTGAAGGCGTCGAAGAAGCCTACGCCGTCTACGGAGTATACGACATAATATGCAAGGTCAGCGCCGAATCCATGGACAAACTAAAAGAAATCGTAACCTGGCGCATAAGAAGGTTAGACAAGGTTAGGTCAACCCTCACAATGATAATAGTCGAAGAATCACCATCAAAGTAGCCCACCTCCCCATTTATCCGCAATAACAAAAACAAATTAAAAAGTGCCGAGGGCCGGATTTGAACCGGCGACGAGTGGTGATGTCACCCTACTTGCGTTTGCGGAAGAGTTTGACGCCTTCAACGTCGCAGACGTATTTGAAACCAGCCTCTATGAGCTGGGATGCCTCTTGAACTGTTCGAGCGACTTTGCATATGAACTCGTCTTCCTTAAAGTTGACAAGCTGGGTGTATCTAAGCGTGTTTTTGATGTTCTTGTGGCCTAAAACTTGCATGACGTGTAGGATGTCCTTTGTTTTAGCATATTCCATTGTCGCTTTCCAGTGTCGGAAGGTGTGAAACGTTACCATTTTCAACCTTGGATTGCAAAGTTGAACTGCAAGCCTATTTCTAACTCTCTCAAATGTCCTACGCATGTGCTGCAACTTCCACGGTTTGAAGATCCACTCGCTCCTCCTCTCTAGACGGTTGATCATCGCTAGGAGCCTGCCTGAAAGCTTGAAGCATCTTGCTCTGCCCCCCCCTTTTCAGGCGTAACGCGCACTGTTCCGTTTTCAAAGTCGATGTCCGTCCATTTGAGGCTCCACGCCTCACCCGCCCTCATGCCTGTCTCCTTAAGGAGTTGAAGGAAGACTGCAAGCTTGCCATGAGCCGCGGCTATTAGGCTGTCAAGCTCTTGTTCAGTTGGTATGAATGGAAGTTTCTCAATCTCTCTGATAATAGGCGGACTCCACGATCCGCCAACCATCTTTAGGAAGCAGCTGTAGGCCCTCACCACAACATCTTTTCCGTTCTCGCTCCAGTTCTGTCTCGATATGACCTCCTTAACGCTTTCAGGATCATAGAGGTTTGCGCCGCGCTTGCATAGGACCTCCAACGCTTTAACCCTTCTCATTATTGTCGACTCAGCGTAGCCCTGCTTCTTCATCCACCATGCGAATTCGACAAGTTTGCCCTTGATGTCGGCTGTTTGGCTTTGGCTTGTCTCTGTGGCCCCCGCAGCCCGCTTTTCTGCATAGGCTTCCTCCTCCAGGGCCTTCACAGCCCCGGCCGAGTTTTTCGCCTGTTCAGCCCAGGCGCATACTCGGTGTTTTCTGTTATAGAAAGGTAAACTACTAAAGCTTTTTTCTGTTGTAGAAAGCTGGAGTTCGCCGTGCGGAGCTACATTTTCACCGAGAGGGAGAAGAGAATAATTCAGGATTTTTTGAGCGGCAAGATTGATGGTAGGGATCCTAGCCTCATGGTGATAATTTCGAGACTCAGAAGCTTCACAAACCGGCTAGAGACGTTGAGCTTTACATTAGACTGAGAGAAGCGATGTCCACAAAGGCGGCATAGCCAACGCTGAACAGCGGAGCCATCAGCCAAGTAGCGCAGCCCATCCTTCCAAACAAGTTCTGAACCACACTGTGTGCATTTTGGGGGCTGAGCCTGGATTGGTTGCGGGGGGCCCGTTAGAAGCTCTAGGCTGCATGCCTCCAGGCTCAGCCTCTCCCATGCAGTTCATGTCTTTAGGCTCCGCCGTTTGCTGGACATACCTGATTATCTTTGAACTTGCATCTGTGCCATCGCCTGCATTTGCCATCCTTCCGCGTCGTCCAGTTTGGAAGAATTGGACAATGTAGGCTTAGCAGCTTTTCGGCTAGAGGTTTGGAATCCATTCCCCGCCTTCTCTCTTGACTGCCTTGAGCTGTTCTAGGCGTTGGAGGCGCCTGTAAACTGTGGCTCTGCTGTATAATGGAGCTAACGCGTCTATGATGTGGCTTGTTGATGCTGGAAGCGTCAACATTATGCGGAAGCTCGGCTCGTCTCCGCTGTATGGGCTCAGCCATAAAACGCTTAAAGCTTTCAATAGGCTGACGTCCTCCTCATTGACTTCGTCTCTTCCTTGCCTTAGGGATGAGGCTTTAGCCATCGCTATGACGTGCCTGTGGCTTCGGAATCCTGTTTCATCATTGTTTACGGCTGCGAGAACCCTTCCAATCCTTTTAAGGTCCTCTTTCCTGGGCTTCGGGACTGCCACGTCTACGTTTTCGCCTGAAGTTTAAGCTCTATAGGCTTGAAGGCTTCTTTGCCCTCATAGATTAGGCGTTCTCCCCTAAGCTTGTCTTCAGGCGCGAGGACATATGAGACTGGCAGGGCTCTGCTTAGGAAGCCCATTCTAATCCATTGTTTACGCCTAAGCCGCCACTCTTCTGTTGTTAGGGCAACTATTACGCCTGCTTTGACGGGTTTAGGCGAGTGGAAGTGGATGAAGAAGGTTTCAACGTTCTGCAATCCCTCTTCTATGAGAGCGTTTAAAGTGGCAACTATTTCCCTTACAACGGCTTTTCCCCTTGCCAATAGCCTGACAAAGTCTCCGACAAGAACATGCCTTACAAGACCAGCCTGTATTTGGGCTAGAAGCTGGTACAAGCCGTAGCTTGTGAAGTCGTTGTAAAAAGCAACACCTCTGTTAACGCTGTAAGCCTTAAGCAATTCAGTCTTGCCACTTCCAACAGGTGCAATGATTAGGAGGCTTAAGGGATCCACATCTTTGACATATGCGCTGTATAATGCCAGCTCAACGCAATGCTTAACTGGCAAAAGTCCAGGCGGAACACTGCTTTTCTCAGAAAGTGGGGTATTACCTATATACCCTACTCTCTGAGAGAAAAAATCAGCAAGAGCTTTAAGCCTCTCAACGAATGTGTCCATGTCAACCCTCAATGAACCATTTGGCGGGCTTCGTGGGCAAAGCATAGGCCTTTCCCAAACTTTCAAGCTTCCTCAATGCTTCCTCTATCACGTTTTCCGGAAAATCTACGCCTGCAGCTTTGACGTCGCTTAGGGTATAGGCCTTCCCATGCTCAAGCTTTTCGCCGATTTGTCTTATGCAAGTCTCTATGGATTCAGGCGTTGATGCTTCAACAACCTTTATTTCTCGGTTCTTAGCCTTCCAACTGATCACATGGATATTTTTTCCTATCCAAAGGTCTGTGTTTCTGGCCTTTTCTTCGTCGCCGAAAAATGCTTTGAAAGCTTTGAGGAAAGCGCCGAGCTTAGAAAATGGTCCGACCCGTTGGCGTTTCCAAAGCATAGTGCCATGCATGCTATTGTCTGCCACGTCAACGGCTGTTACGCGCCAGCCTTCCAAGCCTTGAATGGGAGTCTTGACGAATTCGGTTTTTTCAATTCGGTATGTATGCCCTTCCTCCAGCTCAGGCAAGCGCTCAGCAAGCTCAACGTCTTTCACTTCACTCATTCCGCATCCCTCTGATGTCTCGGATGAGGTTAGCCTGCTTCAGCTCCTGAATGTAGCGCTCGACAGCCCTTCTGATCAGATCGCTCCTCGTTGAGCCGGTTAGCTTTGCTGTCTCGTCAATGAACCTTACAAATGCCTTTGGCATCCAGACATTGACCTGTATTTTTTTCAACATTCATTCTACCTTCACCATACAAGATTTATATGACGGCGGTGTGTTTCCAAAACTTGTGGAAAAATTCGACGTATCGGAGAAATGAAAATGGTTAGGCCTGGAAGAAGAAGCGCCTTTGAACTTTACAAATTAAACTTGATAAAGTGGCTCAATGAAAATAAGGAAAAGTTGAAAGGGCGCAACTTTTGGTTCAAAACATTTTCTAAGATTTTAAAGAGCGCCAACATAGATGTTAGTGATAAAACGGCGAAGAAACTTGCCATAGCCCTTGACCGCGTGGAAGTTGATGGCATAAAATTAGAGCTCTGGAGCGTTGACGGAGAGCTCTTCATCCACATCAACCCTCCCGATTGCAATGACCAAGGATTCTGGGCTTACCTTCCAGATTTCATCATGTTCTTTGATGCAGTCGCAGGTGAAAAAGGTTGGCCGAGGCTTAAATCCATACTTCCATCTTTTCCGCCTGTGATCTTGCCACCCCCATTTCCGCCAATTCCACTTCCGAACTTTGTAGTAGAAAAACTGGAGGAAATGCAGATAGACCAAAGTGAAATAGAAGCCACGGACAAGTTCCAGCTTTTGTAGGCGGATTGAGGTGCATGCTGCGTTCACAAACCAGAAACTTTAAAAGTGCGGTGATTAAAGCTTGAAGGTCTATTATTCACATCCTAAATGGATGTACAACACGAAGGAGGAAGAAAAATCGATTCAAACAATTAGGGAAAATTTAGGTGGCGATGTTCATGTACTGAACCCTCGTGACTATGATGAGGATCCGGATTTTGCTTATTTGAAGAAGCGTAAGGGGCTGAGTGTTTGCTTTAGGCTGATCGATTTGACTGATTGCCTCGTGTTCTCACGATTTTATATGCCTAAACAATTTAAGAACTATGTACTCGAATACTTACAACACGCCGATGAATATTCACATTTTAAAAGCCGTTTAAAGGAGAATTTAAAAGATGTTCTTGGAAGACTGCAACATTTGGTTATGGAGAAGACATCACTGGTTACTCCAGGCGTGGCGAAAGAGGTTAATTATGCGCTTAGAACTAAAAAAGACGTTTACGAGTTATTGCCGAGAAAATTAAGGGCTTGGAATAAGAAACTCAAATCAGACTTTAAAGGACCCGACGATCCGCTCTACGGAACTTTCAGTTTGATGCTTAAAACTTGGAAAGACGGAAAGTGTGAAAGATTACTCCCGCCTTTCTGGTGGCTGATGGAAAAATAAAAGATTAAAAGGGATTAAAAGCATAAATGGTTTGGCAGAGGACTTAATGTTATACATTAAAGAAAGCGTTAAGGTGTTCATGAGCGCCTGCCATAAGTTCAAGTTCGCATGACGCCTGGTATACGCACGGAATAGCCTTTAGAAACGTCTGCAAAGGCAACTGTCATCTTAAGGTTTGGAAGATCCTCCTAACAGTTCCTAGGCTGAAAGGCAGCGGTAAGGGCAGAAAATCAAACAAGTCGAGTGTTATGTGAACTGCCTCGCCTTTTGCTCGTTCACAGGCTTAAAAATCCAACCATTTTGGCTTTCCCGAGGGTTTTAGCGAGCGCCAAGCAGAATTGTTTGATAAGTGGTTGGTCTCGCATGTATCACCGCACGCATGCGAAGGAAAGCCATGCCAAAAGAAGCCCTTTTAAGGCTTTAGAAGCGTTTCCGCCAAGGAAATTCAAGGAAAAAGTTTCCTTATTTCCTACGGTTTCCTTGAAGCTTATATCTCTGGTTCTGCCAGTTTACATGGCGAGTCTGATGGATTTAGCTGAAGCTAAAAAGCTCATTGCGGAGGGCTTTAGGCCTTAGTTCGCGTTGTCAAGGGAAAGCAATATATAACTTTGAAGAAGGGAAGCCGCGAGGTTGGTGTTAGACCATATAGCGAGGATGTTTGGAGAAGCCTCATAGCGGAATACAACATTGCAATGTCTGGGCAGAAGCCAGCTGAGAAAGAGGTGTCGCTTTCAGAGCTTCTGGATAAGCACTTTAGGGACCACGAATACATAATGCAGCGGCTGCCAACCATTTTGGGCTACGCTAGCCTAAAGCAAGCTGAAGCCCCGAAGAATGAGGGGTTCCAGCAGAAAACTTTCTATTTGAAGCTTCCAAAGCCCGAGAAAGGCTTTTTTGAGGACATGCTGGACATGCTAAACCCTTTCAGCATATTCTCGCCAGACGCCTTCCACGCCTCCATAGAACTGAACTGCCCAAACCCAGAGTGTCGGAAGCCTCTAAGAATCAGAGATGACTGGAACGAGGTTTCATGCATACATTGCGGGTCGCTGTTAAAAATTCAATGGATAGAGTAGCTTACTAAGAGAAAGCAACCATATTCCAAGAAACTGCTTAAACACGTCTTATCACGTCCAAAACCTTGTCTGATAAGCATTCAAGAAATGCTTGTGCTTTTACCTTCAAGATATTCTCTTACACGCTGTCTAAGCTTTGGAAAATTTTCCAGCATCGCCTTAACGATTTCCCAGCGGATTTCATCGAGGTTGTCTGTATTGTTTCGCACGAAAATCTCCCGTTGAAAAAAGCGTGTAAACGATTTTAAAGTTTACGTCCACATGAACAATTGGGATGCGTAGGAAATGAATATTTTACTGGAAGAAAGGTTTGTTATTGATATAACAGTCGTTAGGGACTCTGTTTCATAAGATTCACAAAGTTTAAGAAGAATTTTCGTTATATTCATTTTAACGTGGTCGAAGTGGGTAAGCATCATGATGATGTTGTAAAGGCGTTAAAACAATTGGCGGAAAGCTATGAGCACTATGACAAGGATAGAATATTTGCATATCTTGATAAACGGGAGCCGATTAAGATTCCTTTCAGGACGTACACTGTAAACTATTACCCTGACCTTTGGGCTGAAACCAGGAAACTCAAGAGGATAGATGTTTATGAAGTTTGGCATACCGAAACAGAAGGTGAAGCCATCGCCGACATCTATTTAATGGGAAAGGTTCAGAATCTGCTGAATATTTGTATTGTTTGCGTCGAAACTCGTAGGGGCGGTTGGACTAAGGAATATGCAGAAAATATTATCCAAACGGTTTTAGAAGACCTTGAAGCAAAATATCCTTCAATTAAATCTGTAAGGACGCTGGGCCATATATACATCGCAGGGATAGGCATGGAGGAACTAAAAGATAAGAAAAAGTTGCTGAAGTCCCTAAGCCAACAACTTAAATTTTAAAATAGGCCACACCGTCTCATCCACCAGCGCTAGGTACAAATCCATTACTCTAAACAAATTGGGTTAAGTTTATGGCTAAGGGCAATAAAAGAAGCATTTTAATTGAATAAGCAGAAGAAGCTATTCAGCATTACCAATAAGTTTTAAAGCAGTACTTGCAATTTCATAATAGGGGGTTGGGGTGGGAAAGTTTTGCGCTTCCGCTCTCCTTATTTCGGCTCTTGTTGCCGTTTGTTTCTTTTCGAATGTTTATGCGGATTGGGGTGTCGTTCCAGGAATTGGGAGATATTATCCATTAAAAATAAGATTTGTAAGCTTAGATGCTAAGGTTCGCTGGGATGTCGATGAAAGGCTGCTAGCTGATGTGACCGCATTGTATGTGTTCAGCGTTGGAGAAAGTGTTGAGGCATGGCAATTCTATGGCTATAGTTTTGATTGGCGTTTCCCTTCAAGCGTCAAGTGGTTTCAACCAATCCCGCCTAATTCAAGCAACTTAGATGTTCGCATCAGTGATGTGCCAATGCAGTGGGATCGGAGCGACTTAAACTATTCAACGTATATTGGGGACTTTCGCATGATAACTTGGACCAGTTTCCTTCTGCCCGGAAACTACTGGCTACGGGTATCTTATACTCAGCCAGTTTTAAAATTTGCCGACAATTTTACTTTTCTTTACCCGCTGGGCTTAAGGTTTTATCAGGATTATTATAACCTGAACTATTCATCTTTCTTTTCCGAGCCTCCAACGGTTAACGTTAGGATTGTGGTTGACAAGTTCATAACTGCTGGAAGCGAATACCTGCAAACATTCCTCTGTTCATCTCAAGTGAAAAGGCCTATCCCATCTAACGTTATGGAAGAGGAAAGCTCCTGGACGGTTAATGCTGTTTTTAATGCTTCAGCAGAGGACTTCATGCTGACAATAGCTAATACAACGTTACCATCAATCGCCCTCGAAGTTATCGACACGGAAACTAAAAAGCCCCTTGAAAAAGTTGAAGGGGTGGAACGCATGGCGGAAGAAACGAAAAGCTTAACAGTAAACTTCTACGCCTCTGTTGCTAGACCTCTTCAATCATGGAATGAAAGCCTATATATTAATTCCACAAAAGTGGTCGAGGAAAACTACTTCTGGAATCCTCCCTGTAAAGGTTGGACAAGGAGCTTCTCCTTAACTTATACTGTTGCCGGTGTAAACTATTTAACGATAGACCTAACCGTTTACGTCAACCACTCATCGGTTAGCGTTCATAAAATTATTGTTAGGGACTACAGCCCACCAGATAAGCCAACATACACAAGCACACAGGTGATTTGCGGCGGGGTAATCATAAAGGGTTTGAAGGCAACAGACAATGTAGGCGTTTCGAAGCTCATCTTCTACATTAACGGTTCAATTTTTGAGCCTCCAATAACGATCCAAGAGCTATACTCGCCGACACTAACACCTAGATTCGATCCATCATGGGTTGCGACGCAGGGCATAGTGGTCTTAAACTTAACAAAATATGTTGGAAAAGCTGTCAACATGACAGTTAAGGCTGTTGACATGGTTGGCTACGAAAGCCCTGAAACTTGCATAGGCCTGTTCAACGTTCCTAAAGGCGAGTGGTATCCAATCCAACTTTACGGAGGATGGAATCTAATATCATTACCATTAATACCGGCAAACTCCTCAAGAGAAGCCATATTATCCCTAACATTGAAGCACGGTATTGCAGGCGTTAAAGCAACATACGCGTACTTCAGAGGCTCATGGATTCTAAACCCTTCAACAATGAGTGATGGGAATGGCTACTGGGTATATGTAAATGCATACGACATACTAATAGTGCAAGGGTTCAAACTGTCGGAGGTGTGGGCGCCATATCCAAGAACATACACGTTGTATAAGGGATATAATCTATTAGGCTTCACGTCCACGCAAATAAGGACTTTGGCCGAATATTTCGCCAGCATCGACATGGCAAGCTACTACCGCTTCATCTATATTTGGGACACTGTAAAACAAAATTGGAAGTTGATTGATGCAAAGGGAGGCGGTGTTCTTAAACCTGGACAAGCCTTCTGGATATACATGTACGAGGAAGCGGTGCTGATACCGCCACCATAGCTCCAAATAATCTAACCTAGCAACTTTTCAAGACTCGTTAATTCTAATGAGCGTTTATGTTTAAAACAGTCGAATAACGAGGATGGGGACCCATGTAAATTTAACCATTGGCATTCCAGAAGAATTATTGCGCGAATTCTGTGAATTTGTGGTTAAGCCATTCTATGAGGGCGGTATAAGCGAGGCTTTAATGGATTTGATGAGGAAAGCTGTTGAAGAACAAAAGAAGAAGACTCATGCTTGTATTCAGACGGAAGCAACTTCCTAACATACTGCCCTGAGTCGGCTTTAATTTGGAGCGGACTCCAATTTTGAAGAAAGGGACGTGTCGATTGCAGATATATGTCCGCAAAGAAAAAGGGGTGCTGGAAACCCATGGAGTAGAATATGGGAAACTAGTTTCCAATGGCTGGACTCCTTCCATATTCTGAACGGCATGCTAGAATTTTCCGCGTGTCGGAAAATTGTCTATTATCTATTATTATTTATCTACTTCAATTCGTTGAGGGCTTGATGTGCCACGGTAAAATTAAAGTTTCTCTAATTTCTCCATTACTTGTCTCAAGGCCAAAATGTCGGCTTTGTTTGCATCCATAAGTTCTTTTCTCGCATCGTCATCATCAGGATTCATGAGAATGCGGTTACATAGCATGAGTTTATAGAGTCCATCTATTTCATAGAATGATTTTTTCCACCAAACATCTTCCTTATGACCGCATAATACATCGTGGACATCGCGTAATGTGGCGGAAGATATTGGTGCAACTAGCGAAATTTGTACATGGTAAAGTAAATTTAAGGTGGGCGCGTTGCAATTTAATTCTTCTTTTAGCATCTTCTTGTCAGATCCTCCCCAGTGAACGAAGAGATAATTTTCCTTTCCTTTCAAATATTTGTATGCTTCCTCCTTTTCATCAAACCAGAATTGACTGAGTTCACCAGTAGCCAAATCTAAAAATCCATATAGCACCCCTACTTCGCCACTGTATTCTGTATCATAAACTATTACTCTACCCTGTGATGGCAATGGAATTCGATTTATTAAGTATACTTTTTCTTTGCTTAGTTCCCTTTTTATTTTTGCATATCCCCTCATCAAATGTATCTTATGAATTCCCCAACTGCTGCTCAACATTTCACGATATACAGTTTCTGTAAGCTGCTCCGGTGTTTTTATTCCGCGTAGGTAAAAATGAAAGATATTGTTCCATGAAAAACCGTACTTGAATTTGAAATTAGCTAATGCGGGGAGATCATCAAAGAGTTTGTCTTTAACTTTCTCAAAAGTATCTATAAAAAGTATTGCTTCTGTTTCAGATAGAAAAGCTCTTTTTTTAAGAGTTTCTAACAATTGATCTTTACTTTGTTTTTTAAATGCCTGTTCGATCAATGAAGGTAACTTTATTAACCTTACATCAACGTTTCCCTCTTCATCAATGAGTATCCAAGCGATGTTCGCCCGATCGAAAGGACTATCGTGTGAACTCACATTCACTACTGTTGCCTTGCCTAACTTTTCATACTGTCCCCCACACCTATGGACATGCCCACATATAACGAGAGCTAGTCTCTCACACTCTTCTATAAAGTCTCTCAATGCTAAACTGCCTATGGCCTCGTCGCCAAATCGCATTGCCCTATCAAGTAATCCTTTTGGCGGGGTATGAGAAACTATAACCAACTTATCATTTGACTTAAGCATCTCACTTGCTAGTTCAAGTCTGATTTTTACATCGCTTTCCAAATATTTTCCTGAAGGCCCCATTCCGCAAGTTGACCCTTCCAACCCTATAACTAGAAAAGTTCCTATCTTAAGCCATGTATTATGGAGCTCATATACCTTCTTTCCACGTATCCAAGCTCTTGATATAGTGTTATCATCATTGCCTATGATAGCGGCTAAACCATATTTAGCATGAGAGGCTAATTTCTCGAAAATATTACTCTCGGGTTGATTAATAGCAATATAGAAATACTCATGCCTCTTGTCTTTCCCAATTTTTTCAATTATTTGGACCGGATTTCCATTTAACTGGCTTTGAAGCAAATGCCAGTAACCTCTCCAAGGAAATAGTTTATAACCATGAAACTTCATCAAACTTAAAACTGCGGTATTAGTAGACTTATCAATTATCCTAACCCATTTTTCATCCTCTTTAATGGTTAAAAAGGGAAACTCATCGGCAATCAATTTCTCAAGTATTGCTATTTGATTTTTATCGGAGCGAATATCTGAGTTTTTTAATGCTTCATATATACGACTTGTAACCTCTAACATTTTTGAAAGTCTCTTTTGAACGTAATCTTTGGTGTAAGCGCCTCGTGGAAGGCGAAGTACTAAACCATATTCACTACTAGATACCCATCTGCCATGCTCCGGAGAAGAGATTGTTGCTGGCTCGATTTCTACAGGGTATTCTTCATTCACAGCGGAAACTTCCAAAAATTCTAAGGGCGTCGGTGAGAATCTACGAATGTCGTCGCCCCCATAGATTATAATGTCTGGTTTATCTTTCAAGCTGCTTATAAAATCTATTAAGGTGCTAATATCGTGAATTCTGTAGTCAGAAAAAGCTAGTATCTTTAACGTTCCGTTATGTTGCAGTTTTATTAATCTTTTTGGTAGAACATACTGTATGCTTTGACGAAATTGCCACTTTTCATCCTCTAAATTTTCATGTTCCTCCTCTTTCCGCCCTTCTTTGATTAACACACGAGTAATGAACCGATCACATCTGTCTCGGTAATACTTGTGTAGCTTCTTTCTTTTTGCTTCAAGCTTAGTAATTTTTTTGCCTAGTTTTATGAAGTGAATTCTTGGTTTCGCCGCCTTTGTTAACCGAGGTTTTTTACACAAAGAGACACTTAATTCCTCCGCACATGCTCTTCACATAGTTTTTTAGTTTCTCATTTATTGCATTGCCAACACTTCGCTTTAATTTAACTTATCTCTCTCTTTTCACCATGCGCGACCTTATCAGGAAATTTTCTGACTTAACAGAATTCTGGCTTAGTTTTTCAAATCAACGTAACAGATATTATTGGAAGTTGCCCAACTGCTGCATTTTGGTGTCAACGCACCTCTACCTTCGCTTGAACAAGGAGTTAAAACAGAGAAAATAGAAAAATGGTTATTACCGTCTATGATGGAACTTCCAAACTTCCTCCTCAAACTCTTCGATTGTTGGCGGGTAATCCCATGAATTGTTGAAAGGCCTATCCTGCATTTAGGCTACTGCCTTCCGCTTATCAGAACCGCTTTCTATTTTAAAATGGCTATGGCTCCGATTATTATCAGCAGTATTCCAAGGGCTATTAAAACAGCTCCAGCAAGCGGATAGGCTGAAGGCAACGCTAAAAAAGCAAGCACTCCTAAGAAAAATAGGCCAGCGACGATTAGCGGAAGCAATAGCAAGCCAAGCAGTATAACTATCAAAAGCCATAGAAGTTTTCTAACAGTCAATTCCAGCCCTTCTGCAAAGGTTCCTGAAGCCTACACAGGCGGCTTGGCAGTGGCTGAGCAGCGGGCAGCTCCGGCAGTCCTCAACAGTGACTAGCAGTAGAAGCCTCTCACATGTCCCTTGAATCCTCTTGTTCATGGCTAGCTTCATTAGGAAAGGCTTGATTTTCCTCTGAACAAAAAGCTGTTAGGCAAATCTCGTCGCAATATAGTTGAAATATTCCAATCTTAAAACTTTCCAGCTATTAGACGTAAAATACGGGTGGAAAGCACGTTCAGATAAACTTCAGAAACATGACTAACATTT